>Ga0163144_10000390_pt1 | contig 100775 bp, 104 predicted proteins | sample OliLak19BULKMAT1_FD_123175 | JGI IMG/M metagenome (GOLD analysis project Ga0163144, IMG submission 123175) | Freshwater microbial mat bacterial communities from Lake Vanda, McMurdo Dry Valleys, Antarctica - Oligotrophic Lake LV.19.BULKMAT1 | ecosystem: Environmental > Aquatic > Freshwater >...
CTTTCGCCACGGACCCGCCACCGACGGATTCGCAACGCAGGGCTTAGCTCCATGCCCTTTTCGCCGGTGCCGCGGGCAAGGTGTCCGTCACCTTGGGCTTTGCGGTTTCACTCCCCGCAAACATTGATGGATCTCCGCGAAACATCGCTTCGATCACTCCCGCCGACCGTATCACGCACCTTTCGAGTTTCGGACGTCTACGAAAGCTCCCGTGTGCGGACGAGGTGAGTGTAGGCACGGTTTGAACTCGGTCGGATTGGTGCGCTTCTATCCTCGTATTTTGCGGTGCAAACTCACTCGTCAACGAGAGCAAAATAGTGGTGCGCCCGGGTTCGGGGCTTTGCGAATGTTGCGGACCGAGCCGCTCTAAAGAAGTGGCCTTATGGATTGGAGCGCTGGAGATTTTAGGTTTTGGACTTATGAACGCAATCGGAGTCCCAGGAGTTGAAGCGAGTGCAGAACGCGTCCCGCATGAACTTGTAAGTCTCTTTGCTCAAAGGATCGTTCCGCACTAGGATTTGTGCACACGCCTCCGTGCGGTGTCGCGCGTCAGACGCAAAGCCATCATATTCTATCCAGGCCCAATAAAAGAGATTTGCCTTGCCATCGTGGGAATCCATCAACCATTCGACGGGCACCTCTGTTCTCGATTGAAAAGATTGCCCTGGTCCAATTGGCCGCGCGGACCCTTCTCGAATTTGCAAACCCCAATCCGGAAAATCGAGCGACGCTGGATCAAGACCAGTGGCGATGAGGCCGACATTGATCCAACAGTGAACACGGTGCGCTGGAGTTTGGCCCGAGTTTTTCCAGATCAATGTAATGCGATAATGTGTGATCTTGCTCTCGTCGTTCTTATCCCAAAGATACTCGAAGCCGAGCGAATCCAGGAACACGTAAGGTCTAAGTTCATTTTTGGAGTGGTCAGCGAACCCAACATTCGCGTCCCCAGCCGCTTTGACGGCGTCACGGGTAGATTCGAGCGTCCACCACAGCAGCAACACGCCCACACCCGTTAGGCCGAGCGTCCCGATGCTCACAAGGACAATTGCAAAGGCCCAGCGCGCCATGTCCTGCTGAGCGCGAAGGTCGTGCTCGGCATAGGGATCATGCAGGTCGGTTATTGGAATGTTCGCAGTGCAGCGGGACGTGCGCGTGCGGGAGTCCTGAACGCAAGTAGCCGCCACTTCTCGGCTAGTGCGTATTTCTTGATACTCCGAGGCTTGCTGGCGCTCGCTTCGATGACCGCTTTCATAAGCAAATAGCGCTAGAAATCCCGCGGTTGTAATCGCCGCCGCGAAAGCGGCCAATCCGAGAAGGGCAGCGCCCGAACGCCTAGTTCCATCAAACATTACAGGAAAACGTCGCTGAGAATCCACCGCGGGCGATCTTATTAGCCACGTTCTCGGCTGTCTCCTGCCCTCCGCGCTAAATTACCCGCTCCGCGAGCGTCTGGCATCGAGTAAGTGACCATGACGCCGATGCCTGAAGCCAAAGGTTAGCGCCCGAAAGCAGCGTTCAGTTTTGCGAGTTGATCTGAGACGGCGTTGACTGGATCAGCGGGGCCGCCCTCGTACATGCTTTCATCCAGACGACGAACGCGTTCGTAAATGGCGCTGCCACGGATGATAAGCGTCTTCAGCGTTTCCGGCAGCTCGTCGGCGCCGGCGAAGTTCGTGACCGGCTGCGGCTCGCGCGAGATCAGGCGATATTTTTCGCTTGCGGCTTCCGCCATCTGAATCTCGCCATCACGCACCGCGCGCTGGACGAGGAGCCATGAAGCCACCTGCATCAGCCGCGTCGTCAGGCGCATGCTTTCGCCAGCATAGGCCAAGGCCGCCGCGCGCGAGAGCCGCTTGGACGAAGCCCGGCCTGGGCCATCGAGATAGCCCGCGGTTTCTTCAACCAGGGCCATGCCTTCTTTGAAGGTGCGTTCGAACAACTCCGAACGGGCGAAATCGAGGGCCCGCTGCGGGTCGAAACCGCTCTTCATTGGGGAAGCTTGCATCGTATCGGTCATGGACCCGTGAAATCGCAAAGAGCGGGCCGCCTCATGCCCGAATAATGATCGACATGGGTTAAGACGGACGCGACCCGAACACGGAATCCGCCGCAGCGCGTTGCGCCTGCTTGGCTTTGATCGCCTGCTCACAGGCGCTAATCTCGGCCCTCAGACGTTCGATGCGAACCTCCAATTCGCCGACCGAAGCGTTTTCCAATTGCGCTTCGAGCGACAAGGGCTTCTTTGCCGGGGGAGCGAAGGGATCGTCATCGAGCATGGGGCCAACCTCCTGGAGGCACCATAACCCGGATCGATCTTAAGATTAAGGGAGCCGTGCGTGCTGAAACCACAGACGATGCAACGGGTCGCGCATGCGCCCGATAAGCCGCTGACTTTGGTGCAGGACGAAGTTCCCCGCCCTGGGGCGCACGAAGTTCTGATCCGTGTTGCGGCGGCGGGAGTGAACCGCCCGGACCTGATGCAGCGCGCTGGCCTCTATCCGCCGCCCGCAGGCGCGCCGACGACGCTTGGCCTGGAAGCGGCGGGCGAGATTGTCGAACTCGGCGCCGGCGTGACGCGCTGGCATGTGGGCGAGCAGGTGACGGCGCTGCTGGCAGGCGGCGGCTATGCCGAATACGCGACGGCGCATGAAGGCGCGGTGTTGCCGATCCCGACGGGGCTTTCGCTGATCGAAGCGGCGGCGTTGCCGGAAACGGTGATGACGGTGTGGGCGAACGTGTTCGAGAGCGGCGCATTGAAGCCGGGCGAGACGCTGCTGGTGCATGGCGGCGCGTCCGGCATTGGCACGACGGCGATCCAGATGGCCAAGGCCCACGGCGCGCGTGTGATCGTCACTGCGGGCGATGAGGCTAAATGCCAGGCTTGCGAAAAACTCGGCGCCGATCGCGCCATCAATTATCGCACCGGCGATTTTGAAACGGAGGTGCGCGATCTGGGCGGCGCCGATGTCGTGCTCGATATGGTCGGCGGATCGTATGTGCAGAAGAATCTCAATCTGCTGAACGATGGCGGCCGCTGCGTGATGATCGCGTTTTTGCAAGGGCCGCAGGCGGAAGTGAACCTGATGCGGCTGATGCTGAAGCGCCTCACGCTCACGGGCTCCACGCTGCGCTCGCGCGCTGTCGAGGAAAAGGCGCGGATCGCGCAGGAGGTGGAGCGGCAGGTGTGGCCGTGGATCGCCGCGGGCAAGCTGAAGCCGGTGATCGATTCAACCTTCGCGCTCCGCGAAGCCGAAGCCGCCCTCGCCCGCCTGCAAGGCGGCGCGCATGTCGGCAAGATTGTGCTGACGAATTAAGGCTTAGCGTTCTCGGACTCTACGTCCTCGCCCTTGTGCGCGCGCTCGGCGCCGCCGAAGACGTCTTCTTCATCGACAGGGCGATCCGGCCGGCGCGTAGCGTCAGTGGTCGGCGTCTCGCCGGGTACAACGCCGCTCTTGGCATTGTGTGAGTCTTCCTTGTTGCGCGGTTCGGACATGGGAACTCCTTTGCGGAGCAACGAGGCGAGCCCCGCGCCAGTTCCCGAACGCTTAGCGCAGCAGCCAGTAGGTGATGAAGATGAGGTTGGCGGCGAGCGCGATGGCGACGACGGTGCGGGATTTCGCCACCAGGGCGGTGATGATGGTGGCGAACCAATAGAGATTGGCGGCCATGCGGGTCCAGAACAGCGCGTCGGCGCCATTGGTGGCGTATTCCTTCGACATCGCGTCGTAGGTGACCAGCACGTTGGCAAAAAGAACGCCGCCCAGGATCGCCAAGCGGTGCTTGAAAAAGTGCTCGTCCAGAGATTTTACGCTCGAGCGGTCGCGCGGGAAGAGCTGCGTGGCGGAGAAGTAGTACGCGAGCGTCATGAACAAGGCTGCGACAAGATAGCGGAAGCTGAAATCGACCTCGCGGAAGTCGCGCCAGGCCGAGCCCCATTGCGTGGCGATGTCCATGATCATCACGCCGGTGAGGAGCGGCAGGATCAGCCCCATCGGGCGTTCGTCGCGCGCATCGAGGGCGCGCGAAAAGCCGGAGACGACTTCAACCAGCGTCAGGCCAAGCAGCAAGCCATAGAAGCTGAACAGAAACTCAAACGCGTTCATGGCGCCGTCTCAGTTTCGCCGCGCAACGACCAGCCGCCCTGCTCCCAAAGACTGAGCGCGGCCTGACTGATGTTGTAGCCGTGGTACAAAACCAGCGCGCTCAAGAGCACAATGACCACAGTCCGGCTGCGCGCGAACGCGGCGGCGAGCGTACCGAGCATGAACAGCGCGATGCCCAACCAGCGGAAGCCGCCAGTCAGCCGCTCTAGCTCGCCATTGGCCGATAGAAGCGTGATGTACGTCAGCCCCATCAGCACGTTGGCGCCCAGCACGCACAACATGATCAGCGTGCGATGCGCCCAAAAGTGATCGTCGAGATTGGGCGTCGCCTTCACATCACGCGGAAACACCAAAGTGGCGGCGACGTAAAAGACGCTCGCGACAACGAGGCCGAGGACCAGCAGCGCGAAATTGAACGGCGCATTTCGAAAGATCGCCCACGCCTGCACCCAGAAGGTGGCGATATCCACGGCGACCCAAATCGCCAGCAGCAGCGTGAGAACACCGAAGCGCACGTTGCGCCGGTCGTGCAGCACGCGCGCGAGGCCGCCGACCAGCTCGGCGACGGAAAAGCCCAGCAGAAGGCCGTAGAACGAAAAGAAAAACTCGAACGCGCTCATAGGCTCGGCGCCAAAGGCCGAAAGAAGCTCGCCAAATCGGCGAGCAGCATGGCGTGCAGCCTGAAGAGAAACTCAAATTGGCTCAAGCCGGCCGCCCCCGCGTTCGGCTGCACCTTAGGTGCGGATTCTCCCGCCCGTCACCCGCATTCCCGCCTTCCCTTTGGCCAAGTCCGAGGCTATATCGCCCGCAACTGATTTACCGCGCCCGTGGTCGTCAGCCCGTTGCTCCATCTGGCCCCGCGCCTGGCGACGCCGCCGGGCGCGTTTGCGTATCTGGAGCCCAGCAATGACCTCGAACGTCCTCATGCCGAAGGCCACCGCCGTGTGGCTGATCGAAAACACCTCGCTCGCCTTCGGCCAGATCGCCGAATTCTGCGGCCTGCACCCGCTCGAAGTTCAGGGCATCGCCAACGAAGACGTCGCCAAAGGCATTCGCGGCGTCGACCCGATCGCCGGCGGCTTCCTCTCCCGCGAAGAGATCGCCAAGGGAGAAGCCGATAACGACTACAAGCTAAAGCCGCTTGAGCAGAAGCGCATCGATCTGCCGCAAGTGAAGAAGAAGGGCGCCCGCTACACGCCTATCGCACGCCGTCAGGATCGCCCGGATGCGATCGCATGGTTCCTGAAGAACCACCCGGAAGTGCCGGATTCCAAGATCGTGAAGCTGATTGGCACGACCAAGTCGACCATCGACCAGGTGCGCAATCGCACCCACTGGAATTCGCCGCAGATCAAGCCGGTCGACCCGGTCACCATTGGCCTTTGCACGCAGATCGAACTCGATGGCGTGGTCTCTGAAGCCGCTGCAACGAAGGCTCGCTCCGACGCCCGCCGCGCCAAGGAAGAGGCCCGCACGCTGAAGTCGGCCCAAGATACGGTGCCGCCGGAAACTTACGAGCAAAACGAGGGCTGAGGGACTTGAGCCTGGGCGCCTGCGGCGCCTTGGCGGCCCGGCCCAACTTGCAACTCGTTCGCAGAGGCATTAGCGATAACCCGCGCCACAGAACGCGCGAGGGACTGCCAATGACGACCAACCATTCGGGGCTGCGCCGCGCCCTGATCGCATCCATGACTGCGCTCAGCGCCACCGCCATTGCCGGCGCCGCTGCCGCCCAGACCGTGGATGAGGACGAACTGGTCGTCACTGGTCGCTACGAGACGGACCAGCTTTCTGGCCCGGAGTATGCGCTGCCGCTCGTTGATACGCCGCAAACCGTTTCAGTCGTTCCCGATCAGTTGTTGCAGGAGCAAGGCCGCCGCACATTGCGCGACAGCCTGCGCAACATCACCGGCATTTCGCTGCAGGCCGGCGAAGGCAATCCGCCAGGCGGTGGCGACGCGCTCTCGATCCGCGGCTTCAGCGGCCGGGACGATCTCTACGTCGATGGCGCGCGCGATCCGGGGAATTATTTCCGGGATCCATTCAACGCCGACCGCATTGAAGTCACAAAAGGCCCCGCCTCCGCTTTCGCCGGGCGGGGCAACATTGGCGGCTCGGTGAATATCGTCTCGCGCACGCCGAACCTCACGTCGCGCTCACACGCAGAAGTCTCGATCGGCACGGACGAGCTTTATCGCGCGACGATGGACTGGAATCAGCCGCTCAACGACGAGAACGGCATCGCTTTCCGCCTGAATGTGATGACGCATACGGCCAACGAGCCGGGGCGTGATGTCGTCAGTAACGAGCGCTGGGGCTTTGCACCGTCGATCGCGTTCGGCCTCGACGGCGACACGACGCTGACGCTTTCGTATCTGCGCCAAGAGCAGAACGACATCCCCGATTTCGGCCTGCCGAATGCGCGCAACTTTACGCTGGCGGGCTCAGGCTTCGAAGGCGAAGTCGCGCCCGTCGATCCGAGCAATTTTTACGGCTATGCCAATGATTATCGCGATGTCGCCGTCGATATCGCCACGGCCAATCTGAGCCACGAGTTCAGCGACAATTTGGCGCTGCGTAGCGTGCTGCGTTGGGGCCACGTGCACAATGACGGCATCATGTCGGCGCCGCGCTTCGTCGGCGCGGTGACGACGCTGAACGGCGCAACGCAAGTCGTGGGCAACCGCAAACCGCGCGATCAGGTTGATGAAATTCTCACCAACCAAACCGATCTGACCTTCGCCTTCGAGACCGGCGCAATTCGCCATACCTTGGTGGCGGGCTTCGAGATCACCGCAGAATCCAGCGAAAATCGCCGCCGGCTCGACGCCAACGGCCCGAACATGAACCTGTTCAACCCGGTTCTGCAGACTGCGCCGGACATCGCCTATAACGGCACACGCGCGCGCCTCGACACCGACACGCAGTCGCTCTTTTTCTTCGACACACTGGAGATCGGCGATCATTGGCGCGTTGTGGCGGGCCTGCGCCGCGACGAAGTGGAAACGCGCGTGCGCGGCTTCGACGACCTTGGCATCGCGCCGGGCTTCGTCACCGATCTCAGCGGCGACGACGCTGAAACCACCGGCAATCTCGCGCTGATCTATAAGCCGAGCGAAAACTCCAGCATCTACGCGGCGTACGGCACAGCGTTCGAGCCTTCGGGACGCGCCGAAGTGGTGCAGCTCGCCGGGGGCAACAACGCCCCGCCCGTCACCGCTGCGAACTTCGACGTCGATCCGGAGCTGACCTCCGCTTGGGAAGCGGGCGTGAAGTGGGATGCGCGCGATGGCCGCCTCTCGCTCGCCGCTGCGATCTTCCAGATCGATAAGACCGATGCGCGCACGCCGGGCGTCAATGTCGGCGATCCGCCGGTGGTGCTGGATGGCGAGCAGCGCGTGCAGGGCTTGGAGCTCAGCGCTGTCGGCGAAATCGCGCCGGGCTGGAACGTGTTTGCCGGCTACACCTATCTCGACGGCGAAGTGACGGAGTCCAACACGGCGTTCGAAGTCGGCCAGCGTTTGGACAACATGCCAGAGCACTCGGCCAGCTTGTGGACGTCGTACGCGTTTACCGATCGCCTGCTGGCGGGCGGAGGCGTGCAATATGTCGGCGAGCGGCGGAGCAACATCGCGTCGAGCCCGACGGGCAATTTCACCATCACCGCGCCGAGCTACGCGGTCGTCGATGCGTTCGTGGAATTTGCGCTGACGGATCGCGTGGATGTTCGCTTGAACGGCTACAATCTGACCGACGAAGTTTACTTCCAATCGTTCTCCAGCGGGCAAAGCATTCCCTCGGCGGCGCGATCGGTCGTATTGTCGGTCGGCGTATCTTTCTAAACGGCGCGGGCGCCGGGAGTGCTGGCGTGATCTTGACCATCGAGAACGTGCTCGACGTGAGCGCCATCGCCCGCTTCCAGGCAGCGTTGGCGGATGCGCCGTGGGGCGATGGCCGCGTCACCGCCGGCTATCAATCGGCGCTGGCCAAGCACAATCTGCAACTGCCGGAGCAGTCTGAAGTGGCGCGCACGCTGGGCGCCGAGATCGTCGCTGCGCTTGAGCGCAATTTGCTGTTTCAATCGGCGGCGCTGCCGGCCGAGATTTTTCCGCCGCTGTTCAACAAATACGAAGGCGGCCACGCATTTGGCGCGCATGTCGATAGCGCCATCCGGCCAGGCGGCGCCGGAGGCAAACGCATCCGCACCGATCTCTCCTGCACGCTCTTTTTGAGCGCGCCGGAAACCTATGACGGCGGCGAGCTTCTGATCGAAGACGCCCTTGGCCAGCAGAGCATAAAGCTGCCGGCGGGACACATGGTGCTCTACCCCGCCACGACTTTGCATCGCGTCACGCCGGTGACGCGCGGCGCGCGTGTTGCGTCGTTCTTCTGGGTGCAAAGCATGATCCGCGAGCAATCGCAGCGCGCGATCCTGTTCGACATGGATCTGGCGATCCAGAATCTACGCAGCGAAGTTGGCGACGAACACGCGGCGCTGATCGCGCTGACGGGCGCGTATCACAATCTCATCCGGCAGTGGGCAGAGGTTTAGCGCCGCCACACTTCTCGCAGGCGCGCGTCGCGTCCGCAGCCGGCGCGGTACTGCGCGTAGCGCTCTGGATTTCGGCGCGCGTAGTCGCGGTGGTATTCTTCGGCTTCGGTGAAGCGGCCGAGATCGAGAATCGGCGTGATGACGCGGCCGTTGACGCGGCCGCCCGCTATGATTTCGCGCTTGCTGGCTTCGGCATCGGCGCGCTGTGCGGGCGTTACGAAAATTGCCGGCCGGTAGCTTGAGCCGCGGTCGCAGAACTGGCCGCCATTGTCGGTGGGGTCGGTGTAGAGCCAGTAGCGATCGACCAATTGGCGATAGCTGATCACAGCGGGATCGAAGCGCACGCGCACGGCTTCGTAATGGCCCGGATGATTTTGGTATGTCGGGTTAGCGTTGCGGCCGCCGGTATAGCCGCTCATCACTTCGACCACGCCAGGGAGCGCGCCCATGTCGTGCTCCATGCACCAAAAGCAGCCGCCAGCGAACACCGCCTCCTGCACGCCGGCTGGCGGGGGTGCGGCGGGCCGCGATTGCGCAGCCGTCTCGGGCGGCGAGCAGGCGAACAGGAACAGCAGGCTGGCGAATATGGCTCGGATCATGATGCTTATACGTGCGGCGAGGCATGGTGGTTTCAAGCAACCGCGGGCGCAGTTCAGCCGTATGAATGGGACGGGTGAAGCTCGGCCAGCCTGACAACATCATCCTGCGCGAGGACCGCTCGCTCAGCATGCGCCGGATCGAGGTCCGCTCACGGCGCGGCGATGCGCATTTGGGTCGCGTTTTGGATGACGGCCCGCGCAATTCCGGCGGCCAGCGCTTCCGCATCAACAGCTGCGCCATCCGCTTCATCCCACGCGCCGAAATGGAGGCGCAGGGCTATGGCCGGTACATTGCGCTGGTCGACGGCGAGCAATTCTTATGGATATTCAACGTGCCCGACGCTCTCCTTGCTTTGTGCGATCAGGAGCGCTGGGAGCTCGTCTGAAAGGCCACACGGGATTTTCGTTTGGTCCCTCGACTTCTCACAGCCAGGTCGCATAAACGGAGCACGGCTTTCGGGAGACCTCCATGCGATCCATGTTCATTTTTGCCGCCACCGCACTGGTACTCGCCGGATGTGGCCGCCCGTCAGAAGAAGCGGCAGCGCCAGCTCCCGTGGCGGCGCATCAATCGTTCAACGGCGACGCCACCACTGACCTCCTGTTTCGCCGGCCCGACGGCGCGGCGGCGATCTGGACGATCAACAACGGGGCGCGCGGCGAAGCCGCCATTCTCGCTGGCGCTCAAGGCTGGACGGCGCGCGGCGCCGCAGACTTCAACGGTGACGGCAAAGCAGATCTGCTCTGGCGCAATGCCGAAGGCCAGGTGGGCATATGGGCGATGGACGGCGTTACCGCTGTGAGCCGCGACGGCTTGGCAGGCGCCGGCCCCACTTGGGATATTGTTACAACGGGCGACTTCGACGGCGACGGCAAGGACGACCTCCTCTGGCGCAGTAACACCGGTCAGGTTGCAGTCTGGACCATGAATGGCTCCGCGATTGCCAGCCAAGGCGTGGTCGGCGGGGCAGGTCCTGAGTGGCGCGTCGTTGCTGTCGGTGACTTCAACGGTGACAATCGCGACGAATTGCTCTGGCGGCGCGGTGATGGGCTGCTGTCTCGGTGGGAGTTCAACGGCGTCGAAGAAATCACCGCTTCCGGCGTGCAAACCGCCCCTGACGATTGGTCGATCGCGGGCGCCGGCGACTTCAACGGCGACGGCAAAGATGACCTGCTATGGCGGCGCACGAACGGCATGACCGCGGTTTGGACAATGGACGGATCGACAGTACTCACGCGCGAGAGCAGCACGCCGGCAGACACCACTTGGCAGATCGCCAACATCGGCGACTACAATGGCGATGGCCGCGCCGACATTCTCTGGCGCAACGATCAAAATCAGGTCTCAGTCTGGATGATGAACGGCAGCACCGTGGATTCGATGTCGTCTATCGGCCAAGTTGGCGCTGACTGGACTATCGTGGCGCGCTTACAGGAATCGGCGCCGCTCCGTCGGTAGCGACACGCGGAGTTGCGCTTCCTTAGCGCCGCTCTTTGCCCTGCTCGATTAGCACTGAGAGGCGGTCCTGCACACGCAGGTTCGTCATCCAGATTTCGCCGAGCAAGCGCAGGATCAAGACCGAGACGAGGCCAAGCCCGAGCATGCCGATCGCGCTCAACACCTCGGCGAAGAAATTCGGGGTGTTGATCGAAGTCAGAACCGCCAACGCGCCGAAGATCGCGAACAGCGCAATGAAAGCCGAGACAATCTGAAATACGATCGTCAGCACAGCTGGCGACATCGCCTGCTCGAATGAAAACAATGCCCGCATGCGCGCTCCCGCGATAAGCGGAAACGCTAGCGCGCGTTCTCCACAGGCTCAATCTGACGCGCCGCCAGATTGAGTTATTCGCGTGTCAGCAGACGCCGCGAACGTGGTTAGTGAGATCTGGTTTCCTGTCGGAGGTGTTCGATTTCTTCTTTCAACTTCAGTTTCTGACGCTTCATCGCGGCGATCTTGGTCGGATCGGCGGCGGGCCTTTGGGCCTCTGTTTTGATGATGATGTCGAGATCCCGATGCCGGGCGTCGAGTTCGCGAATACGCTGCTCGATGGCCATGAAAGGCGCCTCCTTAAGCTGTGGCGAGTCCGAGCATGCGCCCGAAATTAGGTGTTGTCTCCTTACATCGTGCACAAAATTAATCATTGGTCGGCTTGCGCCGAATGGCGCCGGCGGCACGGCGAGAATCGGGCGTCTTTACAGCGCCTTTCTGGCGTGGCTTAGCTCCCTGTTTCGCGGGGCCGGCGGGGGCCTTGCGCCTTTTGGCGGAACAAAGCGCGCATGGTCGGCGACGACGAAGATTTCGACATTACCGAAACGCCCGAAAAGCGTGCGCTAAAAGTGCGCCTCGGAGAACTACGCGAGGAGCATCGCGCGCTCGACAGCGCCATCTTCGCGCTCCAAGACCAGAGCACGGGGGATGCGCTGCAATTGGCGCGACTGAAAAAGCGCAAGCTGGTTTTGAGGGACCAAATCCAATGGATCGAAGACAGGCTGACGCCGGACATCATCGCCTGAAGCGTTGGCTCGCCGGCGCCGCTTTGCTGAGCGCCCTGCCCGGCGCGGCGTTCGCGCAGGAAGCCGACACAAAGGGCGTATTCTCGCTCACAGTCGAGAACGACAGCCTCTCCTCCGGCGCTGATCGCAATTACACGTCGGGCATTCGCCTGGGATACGTCTCGCCCGCCGAGCGGGTGCCGGACTGGCTGCAAGGCGCCGGCGGCTTCACGCGCGCCTTCTCCAATTCCGAGCCGGACTTCTGGGGCTTTGCTGTCGGTCAATCGATCTTCACGCCGGAAGACATCAACGCCGTTCCTGCGCCGGCGGATCAGCATCCGTACGCGGGCTGGCTTTATATGCAGGTGTCAGTCGGCGCCGAAGAGGATCGCAACGACGGCCGCGCGCCGCGGTTTCTAGATACGTACGAACTCGAACTCGGCATCGTCGGCCCGTCCGCTCTCGGCGAAGAGGCGCAGCGCGGTATTCACCAGTGGCTCGGCGCGCCCGATCCGCAAGGCTGGGACAGCCAGCTCGAGGATGAAGTTGCCTTCGCCGTTTCGTTCGATCGCCGCTGGCGCGCCGCGCGCGTGTTCGGTGATTATTTCGGCGGACTAGAAGCAGATTTGACGCCGAGCGCCGGCGCTTCGCTCGGCACGCTGCGCACTGAAGCGCGCGTTGGCGTCGCCGCGCGCATCGGCCAACGCATCGACAGCGATTACGGCCCGCCGCGCGTGCGGCCATCGCTCTCCGGCGTCGAGCATTTCCGCGGCGGCCCGCTGTCGTGGTCACTGTTCGCGGGCGTGCAAGGCCGCGCGGTGGCGCACAACCTATTCCTGGATGGCAACACGTTCGAGGATAGCGCGTCCGTTGAGCGCAATCCGTTCGTGCTGGATATGCAGACGGGGTTTTCGCTGAGCGCCGGCAGCGTGCGCTTGGCTTACACCTATGTGTGGCGGACGGAAGAGTTCGAGACGCAGCCGACGCGGCAGGACTTTGGCGCGTTGTCTCTGAGCTTTAGGCTTTAGGCAGGCCCTCGTAATCACGCATGGATAGAGTTCAACTCGCACGCCTATTGCTCGTCGCGAGCATTCTGTACGTGATCGGATTCTATTTTGTCGGCGCCGCGCTGAAGCCCGGTTATTCGCAAGTGTCCAACTTCGTCAGCGAGTACAACGCGACCGGCACGGCTTGGGCAAGCACGCTCACCTACGCAGGCTTTTTCGCGACAACACTTCTCTTGTCGTCGTTCCTGTTCGTTGCGGCGCCGGTTGCGCAAGTTTCCGGCGTCAGCCGCTTTGGCTTCTGGCTTTTGTGGTCTGCCCCGGCTTCTTACTTTCTCGCGGTCATTGCTCCCTGCGATGCAGGCTGCCCTGTCGAGGGATCACCCAGTCAGCTTTGGCATAACGCTTTAGCCATCGTTGCGTATTTTGGCATGGGCGCCAGCATTGCATTGGTTTCCTTGGCGCCCGGATTCAGCCGTTTCAAATTTCGGCGCGCCTTCATGCTGCTGACGGGCATCGCCTTCCCGATTGTATTTATCGCTATGGTCCAGCCCGACTTGGCGCAGTGGGGCGGCTTGCTGCAGCGATCGCTCGATGCAGCGCTCGCAGCATCGCTCATTTTCGTGGCCTGGACTCTCATGACGCCAAGTCGAGGAGCCACGCGCGTTTAGGTGTCCTTGGCGGACGGCGTGCGCTTTTTCTTGGCGGGCCTGTCGCCGATGTCCGCCGGCATGGCCGAGAGCGAACTCTTTTGCTCGGCGATGCTTTGAAGTTCGCTCGCGCACGCAGCCAAGGCGGCGCTCGATTCTTCAAGCTCTGCGGCTGAGTAAAGCTTGCCGCGCTCGGCGCGCAGGTCTTTGACCTTCGCCCACACAGCTTGCGCAGCGCGCTTCAAATCCTTCTTGTCAGACATCGCATCCTCGTCGCTCGTACGCAGATCTATAGCGCGCAATACGAGCGACGTAATCACACGACTCCCCACGCGCGAGAGGGTGTCATGAAACTGTCATATAAGCCTTAGCGGTTCTGTGTGGGAACTGTCACAGACTCTCCGCACGCTCGCGGAATGCCAATCCATCGCGTGACATGCTCTGAGTGCGGTCTCTCGGCGACGCACATCCAGAGCGGAGATCGCGGCGTCACCAGCTTTCTGGAATTTTCGGCCGGCGCGCGATGCAGCCTCGGGGGCGACGCTCTTGCGCGCGGCGTGTCCCCCATAGCAGCGGTGGCGCAGTGCCCGAAGCTCAAAGACGCAATCGCGCAAGCGCTGAAAGATTTCGCCGATAGCCAAGTCGCGCAGCGCAGCTGATTAGAAGCCAGCGAACGCCTGCGTCTGTGCGCGCCGCGCATATTTGTCGGCGTACATCGCCTCATCGGCGCGCGCGATCGCGGTTTCGGGATCTTCGACCAGAGCGATGGCGTGCACGCCGAACGAGGCGCGGATACGGTGCGCCATGCCTTCGTGCAGGATCACGGCGCTGTTGACCTTGGCATTGAGGCTTGTGGCTTTCGCGTGCGCTTCTTCAGCGCTTGCCCGGTTCAGGATGATGCCGAACTCATCGCCGCCCAACCGGCCGACGACGTCGCTCTCGCGCACGCTGTCCAGCAGCAGCATGCCGACTTGGCGCAGCACGGCGTCACCCGCCGCGTGGCCGTAGGAATCGTTCAGCGCTTTGAAGCCATCGAGATCGACGTAGAGCACGGCGGCGGAGCTTTTGTAGCGCTCGACCTCGGACATCGTCCGGTGCAGCTCGCGCAGGAAGGCGCGGCGGTTGAATACGGGTGAGAGCGAGTCCCGGTCAGCCAGGGCCTCAGCGGCAGCCAGTTTCTCAGCCAGTGCATCCCGCTCGGCGCTGAGTCGCTCCAGAGCGGCCAAGGCGGCCGCCGAAACGTCGCGCCGCTCTAAGCCCAGCCCTTGCAGGAGCTGGCTCGTTGCGGAACCGAGTTTGGCAGTGCCCAGTCGCATCTCGCGCGCCTCTCTGCCGTAAGGGATGCGCGCTGTGGGTAAAGACCGCCTTAACTGCTTCGACGCTTGCGGGCTGGACGGACGCCCCGGCTTAATTTACTGGCCCCTTTTTTAGGAGCAGCCGAAACATGGCTACCCCACCAGTCGGGCTCATCATGGGCTCGAAGTCGGACTGGGAGACGATGAAGGCCGCGGCCGAGGCGCTCGATGCGCTGGGTGTCGCTTACGAGGCCAAGGTCGTTTCCGCCCACCGCACCCCGCAACGCCTCTACGATTACGCCACCAGCGCCAAGGCGCGTGGGATCAAGGTGATCATCGCCGGCGCCGGCGGCGCGGCCCACCTCCCCGGCATGGCCGCGGCGATGACGACGCTGCCGGTGCTCGGCGTGCCGGTGAAGAGCCGCACGCTGAAGGGCCTCGATAGCCTGCTCTCGATCGTGCAGATGCCGAGCGGGGTTCCGGTCGGCACTTTGGCAATTGGCGAAGCCGGCGCGGCGAACGCCGGCTTGCTTGCTGCTTCGATCCTGGCGCTGAGCGACGAAGGCTTGGCGCAAAGGCTTGAGGCGTATCGCGCCGCCCTCACCGCGGCGATCGGCGAAGACCCGCGATGAAGCCGCTCGCGCCGGGCGACACGATCGGCATCCTCGGCGGCGGCCAGCTCGGCCGCATGCTCTCCATCGCCGCCGCTCAGCTCGGCTTCGATGTCGCCATCTTTACCGACGAGCCCGATAGCCCTGCCGCGCGCGTGTCTGCGCGCACCACCATCGGCAATTATCTCGATCACGCGGCGCTGGCTGATTTTGCGCGCCGCGTCGATGTGGTGACCACCGAGTTCGAAAACGTGCCGGCCGAAACGGCGCAAGCACTGATCGACGCGGGTGCGCGCGTTGCGCCAAACCCGCACGCGCTGGCGGTGGCGCAAGATCGGTTCGACGAGAAGAGCTATTTCGCCAGCGCCGGTATTGCGACTCCGCCCTTCCGCGCCATCGCTTCGCAAGCTGATCTCGACGCCGCGATTGCTGAGATTGGCGCACCGGCGATCCTGAAAACCCGGCGCCTGGGCTATGACGGCCGCGGGCAAATCCGCATCAAAACCGAAGCCGATGCGAACGGCGCTTATGAAAAGCTCGGCGCGCCCGGCATTCTTGAAGGCTTCTGCGCGTTCGAACGCGAAGTCTCGATCATTGCGGCGCGCGGCTGGGATGGCGCTATCGCCTTCTACGATCTCAACGAGAACGAACACGCGGGCGGCATTCTCTCGCGTACTACGTTGCCGGCGCGCGTCAGCGCCGAAGTCGAGAGCCACGCCCAAGATGCGGCGCGCCGTGTGCTCGAAGCGTTCGACTATGTCGGCGTGCTGACGATCGAGTTTTTCGTGATGGCGGATGGTTCGCTGATCGCCAACGAAATGGCGCCGCGCGTTCACAACTCGGGCCACTGGACAATCGAAGGGGCGCTCACTTCACAGTTCGGGCAACACATCCGCGCCGTCGCGGGCTGGCCGCTTGGGCCGACAACGCGTGTTGCAGCAATCGAGATGCTCAATCTCATCGGTGACGAGGCCAACGATTGGCCGGCGCTCGCCGCCGATCCTGACGCGCGCGTGCATCTCTACGGCAAGCGCAGCGCCCGCTCGGGGCGCAAGATGGGGCACGTTACGAAGCTGAGGTAGTGCAGCGATGTTAGCCAACGCATTCACGTCCATTTTTGTCGAAGAGTTTAAAGCCCGCGCTGCGCTTGACGGCGCCGCCTTCGCGCCGCTCTGGCATGCCGGCGGCCCGACATGGACGCGTGTGATGGTGCATTCCGAGAACAAGAACTCCGTTCTCGAGAAGACACTTGTTCGATGGGCAGATCAGACGCTCGGGCCAAACATGATCTCGCTCCACCGTTGGTACACCATCGATTTGATGGCGGTGTCGCCCGCCTTCGACCAAAAAATGGAGTACTGGTACACACGCCCTGTAGCTTTGGTGGAACACGAGAACCGCAAAGACATCGAAACTGAACTGTGGAAGCTGGCACATTGGCGCGCGCCGCTGAAAGTTCTCGCCTTCTACCAGTTCGGCGAAAAGTGGCTGGACGAGAAGCTCACGACCGCCCGACGCATCGTCGAAGGCGCCCAATCATCATGCCCCGAGACAGACGCCGAGTATCTCTTGCTCGTCGGATGCAACAACCGTGACGGCGTCACATGGCGCGCAGAGTCATGGCAGTGTGGCTCGACCGGATGGACGAGCTCGTCTCACGCAACAGGTGTATTGATCGGCTAGCTCGGAAACGCTTCGTCACGCGCCGTGTAGAGCCAGAGCCCGATCACGTAGATCACCGGTAGAAAGAACCAGAGCACGCCAGATATGCCGCTGACCCAACGCGGCACCACGGTGAATGCCGCGCCGGCGTCATCGCCGGGCATGACATTCCAACCGGCGCTGGAAAACACCACCGCAGCGATAGCCGCGAGGCATATCCAGAACGCGATGGCGGTCGCGACAATGGGAGAGGTCCGCTCGACGTAATCATCGGCGGGGTGATCCCCGAAGTGCGAAAGGCTTGGCCAGATCGTAAGCGGCCACGCCGCAGCACTCAGGAACCGAACGGGAGCTGCACGCATAAGCTTGCCTCCACGAATAGGTTCGTGATGGCGCTATCATACATCAAAAACGCGCGAACGCAGTGAAATTCAGATCATCTAACCCGGCGAAACGATGAGCGCCGTTACAGCGCCAGCGCTGCAACTACGCCAAACGCAACAAACGTCAGCACAACACCGGCGATGAGATGGAAGACGCAAAAGGCGGCGGCGGCGCCTTCGCCGTGCGCGTTCGCTTCGAGGGCCTCGGGGCTGCACGCTGAAAGTTTCATGGCTGAACGCCTCCTTGCAGAGAGGTTCGCGCCACGACGCCTTACAGTTACGCCAGCTCAGCGATAACGGAATCGCGCGGCGATGCCGACAGCATCCTGCATGCGCTCGCCGATCGGCTTCAGCTTGGCTTTGAACTTCTCGAACTGCATCACGTTTTCGATGCGCGCGTCTAGGAATGTCCACGTCGCTTCGTGATCGGCGCTTTGGTCGCTGAACCAGCGCGCATATGTACTGGCAAGTACACCTGAGAGCGTGGCGCGTTTGGTGTAGAAGTTTTCGTCGGTGCTGGTGTCGCCCAGCGCCTTCCAGATGTGATCGGCAGTGCGCCAAACCAGCCGCGCCGCTTCCGGCGCGCGATCAGGGCGCGCCAACGCACGCGTCATCGCCCGCGCCGCTTCTTTGTAATCGGCCTGCGCCTCAAGCCTCAGCTGCACCGCAGCCCGGACCTTGTCGCGGATGCGCATGTTCGGGAGGTCGAGATTTTCCAGCCCGGCCAGCATCGCCTCATCGGCTCGGGCGGCGAAGGCGTCGAACAGGTCGGCGACGCCCTTCGGGCAGGCCAGGGCCGCCTCCCCCTCGGAGAGGCCGGCTTCGGCCACGGTGGCGTTGAAGGCGGCGTCGGTCCAGCCCAGGCGGGCGGCGTGGGGCGGAAAAGCGTCCAGGATACGGGCGCGGAACCGGGCGGAGGGGGTCTCTGGCATAAGCGACACGCTACGCCCAATGCCCCCAATCGTCGACAAGGGCGGCATGGACAGGGGCGCGGCGTTTTGCTATTGCCCCGCCTTCAATTAAGCGGAAACGCGGGCGCGAAGCGTCTGCGGTAGTTCCGTGTTTGGGTTTTGGGTTACGGGAGAACTGGTCCTGGTACAGATTTTCGTTCGCGATAACAACGTCGATCAGGCGTTGAAGGCGCTCAAGAAGAAGATGCAGCGGGAAGGCACTTTCCGCGAAATGAAGCGTCGCAATCACTTCGAAAAGCCGTCCGAAAAGCGCGCCCGTGAGCGCGCCGAGGCCGTCCGCCGCGCCCGTAAGCTGGCCCGCAAGCGCGCCCAGCGTGAAGGCCTCTTGCCGCGTCCGCCGGTCAAGCCGCGGTAAAATCCGGCTCATTTGAGTTTTGAAAGCGCCGCCCGGCTCCCGTCGGGCGGCGTTTTTGCGTTGCAAATCTTCAGGTCCCGGGCGGACTCCTGAGGTGACGCGAGCCGTGGAGGAGCATCACGACGCCACCGACTAAGCAGGCGGGCACCACCAGCGTCCCCAAACCAAGATGGAATATCCGCCAAAAGTTCATGCCCCCACTCCACACGAGAAGCAGGCCCCCAAACACTAGCGCCAGACCGCCAATCTTACGAAGCATCGCGCTATGCATGCCTTCGACTAAACTCACGTCAAGCTAGTGCCGAACTCAAACTTGCTTCTGCCGCGGAAGGATTGTCGCTACGCCGCGACCGCCAGCTTCAGCATGAGCGCGGCGGCCGCATCGAGCTGCGCGCGTTCGGCGCGTGAAAGCTTCGCAACACGGGCCGTTAGCAACGCGAGCCGCGCTTGCCGGCCCTTCTCCATCAGCGCCCGGCCCTTCGCCGTCACCTCGATGCGCAGGCCGCGCTTGTCGGCCTTGTCGGCGCGCTTGGCGACGAGCCCTTCCGCTTCCAAGTCGCCGACGAGCTTTGACATTGTCGGGGCTGTGACTTGCTCAGCTTTCGCGAGCGCCGAAAGGCTCATCGCGCCGCCGAACACCAAAACTGAAAGCGCTGAAAGCTTGGGCGCGGAAAGTCCGGTCGTCGCATCGGCGACACGCGCGGCGCGGAGCATGCGGATCGCGGCTTTGTGCACACGCTCGGCGACATCGAGGGCGTCGTCTTTTGCCATTGCGCGAATCTGAATTGACTTAGTTAGTTAGTCAAACTAATTATATGGGGCTGAACGGAGATTGCCGCATGAACGCCCCGCCGCCGCTGCTATCAGGGATTTGCCAAATCGCGCTCGCCAGCGCTGATCCGCAAACGCTCGTCGCGTTTTATCGCGATACGCTCGGCTTGCCGGTGCTGTTCGAAGCGTCGGGCATGACGTTCTTTCAGTCCGGCGCGACACGGCTGATGATCGGCCCGGCGCAACCGGGCCAAACCGTGGGCGGCGATGCAGTGGTCTATTTTGAACCGCACGATTGGAGCGCAGCAGAAACCAAGCTCGAAGCAGCGGGCGTGGCGTTCCTGCATCCGGCGCAAGCGCTGCAGAAGGCGCCTGGGCGCGAGCTCATGCTCCGCCCGTTCCGCGATCCTGAAGGTCATTATCTCGCGCTGATGGGCTGGCGCGCTGCGGCTTAGTCTTTGGCTTTGCGTCCACGCCAGCTCGACATGCTGACCTGATCAACGACGCCGGCCTTAAACACGCGCGCGGCGAGCCAGAGCACCACAATCACCGCCAGCACCATCAAGGCGCCCTGGCCGGCGATCTCGACCCAATCGAGCCCCGCGGGCGCGCGCATCAGCATCAGGAATGGCGTGAAGAGCGGCACCCAAGACGCGGCCTGGATGATCGGCGCATTCGGATTGTCCATCGCCGGCATGACCAGCATCATCGGGATCGCCAATACGAGCGCCACCGGGCCGAGCAAGGTCTGCGCTTCCTGGATCGATTCACAGAGCGAACCGAGCGCGAGGAAAATCGCGCCGTACATCAGATAGCCAGCGATGAAGCCAATCGCGAAAGCGGTCAGCAAACGCGCGTCCAAGAACGCCGCAGCCACCTGCCCCAATACTGAATCGCCCAGTTGCGTCGCTGCGATACTGAGCAACGTCCCGCCCAGCGCGCCCCAGAACAAGAACAGAGTCGCGCTGACGCCTGCGACGCCGAGCAGCTTGCCGATCAGCAACTCCATCGGCGTCACGCTGGTGAGCAATGTATCCAGGATCTTGTTCGATTTTTCCTCGATCACGCTGGAAAGCAGCATGTTTGCGACGGAAAACACAATGCTCCACAGGATGAAAGCGAGCGCCAAGGCCGCATAGGCCGGCGCACGCTGGCGGGCCGTCACTTCTGCGTCCACCGCCGCTGCGCGCGGATCGAACTGGACAATGCGCGGATCGAAGGCGTTGAGGCGATCGGCCTCCAATGGATCGAGACCTTGGCCGGCGAGAGCCTCGCGCTGCATCGTTAGCCGCATCGCGCGCTGCGCGATTAAGGTCGGCTCGTTGTGGGAGAGATTGAGGCTCCAATATTCGATCACGGGCGCGTCGGCCTCGCGGCGGATGTTGATCGCGCCAAACAACGTGCGCCCATCGGCCAGTGTTTGCGTGCCGTCGAGATAAGGCCGCAGCGCCTCAACGCCGGCCATTGGCGGCGGTGTCAGCACATAGCGCGGCGAAGGTTGCGGGAATGCGCGCAAGGCTTGAGGGACGCGCTCGGTGACCACTGCGCGCGCAGCTGCGACAGCTGCACGGTTATCGCCGCCTTGCTCGACCGCGGCGTCAAACGCTGCAAGCGCGTCTGGTGCGATCGTGGGGGCAGTCGCGGCGAGATACGCGTTGATCTCCGCCCGGGCGCTCCGCCGCGCCAAATCTTCAAACTCGCCCGTGACGGCGGCGGCGTCAGAGGCGTTGTCGGCGATAATGGTGAGCACGCGCGGCGGCTCCGCACGCGCTAGCAGCACCGGCGCAAACATGAGGATCGCCAGGATCAAAGGCGCCGTGATCAGCGACAGCCAAAAGCCCCAGGCGCCGATATAGGCGAAGTAGTCACGGCGGGCGACGAGGAAAATCGGTGACATCGCTTACCCCGCCGCGTCCGGCATTGCTTTGTCGCCGACAAGCGAGACGAACGCCTCGTGCAGACTTGCGCGTGCGGGCTCGAATAGCGAAAGCGGTGCGCCCGCTTCGACGCACGCTTGCAGCAGCTGCCGCGAATTATGACCGTTCTCAAGCTTTACGCGCCAGCGGCGGTTGCCATGCTCGCCCAATTCTTCGCTCATGGTGAAGCCGCGCCCGGCGAGCGCCGCGTTCAAATCGTACTCGGCGCCGTCCGTCTCCAGCACAGCGACGCTGGGCGCCAGTGCGAGCGCATCACGCACCGTGCCTTCGAAGGCTTTGCTGCCGTGCGCGATCAGCAGGATCCGATCACACAAGCGCTCGGCATGTTCCATGACGTGGGTAGAGAAAAGGATCGTCCTGCCCGCGGCCGCCTGCGCGCGGATGGTGTCTTCGAGCACGCGCTGGTTTACTGGATCGAGCCCAGAGAAGGGTTCGTCGAAAATGATGAGGTCTGGCTCGTGCGCGATCGCGGCCAGCACCTGAACCTTCTGCGCCATCCCCTTCGACAGCGTCTTCACCTTCTTGCGCTTGACCTTGCCGAGCCCGTGGTCGTTCAGCAGCGCATCGGCGCGCTTGAACGCTTTGCCAGAGGGGGTGCCCTTCAGGCGCGCCAGATAGGCGATCGCAGAGCGCGCGCTCATCGAGCGGTAGAGCCCCCGCTCCTCCGGCAGATAGCCGACCCGGCGCAGCGCCTCGCGCGTCACCGGTCCGCCCAGCAACGAAATATGCCCTTCGGTCGGGCGGAGCACACCGACCAGCATGCGCAAGGTGGTGGACTTGCCAGCCCCGTTTGGGCCCAGCACGCCGTAAATCGAGCCTTGCGGCACGGTGAAACTGAGGTCTTGGACCGCGGTGCGCGCGCCGTAGCGCTTGACCAGGCCTTCTGCTTCAAGCGCGGCGTTCATAGCGAGGAGGTTTACGGGGCTTTGCCCCGAGATCAAGCGCGCGCAACTGTGTGGATGGCGGGCTTTGCGTCGCATCGGCGCCGGCGCAACATCGGGGCGGCGCTGGGCTCGCGTCCGGGGTGAAAAATCGCGCCCGAACTTGATTAAATTTCGCCCGCATTCTTGCGTGCGCGCGCCGGCGGGCGTTAGCTCTCACCGGTAATGTGGGAGAGCTAAAATGGCTGCGCCCGACCCTGAAAAACTGAACGCTTTTGTCGGCAAATTGGTGGGCGATCTTGGCGCCGCCACCAGCGCCGCTTTGGTGCTGCTCGGCGATAGGCTCGGCATCTACAAAGCCATGGCCGATGGCGTCGCCGTGACGCCGGAAACGCTTGCGGAAAAGACCGGGCTCAACGCGCGCTATCTGCGCGAATGGCTCTCGGCTCAGGCCGCAGCTGGCTATATCGACTACAGCGCCAAGAGCAAAAAGTTCAAACTCAATCCCGAACAATGCGCCGCCTTCGCTGACGAAGGCGGGCCAGGCTTCTTCGCCGGCGCATTCGAGTTGGCGCAAGCCATGTGGCTGGACGAGCCCAAGATCGCGGAAGCGTTCAAGACCGGCAAAGGCGTCGGCTGGCACGAGCATTCGCACTGCCTCTTCCGCGGCACAGAGCGCTTCTTCCGCCCGGGGTACAACGCACACCTCGTCTCGCAATGGATTCCATCACTGCGCGGCGTGAAAGAAAAGCTCGAACGCGGCGCGAAGGTGGCTGACGTTGGCTGCGGTCACGGCGCCTCCACCATTCTCATGGCGCTCGCCTATCCGAAGTCGAAATTCTACGGCTACGATTATCACGAGCCGTCAATCGAGCGCGCCAAGAAGCTCGCGAAAGAAGCCGGCGTTTCCAAGCGCGTCACGTTCGAAAAGGCCAGCGCCAAGGAATATCCCGCCCTCGGCTACGATCTCGTCGCCTTCTTCGATTGCCTGCACGATATGGGCGATCCGGTCGGCGCTGGCGCGCACGTGCGTGAGACGCTAGCCGACGACGGCGCCTGGATGATCGTGGAACCGTTTGCGCACGATGATCTGAAGGACAACTTAAACCCCGTCGGGCGCGTGTATTACGCAGCGTCGACCATGATTTGCACGCCGGCTTCGCTTAGCCAGGAGGTGGGCCTCGGGCTCGGCGCACAAGCGGGTGAAGCGCGGCTGAAAAAGGTGGTCAAGGACGCTGGATTCAGTAAATTCCGCCGCGCCGCCGAGACGCCGTTCAATTTGGTGTTCGAAGCGCGCGCCTGAACACTGAAGGGACACTTGAATGCGCGCCTTGCTTTTCGCCGCCGCTCTGTTTGCGGCCGGCGCCGCTCACGCCGAGCCTGTCACGTACACGCTCGACCCGGCACACACGCAGGTCGCGTTCTCGATCGATCGCTTCGGCTTCAACCGGGTACTCGGTCGCTTCGAGACGGTGAGCGGCGAGCTCGTGCTCGACCAAGCGAACCCGGCCAACTCATCAGTGCGCGCGACGGTGCAAATCGCCAGCGTCGATTCCGGCAACGATGCGCGCGACGAACATCTGCGCGGCCAGCGCTGGCTCAACGCCGCGGCGCACCCGACAATGGAATTTCAATCCACTTCGGTGCGACTCACAGGCGAGCGCACCGCGGAAGTCACTGGCAACCTCACGCTGCTCGGACAAACGCATCCGCTGACGCTCAACGTCACGCTCAACAATATCGGCCCTGCCCCGAACAATCAGCGCGCTACTGCGGGCTTTTCGGCCACCGGTTCGCTTAACCGCAGCACTTTTGGCTCGACAGGCGCCGCCAACATGATCGGCGACAGCGTCTCGATTCAAATCGAAGCGCTCGCACAGGTTCCGGCGAACTGATGGCGTACTGGCTGGTGAAGAGCGAGCCTGGGACATGGTCCTGGGATCAGCATGTCAAAAAGGGCGCCGATGCCTGGACGGGCGTGCGCAACCATCAGGCCAAGGCGCATCTCGTCGCCATGAAGAAGGGCGACAAGGCGTTTTTCTATCACTCGAACGACGGCAAAGAGATCGTCGGCGTCAGCGAAGTGGTGAAGGAAGCATACCCCGACGCCAGCGACGCCACAGGAAAGTTCGTGTGCGTGGATTTGAAAGCCGTCGAGCCACTGAAGACGCCAGTTACGCTCGCCGCGATCAAAGCCGAAGAAAAGCTCGCCAAGATGGTGCTGGTCAACAATTCGCGCCTCTCCGTGCAGCCTGTCACGGCTGACGAATGGAAGGCGATCCGGAAGATGGGTGGTTTGAAGTGAGCAGTCTCGATCCAAAACAATTCAGCGAAACCGCCGTTCCAGACGACACCAAGCAGATCAACGCCAGCATCATCGCCGCCATGACCGGGACGCCGGAATGGTGGGATGTCGGGGCGCAACGCGCGCGTGATGCGCGCCGCGCCGGCAAGGGCGCGTTTCCTGCGCCTGTGATGTCCGATCGCGCCCGCTGGATCGAGATCGACGGCCCAGCCGGAAAAGTAAAACTGCGCGTCGTCGCGCCGGAAAAATCGCGCGGCGCTTATCTGCACATCCACGGCGGCGGACACGTGCTTGGCGGCGCTGATCAGCAAGACCGCCTGCTTGAAATCATCGCTGACTCAACCGGCCTCACCGCGATCAGCGTCGAGTATCGCTTGGCGCCGGAAAATCCCTATCCCGCCGGGCCCGACGATTGTGAAGCCGCGGCGCTCTGGCTCAGCGACAATATCCGCGACTTCGGCGGCGATAAGCTCACCATCGGCGGCGAAAGCGCTGGCGCGCACTTGGCGGCGCTGACGATGCTGCGCCTGCGCGACCAGCACGGCCGTACGCCGTTTCACGCCGCCAATCTCGTGTTCGGCGTCTTCGATCTCGGCATGACGCCATCGGCGCGCGCCTTCGGCAACGAGGAGCGGCTAATCCTGCGCACCATCGACATCGAAAAATTCGGCGAAGCGTTCCTCCCCGGACTCAGCGCCGAAGAAAAGCGCGCGCCGTATCTCTCACCGCTCTTCGCCGATCTCGGCGGCCTCTGCCCTGCGCTTTTCACCATCGGTACGCGCGATGCATTACTCGATGACAGCCTCTTCATGCACGCGCGCTGGATCGCCGCCGGCAATGCCGGTGAACTCGACATCTACCCAGGCGCCTGCCACGGCTTCCTCGCCTTCCCGTGCACACAGACGTTTGCTTCGCTCAAAAAGCAGATGGAATTTCTGAACGCGGCGACGGCCTAGAGGCCGACGAACCGACACGCCGCCACGACGAAAAGCGCGCGTTTCGCGTTCGCCGCACGCGCCTGCGCTCTCGTCTCAATCGCATTGAATAGCACTGCGCATCGCGGCCTCATGGGCTCACCGATTTCTGGTGAGCTTCCCGCCTGATACCCCCGCTCGCCAGTCTTAGCCTTTCTCTCGCCTCCACCGAGCGAAAGGCGGAGGCCCCGGCGCCGTCTTAGATTGACGGCGCCGGTGTTTCCAAAGCACTGCGGCAGGGCTCCTCCCCAGAGCAGCTTTGCCGTCAGCGGCCTTCAAGCTCCGCCAGCAATTCCGGCATGCCGTAAACATCGGCGAGCGATGCGCGGATCACTGTCGACGCCACGGTCACGGAACGGTTCAGTTCGCCATCGTAGAAATATTCCCCGCCAAGCGAATGAATATTGCCATCGAACACAGCGCCAACGACGCGGCCTTCGCGATCGAGCAACGGGCTGCCCGAATTGCCGCCGATAACGTCATTGCTCGATGACACATTGAAGATCGCGTTCGGATCGAGCCGCGAACGCGCATCGATCCAGCGTTGGCTCAACACAAAGGGCTGTGAACCGGTAGCGCGCTCGTAGAGCCCGCGCGTGTAAGTAAACGGCGGAATCTCGCGGCCTCCCGCCTCGGTCCATCCGGTCACGCGGCCATACGAGACACGCGGACTGAAGGTTGCGTCCGGATATTGGGCCTCGCCAAAGGAGCGGAAGCGTGCGCGGGCGATGCGCTCATGTGCGCGCGCCGCCGGACCTTCAACTTCAGACACATAACGCGTGCGCACGGCGCGTGCGTCAGCATCCCAGGCCCGCACGAACTGGATCAGCGGATCGTCGGACGCCGCAACCGCCGCTTCGCCGCCTTCCCAGAGTTGCTGGCGGTAAGCCGGGTCAGCGAGCCGCGAACGCGCCAGGCGCGCCGCCAGCGCTTCCGGACTCTCATTGCCAAGCACCCGCCGCACGATGGCGTTATCGGCGGTCAGGTGCTCGCGCATTTTCGAGAGCCAGAACGCGAGTTGGATTTCCTCGAACTCGGCGATCACTGGCCGCTGCGCGCCAATACTGGACGCGACAGCCGGCATACGCGCTTCGCTATAGCGCGGCAGGCGCTGCGCATCAGGCAAGGACCGCTCGGCCGCGCCGCGCACGATGTCGCGCGCCCAGCTGAACAGCACAGAGCGCTCGCCCGCGCGTGCTTCCAGGTACTGGTACGAGTAGAACATGCCGCGATACGCCCCTTGCGCACGCTCGATTTCGCCCCATGCATCGCCGACTTCGCGTTGCGATACGCGGTTGCGGCGCACGCGCGTTTGCAGATCCGTCTCGCGTGCGGTGACACGCGCAAATCCTGCGGGATCAGCCAAAGCTTGCCGGCGGCCGGAAAGGCCCTTGAACGAGTTTTCCACACTTTGCAGCGTGCTCGACGCGATCCGCGACTGATCCGGTCCTTGCTGCGCATAAGCGATCAACCGCCCGCGCATTTCTGAGAGCGAGGCGATTTGCCATGGCAAATTGAAGTCACGCTCGAACGCCAGTTCCGCCGTCGTGCGCAGCCGCGAGGTGCGCCCTGGGTTGCCGGCGATCATCACAATCTCGTTCGCTTCGAGCGGCGTAAAGCGCATCGAAAGATGGTTCGGCGTCACGGCCGGCGCGCCGTTTTCGTAAACGCGCAGGAATGAGAAATCGACGCCGTAACGCGGGAAGTTGAAATTGTCCGGATCGCCGCCGAATTTGGCCATCTGATGCTCGGGCGCAAACACCAGACGCACGTCCGTGTAACGCGTGTAGCGATGCAACGCGTAGCGCCCACCTTGGTAGAGCGTCACGACTTCACAGCGCGTTGCGCCATTTGAGCATTCGCGCTCCAGCCGCGCGATCTCGGCGTCACGGGTGCGGGCGAACAGCTCGGGCGCAACGCCAGCCGTCGCGGTTTCGATGGCGCTGGTGACGTTCGATATGCCGGTCAGCACATCGACGTTCCAATTCGGGCAACGGCGTTCTTCCTCGCGCGTGCGCGCCATGAAGCCGTTTTCAATATAATTGGCCTCAGTCGTGGAAAGCGCGGTCACGCAGGCGATGACGCAATGGTGGTTGGTCAGCGCCAAGCCCTGTCCGCTCACGATCGACGCCGAGCAGCCAGGCACGCGCGCGGTGCCGGCCATCACGCGCTGCAGCCACGCCTGATCAGGCGCCCAGCCCATTTCGCTTTGCATACGAGCGGTCGGGAAATTGTCGAAAGTCCACATCCCCTCTTCGCTCGACGCCGGCGTTGCGACGAGTGCGAGGATGCCGAGTGCGGCTACGGCCGCGCGCAAATTCTGGCGCATGTTGCCCCCAAATCAGTTGGGAGCAAGAAAGCCCAGACGGCCCGCGCGCGGCAAGCCTCTAGCGGCGAATGGAACTCGTTAGAGCCCCAACGCCGCGCGCATTTCGGTTTTTACCTCTGGAGAAAGCTCTTCCGCTTCGTCAATGAATTCGCGGACCGACTGCGCGTCGGCGCCGGTGATGCGCACATAGGCGCGATCATCAGAGTCGCCCGGTCCGCCCTCATCGGCGTGCACCGTGATCTGCTGGCCATCGGCGCCCATCGAGAGATTGACGCGCCCGCTTTCGCCTTGGCCTTCTTCCTCGTCGCCAGAGATGCTCATGGAAAAGCCCGGCAGCCGAAGCGCCATCACTTCCGGCAACGGCTCGCCTTCGGGCGGCGCCGTTCCGGCAAGCGCTTGGGCGCGATCGTCAGCCATCAGCGCGGAGGCGCCGCCCGAGGCGCGGGCGCCTACCGTGCGGCCGTCCGGCGCAATGACGATGTAACTTTGCTCAAGCTCGCTGGCGCGGATTTCCATGGTGTAGGTATCCGCGGCCGCCTCGGTTTGGCCGCCCTCGCCGGTTGTCGTGGCGTCTCCGCACGCAGCCACGCCAAGCGCCAGAGCCGCTACAATCATCCACCGCATCGAAATCCTCCTCACCCGGGCCGCCATCATCGGCGCGCGCGCCATCGGCGGCAAGCGCACCGAACGCGGGCCTATTCAGAGGATGCAGCGCGCGCGGGGCTTGGATGCAGAGCCTAGCGGCAGTTGATGCGATCGCGCCCGTAGTTTTCGCGCTCGCACTCTTCGCGGCTTTGCTCGTCGTATGCGCCCTGGAGCGTGGAGGCGCAGCCCGCCAAGGCCATCGCCGCCACGAGGACAAGAACTAGACGGCGCATCAGGGCCTCCCGCTAAGACGGGTAGAGCCTACCGCGTCCGCTCGAACCGCACCACTTTCTGGTCCTGATCGACATAGGCGACCCGGTAGCCGGCCCGCATCCAAGCGCGGGCGTGGGTGTGGTGGTCCTGGTTATCGTTGGCCCAGAACGAGCGGTGCTTGACCGCGCTCTGCGGCAGCGACCGGCCGATGATGGATTCAATATCCTCGAAAGTGAGCATTTCCGGCCGACCGTTACGCCGGCTAAGGTGCGTATGCAGCGCTGCGTACTTGCGCATCTCTTTCGTCTCCCGCGACCTACATCTGAAGCGGATCGGGTCCGCAACGATGCTGACGGAGGTAGAGGCTGAACTGATTTGCGCGATATGCACAGTGGGGGCGCAACGAGTCTTGCAGTTGGGGCGGAGTTCGAGACATGGCTGAGACTTGGGATTTCGGCCGCGGCCTCAGCGGCTATCGCTGGCCCGCCGGTGACGCGCGCGCCAACGTTCTGCTCGCCCACGGCTTCGCTGAATACGCCGAGCGCTATGTCGCGCACTATCACCAACTGGTGCCGAAGCTGAATGCGCTGGGCTTCAACGTCTACGCGTTCGATCTGCGCGGACATGGCCGCTCGCCTGGCGCGCGCGGCGTCACCGACATGCGCGCCGCGGTCGCGGATCACATCGGCGCGCGCCGCGTGCTCGCCGCCGAGGGCAAGCCGCTCTTCCTCTTTGGCCACTCGCTCGGCGGCCTGCTTACGGCCGCCAGCGCCGCTCGGGACAAATCTAATGTAGCGGGCGTCATTCTCTCGGCCCCCGCGCTCAGCATCTCTGCGCCCGCACACTTGCGCGCCATCGCCGGCCTCGTTTCGATCTTCGCGCCCGGCGCGCGCCTCGTGCCGCCGCTCGATCCCGAGGGCTTGTCGCGCATCCCTGAAGAGGTCGCCGCCTATCGCAATGACCCGATGATCAGCGATACGCGTGTGCCTGCCAAAACCGGCGCCACCGCCATCGACATCGCCGAAGCCTCTTGGCCGCTCTATCGCAAATGGACGCTCCCCATCCTCGTCCTCCACGGCGAGCAAGATCGCGCCACCGATCCTGAAGGCAGCAAACGCTTCGCCGCGCTCGCGCCAGCGCCGGACAAGCACCTGATCCTCTACCCGCAAGGTCGGCACGAATTGCTGAACGACCTGGAGCGGGATGCGGCCCTGGCCGCAATCACGGATTGGCTGAGCGAACGCGCGCCAGCGCAATAACTCATAGGACCTGGCGCCCTGCACGCGCGCGCTGTGACCGCGGGCACATCCCTCGCCCGCCTGCATGAGAGAACGCCGACCTCAGTTTCGAGGGAGATCCGGCATGAGCCATCGGCAGGAACATCACGGCGCGTCCACCATCCGCGCCTCACGCGGCGGCGGCGGGGGCAAATGGATACTGGGCGCACTCGCCATCCTCTTCCTCGTGGGCGGCGGCTATTGGGCCTACGCCAACTACGGCGCGCCGCAGCAACAAGCAGAATCTCAGTTCGCCTACGACGACCCAATCTACGCCAATGACGATCCGCTACGCGACACATCGGACGCCAGTGATGACGGCCTCACCGCCGCCGATGCCGAATCCGAGATTTCGCCAAGCACCGCCGCGCCCCCGAGCGCAGCGTCCGCACGCCGCGCCGCACCTGCCCGGGCAACGCCAGCGCGCGCCGAGCCCGTACCGGAAGCCACGATAGGCATCACCCCGATCAACACCACGACCGATGAAGTCACACAGAGCGACGAACTCGTGATCACCGCGCCGCAGCAGCCGACATGGTCGCGCACGCCGAGCGCACGCCGGCTCTCAGCGCTCTATCCGGAACGCGCGCTCGATCGTGGCCGCGAAGGCGAAGCGCGCCTCGCTTGCGTTGTGCAGGACCGCGGCGTCCTCGATTGTGATCGTGTTTCGGAAACACCTGGCGGCTTCGGCCCCGCAGCGCTCCGCGTCGCGCGCTCGTTCCGCCACACCGACACGCTCGCTGACGGCAGCAGCGCTGTCGGCTCACCGGTGAACCTGCGCGTCGTCTTCCGCATGGAAGACGAAGAGCGCAGCCGCTTCGCTTCGCGCTGAACTGCTAGCGGCCGCGCGGCGAAAGTCGCGCGGCTGTTATCGTTCGCGTTCCCTTTTCGCTCCCTTGACGCACTGCGCGCGCAGGTTGTTACCTGAGCCCGGTACTGGGGAGGATTTCATGGCGCTCACGGACGCCCAACGGGAAGCGATCTATCGGCTGCGGTTGAAAAAACCCAATGCTGGCGGCTTATTCAAACATCTGGCCGAGATGCAACAAAATCGGCGGCAAACGTCAGTCAGCGTCGTCGAGAACGCATCAGGCCTGAACCGCGCGCTTGCGCTGGAGCTCATGCGCGAGATCGAGCAAGCTGGCGTCGCCAAAGTTCTTGGCGGCGGTGGCGGCCAGGAAAGCTACTTGGCATGGAATGACGGCGTGGATTGCCGCGAGATAGGCAAAGATACCGACGCGCCGCTCCGCTAACGCCCAAACTTCTGAAACTTGATCCGGCTTGGGATGATCTCCGTCACACCCAGCCGCCGCATCTTGTCCGCTTCATAGCTGTCAAAATCGCCTTCGAACCATTCGACGTGGCTGTCGCCTTCGAACGCCAGGATGTGCGTCGCCAAGCGGTTCAAGAACCAGCGATCGTGGCTGATGACGACGGCGCAGCCTGCGAAATCTTCGAGCGCCGCCTCCAGTGATTGCAGCGTTTCGACGTCGAGATCGTTGGTCGGTTCGTCGAGCAGCAGCACGTTGGCGCCGGTGAGCAGAGTTTTCGCCAAGTGCACGCGGTTGCGTTCACCACCTGAGAGCTGCCCCACTTTCTTCTGCTGATCGGCGCCCTTGAAGTTGAAGCTCGACACATAAGCGCGCGACGGCACTTCGCGATTGCCGACGGTCAAAATATCAAGGCCCCCGGAAACCTCCTCCCAAATGTTCTTGTTGGGATCGAGCGTGTCGCGCGACTGATCGACGAAGCCGAGCTTGACGCTCTCGCCAATCGAAATCGTGCCAGCGTCCGGCTTTTCTTGGCCGGTGATCATCTTGAACAGCGTCGACTTACCCGCGCCGTTCGGCCCGATAATGCCAACGATGCCGCCCGGCGGCAGCTTGAAGCTCAAGCCATCGATCAGGAGCTTGTCGCCAAACGCCTTCTTCAGCCCGTCGAACTCGATCACGTTCTGGCCAAGGCGCGGGCCGGGCGGGATCTGGATTTGCGCGAAGGTTTGCTTCTCGCGCTCGGCCTCCGCCGCCATTTCGTCATAGCGCGTGAGGCGCGCTTTCGACTTGGCTTGGCGCGCCTTCGGTGACTGGCGCACCCATTCAAGTTCGCGGTTGAGCGCCTTCTTGCGGCTCTCGCTCTCGGACGATTCTTGCTCGGAGCGCTTGGCCTTGATCTCAAGCCACGCCGAGTAATTGCCCTCGTGCGGATGGCCGCGGCCGCGATCGAGTTCGAGCGTCCACTTGGTCACTTGATCAAGGAAGTAGCGATCGTGGGTGACGAGGATGACGCAGCCCGGAAACGCTTCCAAGTGGTGCTGCAACCAAGCGACGCTTTCAGCGTCGAGGTGGTTCGTCGGTTCGTCGAGCAGCAGCATGTCCGGCTTCGAGAGCAGCAAGCGGCAGAGCGCGACGCGGCGGCGTTCGCCGCCTGAGAGCTTCTCGACGCCGCTCTCGTCCGGGGGGCAGCGCAGTGCATCCATCGCCATATCGATCTTGGAATCGATGTCCCACGCATCGGAAGCGTCGATCTTCTCCTGGAGCTTCGTCATCTCCTCCATGAGCTCGTCGCTGTAATCTTCGCCGAGCTGCATCGAGACTTCGTTGAAGCGCGTCACCAATTGCTTCTCGACGCACCAACTTTCGACGTTCTCGCGCACGTTCAGCGCCGGATCGAGCTGCGGCTCCTGCTCCAGATAGCCCATCTTGGTGCCGGCCATCGGGAAGGCTTCGCCGGTGAACTCCTTATCGAGGCCGGCCATGATTTTCAGCAGCGTCGACTTACCTGAGCCGTTGACGCCGACGACGCCGATCTTCGCGTCCGGGAAGAACGACAGCCAGATGTTCTCGAACACCTTCTTGCCGCCCGGATAAGTCTTCGAGAGACCTTGCATCGAGAAAATATATTGCGCTGGCTGCTGCGCCATGGGTTCGCGATCCTCTAGTGGAGAGGCGCGGGATATAGCGACGGCGCGCGTGCGCGTCTATGGGTGCTACTGCCGGTATCCGAACCGGATCATCGTAGTCTGTTGCTCATCCAAGCTGCTGAGGTCCTCGCCGTGTCGATACTCAATCCCAAATGAGAAATGCGAGTCGTCGCTTGGTAGAAAGATCAAGCTGGCGGTGATGAGGTCGGCCTCCCCGTCGTCGTCGTCTGTGAACGAACTGCGAAACGAGTACCCCGCCCCAAATTGAAGCACGCTCTCTCCTGTCAATTCCTGATCCCAGGTGAAAGATAGGTCGAGGCCCACGCGGCCGTATTGATCCACATCCGCCAAGTCTATCTTCTCACCCGGATCGGCAACGTCCGCGTAGTCGGCGACCACCGCGAAACCGCAATTGAGGGAAGATTCACTTTGCCAAACATGAAGCCAATCTAAGCATGTGTTGCGCACGAACGGTGTCCACGCCAGCCGCAGTGCGGTCATGCTGGAATCGAAATCTGAATCCGTTTCCCACTCCGCTGTGACGTTCAAGGTGTGCGCGAGCCCGCCGCCGCTCCGGAAAAAATAGAGCGGCGATGTAAGGCCGAAGGTCACATCATTGCGCTCCCCCTCGGCGGGAGCCGATTGATCTATCGACGTGCGTTGCACGCTCAGAAACGGAACCAACTCCCCTTCCATACGGCCCGCCGAGAACTGGATTTGATCCTTTAGGCCTATGAAGAGGTCTATCGATATGGTCTCGCGTTCCGCTGCGCGATCGTCCTCAATCGAAAACAAGGCGAACTCGCGCTTCTTGAAGGGGCGCGCAGCGTCCTCGGATGTTTGCCCGATGACCAAATTGGCAAGCGCACGTCGCCAAAGCGGCAGGGGTGTCGTCTGGTTGTTATCTGCCTGTGCTCGCAAGCATTCGACTTGAAGTGGCGATCCATCTGCGTTCAAAAGATTACGCACCTGCTCATCAATCTCGCGCGCGCTGGTCGGACGCGGCTGGACTCGAACAATTCTAAAATCATCGTTCGCCGGCAAAGTGGTGTCCAACACCAGAGTTCGAGTCGAGCGGTAGAGACGTGAGAGGTTCTGAAGATCAGGCGTTTGCGGGCAATTGCCTTCTGGGCACCGCCGCCTCGCGTCAATAACGGCGCTTCCCAACGGAGCAACCAACATCAACTGCGGCTCAATCTCGATCGCGAGAGCGGCCGCCAAGCGCTCAGGTTCAATCGTCCTGCTTGCCGAACACTGAGGGAGTTCAAATGCGTCAAGCAGCGCCGCCGTTGCCGAATTCGCCCATGCCAACGTCAGACACATGGCAGCGGCAAATACACCAAACCTCATCTCACGCCTCCTTAAAGGCTATCTGTTACGGCTTGCGCAAATGTCTGTGCGAGCTGCGCGCCCGTTGGGGTGGCCGGCAACTTTGCGACGATGTCGAGAACTTTCAGTTTTTCGATCTTCTTGGCGTAAGGTTCACCCAGCTCAGTCGCTAGAAATTTCTGTAGCCGTGAGGTCAGGTCATTGAGTTTCGCCGGGCTATCGACGGAAAAGTCCGTGAGCGCAGAATTGGCGTCGAACGACAACGACGGATTCGTCAAAAGCGTATCAAGTCTCGCAATGAGAATGTCGTAGACGTCGTCAAACGATGGAGATCCCTGCACCAATTTGAGATCGGGCACAGATAGCGACTTGCTAAAAGGCCTTCGAGGCGAACCGGTTAAGCCCTGCGTCGCAGCCTGCAACGCACTCGTCGCGCTACGCAGCGCGTTATTGCTCGCCGCCTGTTCGCGCGTGACGAAGTAGAACGCGATCACTGCGCTGATGAAGCCCGCAACGGCTTCGCTGCTTTCTATGCCAAGCGGCTCTTGTACGATCAGCACGCCGAGGCCGACGATAATGATCATCAAAGATACGAGGCCGCGCACGGTGCCTTCCGGCACACCGAACGGCAGCGTGGCGTAGCGGTCGCGCAGTTCAGGATGATCCTTTGCCAGTTCGCGCGTTTGGGTCTGCAAATTCCAGATCAGCGCGGCCCCAACGACCAGCATCAGCGTCACCAGAGCGCCCATGCCAGTTAGGATTTGAAGTTGTTGCGTACTGAGCGCCTGTGCAGCAGCCGCATTAGACTGGGCCCACCCCGCGCCGGCTGTCGCCCAAATACCTAGAGCGCACACGGGCGCCCTTATCGCTTGAAGAACGGTCATCTCCCGCCCCTCCCCAGCGAGAATCTGGCACAAAACAACGCAACCTCTGAGGGAGTTCTCCTGTAAAGAGATTCACCAATACAACCCTAGGGTTAGCGCCGGGCGCCGCCGTAAGAACGACGAGCGTGGCGCTCGAAGAGTATCGGGCGACATGCAATTCGCTGTCGACGTCGGCGCGCGAGGAGGGCGCGCCGCGCACGCGCCAGCGACGCCGCGCTCGAATTTGCGCTAGGCTAACTCAAGTTATTTTGCGTTTTGTTCGCAACAGGAACCAGCGAACGCGATGCGCCGTTCATGCTCCACACTTCAACAGGAGCACGACCATGGCCGCCGCCCAAACGCGTAAGAGCACGTCAAAATCCACGGCGAAAGCTGTGCCCGCCCCGGACGCGATCAAGCTTCTGAAGGATGATCACCGTCAGGTCGAAGAATGGTTCGATGATTTCGAGAACACCAACAGCGCCTCAAAGAAGCAAAAGCTCGCCAACCAGATTTGCCTCGCGCTCACCGTCCACGCGCAGATTGAAGAAGAGATCTTCTATCCGGCCTGCCGCGAGGCCGGCGTCGAAGACGACATGATGGATGAGGCCGACATCGAGCACGATGGCGCCAAGAAGCTGATCGCTGAAATCGAAGCCAGCGCGCCTGGCGACGATCATTACGACGCGCGCGTCAAAGTGCTGTCAGAGATGATCAAGCACCACGTCAAAGAAGAAGAACAGCGCGGCGGCATGTTCGCCAAGGCGAAGGAAGCCGATCTCGATCTGAAAGAACTCGGCATGGAATTGCTTCAGCGCAAAACCGAGCTGATGAAGCAGATGAAGGCGCGTCAGTAAGCGCAGGTGTCATCCTGGGACGCCACACGCGCGTCCCAGGATGACGAAGCGTTTAAGCCGGCGACCAGCTGCCGTCTGGTGCGCGGCAGAAGGTTTCGGGCGGCAGATTCTGATTGCCGTATTGCGGGTCGCTGACCGTAGCGCTCACGCGCCGGCATTCCGGCCCGTAGCCTGGCGCTGCGCTCGGCTGGCTCACGCGCAATGAGCGCGGCGCGCCTTGATCCGATTGCCAGCTATCGCTCACCGGCTGGCCGCTATTGAGCGACTGATAGTACGCATTCTCAACCCGTTGCTGTTCACGCGCGCTGAGATAACGGCAAACGCCATAGGTGCCGCCGCCGACGACGGCAGCGCCGATCGCAGCATTCTCTAGACGATTGTCCTCATCGCCGATCGCAGCGCCGGCGAGGGCGCCGATCCCGGCGCCGACGAGCGCGTTGCGCATGCATTGCGAGAGCTGCGTGCGCGCCGGCCCGCCGCCATAGCCGCCAGTCGTTTCGCACGAGGCGAGCACCATCGTGCCCGCCAGCGCGGCGCAGAGAAGCTTCAATTTCATCCGTGACACTCCGTTCATGTCGCCAAGCGTCCTCGCGCCGCAGCGATTAAAGGTGGCTCAGCAGCAAGCTTAGCAGATCAGTCGGTCTGTTCGCATACGGTTTCGGCCGCACCGGGACGGGTCCAGCGCGCCTCGCGGCCGCTGCCACGCAATTGGGCGCCGTTGTCCGCATAGCGATAGCCGGAGCCCGCCCCGCGCGCCGGCAATTGCACTGCCGTGTACCCTTCCTGGAGCACCAGCACGCTGTCCGGCTGCGGCTGGAAGGTCACCCGCAACTCGGAGCCGTCCTCGCACTGGAAGGTGGCGTTGATGGGCTCGGTCCGCGGCGTCGGGCACGGCGTCTGGCACGCGGCGAGCGCCAGGGCGGCAAGGACGATAGCTGCGCGCATAGGGATTCTCCTCTGAGCCGCCTTCTACCATGCCGAAACCGTCACGCCACGCCTTCCGAGCCGCCGATCCTGATGCTAGGGCCTGCCTCCGCTTGGTCCGGGCGCGTAGCTCAATGGTTAGAGCCGGCCGCTCATAACGGTCTGGTTGCAGGTTCGAGTCCTGCCGCGCCCACCACCCTCCGCGCTTGGCGAGGCTCTTCGCCCCACCGCCTCCATTTGCGCCTTACATCGGCGCCTGGAAGAGCTATCTATGGAGGAGTTGGAGAACGTCATGACAGGATTTTGGATTGGCATTACGGTCACCGTATTGATCGTGATCGGCGCTTCGGTGCTGATCGGCAAAGTGCTGTCAAAGCCGACGCGCCAGCCGATGAACCGCGATCAGCAGATGACGGCGCTGAAGGCCTCTGGCGCGCTTAAGCACCGCAAGTCGAACCGCAACTAATGGCCGAAGCCGCCCGCGCTGAGTTGCCTGCCGACAAAGCCGAGCGCTATGGCGCTTTGCGACAGGAGATCGCCGCGGTGATCGCCGGCGAGCCCAACCGCACCGCGCGCTACGCCACCGCCGCATCTTTGCTGGCGCAGGCGTTTCCCGAGCGCTTCTTCTGGACCGGCTTTTACGTCGTGGACGAGACCAAGCCGACCGAACTCGTCGTCGGCCCCTACCAAGGCACGCTAGGTTGCCTGCGCATTCCGTTTGGCAAAGGCGTCTGCGGCGCTGCCGCCGCGCAGCGCCAAACCATTATCGTCGCCGACGTCCACGCCTTCCCCGGCCACATCGCCTGCGACAGCCGCTCGAACTCCGAAATCGTCACGCCAGTGTTTGATAAATCCGGCGGGCTCGCCGCTGTGCTCGACGTAGACTCGACCCAGTTCGCCGCCTTCGACGCTATCGATAAAGCCGGCCTCGAAGCCATCTGCGGCGATCTGCTCACGGTGGACTAGGAGCGCGGGCCTTCAGGCCCGCTTCGCCTATCCCACGCAAAGGCGGGTCTGAAGACCCGCGGCCCGGAAGGCGCCTTGGCCACGGGCGCGCTTTCGCCCTAAGACAGCGCCATCATATCCAAGAGGGCGCACGTGTCGGACGCAAACACCGCTTTTATACTGTCGCTGATCGCGCAAAACGCGACCGAGGTCGCCGCCATCGCCAGCGCGAAATTGCGCGGCTTTGGCCGCAAGAACGACGCTGACCAAGCTGCCGTCGACGCCATGCGCCGCTCGTTCATGACCGCGCCCTTCTCCGGCAAGGTCGTCATCGGCGAGGGCGAGATCGATGAAGCGCCGATGCTTTATATCGGCGAAGAACTCGGCGCCGGCGGCGTCAAAGCCGACATCGCTGTCGATCCGCTCGAAGGCACCAAGCTCTGCGCCAACGATGCGCCGAACGCGATGACGGTGGTCGCGCTCGCCAAAGCCGGCGGCCTGCTGCACGCGCCCGATATGTATATGGACAAGCTCTCGATCGGCCCTGGCTATCCCGCCGGCCTCATCGATCTCGACGTCTCGCCGACTGAAAACGTCCAGCGCCTCGCCAAAGCCAAGGGCGTGCCAGTCAGCGAAATTCGCGCCTGCTTGCTCGATCGCGATCGCCACAAGCACATCATCGAAGACCTGCGCAAAGTCGGCGCCGGCATCCGCCTCATCCCCGATGGCGATGTCGCCGGCGTGTTCTGGACCACGGAGGCCGCACGCTCTGGTGTCGATATCTATTTCGGCTCAGGCGGCGCACCTGAAGGTGTGCTCGCAGCGGCCGCGATCCGCTGCGCTGGCGGGCAAATGCAAGCGCGATTGAAGCCTGAGAACGAGCAGGAAGCGGAGCGCGCCCGCGCTATGGGCCGCGATGTCCACGCCAAGCTCACGCTCGACGATATGGTCCCCGGCGACGTCGTCTTCGCCGCGTCAGGCGTCACACACGGCTCGATGTTCGACGGGGTGCACTTCGAAAACGGCGAAGCTCACGTCGATACGCTCGTCTGGGACAGCTTCTCCAAACGCAAAAGCCGCATCCGCTCGATCTATCCGCAGATCTAAAGCTCAGGATCATCCGCTGGGACCGGCGCTTCGGCTTCCGGCCCACCAGCGCCATCGGACGCAGCGGGTGCGGGCAATGGCGCCGCTGGCGGCTGGCGCGCAAACGCACTCAAGCCCGGCACACGCGTCGCGCCATCAAACACGTTGATCGTCGCGCCCTGGAATGCAGCGCCGACAGGTTCGGCGCGCCCGCCGAGACAATCACTCAGAAAATGCTCCAGCACCGCGAGGTACGCGAGCCTATTGGCGGGACGCACCAAGTCGCGCCCTTCATCCGGAAACACCAGATAGCTCAGCGCACCGCGGCGTGAGCGCAGCGACTGCGCAATCTGATCCGCCTCGCCGCGCAGGCCTCGCCCCTCGCGCGGACCAACAGCCAGCAGCAAGGGGCTGCGGATCTGCCCTGCATGAAAGAGCGGCGATTGCTGTCGCAAAATATCGCGCCCCGCTGCGGTGCGTGCATCGCCAAACCGCTGATAAAGCTCGCTGCGCGCACTCACCGGCGAAGTGTCGAGCAACGCAAACAGATTGCTCGGCGCATTGTAGCTTGCGCCGCAGCGATAAACCTGCGGATCAAAGGCAAGCGCGGCGAGCGTCGCGTAGCCGCCGAAGCCCGAGCCGACGAGTCCGATGCGATCGGGCTGCGCGATGGCGTTCTCGCTCGCCCAGCGCGCCGCGTCAGCCAAATCCTCGCGCATGCGTCCACCCCACACGCGATTGCCTGCATTGAGGAACGATTTTCCAAAGCCCGCTGAGCCGCGATAATTCACGCTCAGCACGGCGTAGCCGCGATTGGCGAGCCATTGGTGCATGGCGTTGAAGCCGTAACTGTCGCGCGCCCATGGCCCGTCATGCGGCAAGATCACCAGCGGCACGGGCGCTTCGGGCCGCGCATCGCCATCAGCGTCCGAGCCAATCGGCAACGTCAGGAATGAGACCAAAGCCAACCCGTCGCGCGATTCAATCTCGATCGGCGTCATCGGCTGCAGCGGGGCGTTGTCCAGCGCCGGCCGATGCCGAAACAAGGATGTGAGCCGCCGCCCGGCGCGATCGGCGCGGTCGTAGAGATACGAACGCGACGCGGTCGTTGGGCCCTCTTCGATTACGATCCAGCGCGCATTGTCAGCGCTCCGCGAGGCGACAGTGAAATCACCGGTGAGCTGGCGATCAAGAAAATCCAGGTCGGCCTGCGTTTCCGGATCGAGCCCGCGCCATTCGCGGCGCAGATACTCCGTCGCGAACGCCACCGGCATATTCGTCGCCGGATCAAGCCAGACATCGACAACGTCAGCGTTTTCATTTTCGCCCACCGGTGTCTTCAGCCCGCTCTCGGCATCGACCCGCACCAACGCGCTGTACTCTTCGCGTCCCGTGGAATCGAACATCAAGAATGAGCCGCCATCGGCGGTGAACCCCAGGACTCGCGCCACGCGCATATCCTCGAACGGGATGTTCAGCAGTGTTCGCCAGCGACCGTTCGCACCGCGCACCAGCATATCGGCGGCGCCATCCGAGGCCGGCCGCAACGCCAACCGCACGCGATTGCTGCGATCAACTACATAACTCGCGACGTTCCCCGGATTGCGCTGCAGCATCGTGCGCGCGCCGCTGACGACATCGATGCGAAACACATCCGGCCAAGCCCGGTCGCGCTCGTTCAAGCTGACAATCACTGCGCCCGGATCGTCGGCGCTCATGCCGAGAATTTCGGCCCGCGCGCCAGCCGGCGTCAGCGCCCGCGGCAGGCCCCGCGCAATATCGACAGCGAACAAGCGCGCATTCTCATCGCCCTGGTCGTCCTGCAGATAGAGCAGCGTTGAATTGTCGAGCGCCCAGACGAAGCTGTGAATGCCGCGCAGGCGATCGTCAGTGACCGGCCGCGCTTCATCCATCGCGTCGACGGAAAGCACCCAGAGGTTTTGCACCCCGTCGCGCGGCGCCAAGAACGCCACCCGGTCGCCGCGGGGCGAAAGCTGGCCGCCATGGCGAACCGGATCGCCGAAGAGATCGCCGCGGGCGATCAGCGGCGCTTCGCCCACCGGCGGCACAGGCGCGCGGGCGCCCTGCGGCCCGCACGCGGCGGCGGCTAGCGCCAGCCCAAGAGCGACAGCCCCGGCCCAATATTTCGCTGTTCTGAACCCCACACCTGGAACCCTACAGGGCCGCCACCCCCCGGCCAATCTCAATGGCTGACATGGAGTTCACCTTTACGGCAGGGGTTTGGCGGGGGCTGCGGTTAGTCCCGGGCTCAAGCAACACACCAATAGGAGCCATTGACGCCGAGTACTTTTTAGCATTACATGAGGTATCGCAACAAAAGGAAATAAATACTATGGTGAAGGTATCTTGGGATGGAATGGTGATCGAAGGCACGCCTGAGGAAGTGCGAGAGACATTAGCTTTGATGAGAATGACTTCTAGCGAACATGCAGTGGCGGGGCGCGATCAGGCCTCACAGCCTGACAACGGCGAAGAAGAGATTGAGTACGTTTCCTATGACGTCGCCAGAACCGCCTTAACTCGCATTCCGCTACACGCAATTCAGAAAAAGCTCTTCAAAGCGATATATGACGCCCATCCGCGCCGAATTCTAGCTACCGAGCTTCAGTCGATACTCGGGTACGAACGTCCGCAGTTTTCTGGTTTGATGGGCGCTCTCGGTCGACGATTCACCCACACTCAGGGCTACATAGCTGGCACCAATGTGTTTGATCAGGAATGGGATTACGAGCGGCACTGCTATGACTACTCATTACCTCCGACCGTCAAAAGGGCGCTAGAGGACCTCGGAGTTGTGGGTGCTGCAGCTAAAGGACATACTTCAGGCAAGTGACTGGGATCGCCGGACGGGGCTTTGACACCCCGCCCGGCACCCCCTATCTCACTGCCGCTTTGGCAAAACCGACTCATCCCCCCGCCGCCACCGGCGCACTCGTGCTCGCCGATGGTTCCGTGTTCCTGGGCGAAGGCCTGGGCGCTGTCGGCGCCGCCGATGGCGAGGTCTGCTTCAACACCGCGATGACGGGGTATCAGGAGATCCTGACCGACCCGAGCTACGCCGCGCAGATCGTCGCTTTCACCTTCCCGCACATCGGCAACACCGGCGCCAATAACGGCGACACCGAAACCTCATCGCCCGCCGCCGCAGCCGCCGCGCGCGGCGCGATCTTCCGCGCGCGCCCAACCGCGCCGTCGAACTGGCGCAGCGAAGAAGACCTCGATACGTGGCTGAAGAAGCGCAACGTCATCGCGCTCGCCGGCCTCGACACGCGCGCGCTGACGCGCCGCATCCGCGAGCAAGGCATGCCGAACGCCGTCATCGCCCACGCGCCGGACGGCAAGTTCGATCTCGATGCTTTGAAAAAACGCGCCGCCGCTTGGCACGGGCTCGATGGGCTCGACCTCGCCAAGGAAGTCACCACCGCGCAAAGCTACGTTGTGAGCGAGAGCCTCTGGCAATGGCCGCTCGGCACGCCAGAAGTGAAGAAGCCGAAATTCACCGTCGTCGTCATGGATTACGGCGTGAAGCGCAACATCTTGCGCGCGCTCGGCGAGATCGGCGCGCGCACCATCGTGCTCCCCGCCACCGCAACCGCTGAAGAAGCGCTCGCGCACAAGCCGGATGGCATCCTGCTTTCAAACGGCCCCGGCGATCCGGCCGCCACTGGTGTTTACGCCGCGCCTGAAATCAAGAAGCTGGTCGATAGCGGCAAGCCGGTGATGGGCGTCTGCCTCGGCCATCAAATGCTTGGCCTCGCGCTCGGCGCGAAGACATTGAAAATGCCGCAAGGCCATCACGGCGCGAACCATCCGGTGAAGGATCAATCGACCGGCAAGGTCGAGATCGTCTCGATGAATCACGGCTTCGCCATCGATACGAAAACGCTGCCCAAAGGCGTCAAAGAAACCCACGTCTCGCTGTTCGACGGCTCAAACTGCGGCATCGAACTCGAGGGTAAGCCGGTGTTCTCGGTGCAATACCACCCAGAAGCCAGCCCCGGCCCGCAAGACAGCCACTATCTGTTCGAACGCTTCGCGAAGCTGATGAAGAAGAGCGGCAAGAGCGCCGCCTGAACAATCGGGCGTTGCGCGAAATAATACGCCTGCGGTTGCCCTGGCGCGCGCGAGCCGCGCCCAGCGGATCGTTATGGTTGGCGGATTGTTAGGAAAGCCGCGCAATACCGTACACCATGTACGCCTATCTAGATCGCCTCTGGGAACGGGTCGCGCGCGAGGACGCCGTCAACACTTCGCTTCTACATAACACCCGCAAACGCCTTCTGACCTTCACGGCAGCGCTCACCATTCTGATCGCGACCATATGGGTTTCGCTCACTGCAGGCAGCGTTATCGAAGGCCGCCCGTTCATCGCTTTTCTGTGCGGGCTCACGCCATTTCTGTTTCTCCCGTATCCATATCTGGCGCTGCGATCCAATGTCAGCCTCGACCTGCTGTCACACCTCTACCTCGCCACTCTTTATATTGTCGTCACGCTCACAGCGACAGCGCTGGGCGGCATGGTCTCGACCACCTCGTTCTTTCTCATCCTGCTGCCGCTGCTAGGCACACTTCTGTTCGGCATTCGCGTAGGGCTGATATGGGCGGCGATCATAACGCTCACCTACGCCGGCCTGCACATTGCCCGCCCCGCTTTGCCGCCCTCCACGTACGAAGCGCTTGGCACAGCGCCCAACGATTGGCTGCGGATGCAGGATGTGTCCTTCTGGAATGCGGCCATGATGACGCTGCTCGCCTTAGCTGGCGCACTGTCGGTGGCGAACTTCCGTGCGATTGTCGGCAAGTCCAGCGCCCTCCTCGACGAAGCCGCGCACAAAACCAAAGACGCCCGCGACGCGCAGATTGCCGCCGAAGAATTGGCGCGCTCGAAATCGGAGTTCATGGCCAATGTCAGCCATGAATTGCGGACACCGCTGAACGCGATCATCGGCTACACCGAACTCATGATCGAAAGCGCCGAGGATCGTGGCGCCGCTGAAGACGCACAAGACAGCCGCAAGGTCTTGGAAGGGGCGCTCAAACTGCAGGGCATGATCAACGACGTGCTCAAGCTCGCCGCTATTGATGCGGGAAAGCTTTCCTTGGATGCGGAGGATTTCCAACCGGCCGAACTCGCTGCCGAAGCGTTGGAGTTCGTGCAGCCGCTGCTGCTATCGAAAGGCAGCGCCGTTCGCATTGCCGACGCGACGCAACCCGGAGCCTGGCACGCTGACGGCGACAAGATCGGCGCTTGCATACGCAATCTTTTGACCAACGCCGCGCACTGCACGGCGCGCGGGGCAATCGACCTGCGCTTGTCGCAATCCCAAGCCGAAGACGGCTGGCGCCTCATCGTCGAAGTCAAAGACGACGGACCAAGCATCGATCCAAACCGCGTTGAGCTTCTGTTCGAGCCCTTCGCACAACCGGAAATCGGCGGCACGCGCCATTATGAGGGCATGGCGCTAAACTTGGCGCTCACGCGGCGCTTGGCGCGCTTGCTCGGCGGCGAGCTCTCCATTTGCACACAAGCCGATAGCCCGCGCGGCGCGTGCTTTCGGCTTGATCTGCCCGTTCGCTTCTCGCCCAACGCGACGGACCAATCGCGGGCAGCATAAGCCCTACCGATAAACCGGCGCACCGCCGGCCAGGTCGGGGTGGCGGCCCATCACCGCGTCTTTGCACGCGGTGCAGACGAAGCCCGCTTCAGTCCCATCATGCGTGCCCCGATGCACATGCTCTTCAACGAACGGCCCGAACGCGAACCGCGACCTCAGCGCCACCAGGTCAAGCACGCACTTGAAGTACACCCACTCGCGGCAATTTTCGCTCCACGCCTGCCCGCGAGACGTCTCTTCGACGCCCGCCGCGATGAGCTCTCGCTCCAGCGCGCTCAAATGCTCGCAAACCATCACGCCTCCATCGCTGTAGCGCTAGCGGCTCGCGCGCGCCCGGTCCATAAAGCGCCATGACCAAGCCCACCCTCCTCGTTCACCCTTCGCTCGGCTTTTTCGAAACGCGCCTCGCCGGCGATTACGAGGTCGTGCATTGGCCGACGGATCGCAAAGACATCCGCGCCGCCGTCACCATCGGCCATGTCGGCGTCTCCAACGCCATGATCGACGCGCTGCCGGAGCTCAAATGCATCGTCTGCTTCGGCGTCGGCGTTGACGGCATCGATCTCGGCTACGCCAAGCAGCGCGGCGTCACCATCACGCACGGCCGCGAGATCAATCACGAGGACGTCGCCGATGTCGCCATCGGCCTCATGATCGCGCGCCACCGCCTGTTCACCGAAGGTGAAAAAGTGCTGCGCGACGGCACGTGGACGCCGCCGCTTGCCGTGCCGCCGCAACGGCGCATCCGCGGCCGCAAAGTCGGCATCGTCGGCATGGGCGCCATCGGCGCCGCCGTGGCACAGCGGGCCGAAGCGTTCGGCACCGAGATCAAATGGTTCGGCCCACGCGCCAAGCCTGACGTGCGCCATGCTTACGAGCCGGACCTGCTCCAGCTCGCCACCTGGGCCGATGTGCTTATCGTCTGCGCCCGGGGCGACAGAAGCACTGAAGGCCTCATCACCGCCGAAATCATCCACGCGCTCGGCGGCGACGGCGTGTTGATCAACATTTCGCGCGGCAACGTCATCGACGAAGGCGCGCTGATCGCGGCGCTTAAATCCGGCGCGCTCGGCGGCGCCGGGCTCGACGTCTTCGTCGAAGAACCGACGCCGACATCGCGCTGGGCCGATGTGCCGAACTGCACACTCACCCCGCACCTCGGTGGCGGCACGCGCGAAGCGCTCTACGCCGGCTCGCAAAACGTGCTGGAAAATCTGCGTCGCTTCTATGCGGGCGAAGCATTGCTGACGCCGCTCCTTTAAGACGCAGGGAACTCCTTACACGCCCGCGCGGTTCACCTTCCGAGTTGGAGAGTGAGCAATGTCGGAAAAACAGGACAGCAGATCATCGCCGTTCGGAGCGCTGCTGGCGATTTTCGTGCTCGTGGCGATCGTCGGGCTCGGCGTGTTTGCGTATTCCGGCGGCTTCTCGCCACAGCGCACGGCCGATCTCGAAATCAACGCGCCGGACATCGACCTGCCAGAGCCGGACATCGACTTGCCGGAGCCGCCGCCGGTACCGCAAATGCCGCCCCGCGCGGACGCAAACTAAAGCGCCTCAAACGAAAAGGGCGGCGGATCACTCCGCCGCCCTTCGCATATCTGCCGTTGCTCAGCGCAATTCGAACGTCACGCTCACACTGACACGCGTTTCGATCTCACCAGGCGCAACCGGCGTTGGCGGCGCCATCGCCATGTCCTGCGCAGCAGCGCGTTCGTACGCGACCGGGAACGGCGGCGAATATCCCCCGCCTTCCTGCACCGCGACGATGCGCACGACGCGCATACCCAGCGCGCTTGCATAAAGTTCAGCGCGGCGGCGTGCTTCCGCGATCGCGGCGCGGCGCGCCAGATCGAGCTGCGCGTCCGGATCGGCGTGCGAGAACGATACACCGTTGATGGTGTTGCCGCCGGCGCCGACCGCCGCATCAATGACGCGGCCAACATTGTTCACGTTGCGAATCTTCGCCGTCACCGTGTTGTTGGCTTGATAGCCGGTGATCAGCGGCGTCTGGTTTTCGCGATATTGCTGCTGCGGGAAAACCGAGACGTTCGAGGTTTGAATATCGCGCTCGGCAATGCCGGCGCGGCGCAGCGCTTGCGTCAGCGCCGTCATCCGGCGCGCGTTTTCTTGCAGCGCCGCCTGGGCCGTTTGCCCTTCAGTAGTGACACCAAGATTGATCGTCGCCATGTCCGGGCGCGCCTCTGACTTGCCCTCGGCGCTCACGCTCAGCAGCGTGCCCTGCACGCCAACCGCATTCGGCGGCGCATCCTGCGCGAGCGCGGTTTGCGGCGCCGCGAACGTCGCCATGACAGCGAAAGCCGCTGCAGCCTTGATCAATCGCATCGAAAAACTCCTTGTCCCGGCCCTTGGGATTACGGGCGCCGGCGCCCGAATTACGGCGAAGTCACGCCATCCCGCCACGCTTTCGAGAATGTGAGCGGCGCAACCAATGTTCCTGTTCGAGCGTTGATTTGGGAACACAGGAGCCATCTATGTCGCACAAAGAGCCGCACAAGGACGACACGTCCCAAACCCCACCGCCGAAGCCGAAAAAGGTCCGCGACGCCGGCCCCGACGCCATGGACAACCCGCCGGAGCGCTGGACCGAAACCGACGAAGCCAGCGACGAAAGCTTCCCCGCGAGTGATCCGCCGTCGAAGTATTGAGCCGGCATGGGCTTGCTCCCAAGCCTCGCGTCGGAGACGTTCTGGTTGACGAATTCGGCTCGACGGCGCGGCTGGAGGAATTCGATGCAGTACCGGCTGGTCTATGACGCGGCTGAAGCCGGCTATCAAGGCTGGCCGTTTGTCGTCATCGGCTTGATCTTCACCGCGATCGGCGCGGTTCTGGTTTTCGATCGGGATTCCCTTGTCGACCCACACCCAGCGCGCGGCTGTTTCGTTTGGGGATTTTTCCTGTTCTCACTTGTTTGGACAGTCGTGTCGGTGGGCTTTACCGGCGCGGATTACTTCGCGGCGCGCAACGCCTCAACGAATGGCGGGTGCACAGAGGTCGCGGGGCCCGTCACCGACTACGAGACGCGCAGAAGAAGCCGAGCCACGGTCGAATCTTTCAGCGTCGATGGCGTTTCCTTCGAATACAGAGAAAGGCTGATCACCGGCGGCTTCAATCAAACTGCGAGATCTGGCGGCCCGATCCGCCCCGGCCTTCCGGTAAAGGCGTGCTATATTCAGAGCCGAACATCAGGCAACGTGATCGTCCGCCTGGAGGTGGGCGCGCCGCGTTAAGGGCCGCTCGCGACGGAAAACCCGCTTCAATCGCAGCTCCATCCCGAATCGTTTCAGCGAATCGCTGTATAATAGGGCTTCGCTGCTCCTCAGGTTTTGATGCGGTTTTCCGACACCTTGCTCCGTCAGGTGCGCGATCGGGTTTCGATTGCGGACTATGCCGGCCGGCGCTTGTCTTGGCACAAGCAGAAGTCGCGCCCCAGTGCGGGCGACTTCTGGGCGTGCTGCCCGTTTCACCAGGAAAAGAGCCCCTCCTTCCACGTGCTGGATCAGAAGGGCCTCTTCAAATGCTTCGGCTGCGGCGAAAAGGGCGACGTCTTCACGCTGGCGATGAAGCTCGAAGGCCTCTCGTTTCCGGAAGCAGTCGAGAAATTCGCCGAGATTGCGGGCGTGGCGCTGCCGAAAGACGATTACGACAATCGCGGCGAAAACGATCATAGGAAGCGCCTCTACGCTGTCACCGCCGCCGCCGCGAAATTGTTTGCAAGCGCGCTGCGCTCCTCTGGCGGCGCCGATGCGCGCAAATATCTGCAAGGCCGCGGCTTCGGCCCCGACGAATGGGAGCGCTTCGCCATCGGCTATGCGCCCGATGAATGGACTTGGACGATCGACAAGCTGAAAGCTGAAGGCTTCACGCTCGAAGAAATCATCGGCGCCGGCGTCGCGCGCGAAGGTCAGGACGGCAAGCAAGCCATCGACACCTTCCGCGGCCGCGTCACCTTCGAAATCACCGATACAGCAGGCAAAATCATAGGTTTCGGCGGCCGCGCTTTGGCGAAGGACGCGAAAGCCAAATACATCAACTCACCCGAGACCGCGCTCTATTCCAAAGGCCGCGTGCTCTATCGCATCAAGCAAGCGCGCGAATTGCTGGCGAAAACCAAAGCGCCCGGCCTCGTCGTCGGCGAAGGCTATCTCGATGTCATCGCCTTCGAACGCGCCGGCATCGCCGCTGTCGCGCCATGCGGCACCGCGCTAACAGAAGATCAGCTGCAGCTGCTCTGGCGCTCGGGCGGCGAGCCGGTGCTCTGCCTCGATGGCGACAGCGCCGGCCAGCGCGCCGCAGAGCGCGCGCTCGATCTTGCCCTGCCGCACCTCGGCCCCGACCGCACGCTGCGCATCGCGCACGCGCCCCCCGGCCAGGATCCGGACGACATTTTCCGCGCCGGCGGCGGCGAAGCGCTCGCGGCCCTGGTGGCTGCCGCCACGCCAGCTTCCGACGCACTGTTCGAGCGCGAGAAGAACCGCCGCCCGCTCGACACGCCGGAAGCCAAGGCCGCCTTCCAGGCCGCCCTCAAAGAGGCTGTCGGCAAGATCGCCGACCGCGACACCCAGCGGCTCTACTTCACCGAACTCATGCGCCGGGCCAACGAAGCCTCGCGCCCGCCCCGCCAGCCGTGGACGCCGCGTCCGCCAGGCGAGGGCCGCGCCTGGGGCAAAAACGCCCCGCCCGCCCCCGCCACGGCTGAACTCAAAGCCATCCAAGCCGCCGCCAGCCCGCGCCCGGCAGCCGAGAACTTCCTCCGCGCCGCCGTCGACTATCCCGGCGTCCTCACCCGCTTTTCGGACTGGATCGAGCGCCTCAACATCGCCGATGCCGATCTTGAGGCCATCAGGTCTGCGCTTCTGGAGCTCGCGGATGGCGAATTCGGCGCCGAAACCACCCCTCCCGGCATTGACCGGAACCGCCTCAGCCTCCATTTGACCCGATCGGGACAAGACCGCGCGGCAGCGCGCCTTTCGCGTTGGCCGAAGCTGCATCCGGCAGCCGACAACGCCGAGCTGGAAGCCGAGTGGCTGGCTCTGGCGACACGCGAAGTGGTGCTGCCGGCGATCAGGGAGGAACTGGCTGAACTGCACACGGCCGCGGCGGAGGGCGACGACAGCGCTTTCGTCCGCTTCCAGGCCTTGAGCCGCGAAGCGCGCGCCATCGAGGCTCGGGCGCGCGAAGCCAAAGACACAAGTGCAGGCGCCGACGACACACAAGATGGCCTAGTCGCCTAAGTTTTTACGCCTATTTCCATTGGGAAGAGCAAAGTTCTGATGAGCAAAACCGAAGAGACCGCGACGGAAGAAAAGGACGCCCCCGAGGGCCCGATCCTGGATCTCTCCGACGCCGCCGTGAAGAAGATGATCAAGAGCGCCAAGGCGCGCGGCTTCGTCACCCACGAAGAACTCAACAAGGTGCTGCCGTCGGAAGAGTTCAATTCCGAGCAGATCGAAGACGTGATGAGCCAACTCAACGAGATGGGCATCAACGTCGTCGACAACGAAGAAGAAGGCGAAGCCGCCGAGGAAGACAACAAAAGCAGCGCTGTCGCCACGCGCGAAGAGACGACCACCAAGGTCGCCGTCACCAACACGCGCGAAGACGCTGACCGCACCGACGATCCGGTGCGCATGTATCTGCGCGAAATGGGCAGCGTCGAGCTGCTCAGCCGCGAAGGCGAAATCGCCATCGCCAAGCGCATCGAAGCCGGCCGCGACGCGATGATCCGCGGCCTCTGCGAAAGCCCGCTCACCTTCGAAGCCATCATGGTCTGGCGCGACGAATTGCGTGAGCAGAAGATTCTGCTGCGCGACATCATCGATCTGGAAGCCACCTACGGCGCCGAGATGGGCATCGTCCCACAAAGCGCGCCCGGCGTGAACGCGGACGGCCTCGTCGATCCCGAGCAAGCCAAGATCGAAATCGCCGAAGCCGAACGCAAAAAGGCCGAAGCCGCCGAGGCGCAAGCGGCCAAGGACCCGGCCCAGCTCGCCGCCGAAGCCGAAGACAGCGACAGCGAATTCGACGACGAACAGGCCATCTCGATGTCGGCGATGGAAGCCGAACTCAAAGAAGGCGTGATGTCGACGCTCGACAACATCGCCGAAGCCTTCGGCCAATTCCGCAAGCTGCAGGAAAAGCGCATCGATCTGCGCCTGAAGGGCAAGTCCCTCCCCGGCGCGCAGGCGGAAAATTACGAAGCCGCGCAGAACACGATCATTGAAGAGCTGAAGAAGCTGAAGCTCAACAATGCGCGTATCGAAAGCCTGGTCGAGCAGCTCTACGCCATCAACCGCAAACTCATTCAGCTTGAAGGCAAGCTGATGCGCCTCGCCGATTCAAACGGCGTCTCGCGCGCGCAATTCATCGAAGCCTACCAAGGCAGCGAACTCGATCCGAAATGGGCCGAGAAGGTCGCCGCCAAGTCGAAGAATTGGGCCAAGTTCGTGGCCTCCGAGGCCGACGACATCGCCGACATCCGCTCCGAAATCGGCGTGCTCGCGCAAGAAACCGGCGTCCCGATCGACGAATATCGCCGCATCGTTCACGCCGTTCAAAAGGGCGAACGCGAAGCGCGCCAAGCCAAGAAGGAAATGGTCGAAGCGAACCTCCGCCTCGTCATCTCCATCGCCAAGAAATACACAAACCGCGGCCTGCAATTCCTGGATCTCATTCAGGAAGGCAATATCGGCCTGATGAAGGCCGTCGATAAGTTCGAGTATCGCCGCGGCTACAAGTTCTCGACCTACGCGACGTGGTGGATTCGCCAAGCCATCACCCGCTCGATCGCCGACCAAGCGCGCACCATCCGCATCCCGGTGCACATGATCGAGACGATCAACAAACTGGTGCGCACCAGCCGCCAGATGCTGCACGAAATCGGCCGCGAGCCGACGCCGGAAGAGCTCGCCGAAAAACTGGGCCTCCCGCTCGAAAAAGTCCGCAAGGTGATGAAGATCGCCAAGGAGCCGATCTCCTTGGAAACGCCGATCGGCGACGAAGAAGATTCACATCTCGGCGATTTTATCGAGGACAAGAGCGCGATCTTGCCCGTCGACGCCGCGATCCAAAGCAATCTCCGCGAAACTACCACCCGCGTCCTCGCCTCGCTCACCCCCCGCGAGGAACGCGTCCTGCGCATGCGCTTCGGGATTGGGATGAACACGGACCACACACTGGAAGAAGTGGGCCAGCAGTTCAGCGTCACGCGCGAGCGGATTCGTCAGATCGAAGCGAAAGCGCTCCGCAAACTGAAGCACCCGAGCCGCTCACGGAAGCTGCGGAGCTTCTTGGATAACTGAGTGTGGTTCGCGCGATTCACTTCTTGGCAGCCATCGAGGGCAACTATTGGCAGGAAGCGCCGAGAAGCAAAATTTGGTTCAGTGGCTATTGGGATCCGTCGGGAAACTTTGAACCGACCGAGGATTTCTCAGACGTCTGGATAATGCTGCACAAGCCCACCCAGGCGAAGAAGTCGTTTCTCGGCGGGCCGATCCTTGATTTCCTGGCGGATGATCGACCAGAGTTTTCACGCTCTGCACGTTTCGTGTTCAAGTTCGAATTGGACAGGCGCGCAAAAGAAGTCGCTTGGCCGAAAACCGGCCGAGGTGGTGCCAACGTACACTGCAGTCGCCTCGTAGACTGGGACCTTCCATCAGCCTGAGTAGTCGTCATTCCGGACGCGCTTTGCGCGCGATCCGGAACCCAGAGGCACAAAGCACATCGCTTCCTCTCCCTTCTCCCGCATGGGCGGGAGAAGGTGGCGCGCAGCGCCGGATGAGGGTGGGTGCCTCACAGCGATGCGCCGGCATCAACACCGCACCACATCCCGCATCTCGCCCCCTCACCCGCTGCAAGCAAGCTTGCAGCGACCTCTCCCCCTCGCGGGGTAGAGGTGCGGCGGAGCGCGAAGCAAACACTCCAACACCCACAAACGAATCCGAATGAGCATCCCTTCTCCCGCACGGGCGGGAGAAGGTGTCCCGTCGTAGCCTTGGCGGAGGCGGACGGATGAGGGTGGGTGTTTCAGACTAAAGCGCAGCACGAAAGCTGTACCAAGTCCTGTCGCTCACCCCCTCACCCTGCCCTCTCCCCCTCGCGGGGGAGAGGGTTCAAGAAATACGAGGATAGACCCGCACCAATCCGACCGAGTGCAAACCGGGCGCATCCTGCCCCGATGCAACCCGCACCAAACACAACAGCCCCGCCCGACCTCTGGCACAGCGCACGCGCTTTTTTCTGCGCGCTGCACATGCTGTTTGGCGGTCCGGAGACCATCGCCGATCGACACACGCTGGCGCATAAAGCCTACATGCAGTTGCTCTCGTGGCTGCGCGTCGGCGAAGCGATGATGCGGCGTCTCATCGCCATCGAAGCCGCCGCCTTCCCCGCGCCCGCCGTCGTAAAGTTGCGCATGCCGCACAAGCACACGCGCAAGCCCGTCTCGTTCTGCGCCGATAAGCCGGAAGAATGGCGCGTTGCGTTTCGCTGCTTCTTGAACCGCCAGCGAGACGCGAGCGGCCAAAGAAGGTACGCCGCGCGGCGGTTCCACAGCGCTTGGCCGCTGGCCGAGCGCTACGAAGCTTTGATCCGCGCGTTCAACGATCCGCTCCGCTATGCGCGCCGCCTCGCCGCGCGCTTGCACGCCGCGCCGCACAAGTTTCCAAGCCTATTCGCCAAGCCGCCCGAATACGCGCACCGCGTCGACAACGCCGAGGCGTTCACCGCAACGGCGATTGAGAGATGGCGCCCGCCAGACTCCAGCTAGGTCGCACAGGATCCGGCGCACACAAACACCCCGAAGCGCACGCTTCTGGGGTCGCGGCCGCTTGCCTCAGCGAATCTCCAGCACAGAATTTTGCGGCGGCGCGACGGCTTCGCCCGATTGGTTGAACGCCAAAATGCCGACCAGCAATTCCAACACCGAGCCCGAACCGTCGCCATACGCGCCATTGCGGCACGCTTCGAGATTGCCTTCGACGTAGCAAAACCGATCGTTCGGCGCGCCGGCTGAATAGCGCCGCCCCGCAAACGTCACCGTCGCCGCGTATTCGCGCTCGCTCTCGGCGTTTGCGTCGACAATCCGAAACAGCGGCACCCGTTCATCGGCCCAAAGCGGCATCCCCGGCGCCGTCACCCCCAGCCGCGCATAGCGCGCGCCATCCGGCGAAGCCGCATTCGGATCGCGCCGCATCAGATGCCCGACATAATAAATCATGTCGTCGAGCGACCGCAGCGCCATCAGATAACGCGTTTCGCCAACGAGAATTTCGACCGGACACGTCGGATCCGTTTCCGCTGGCGGCGCTGCTCGCCGCGGCGTTTGCGTCGCCGATCCTGGCGCAACATAAACCGCAAACGGCCCGCATCTTCCCGCTTCCGGCGTCGGCGCCGCGATCCGTTCAGACCGCGACAGCGCAATCGCCAGCTCCCGCATCGCCAAAACGAAAGCGCAGCCGCCCTCGTCATTGCCGTTCACGCAATCATTGGCGATCGTCCCGGCGCTATTGCGCAAATCCCGATACGGCCCGCCATTCGCCGGCACGATGCGCACGCGGTCGACGATCAGCATCAACAGCAAATCCGGATTCCAACCAGAGTCCCAGTAATACCGAAACAGCAGCGGATCAGTTGGCCGAACCACAATATTGGCGAACGCATCGGTTTCGAACGGCGATACGGTAAAATCCGGTGTTTGCGAGCGCGAACTCTCGAGCCCAAACTCGCCCTGCCCCCACGATTCACCCAGGTCGCTGAGTTCAACCCCGCCCACCGATACCGAAGCCCCGCGCGAACCTCCGCTCTGCGTGAAACCGCTCATCGACGTGTACTGCCGCGGCTGGCGATTGGAGGCGCGCATGATGTTGAGCAAAACCTGCGCGGTGATTGCGCCGTGATACGCCTCGTTGAAGGCCATCGCGTCATCCACGATCCGCCGCGTCATCGCCTCGCGTCGATTCTGTTGGCGCGCATCGCTCACAGCACACGCCGCCAAGGCTGCCGCCATTGCCAAACCGATAAGCGTCCGAACCAGCCGCATGATCCCCTCCAGACGCGAGCTTTCGCCAAGCTTTGGGAACTGGCAAGCGCCTACGCGCCTTCAAAGAAAAAGCGGTTCCGGCGGTGCTTTCTTGCACGCACAGTGATCCGCACTCACGAGCGCGGCGTAGCCCTCAAGTCATGGGCGGGGACAACGCAGAGGGAATTACCCATGACTCGATCACTTCAACTCGCACTCGCCTGCGCGACCGTCGCAATCAGCGGCGCCGCTCATGCACAAGACTGGCAGGGCGGCTATATCGGCGGCCAAGCCGGATACGTGTTCCAGCCTGACGACGACGGCGAAACCATTTTGTTCGACACCGACCTCGACGGAACTTTCGGTGACACGGTTAACACAACGGCGCCGGCGAACGCCTTCTCACCGGGCTTTTGCGGTGGCGCCGCCAACGGCCCTACTCCTGCCGCAGGCTGCAGCTCGGACGATGACACCGGCGAATACGGATTGCGTGCAGGCTACGATTGGCAATTCGGCAACTGGGTTTTCGGCGGCGTCGGCGAGGTAAGCTGGACGGACGTCCAAGACAGCGTCAGCGCGTTCAGCACAACACCGGCTTTCTATACGATGACACGGGAAGCCAATTGGATTGCGGCCGCACGCGCGCGCGGCGGTTACGCGTTCAGCAATCTCTTGTTCTACGGCACCGGCGGCTTTGCCTGGGCCAATATCGACCACAGCTTCACCACCTCGAACGGCGTGAACACATTCACCGAAAGCGGCGATGACGAAGTCACCGGCTATCAACTCGGCGGCGGCGTGGAGTGGAACCTCAACCAGCAATGGCGCGTCGGCGCCGAATATATCTACACCAGCCTCGACGACGATGATTATCGCGTCCGCGCCAGCGGGCCTGCCCCGGCGACCAATCCGTTCATCCTGGTCAACGCGGCGGGCACGGATTTCCAACGCTCTGAGGAAGAGTTCGAATTCGACAGCCTGCGTTTTACGTTGAGCTACCGTTTCGGCGGCTAATTGCGATCGGCCGGGGAGCGCTCGCTCTCCGGCCTTTCACCACGCATAATTGAAGCTCACGCTCACACGCGATTTCTTCGCGGCATTGGTCGGCACTTCGTGGCGCACGAAGCTTTCCCACATCAGCACTTCACCGGCCTTCGGCTGCACATAGATAAAGCTGCGCTCTGCCTCCGGCGCATCGGCGCGTCGCGGCGGGGCGGCCATCATCAGCGGCAGGCGCGGGTCCTCTAGTTTCAGCGCCGAAGCCCCGGGCGGGGTCTCAACATAGTAGGTGCCGCTCAGCACCGAATGCGGATGGATGTGCCCTGTGTGAACTCCGCCAGGTTCGAGCACATTGATCCAGATCGAATCCAGCTTCAGCCGCCGGCCGCCGAGCTCCAGATGCAGCTCGCGCGCAAACGCGGCCGCATGCTTATCCAACACCCCTTTGAGCTGACTTATACTCGGATCGCGCTTCGGCAAATCATCGAGTGATGCATAGGAGGTGTAACCACGATAGCCGTTCTCTTTGCTCCAGCGTTTGCCCGCTTCATCTTCCGCCGCGATCGAGCGGCACGACGCGAGCAGCGCGCGATTGTCCACGCCCTCGGCGGCGGCGCGGTAGAGCTTGGTGACAAAGAGCGTCGAAACATCGGCCATAAGCGCGCGCTTACTGCGTTTCCGCGCCGGCGCAAATGCTTTCGCTCAAAACAAAAAGACGCTCCCGCCGGGAGGACGGGAGCGTCAGATGTGAGCGTGTCCGCGCGGGAGGCTTTGGACACGCTTGGGCAAACGGGGAGGACTTACTCAGCCGAGGCGGTTTGCAGCGCCGGGGTGATCGAAGCGATGGTCAGGTCGCCGCGGTTGCGGGCGACGTCGCAGCGTACGTTCTGCAGATTGCCAGCGTTCCAGACGTCGAGGTCGACGCGGATCGTGGTGCCACGGACGCGGACTTGGTCGAGGCGCACCGTCCGTGTCTCGGCGCCGGCCTGGTCGGTCACGGCGGCGCGGCACAGGCGGATCGCCTCGGTACGGTCGGTCACGTCATCTGCGGCGGCGACGCCGGGCAATGCGACAGAGGCGAAAATCGCGGCAGACATAAGAAAATTCTTCATTTTACCCTCCGGGGAGATGAGGCCGCCGGCCAACTATGACGACCGGTCTATTATGGAATTATCACTAGACCGACCGTCATACAAGTGATATCTTCGTGTGATGGCAAAAACTTCATCTGCGCGCGAAGACATGCTCACTGCCGCGGTCGATCTGTTCGCCGCCCGGGGCTATGAGGGCGTCGGCATCGCTGAGCTTTTGACCAAGTCAGGCTCGCCGCGCGGCTCGCTCTATTTCCATTTTCCGGGCGGCAAAGAGCAGATCGGCGCGGAAGTCGTCGCGCGAGTCGGCGCCGAAGTGGCGGCGCGCTTTCGCGGCCTGCACGATAGCGGCGTCGATCTCGAAACCTTTATCGACCGGGTGTTCAAAACCACCGCGAAGGAAAGCAAGGAGCGCAATTACACCGCTTCGTGCCCGATGGCGGCGATCGCAACCGGGTTTGGCAACGACAATCCAAAACTCGCCGCCGCTGTGCGCTCGGCCTTCGCAGCCTGGGAATCTGAAATCCGCACCGCCGCCAAGGCGCGTGGCCTGACCGACGCCAATGCTTCAGTGTTCGCCTCGGCGATGTTGGCGGCGATGGAGGGCGCGTTCGTGACCTCGAAAGCGCTGGAATCCTCCGATCCGCACAAGAACGCCGCCCGCGCCATCAAGGCGCTCGCAGCGGCTTTGCTCCCGAACTAAGCGCGCTCGATCCGCGCCGCAAAACATCCGCGCCGCGCGTAGTGCGCGTGAATGTAAGCGACCTCAGAACTTGCAAAGAAGCGCTCAATTAGGGCGGCGGCATCGCTTCCCTCGCTGAGATCAGCTTCAACCATCATGTGCGCTGCGTTGAAGCCGCGTAGCGAAAGCGTGCGCCGGGCTAACGCCGGCGGCATTGAGCCGATGAACTCCGCCCGTTGTCGCGTCTCGCGCACGAAAATCGGCCCCTGCTGAAAATAGGGCGTAGCCGCCGGTTGATGCGTGTAATTGAACAGCAGCACGGTCTCGCCGACTTCGGCGTCATCGAGCGAAGTCCGGCACGGCGAAGAGTTCGCCTTTTCGACTTGCACCCGCTCCACGCCCTGCGCCTTTAGCGCCGCATCTGACAGCGCATGCAGCGGAGCAAATTCGTCCGCCGCCAATCCCACAATCCGAAAGCTCATGTATGATCTCCTGAGTTCATACCCTGCCGCCATGACGCCGCCAGCGCTGGCCACTTCCGGACCTTCTGCTAAGCACCCCACATGCGCCTCAATCAGATCACCGCACCAGCTTCAGACCTCGAAGCTTCGATCGCATTCTACGAATTGCTCGGCCTTCGCCTCATCGTGAAAAGTCCGCACTACGCGCGCTTCGAACTTCCGCACGGCGAGGCGACGTTCTCGCTGCACGTGATCGAGGGCGAGGTCGCGCGCGAGAATGCGCCGCAACTTTATTTCGAATGCAGTGACGTCGACTTTGAAGTGCGCCGCCTCAAACTTGCCGGCGTGGTTATGGAGCGCGAAGCGCAGGCGCAGAGCTGGCTCTGGTACGAAGCCTGGCTGCGCGATCCGGCCGGAAACGCGATTTGCCTCTTCAACGCCGGCGATAATCGCCGCTACCCGCCATGGCGCATCGATCCGCCGCCGCCGGCGAAAAACATGCACCTCGTCATCCGCGACGGCGCCTATTGGGCGGTTGTAAAAAACGATGGCGGCGCAGAAGCGTGGCGTGCGCTGCAAGATCGCTACGGCGACTACAAAGCTTCGCTCGGCCCGTTCGACCTATTCGCGCTCCTGGCCCTGCTCGAGGCCGATTGGCCCGATCTTTTCATCGCGCACCAAGAAAAGATCCGAAGCTTTGCCGCGGGCGCAGGACGGGAACTGGAATTCTAGGCTTGCCCTGGCTGCCGGGCTTCGATTGAAGGACGCCCATGGAACACTTGCTCGACGGATACCGGATCTACCGGGAAAAACGCTGGCCCGAACTCCGGGCTCTGCATCGCAGCCTCGCCCAGCGCGGCCAGGCGCCCAAAACGCTGGTGATCGCCTGCGCCGACAGCCGGGTTGATCCGGCTACGATTTTCAACGCCGATCCGGGCGAGCTCTTCGTCGTCAGGAACGTCGCCAATCTAGCGCCGCCCTTCGAAGAAGCGCCCGGTTTCCACGGCGTCAGCGCCGCGATCGAGTTCGCGGTCACCCAACTCAAAGTCGACCACGTCCTGGTCATGGGTCACGCCCAGTGCGGCGGCGTTGCTGCGGCTTTGGATGATCGGCCGCGCAACCCCCACTCCTTCCTCGATTCCTGGATCAGCCTCCTCGACACCGCCAAATCGCGGATTGAACCCCACGCGCACGACGCCACCACCCAGCTCGAATACGAGTCCATCCGCGTGACATTGGAAAATCTTCGGACCTTCCCGTTCGTGGCTGAGGCCATTGAAAAGCGTGGCCTTAACCTTATCGGCGCGCGCTATGGGGTAGCCGACGGCGGCCTCGAACTGCTCAACACAGTTACCGGGCAATTCGAACCAGTTGTTTGACGCGAATTCACCCCATTTCTAGGCGATCCAAGTACCGCGGCGCCATGTTCCATGCTAAGCGCCACACCGGGACTTAGGCCGGGGACGCAGGAGACGTCATGGCGGACGTACTCATCGTTTGTGTCCGCGAGGACGAGCCGCAAGCAAAGGCGCTTGCGGAGATGTTTGAAGCTGCGGGCTTTTCGATAGGCGGCGCGCCGTCGAACGACGGGGCTTTGCGCTCGAGCGGCGCCGGCGTTGTCGTCTGGTCGCAAGCTTCGATCCGGTCGCGCCCATTTCTCGATGCCGCCCAGCGCGTCATCAACGCGAACAAAGCTATCGTCGCCAGCCTCATCGATCCGCCGCCGCCGTCGAGCATTGGCAATTCGCCGGCGTTCGATCTCTCGCGCTGGAACGGCGATCCCAACGATCCTTCGCTCGATCCGCTGTTCTTCGCGGTCGACCGTATGGTGAATTCGGCCCGCGTTGGCGCAGCGCCTGCGCGAGACGAAGCTTACGATGCTCCGCCGCCGGTGCGCACGCCATCGCGCGCTGCGCCGCCGCAAGCGCCGCCGCCGCCCGCTTATCGCGCACCGCCTGCCGCTGCGCCGGCCGATCCGCTTGGCGCTGAGGCTGAGCACTGGCGAACGATCCGCGAAAGCCGCAACCCGGCTGACTTCATGGACTATCTCTCGCGCTATGGCGCACAGGGCGCGTTCGCCGAAGTCGCCGAATTGCGCTTGAAGCAACTCACCAGCGGTGATCAGCGCCCGGCGCCAGCGCCGCGTCCTGAGCCACGGCCTGAACCTCGCACCGAGGCGCGCGCTCAAGCGCCGCGCCGAGAAGCTGCACCGCCGCCGCAACGTCGTCCCGATCCGCCGCCCCGGCGCCCGGATCCGCCGCCGCGTCGAGCTGAAGCGCCGCCGCGCATGCCGCCGCCGGAGCGGATCGATCGTGACTTGCGCGATCCGCCCCGCAACGAAGGCGGCGCTCTGCGCGCTTTTGTGCTCATTGCACTTCTGGGCGGCGCTGCTTTGGCCGGCGGCCTCTATTTCGGCGGCGGGCTTGGGCCCGGGCCAGAGCAGAGCAGCGAAATCGTCGAGCCGCCAACGCCGCTCGGCGCGCCGAGCGATACGCCGCTCCCAGAGGACGCGCTCGGCGGCGCCGAGGTATCGCCCGAACCAGCAGGCGCAGACCGGCAAACCCAGATCGCGGCGCGCGAAGAACAGCGCACGGCTGCGGCGCAGCAACAGCGCGAGCGTGACCGCGAACGACAACGCGAGTTGGAGCGCGAGCGCGCCGCGGCTACGCCAACACCTGCTCCAACAACGACCACCGCCGCGAACACGACGCCGCCGCGCAGCGGCCCGGTTTCGCTGACCGGCCCCACGTCGGGCGGCGACACTCTATCCTCCACCGGCCAAAGCGCCGTCCCGCTCGCGCCGCCAACAACGGCGCCAGCAACGACGCAGCCCGCAGCGACGACGACGCGCCAAACAGAACCATTGCGCGGGACTGCAGGCACCGTGACGTGGGCGCAGCGCCCCTCGGCGCGGCGCATTGCTGATCTCTATCCGCAGCGCGCCTTGCGCGAAGGCGTCGGCGGACGCGTCACCATGGATTGCGTCGTGCAGCCCTCGTTGAGCGTCGTGTGCAGCATCGCTTCGGAATCGCCGGCCGGCGAAGGCTTTGGCCGCGCCGCCTTGAGCGCTTCGAGCTCTTATCGCGCGAGCCCAACCCTCTCCGACGGCTCAAGCGCCGTCGGTGCGCGATCGCGCATTTCGGTCAGCTTCCAGGCGCCGCAATAATTAGTGCGTCACCCTGAGCTGCTGAATAGCACGGCCGATTTGCTGGAACGCTTGGCGCAATTGCGTGCCGTTGTCGGCGTTGAAGAAGTGCGCCGGGCTTGAAGCGCAATCCTCGAGAACGTCTGCAGCCCCGGCAACGCCGCCAAGATCGAAGCCAACCGTATAGACGACGACGCCACGGGCCTTCATCGCGTCGCACATCGCTTCAGCCTGCGCAAAGCCATCGCCGTTCGGCGCATTGCAATTGATCCGATCGCTGGAGCCGACACCGCTCGCGTCGCGTGCGATGACGCCATTGCAGTAGTGCGTGTTGAACTCGCCGTCGGTCATCAGGATTGCGACTTTGAGGACCTCTTCCGGATCATAGGCGGCTGGGCGTCCCTCGCCCGACCACAGATACGCAAAGTTCGGCGAGAGCATGTACCAGCCCCATGCAAAGCCAATCTGGCCCGCCGTGGTGCCCGCAGGCGAGGTGAGCGACGCGATACGTGCGTTGAGCGTGGTGCGGTTCGATGTCAGCGGCATAATTTCCGCCGAGCCGCAGGGATTGCCGCTGGTGGGATAATTGATCCCCATCGGCGTGGTGCTGGGCGCGACATCGGTGTAGCGGTTCGGCCCGGTGCGCTCGGTCACGCAATTGTTCGTGGCTTGATAACGGCGCGCAGCGTTCGAAGCGGCATTGAGGAAGCGATAGTACATGCAGCCATATTGCGCGCAGAATGAAGATCCGCCCGATGTATAGGCGCCATAGCTCGGCCCATTCGTTCCATTGAGCATATAGGTGTTCGACGTAAGTTCGGTGACCTGCCAGGTCGCGTTCGTACCGTTGTTAATCTGCGTCATGCCGTTGACGCCGGTGATGAAGACGTAATCGTCCGTCTCAAGCCCGTGCGAGTTCGCCGTCACGACGACTTCGCAATTCGTCTGCAGGCATCGCGTGGCAGTGCCGCCAGAAGAATAATTGCTATATCCCGAACCGTTGATGTTTCCGCCCGTGGCGTTCTTCAGCCTGAACGAGTTCGCGTTGACGACTTCAACCGTGTACGTGTTGTTGTTGAGTTGCGTCATTCCGTTGACGTTGCGAATGCGCACGCGATCGCCGTTGGAAAAGCCGTGGCCGTTGGCGGTGATCACCACCGGATTGGCGCGGGTGGCGCCGGAGATATTGCGCGCCGGGCTGCTCGACCAAGCGGCGCCGCTGATTGAGCGCGAGCCGGTGAGCGAGCCACGCACTTGCGAGGCGTTCGAGCCGACATTTACGCCGACGGCGAAAGGAACGAGCGCCACACGAGAATAGTAAGGCTCCTGCTGATCGCTCACGACCAAGTTCACGAGATCCGTTGCGGCCGCCCGAAGATCGGAGATCTTGCTGCCGGCCATCGAGCCGGTGGTGTCGAGTACGACCGAAACTTCAAGATCGACGCCGCCCTGCTCGGCTTCGGATTGAACACGAATGTTCCAGTCCGAATTGTTGACCAGCGCTGCGAGCGTCATCGGCATCGGCAAGCTGGCTTCAACGCGGTGGCCGACATCGCCGAGGTCGGTCACATTGAACGTGACTTCGCTAGTCGAGAGCGAACCCATTTCTGCATCGAAGTAGGCGCGCGCAGCAGCGGTGCGTTCGGCGAGCGTCAGGCCAAAGCTTCGCTCCGCCACGAGGGCCGCGCCATCGGCGGCGTTTTGCATCTGCATCTGGATGGTCTGGGCGCGGGTGAAATCGACGGTGAGCCCGATCAGCCCGATCAGGACAGCGCCCATCAGCCCCCACATCATGGCGACGTTGCCGCGCCGATCGCGCAGGAATCCGCTCGCCTTGGTGAATGCCCGGGTAACCATTTTCCGCCTCAAAAACCGACCCTTAAGCGCAGCAGCCTTACGGGAAGGCGCTTAATTTCCGATTTGAGAACCTGGTAAACGGGCCGATTTCGCTTGCCGGCGGAACTTTTTTGCTATTATCGTGATATCACTTTGATGGCATTGGAGGGTAATGTCGTGGTTGCGAACGCGCTAAGTCACACCGAGGAACGCAAAGCCAATACGTCCAACGGCGGGCTGATGCTGCTCCTGACGCTGGTCAGCCTGGTGGTTGCGGGCTGGGCCTTAATCGAAGTCATCCGGTACGAGACCGGGTTCAGCGCGATGGTGCTGATCGCGTCGTCCATCATCTTTACGCTGCTGCTCTGCGGCTTCTATTCGCTGCAGCCGAATGAGGCGGCCGCGATCACGCTGTTCGGTAATTATAAGGGCACCGACCGCACGCCCGGCCTCCGCTGGGTGCTCCCCTGGTACACGCGCAAAAAGATCAGCCTGCGCGTGCGCAACGTCACCGGCGAAAAGCTCAAGGTGAACGACAAGCGCGGCAACCCGATCGAGATCGCAGCCGTCGTCGTCTGGCGCGTCACCGATACGGCGCAGGCGCTGTTCGATGTCGATGAGTACCAGAGCTTCGTCGACATCCAGATCGAAACCGCCGTCCGCGAAATCGCTTCGCACTTCGCCTACGATCACGCCGCCGAAGGCGAGCCGACGCTGCGCGGCGATGCAGATCAAGTATCAGCGCTGTTGCGCGAAAAACTGCAGGACCGCACTTCGGTCGCCGGCGTCGTGGTTGATGAAACCAAGCTCAGCCACCTCGCCTACGCACCCGAAATTGCCGGCGCGATGTTGCGCCGCCAACAAGCGGAAGCGGTGCTGGCCGCACGCCGGTTCATCGTGCAAGGCGCTGTCGAGATGGTGCAGCATGCACTGGAGCAGCTGAGCGAACGCGACATCGTCACGCTCGATGACGAACGCCGCGCGGCGATGGTGTCGAACCTGCTCGTCGTGCTCTGCGGCGATCGCGATGCGCAGCCAGTTGTGAACACCGGCTCGCTCTACACGTAACGGCCAATGCCGAGTGATCGCAAAGCCTTCGCGCTGCGCCTCGATCCAGCGCTCCACGACGCCATCGCACGATTGGCGAATGCGGAATTGCGCAGCGTGAACGCGGAGATCGAGTTCTTGCTGCGCGAAGCGCTGAAGGCGCGCGGCGTGAAAATCGAGGCGAAAGCAAAAGACGAAGACAACAAAAACGGGGGTGAGTGATGTCTACGACGAACAAATCGATTGTCTTCCTCGTCATCGCATTTGCGATCAGTTGGGCGATCGTGATCGGCGGCTGGGCTTTGGGATGGCATGAACAGCCAAGCATGGTGACGGTGGTGCTGGCGGGTTCGATGTTCGGCCCCTCGATCGCAGCTTTCATCTGCGCGATGGCGTTTGAAAAAGGCCGCCGCGCCGAGTCGCTGGGCTTACGGTTTAAGCCGAACCTTTGGTGGCTCGCTGCCTATATCGCCGCGATCTTGATTTGCGCCGCATCCGTGGCGATCACGATTGGCGCTGGCGCCAGTTCGTACGTCGACCTCAGCACCGGCGTGATCGCGATGGCTGAGCAGGTTCAGCCGGGCCAAGCCGACGCGCTGCAAGCAATGGCGCCCTATCTCGGCATCATCGTACTGGCGCAAGCGCTCATCCTCGGCGCGCTCGTCAACAGCGTGATCCTCACCTTTAGCGAAGAACTCGGTTGGCGCGGCTATCTGCACGGGCTGTGGCGCGGCGCGGGATTCTGGCGCGCCTCTCTCGGCACCGGCTTCATCTGGGGCATTTGGCACGCGCCGGCGATCTACCTCTTCGGTCTCAACTATCCCGACAATCGCGAAGTCGGCGTCGGCCTCTTCATCGTCTTCTGCATGCTGCTTTCTCCGATCCTGACCTTCATTCGCGATCGCGGCGCATCGGTCTGGGCAGCGGGCATCTTCCACGGAACCTTCAACGCGCTCGGCGCACTCACTTTGATGACGCTCAGCAACCCGGCCTTTCCGTGGAGCGGCGTTGTGGGCATCGGCGGCTTTGCAGCGCTCGCCATCGGGGTTGTGATTGTCGCGCTGCTGCAACGTCGCGGAGATCAACAGGTTGCCGGTTGAGTCGCGGCTCTGGCTCACGAAATTAGGCGCGTTGGCTCAGCTAATCGTTTGGGTCAGCATGATCTCGCTCGTCTTGGTCATAATAATGCTGGCGCTTGCAGGCCACAGCACTGTCCAGCTGGAGATGAATGGCTGGTTGGGGCGACTGACTCTCGCTCTCGCGGCAGTTCTGTTGATCAGCGCGCTCGTCGGAATACCGGCTCTCGTCGTATGCCGTTGTAAGCAATGCGCAGGCCATGTCTTCGATCCTAGCGCACCGCCAAGGAAGGGCTTCATTGGCGGTGGTCGAGAGAACTTGCGTATCCTTACGGGCCGCGGGAAATGCCCCCACTGCTCCGCGCCAGTGCAATGACGCCCTAAGAGCTTTCAGGGCCATACTGGTTGGACCAAGGCTCGCCTTTGCGCGTCAGCAACAATGCAGCCGCGAGACCGTAGCAGATCACGGAAGCGAGGACCCACTGCCACAAGCTGGTCATGCTGTACCAGCCTTGTGCGGGCGGACCCTCTAGCACCACCCACGCAAGCGCGAGCATCAACGGCGCTACGGCCCACACAGCGCCAACGCCGAGATCGTGCAGCCGGTTCGCGACGAGACAGAACGCGCACCAGAAGAGCGCCATCCAGCCAAGCGCGGCAACCATCAACCTGTGCTCCTGCTCAAATCCGAGCAGAGCGCCAAGCACGAAGGGCGCGGCGAACCAAACGCTCGCGCCCAGGAACCAAAGTTGGATGCAGTACATGAAGAGATGCTGGCCGATGCGCTCTTCGGGCCATGTCATCACTTGGAAAAGACGCGCGGAGTCCGGTGGCTCCTTCAACACAACGGGCGAAAACGGATTGGCCCGTTTCGGTTGGGGCGGCTGAACAGGTGGCGCTTTCGGCGGTGGCGAAGGCGCGGCGGCCATTGACCCATCCGCTTGCCGCTTGCGTGCGGTGAAGATCGTCAATCCCGCATAGACCGCACACGCGAGAAACGACGGTCCCATCGCAGATCGCATCAGCGCAACCGAAAAACCCGTCGCGTCCGCGTGCGAGCCTACCAACGCACCGAACACGACCAGCCCTACGACTGCAGGCATCAGCAAACCGCCGCCGAGGAAAACCGCGAGCCGCGGCCATTTCGACTGCACCGCTACGTACTCAAGAATGGCGAGCCCGGCCGCCAAACTGGCCGCGTAGCCGGGCAAAACAAAGATCGCGTAGATGAAGATCCAGCCTGCGGCGAGCGTGTCCGGCCCCGCCTGCGCGAGCCCCGACGCCAACCACGCGGTCACGCCAACGACGACCGCAATGACCCCTGCGACAGCACGCCCCATCGGATTGAGACTCCCAACCCGTTGTCTTTGCCACAGGACGCCTTGCCTTCACGTTAGCCGGCATGGTTTGCAGGCGTTAGGCTTGCTGGAAGGCCCCCTTGCCGCTAAGCACGCGCGATCCCCCGGATGGATCGATTCTTGGCCGCACAACGCGGGCGGAGACGCATGCCAAAACGTACAGATATCAACTCGATCCTGATCATTGGGGCCGGGCCGATCATTATCGGCCAAGCGTGTGAGTTCGACTATTCAGGCGTGCAGGCGGTGAAGGCGCTGAAGGCCGAGGGCTATCGCGTCATCCTGGTGAATTCGAACCCGGCGACGATCATGACCGATCCGAACCTGGCAGACGCTACCTACATCGAGCCGATCACGCCGGAGATGGTCGAGAAGATCATCGAGGTAGAAAAGCCGGACGCGCTGCTGCCGACGATGGGCGGGCAGACCGCACTGAACTGCGCGCTGACATTGGAGCGCACCGGGGTGCTGAAGAAGCACGGCGTCGAGATGATCGGCGCCAATGCCGACGTCATCGAGAAGGCCGAGCACCGCCAGAAATTCCGCGACGCGATGGACAAGATCGGGCTTGAAAGCCCACGCTCGCGCCTGTGCAACACGATGGAAGAAGCGCTAAGCGCTCTCGAATACGTGCAGCTGCCTTCGATCATTCGCCCGTCGCTGACGCTCGGCGGCTTGGGCGGCGGCGTTGCTTACAATGTCGAAGAGTTCAAGGAGATCGTTGAGCGCGGCCTGGCCGCCTCACCCATCACGGAAATTCTGGTCGAAGAAAGCATCATCGGCTGGAAAGAGTACGAGATGGAGGTCGTGCGCGATAAAGCGGACAATTGCATCATCATCTGCTCCATCGAGAACATCGATCCGATGGGCGTACACACCGGTGATTCCATCACCGTCGCGCCAGCGCTGACGCTGACAGACCGCGAATATCAGATCATGCGCAATGCGAGCATCGCGGTGCTGCGCGAAATCGGCGTCGAGACCGGCGGCTCGAATGTACAGTTCGCGGTCAATCCGCAAACTGGGCGTCTTGTTGTTATCGAGATGAACCCGCGCGTGTCGCGGAGTTCGGCGCTGGCCTCGAAGGCGACCGGCTTTCCGATCGCCAAGGTCGCGGCCAAGTGCGCTGTCGGCTACACGCTCGACGAAATCGCCAACGACATCACCGGCGGCGCCATGCCGGCGAGCTTCGAGCCGACGATCGATTACGTCGTCACCAAAATTCCGCGCTTTGCGTTCGAGCGCTTCGCCGGCGCCGACACTACGCTCACCACCTCGATGAAGAGCGTCGGCGAGGCGATGGCGATTGGGCGGACGTTCAAGGAATCGCTGCAGAAAGCGCTGCGCTCGCTCGATACCGGCCTGATGGGCCTCGACGAAATTCAAATCGAAGGCGCCCAGGACGAAGACCAGGGCCGCGCTGCAGTGCGTGCGCGCTTGGTGACGCCGAAAGCCGATCGCCTGCTCGTTGTTGCTGAAGCTTTGCGCCGCGGACTTACCGTGGAAGAGATTTGCGCCGCCTCGCACTACGATCCGTGGTTCGTGCGCCAAATCGCAGAAATCATCGAAACGGAAGCCGAAGTGCGCGCCAACGGCCTGCCGAAGGACGCCGTCTCGTTCCGCGCTTTGAAGGCGGACGGCTTTTCCGATGCGCGCCTCGGCAAGCTCACCGGCCAGCGCGAACGCGATGTGCGCGCCGCGCGCCGCAAGCTGGGCGTGCGCCCGCAATACAAGCGCATCGACAGCTGCGCCGCCGAATTCCGCGCGACGACGCCGTACATGTATTCGACCTACGAGTTTCCCGCGTACGGCCAAGAGCAAGCCGAGTGCGAGTCCGAACCGTCGGACCGCAAGAAGATCATCATTCTCGGCGGCGGCCCGAACCGGATCGGCCAAGGCATCGAGTTCGATTATTGCTGCTGCCACGCCGCGTTCGCATGCGCCGACCTCGGCGTTGAATCGATCATGGTCAATTGCAACCCGGAAACGGTGAGCACCGACTACGACACCTCGGACCGCCTCTATTTCGAACCGCTCACGACAGAAGACGTGCTCGAAATCGTCGAAACCGAAAAAGCGCGCGGCGAGGTTCTCGGCCTAATCGTGCAGTTCGGTGGGCAGACGCCGTTGAAGCTGGCGCAACCCCTCGCTGACGAAGGCGCGCCGATCCTGGGCACCAGCGTCGATGCGATCGATCTGGCGGAAGACCGCGATCGCTTCCAGGCGTTGCTCCGTAAAATCGGTTTGAAGCAGCCGGAAAACACCATCGCCGGCTCGATCGACACCGCGCGCGCAGCGGCCGGCCGCATCGGCTACCCGGTGATGCTGCGCCCGAGCTACGTGCTCGGCGGCCTCGCAATGCGCATCGTGCACACGGAAGAAGAACTGACCGACTACGTCAACCAAATCTCCCGCGCTCTCGGTGGGCCAAGCGAACTTGTCGTTTCCGACAAGCGCCCGCTGCTGGTGGACCGCTATTTGCGCGACGCTATCGAAGTGGACGTCGATGCGATCTGCGATGGCGAAGACGTGTTCGTGGCCGGCGTGATGGAGCACATCGAGGAAGCTGGCGTGCACTCAGGCGATAGCGCCTGCGCGCTGCCGCCCTACTCGCTCTCAAAAGAAATCGTCGCCGAGATCGAGGCGCAAACCGCAAAACTCGCGCTCGCGCTCGATGTGCGCGGGCTGATCAACATCCAGTTCGCGGTGAAGGATGGAGACATCTACATCCTCGAAGCTAACCCGCGCGCCTCGCGCACAGCGCCGTTCGTGGCGAAGGCAATCAATCGTCCGATCGCAGCCGCGGCGGCGAAAGTCATGGCCGGCGTGAAGCTAAAAGAGTTGAAGCTCGACCGGCCGTCGAAGAACCATGTCGCCGTGAAGGAAGCGGTGTTTCCGTTCGCGCGCTTCCCGGGCGTCGACCCAGTGCTCGGCCCGGAGATGCGCTCGACCGGCGAGGTCATGGGGCTCGACCAGGATTTCGCGGCTGCCTTCGCCAAGAGCCAGATCGCCTCCGGTATCAATCTGCCCACCGAAGGCTGCTGCTTCATCTCGGTGAAGGATCTCGACAAGGCAGGCCTCGTGCCCGTCGCGCGCGACCTAATCGCCGAGGGCTTCAAGATCATGGCGACCGGCGGCACCGCCGATTACCTGATTGCTCAAGGCATCGAGGTGCTGCGTGTGAACAAGGTGGCCGAGGGCCGACCGCACGTCGTGGACGCCATGAAGAACGGCGAGGTTCAGCTAGTCTTCAACACCACCGAGGGCGCCCAGTCCTATCGCGACTCTTATTCAATCCGCCGCACGGCGCTGACCCAGAATATCCCTTATTATACGACGGTTTCCGGCGCTCGGGCCTCGATCCAGGCCATTCGGCGGCTGAAATCGGGGGCGCCCCTAGGCGTAAGGGCCCTTCAGGCCTATGCTTGACGTTGGGCCGGGCCGGATACAACTTTCTCTTTCCTAGACGGACTTACACACACACTCATGGAAAAAATTCCAATGACCGCCGAGGGTTATCAAGCCCTCGACGCAGAACTGAAGCGTCTCAAGACGGAAGAGCGCCCCGCCGTGATCGCCGCGATCGCGGAAGCGCGCGCGCACGGCGACCTCTCCGAGAACGCCGAGTATCACGCCGCCAAGGATCGCCAGTCCTTCATCGAGGGCCGCGTGGCCGAACTCGAGGACAAGATTGCGCGCGCCCAGATCATCGACATTTCCAAGCTCTCGGGAAAACAGGTGAAGTTCGGCGCGACCGTGAACCTGCTCGACGAAGATTCCGGTGATAAATCAAAGTATAAGATCGTCGGCGAGGACGAGTCAGACGTGAAGGCCGGCAAGATTTCGATCACCTCCCCGATCGCGCGCGCGTTGATCGGCAAGGAAGAAGGCGACGTCGTCGAGGTCATGGCCCCGGGCGGGCCGAAGTCCTACGAGATCGTGAAAGTGAAGTACCTCTGACGCTGAGGCGAAGGCGGGGCTGGAAGTGAAAAACGTCGGCTATCAGCCCGCCGAGCCGATCCGGACCTGGGTCGTCACCGATGGCCGCGCCGGGATTGAGAACCAGGCGCTAGGTCTGGCGGAAGCCATCCAGCGCCGCGCTCCAATCCGACTCACGACAAAACGCGTGCAATTGCGAACGCCGTTTTCATGGGCGCCGCCGGGCTTCGTGCCGGCGCCGCGGCTGGCGCTCAGTATTGGCTCGGACGCCATGGAGCCGCCCTGGCCCGATCTCTTCATTGGCTGCGGCCGCGCCTCCGTGCCGTTTGCGATGGGTGTCAGAGCCTGGTCCGAGGGCCGGACGTTCGTGGTGCAGCTGCAAGACCCACGCGTGAACCCGCGCGAGTTCGACGTCGTCATCCCGCCCATTCACGACAAACTCGAAGGCCCGAACGTGCTGCCGATCGTCGGCGCATGTCATCGCGTGACGCCCGAACGGCTCGATCAAGAACTGATCGATTTTTCGCCGGGGCTGGAGGATTTATCGGCGCCGCGCTTTGCTGTGCTGATCGGCGGCAAGTCGAAGCGGCAAGATATTTCCGCAAAACGCGCGCGCGAAATCGCGGACGCGCTCGTTACAGTGCAGCGCGCCACCGGCGGCTCGCTCATGGTGACGCTCTCACGCCGCACAGGGGACGCCGCGCGGCTGCAGTTTCGCACATGGCTCGCGCCGCACTGCGCGGTGTTCTACGAAGGCGACGGTCCCAACCCCTACTTCCCGATGCTCGGCGCCGCTGACCACATCTTCGTCACCGCCGACAGCGTCAACATGGCGACGGAAGCGGCGGCGACCGGCAAACCCATTCACGTGCTCGCGGTAGATGGTTCGGCGGGCAAGCTCGACGCATTCCATCGCAGCCTCGCCAAGCGCGGCTGCTCGCGCCCCTTCAACGGCACGCTCGAAAGCTGGACTTACCCGCCGCTTTTGGAGACCGACCGCGCGGCGGCCGCGGTGCTGACGGCATGGTCAGCGCGGGTCGCGTAGCTGCGTCACCGGTTTGCGTAAGCCGCGCTCGTACCACCCACGGCTCGCGTTCACGCCATAGACGACACTGAGCATCACCGGCACTTCGATCAGAACGCCAACGACCGTGGCCAACGCTGCGCCGGAGTTCAATCCAAACAGGCTGATCGCGGCCGCTACAGCTAACTCGAAGAAGTTGCTGGCGCCGATCAAGGCTGAAGGGCCGGCGACATTGTGCGCTTCACCGCTCCATCGGTTCAGCACATATGCGAGGCCAGCGTTAAAATAGACCTGGATCAAGATCGGCACGGCCAGGAGCGCAATCACCAGCGGCTGCGCAATGATCTGCTCACCCTGAAAGCCGAACAACAGCACCAAAGTCGCCAGCAGTGCGACGAGCGAGAGCGGCTGCAACACCTGCGACAAGCTCTGGAGCCCCCTTTCCCCTGAGCGCGCCAACACGGCGCGGCGGATGATCTGTGCGACCATCACCGGCACGATGATGTAGAGCCCGACCGAGAGCAGCAGCGTTTCCCAGGGCACGATGATGGCCGAAAGGCCCAGCAGCAAGCCAACAATCGGCGCGAACGCGATGACCATGATCGCATCGTTCAGCGCCACTTGGCTCAGCGTGAAATGCGGCTCGCCTTTGGTGAGATTGCTCCACACGAACACCATCGCGGTGCACGGCGCAGCGGCGAGAATGATCAAGCCGGCCATGTACGAATTAATCTGATCCGCCGGCAAATAAGCGCGAAACAGCCAGCCGATGAAAAGCCACGCCAGCAGCGCCATAGAGAACGGCTTCACCGCCCAGTTCACGAACAACGTGACCCCGATGCCGCGCCAATGCTTGCCTACTTCTCCCAACGCGGCGAAGTCGATCTTCACCAGCATAGGAATGATCATCAGCCAGATCAGGCCGGCGACGGGGAGATTAACTTGTGCGATCTCCATTGCCGCGATTCCCGCGAACAGGTCCGGCACGGCAAAGCCAAGCGCAATGCCCGCAGCCATGCACAGCGCCACCCATAGGGTGAGGTAGCGTTCAAACAGGGACATGCGTTCAGCTCTCGGGAGTCTGGCCGATATCGTTTAGCTTGGTCTGCAACGATAGGCGATCGAGGCTCGCGAACGGCAGCGCGGTAAAGATGCCAATACGATTGTTGAGGCGCGCATACGCTTCGATGAAGGCCTTGCCGATCTCGACATCGCTGCCCTCGACGGCAGCGGGATCGGGAATGCCCCAATGCGCCGTCATCGGTTGGCCCGGCCAGATCGGGCAGACTTCGCCAGCGGCATTATCGCAAACGGTGAACACGAAATCGAGCTGCGGCGCGCCCGCTTGCGCGAACTCATCCCAACTCTTCGAGCGGAAGTCGCCAATCTTGTAGTTGAAACTCTCCAGCAAACGCAGCGCGTGCGGATTGACCTCGCCTTTCGGCTGCGAGCCCGCCGAGTACGCAACGAACTTGCCGGCGCCGAGACGATTGAGGATCGCTTCCGCGAGGATCGAACGGGCTGAGTTGCCGGTGCAGAGAAAGAGGACGTTGTAGGGACGGTGCGATGCAGTGCTCATGCGAGTTCAGCTCCACGCCACTTCATGACGCTTTCCTTTTGCGCGGCGCCACGGCCGGCGCGCAGGACGCGCCGCCGCAGCAATTTTCGGTGAGGAAGCCGACGAGGCCGTTCATGGCGGCGAAGTCGGCGGAATAGATGAGCGAACGGCTCTCGCGCCGCTGTGTGATGAGACCGGCGCGCGTCAGGTGCGCGAGATGAAACGAAAGCGACGACGCCGGCAGATCGAGCGCGCTTGCGATATCGCCCGCAGCCTTCCCGTCCGGGCCGGCCTGCACCAACAGCCGAAACACCGCCAAGCGATGCTCCTGAGCCAAAGCGCCAAGCGCCGCGATTGCCTCGTCGTTTTTCATTTCTATATTTCCAGTATCGTGGAAATATTGCAGGCGCAAGAGCCCGTCCTGGGTCGGCTCAAATTTTCAGACGATCAGCTGCTTCAGCACCTTGAGCAGTTCGGCGTCGGCGATCGGCTTGGTGAGGATGGGGGCCGCTTGGAGCTCGGGCGGCAGGTTCTTGATGCTGTCGTACCCGGTGCAAAAGGCGACCGGCACGCCCTGACCGGCCAACGAGGCCGCCAGTTCGGTGCTGGAAACGCCAGCTAGGTTGGAATCGAGCAGCGCCGCATCTGGACGCCGGCCAACGCACAGGCTTTGCGCCTCGGCCACGGTCGCGGCGGGGCCCAAAACGTCATAGCCCATGTCCTGCAACCGCTCGCCCAGCTCCATGGCGATCAGCGCGTCGTCCTCGACGACCAAAATGCTATAGCGATCTGACACTTCCAGCCCCGACCTCACTCTATCCCGGCGGCAACATAGGGTGATCGTGTTCCCACGCAATTACATAAGATGCTGTATTCGCAGTGATCGCTGCCAGACTTTAAGCGGTGCGGCGCCGCCGCCATATTGGCGGGACGCGAATCCCTGCAAGGCGAATAAATGACCGAAAAACCCGCCCGCCACGCCCCTATCGTCATCATCGGATCGGGGCCAGCCGGCTACACCGCGGCCATTTACGCCGCCCGCGCCCTGCGCAAGCCCATGCTGATCGCGGGCCTGCAGCCCGGCGGCCAACTCACCATCACCACCGACGTCGAAAACTACCCAGGCTTTGCCGACGCCATCCAGGGTCCATGGCTGATGGAGCAGATGCGCGCGCAGGCGATTCATGTCGGCACGCAGATGGTCGAAGACATCATCGTAAAGGCCGAATTGGATCAGCGCCCGTTCAAGCTGACGGGCGACAGCGGCCAAGTTTATTTGGCTGATGCGGTGATCATCGCCACCGGCGCCCAGGCCAAATGGCTAGGCCTTGAAAGCGAACACAAATTCCAGGGCTTCGGCGTCAGCGCGTGTGCGACGTGCGATGGCTTCTTCTATCGCGGCAAGGAAGTCGCCGTGATCGGCGGCGGCAATAGCGCGGTCGAAGAAGCGCTCTATCTCGCCCACCTCGCCAGCAAGGTGACATTGATCCACCGCCGCGACTCGCTCCGGGCCGAGAAGGTGCTGCAGGAGCGCCTCTTCAAACACCCGAGCATTGAGGTGGTTTGGGACACAGCGGTCGAAGAGATCGAGGGCACGGAAGACCCCAAGGGCGTCACCGGCATTGTGCTCAAGAACCTGAAAACCGGCGCTCGCGAAGAGCGCAAGCTCGACGGCGTCTTCGTCGCCATCGGCCACGCTCCGGCGACGGAGCTGTTCAAAGGCCAGGTGACCATGCGGGACAACGGCTACATCGCCGTCAAACCGGGCACGACCGAAACGAATATCCCGGGCGTCTTCGCTGCTGGCGACGTGGCGGACGATGTCTACCGCCAAGCCGTCACGGCGGCGGGTCTGGGCTGCATGGCGGCGCTGGAGGCCGAACGCTACCTCGCCACGCTCGAACTCGACCGCGCGCGCGGCGCAAAGGCCGACGCCGCCGCCTGATTTCGGCGAAACGCCAACGGAAACGCCCTGCAATTGGCGATACGTGAGCGGCGCGGACCGGCGACTGGCGCACGAAGCCCGTAAACTCACGTAGTTCGGCTGGCTCGCGCCGGCGGCTCATGGCGATCTCGGGTCAACGGCGCTTCTGCCGGACCCGGAGAAACCTCATGTATCGCAGCATCATCGCCGCCCTCGTCCTCGCCACAGTCGCCGTCCCGACTGCCCGCGCCCAGGACGCCAGCGGCGCCCTCACCGTTCAGCTCTCGGGCCTTGAGCCCCAAGGCGCTGTGATGATCCAGATCTTCGCCAGCGAAACTGCCTACGCCGCCGGTCAGGCTGCCAGCGCACAGCGCGTCGTGGTCGATGGCGCAACGGAGGAAGCGCGCTTCGAAGGACTGGCCCCCGGCCAGTACGCCGTGCGCCTCTTTCACGACGTGAATGGCGATGGCCGTTTCAACACCAATCCGTTCGGCATTCCCACTGAACCGTTCGCCTTCTCGAACAACGCGCGCGGCACCTTCGGCCCCGCCTCCTGGTCGCAAGCCGCGTTCGCGTTGAACGCTGGTGAGAACACGCAGGCCATCGCTGTGGGTGGCGGCCAATGATCGCCCGCCGCGAACTCCTCGCCGGCGCCGCCGCTGCCGGCGCGCTGGCGGCGGCGCCTGCCGCTTTCGCCAGCGAGAGCCCCTGGGGTCTCGGCGTCGAGAACGCCCCGGTCGATGGCTACGCCCCGGCCGCTATGCGCCGCGTCCACGGCCGGGCGCCGCGCGGGCTGGAAGGCTCGCTCTATCGCAACGGCCCGGGCTGGTTTCGGTATGGCGCCTCCTCCACCGGTCATTGGTTCGATGGCGACGGCTTCATCCAGCGCTTCGCCATTGCCGACGGCCAAGCGCGCCACAGCGGCAAGTTTGCCGACACATTGAAGCGCCGCATTGAGCAGCAGCGCCAGGAGATCGTGTTTCCCGGCTTCGGCACGCGCGGCGTGCGCGGCGCGCCGGTGCAATCGCCGGACGACATCAACGCCGCCAACACCTCGGTGATGATGGCCGGCGGCGAACTCTGGGCGCTATGGGAAGGCGGCTCGCCGACGCGCATGAACCCGGAGACGCTAGAGACGATCGGCATCCGCCCGTTCCGCGAAGACCTCGCCGCTATGCCGTTCACCGCGCACCCCAAAGTCGAGCCGAACGGACGCATCTGGAATATCGGCGCCTACGGCCAACGCGTGATCATCTGGCGGCTCGCCGCTAACGGCGTGCTCGAAGATGCGCAAGTGATCGATGTCGGCTCGCGCTCCTATCTCCACGATTGGGCGGTGACCGAGCGCCATCTCATCATCCCGTTGCAGCCTTGGGTGCATGACCGGATGACGGCGCCAATGGTCGATGGCTACACGTGGCATGGCGATCAGCCGTTCCGCATCGTGGTGCTCGATAAGAACGATTATTCGAACCGCCGCACCTACGAACTGCCAGCGATGTTCTACTTCCACACCGGCGACGCGTGGGAAGACAGCGACGGCACGATCCGCTTCGATCTTTGCGCCTCGCCGAACGCGCATTTCGTCACCGAACAAGCACGCACGATGCTGCAACAAGACGGCGGCGAAACGCCTTCAGCGGAATTGGCGCTCGCCGTGCTGCATCCAGACGGCCGCGCTGAACTACAACGCAGCGGCATCCACGGCGAATTCCCGCAAACCGATCGCCGCCGTCAGGGCCTTGCGCGTGATCTCGTCGTCATCGCCAATGATCGCGAAGTTTCGACGCTCGGCCTGATGAACTGGCGCACGGGCGCGAGCGACAGCTACCGCTTCGGCGCAGGGCAAATGGTGCAAGAGCATCTGTTCGTGCCGAAGCCGGGCGCAAGCGGCGAGCGCGAGTCCTGGCTCGTCGGTGTGACGCTCAACGAGCGCGAACGCGCGACAGAAGTGCACGTGTTCGACGCCGCCAGCATCAGCGATGGCTCTGTCGTCACTTGGCGCAGCCGCTACGCCGCTCCGCTGGGCTTTCACGGCACATGGCGCGGCGCATAAACGAACGCAGGCGCGCGCCTATCCGGGGCGCACGCAAGCGACGGAACCCAGCGATAACGATCATCGCTGGGTTCCGTGTCAGCTAGTTCTGAATCGCCGGGATAATCACGCCGCCGACAAACTGATCGCGCCAGCGGCTCCAGATCCCGCCTTGCATGTAGTTTGCGCCGGTGAAAACCACGACGAGATCGTATTCCGGCACGACAATCAGAAACTGCCCGCCATTGCCGTTGGCCTCGTACTCCTCCACCACGCGATCACCAACGCGCACGCCGTAGCGATGCCACGCATAGCCATCGACGCCAGGTGAGTAGAAGTTTTCGAACTCCTCCTGCGTCAGTCCCGTTGTCGCCGGTGAAATCTCGATCCTCGGCGACGTTGAGCGCTCGACCCATTCGCGGCTGACGATCCGGCGCCCACGCCAAACGCCGCCGTCTAGATACATCTGCCCGACTTTCAGGAGGTCACGCGGACGAAGAAATGCGCCGCCACCGAGATAGCCTTCGCCGTTCGGCATCACATTCCAATAATACGGCGCGAACTGCAGCGGCTGCGCAATGGTGCGATTGAACAATTCCGGCAGTGACTCTCCGGTCGCAGCACTAAGCGCGCCGCCAACGAGATTGAGATTTGCCGAGCAATAGGCGTAGCGCTCGCCGGGTTCATGCGCCTGCGGCAGATTGAGCGTGTATTGCCAGAAATTCGGGTTGCGCTGATCCCACAACCGCCCCTCATTTCCGGGTGAGTTCTCATCATTGTCGTTGCACGCCAGGCCAGCCGTGTGCGTCAACAAGTGCGCCATCGTGATGCGCTGCTTGCGCGGATCGGCGTTCTCGAACGGGCCAAGGTTCGCCATCAGCTCGTATACCGGCGTTTCCGGGCTGATCGGCGCACCGCTTTCCATCGCCGCGCCGAGCATGATCGACGCGAACGTTTTGCCGGCCGAGCGAATGTCATGCGGCGTCTCGCGCGTGTAGCCGTGAAAATACTCCTCCAGCACCAACCGCCCGCGATGCGCGACCAGAACCGAATGAATGAGATTGGGACGCCGCGCGGACGGATCACCATCGATGATGGATTGTACGAACTGCGCCAGCGCTGCTTCATCAATGTCAACGCTCCGCGCGCGCGCCGTTCTCCAGCCATCGTTGATCTGCTCTGGGCGCCGGTAAACGTAGGCCGCTTCATTCTGCGGACGCGGAGAGAACAGCGCCGCATGTTCCGGCCCGGCGCGGCGCAGATCGAGATCGCTGCCGATGTCGGGCCAAAAAATGCGGATGCCATCGGGTGAGCGCAGACGCGTTGCGGTGTGGCGCAATTCTTGGCCATCGTCGAAGCGTGCGACGAAGTTTATCGCATCGCCCTCCTCGCTGACGCGAAACTGAGAAGCGCCGCCGCGCGAATTGATCTCGTGATTGCGGAACGCGCCAATAAGATTGCCGTCGGCGTCGCGGAAAACGCGCAGATAGAGGGTGAAGCGGCCATTCAGCGGTTGCGCATCACCGCGCCACGTATCGCGCCCGTTGCGGGCGAGCGTTAGCGGATGCGCGAAAGATTGGGAGGTGGCGGTCGGGTCGTCGCGCTCTTCGGTACGGCCAGAAGGCTGAATCCAGACGCCGTTTAGCGCACCATTGCGCGCCACGGCGCCGCGGAACGCGCCGTGAATGCCGAAATCGAGGCGGACTGCGCCGTTTTCGCTGCGCGCCTCTGATCGCGCACCGGAAATCTCGCCGCGCCACGCACCGCCATCGCGGCTGATGGTGAGTTCGCCGTGTAGACGCGGCGCGAACGTGCGCTCCACCACCCACAAGCCTTCAAGCTCTGACGGTGTGCTCTGAGCAGCCGCCGGCTGAGCCATCAGCGCCATGCCGAGGCCAATCGCCTTGATCCAGTTCAATTTACGTCCCCTTTTGCGCCGCGCGCGCTTTCAACCACACCACAATTGTTTCGCGCCCGCTTTGCATGTTGCGCTTCAAGGCCGCACAGGCGCCTTCAAGATCGCCCGCCTTAAGTGCGGCCAGGATGCGATCGTGATCTCCAATCGCGGTCGCGACGCTGGCCTGCTCACGCATCAGCGCCAACTCATACCGGCGGGTGCGAACGATGAAGCTCTGGATCAAATCGATGAGCACCTTGTTCGGGCACTCAGCGATCAATTCCATGTGCCAGGCATCATCGATCTCGATTGCGCGCACACCTTTGGCGTTGCGCAGCTCGGCATTCAGCTTCTCAAGCCGCGCCAAACGCTTCGCGGGAGGAATGCCAGCCAGTCGCAAAGCTTCAGGATCGAGCAGCGGGCGGATGTCGTAGATCTGTTCGAATTCTTCGAGAGAAAGCGGACGCACGAAATAGCCAAGCCGCGGCCGCGCGACGAGTGCGCCTTCCGCGACCAACCCGCTCAGAGCCTCACGGAGCGGCGTGCGGCTGACCCCAAGCTGCGCGGCCAGATGCACCTCGTTGACGCGATCGCCTGCCGCTAGCCGGCCATCGACAATCATCGCGCGCACGGCGTCCGCCGCAGCCTCGCTGATATTGCCCCGTTTGGTCTCTTCTAATTGCATACTGTATACAGTATGACCGAAAATCATGCCCTGACAAGGGGTTCGTGTGCGCTATGTGCGGCGCGGCTCGACCGGGGCGGCGGTCGGATTTTCGGGCTCGGGCTCCGGATCGGGGCGCAGCAAATCATCGGCCGCGTCGTTCACACTTGGCGCCGGCGCTGTCGGCGGCGCGTGCACGGCAGGACGCATGTTGAGCGCTTCAAGCGCATCATCGCCTTCGGCGCCGAAGAAGGCGCGCACGCGGATATCGCGTTGCGGGTACGGGATCTCGATGCCGGCGCCGCGCAATGCATCGTCGATCGCCCACGTGTAAGCCGCGTTCATCGCCTTCGGCCGCTTCACTGCCTCCAGCGTCGGCCACACGATGAGTTCGAACTTCAGAGCACTATCACCGTAGCCAACGAGCCAGACTTGCGTTCGGTGCTGATCCGTATCGGGCAGCGTAAACGGCACATCGCGCGCCGCCGCGAGTACGCACTCGCGCACCTTCTCCTTATCCGCGCCGATCGCGACTTGAAACGGCACATGGATGCGCCGCGTCTCGCCACGCCGCGTCCAGTTGATCATGGTGTTTTCGATCAGCTTCGAATTCGGGATCAGCAGATAAACGTTGTCGTTATTGCGCACACGCGTCGCGCGCGGGCCGATCTCTTGCACGATGCCGCGCGTGCCGTCGTGCATCTCGACATAATCGCCGATCTGCACAGCGCGATCGAAGACGAGCGTGAGGCCGGAGACGAACTCTTTGATGATCCCCTGCAGGCCAAGGCCCAAGCCAATGCCGAGACCACCCGCGAATACAGCAAGCGACGTGAGATCAATGCCGAGCGTCGACAGCCCAGCGATCAAGCCGACGACGACGAGGCCGTAGCTCAGCACCTTTTCGGAAATGTAGAGCGCCGCATTGCCGGGCTGGGTGCGCATGCGCACGCGCTTCAGCGTCGTACCGATGAGCCAGGCCCCGGCCATGAACAAAAATAGCAAGAGCAGCGAGGCGCCGACGCCGCCAACAGTCACCGCCGAGGCGCCGAGGCGAAACAGCGTGATGTGGGTGAAGTCCTCGAAGCCGTTGAGCATGCGCGCGAATCCCTCGCTCCAACGCCGTTATCTATCGACCGACCGGTGGAGCTATGCAATATTGCATCGGACGGGGGCGCCAGGTGGGCGCCTTGGGCGCGGACGGCATGATGGACTGGGACAAGCTTAAAACATTCCACTTCGCCGCCGAGACCGGCAGCCTGACCGCAGCGGCCGAGAAGCTCGGCGTCAGCCAGTCTTCAGTCAGCCGCCAGATCGCAGCCCTGGAAAACGAAATGGGCGTGCCGCTGTTCCAGCGTCACGCGCGCGGGCTCCTGCTCACCGGCCCGGGCATGGCGCTGAGGGAGTTCACCCGCGAAATGGCGGGCGCCGCCGTGATCGCGGAATCGACGCTGAAGGACGCGCGCGAAAAGGTCATCGGCGATTTGACTGTCACCGCGCCGGTTGCGTTCGGCTCAACTTGGCTCGCGCCGCGCCTTGGCGCGTTTGCGGATACGTATCCCGAGACGCGGCTCAAGATCATGCTCGACGACCGCGAGTACGATCTGCTGAAACTCGAAGCCGAGTGCGCGATCCGGCTCTGGGCGGCGACGCACGCCGATCTCATTCAACGCAAGCTTCTAGAAGTGCGCGTCAGCCTTTACGCGTCCGCCGGCTATCTGCAGCGTCACGGCACGCCGAAGAAAGTCGAAGAGCTCGATAACCACCGCATCATTGCGTATCAGGCCAACATCCCGACGCCGATGCGTGAATTGGATTGGGCGCAACGCGCCGGCCGCGAAGATGCAAAGCCGCGTCAGCCGCTGCTTGAGATCAATAACGTCTATGGCATGCTACGCGCGGTCGAGAGCGGCTTCGGCATCGCCAGCGTGCCCGATTATATGGCGCGCGAAAACCCGAACCTCGTGAAAGTACTGCCCGAGCTCGAAGGCCCAAGCTTCGAAGTGTACTTCATCTACCCAAGCGATTTGAAACGCTCGAAACGCATCGCTGCGTTTCGCCAATTCCTGATCGATCAAGCCGCGGATTGGCAGGCGTGACCTCCCTCCCCTAGAGGGGGAGGGGGTTCTGCCTTTAAAGCTGCCCGTAATTCTGCACCGCGAACGTATCGCATTGGCGCGCGTCGCCGCTGTCGAAGCCGCGGCGGAACCAGCGCATGCGTTGCGCTGAAGAGCCGTGGGTGAAATTGCGCTCGTTCGATTGACCAAGCGTGTCGTCACCAATGGCGTGCGCCGCGGCGAGCGCTTCACGCAAATCCGCTTCATCGATCGCCAGCGATGCTTGCGCGGTGTGGCCCCAAACGCCAGCGAGGCAATCGGCTTGAAGCTCCATGCGCACTGACGTTTGATTTTGGTTCTCGCCCTGCACTTGCATCCGCGTAGCGCCGATCAGGTTTTGGATATGGTGACCGACTTCGTGCGCGATGACGTACGCTTGCGCGAAATCACCCGGCGCATTGAGACGCGTTTCCATCGTCTGATAGAAACCCGGATCGATGTAGAGGCGCCGGTCCGCCGGGCAATAAAATGGGCCAACGTCGGAGCTGGCGCCGCCGCAGCCTTCTGTTGACACCGCGCCGCTAAAGACAACAAGCGTGGGCTCTTCGTAAACGCCCGGCGCGCTCGCGTAACGCGGCAAACGACCTTCAGCGAATTGGCGCGACCATACGTCTTCCGTCGAGCCGAGGACGGCGCGCGAGAAATCGCACGCTTCCGCCGAGGTTTCGCAGACGCTACCGGAGGCTTGCACTTCGCCACCGCCAAGGCCCAGCATGCCCATCAAAGGCGCGCGCATACCCGGCATCAAGAAGTACACAGCGCCCAGCACGACCACCGCGAGCAGCGCGCCGCGAATGCCAAGCCGGCTCAGCACCGCGAACAGCATCCCGCCGCCACCGCCGCCGCCGCCACCCGAGCCGCGCCCGCGATCTTGAAAATTGTCCGAACGCCGCTGATCGCCGATGCGCATGAAGTCCTCCCTGAACGTCCCGGCGTACCTAACGCGCGAACCGGGATTTAGGCCATGGGGTTTCGCCTATTCTTGCGCCGCGAACAGGTCGGCTTGGCCACCGGCCTCCAGCGGGCGGCGGAACTGGGTGTGATCAAGTTCAAGGCGCGGTTTATCGAGCCCCAGCCGGCGGATCGCTTTGCCGAACCTGTCGGCGATCAGCTGCGCGTATGGCCCCTCGCCTTTTTGCCTTTTGCCCCATTCGGGATCGTAATCGCGCCCGCCGCGCATCTGGCGCACCAAAGCCATCACCCGCGTCTGCCGATCCGGAAAATGCTGCGCCAACCACTCACGGAACAGATCCTTGATCTCGAGCGGTAGCCTAAGCACCACATAGCCCGCTGAGCTGGCGCCAGCCTTGGCGCACTCTTCCAGAATCGCTTCGATCTCGCGGTCATTGATGGCTGGCACTATTGGCGCGACCATCACCGTCACTGGGACGCCAGCATCCGCCAGCATGCGGATCGTCTCGATACGCCGATGCGGCGCCGCCGCGCGCGGCTCCATCACGCGCGAGATGCGCCGGTCCATAGTCGTCACGGAAATAGCGGCTTTCACGAGCCCTCGCTCAGCCAAACGCGCGAGAATATCGATGTCGCGGATTACCAGCTGCGACTTGGTGATCAGCGCCACCGGATGACGCCACTTCTCCATCACTTCCAGCAGCGAGCGCGTGACGCCATAACCGCGCTCGATCGGCTGATAAATATCGGTGACGCCGCCCATCATGATCGTGCGCGGGCGATAGCTGGGCTTGGAAAATTCCTGCTCCAAAACTTCGGCCGCGTTCGCTTTCACGAACAGCTTGGTCTCGAAATCGATGCCGGGCGACAAGCCAACGTAGGCGTGGTTCGGGCGCGCGTAACAATAGATGCAGCCATGCTCGCAGCCGCGATATGGATTGATCGATTGGTCGAAGGAAATGTCGGGGCTTTGGTTGGTGGAGATGATCGTCTTGGCCAGCTCCGGCGTCACGATCGTTTCAAGCGGGCGCAGCTCCTCGGCGCTCCAGCCATCATCGAAGGCTTCGCGGGCAAAGCGCTCGTAGCGGCCGCTCGCATTGGTGCGAGCGCCCCTCCCATGCAGCGGGTCGCGTGACATGGGTAGGACTATAGTCCGCAATTAGGAACAAATCAAGAACGATTGGAGGCAGTCGGCTCATGCGGCTCAGGGCCGTGGTGATACGCGTCCATGAGATTGCTGAGGTTGAAGCGCTGCCGGCAGACTGGGCAAATCACCATCTGAACGGCGCTCGGCGGCGCGCGGGGCGTTGTTGCTAGAGCCAGATCGGCGGGGAGTTTGGAGTTCATAGCGCAGCTGACCATTCAGGCGGGAGCTTTGAGCTACTCTCAGTCACCGGCGCCCAAGATTTAATGGCCAGCGATGGAAGGACCTTAGCCGGTCTACGCGACGCCTTAAATAACAGAGGTTAAGTCCCGCCGGATCAGCAAATAAGCCTGAGTAAGCGCCTAGCAGCATAAAGGGCGCCGGATTGATCCGACGCCCTTCAGCGTTCTGTCTTTGGCATTGGCACGCCTAACGTTCTTGCGCCTTTTGGCTTGGGAAACTGCTTCAGCGCGGCTTAGGCGGCAACGATCAAAGCGGCTTGGTTCAACGTGGCGAACGCGACCGGGGCAAACACGGCCAACGCGGCGACGAGGGTGTAAAACTTGGTCATCTCTGGCTCCATCTCAGTGTCGGACCGGTGCGATCCGATGAGTTGAAGCTAAGGGCCGATTAGCTTTGTCGCTGTGACGGGAGTCACGGATGCGACGAGGCCTTATCCTTCAGGACCTGAGCAAGTTTTCGATACAGGTTTGGATGGTATCGCTTGCTATCCGGATCGTTGCTCACGGTGGAGATGAAAGCATCCTTCGCGGCGATGTGGATGTGACCTGATTTCTCATTGAACCACACGCCAACGTCTAGCTTCACTGTCTTCGTCTTAGGCATCTGCAATCTCATGCGCAAAGTGAGCGGGAACGGGGCCACCCGTCCAAGCCATTCCATGACTGTGGCCACGCCACGGCTGTTTGCGCCCCTCCTTACGAGCATCAAAGATGAAAGCTATCCGATCTGGATATCCTTCTTCTGATCCTGTGACTTGATAGTCGATGATCTGGCCGCCGAACGCCGAAGGATCGCCCTTCGTTTCTGGATGCAAATAGAGCCAGCCCCCAACAAGTGAGCGAGCTTGGTCCTCGCTAATATCCCAGCAGCATGTGCGATAGCGATCCTTGGGGCCCGTCTTGCTCAGCAAACGGAATCCAATGCCTTCACGTTCGCACTTGAAGTGTATCGCCAACAATGCGCGCCCTCACATAAAGCCCATATCGCGCTCGTACGTGCGGAAGCGGCGTCCGCCGTCGACGTAGATGGTTTGCCCCGTCACCGCTTCGCTTTCGATGAGGAAGCGCACAGCGCGCGCGATGTCTTCCGGCGTCGGGCCGCGCCCAAGCGGCACGTCATCATGCAAGCGCTCGAAATCCGCCTGCGCCTGCCCCGGCGCTGGCAGCACATAGCCCGGCGCAACAGCATTCACGCGCACACGCGGCGCCAAAGCGCGCGCCATGAGTTCAGTCGCGCCAGCCAGCGCATACTTGGAGAGCGTGTAGCTGAAATGATCCGGATACGGGCTCGCCAGTTTGAAATCGAGAAAGTTCACAACGCAGCCCGCGCCTTCTTCCGGCAGCGCGTTGGCAAAATCTCGCGCCAGCAGCGACGGCGTAAACGTGTTGAGCGCGATGTGGCGTTGCAATTGCGCTTCGCTGAGATCGGCGATCGTATCGTGCTCGAAAATCGCGGCGCAATTGACCAAAGCATTGAGCGGCGCGCCCGCCGCTTCGATAGCGCGCTTGATCAGGGTTTCGCGATCGCTCGCATCGAACAAATCGCCGCGCACCAGAGCCGCAGCACCGCCCGCGTCGCGCAGCGCGTTCGCCGTTTCCTGCGCCGGGCCTTCGGAGCTATTATAGTGGATCACGACGCCCCAATTGGCGCGCGCCAGTTCAAGCGCGACTGCGCGTCCCAGCCGATGGCCCGCGCCGGTGACAAGCGCCCAACTCATAGCGCTTCCCTCCGGATCGTCACCGCGACCATCCCGTCGCCCGAAAGCACCGAAGGCTTCTTCACCGTCACCTCGACCCAAAGCGCGCGGTCGGAGAGCGAAAGGCAATGGCCGGCTACGCGATCGGCAAGCGTCTCGATCAGATGCGCGGGCGTGCCGAGATCGTCGCGGATGAAATGCAGGATGCGGTCATAATCGACAGTGGCGCCGATGCGATCCTCGTTCGGGAAATCCGGCAAATCCGCTAGCGCCATAGCGACCGAAATGCGCACCTCTTGCGGGTTGGCGCGCTCAGGGTCGGGCACGCCCACGCGCACCAGCGCTTTAGCGTCGTCGATGCGGATGATCTGTAAGTCCATGCCGCAACCTACTCATCCGAACGCGATCAGGCCAGCGCCCGCAGCGACAACGATTGCTCCAATCCAACGCCGCGGTCCCAGGCGCTCGCGCAGGAACACGAACGCGATCAGCGCGCCGAACACCACCGAGGTTTCGCGCAGCGCCGTCACCTGCGCGATCGGTGCGAACGTCTGCGCCCACAGAACGAGACCATAGCCAGCGAAGCTAATCACGCCGATGGCGATCCCGCGCCACGGCGCGACGGCGGCGTCCGTCATCAGCTGACGCGGGCCGCGCCTCCATAGCGCAAACGCGATCATCGGAATGCCCATGAGGCCGGATGTCCACGCCACGTAAACCAGCGCATCCCCACCTGCCCGCGCGCCAAGCGCATCGACGAGCGAATACGAGGCGATGCAGCAGCCAATGCCGAGCGCCCAGAGCGTCGCCTTAAGCGGCGCATTCGGGCTCGCGCCGACGCACAGCACACCAAGCGAGACCAAGCCGATGCCAACCATTTTCAGCGGCGGCGGAATTTCCTGCACAGCGAGCGCGGCGCCGATCGAAACGAGCAGCGGCGCAGAGCCGCGCGAGAGCGTGTAGATGTGGCTCAAATCGCCAAGGTCGTAGGCTTTGAAGAGCACCACCCAGTACACGAGGTGGATCAGCACCGATGCCGCCAGGTAAGGCCAAGCCGCCGGCGCCGGCGCGCCGAAGAAAAGCGCCACCACGCCCCATGTCAGCAAACCACCGACCGCGATCAAAAACGCATCCGCGACGCGGTCTCGCCCGCCTTTCAGGGCTGCGTTCCAGCTGGCGTGAATGAGCGCCGAGCTTAACGCGGCGACGATGGCGAGTGGCGGCATGAGGCTTGAGCCTTATGGACCGCGAACACAGCTCCGGTCCATACTCCACACCAAGCGGAGGGCACGCGCATGAGCGCACAGGAATTCGATGTTATCGTCTATGGCGCTAGCGGCTTCACCGGCCGGCTCGTGGTTGAGTATCTCCAACGGACTTATGGTGGCGATGGCGAGGTGCGCTGGGCGATCGCGGGCCGTGACCGCGAGAAGCTGAAGGCTATCGCCATCGAACTCGGCACGCCGCTCAATCTAACGATCATCGAAGCGAAGAATTCCGACAGCGGCGCGCTCGATGCACTCGCGCACCGCACGCGCGTCGTCATCACCACCGCCGGCCCCTATCAGCGCTATGGCGAGCCGCTGCTTGCCGCATGCGTGCGCGCCGGCGTCGACTATGTCGATCTCTGCGGCGAGCCGAACTGGATGGCGGCAATGATCGCCAAATACGAAAAGCCAGCGCAGGAAAGCGGCGCGCGAATCGTGTTTTCGTGCGGCTTCGACTCCATCCCGTTCGACTGCGGCGTCTGGTTCTTGCAACAAGAAGCCAAGCGCCGCTTCGGCAAACCCGCGCGCGACGTGCGCGGCCGCGTGCGCAAAATGAAGGGCGGCTTCTCCGGCGGCACGCTCGCCTCGATGTTGGCGACACAAGACGCCGTCCGCCGCGATCCAAAGATCGGCACGTTATTAGCCGATCCCTTCGCGCTGTCACCGCGCGCGCTCGCCCCGCAACCGGATGGCGACAAGCCGGTACACGATGCAGACATCCCGACGTGGTCGGCGCCGTTCGTGATGGCGACGATCAACACCAAGAACGTCCACCGCACCAACGCACTGCGTAACTATCCGTATGGCCAGGATTTCACCTATTCCGAGATGATGGCGACTGGCCCGGGTGACGCAGGCAAGAAGCGCGCGAACGGCGCGGCTGGTCAATCGAAGATGCAAGCCGGCATGCTGGGCTTTGCGCCGACACGCTGGCTGCTCCGCCGTTTCGCTTTGCCAAAGCCTGGCGAAGGGCCGTCGAAAGAAGAGCGCGAAACCGGGATGTATGACGTGCTCTATGTCGGCACGACAGGCGACGGCCAAAGCGTGCGCGCCGCGGTCACCGGCGATCGCGATCCCGGTTACGGCTCAACGTCGAAGATGATCACAGAAGCCGCGCTCTGCCTGAAAGACACGCCGCGCAGCGAGACGCCAGGTGGCGTGTGGACGCCAGCCGCCGCTATGGGTGATGCGCTGATCGATCGGCTGGCGACACGCGCCGGTTTGCGGTTTTCGATTGAGAGCTAGCTCACCGCCCCACAGAAGCGCTGGATCCGTGCGCAGGCTTCTTCCAGGCACTGGTTCGAGGTCGCGTACGAAATGCGGAAGCAGGGCGAGAGCCCAAACGCGCCGCCGTGTACGAGCGCGACGCACTCCGATTGCAGCAGCTCAAGCGCGAACGTCTCATCGCTATCGATCACCTTGCCGCTCGGCGCTTTCTTGCCGATCAGGCCCGCGATCGACGGATACACATAAAACGCCCCTTCCGGCGTCGGACATTTGATGCCTTGCGCCTGGTTTAGCATCGAAACGACGAGATCGCGCCGATCCTGAAACAGCTTCTTGTTCTTCGGGATGAAATCCTGCGTGCCGTTGAGCGCCTCAACCGCCGCCCATTGCGAGATCGAGCATGGGTTCGAGGTCGTCTGCCCCATCACGTTCGACATCGCCTTGATCAGCCATTCCGGTCCGGCGGCATAACCGATGCGCCAGCCCGTCATCGAATACGCTTTCGAGACGCCATTCATAGTCAGCGTGCGCTCGTACAAACGCGGCTCGACTTGCGCGATCGTAGTGAACTCGAAATCACCGTAGGTCAGATGCTCGTACATGTCGTCGGTCAGCACCATGACATGCGGAAAATCGAGCAAAACAGCCGCCAGCGCGCGCAATTCATCCGCGGTGTAAGCGGCGCCTGACGGATTAGACGGCGAGTTCAGCACCAGCCACTTCGTGTGCGGCGTGATCGCTTTCGCCAACACTTCCGGCCGCAATTTGAAGCCGTCCTCAATGCTGGTTTCCGCAAACACGGGCGTTGCGCCGCAGAGCAGCGCCATGTCCGGATAGCTGACCCAATACGGCGTCGGGATCACCACTTCGTCGCCCGGATTGAGCGTCGCCATGAAGGCGTTGAAGATCACCGGCTTGCCGCCGGGCGAGACGTTCACTTGGCTACGCTTATACTCAAGCCCGTTCTCGCGCTTGAACTTGCCGCAGATCGCGTCCTTCAGCTCAGGGATGCCGTCGACGTCGGTGTATTTGGTCTTGCCTTCCGCGATGGCGCGGCAGGCGGCTTCCTTGATGTTGTCCGGCGTGTCGAAGTCCGGTTCGCCCTGGGACAGCGCGATGCAATCGCGGCCCTCCGCCTTCAGCGCCCGCGCCTTTGCGCTCATCGCCATGGTGGCCGAGGGTTTCACGCGCGCCAGCGCCTGGGATGTCGGATTTGTCATGATGACCGCTCGATTCGCATAAGTGGCACCTTAGGGCAATTCACGAATTGGCGCGAAAACGCCGCGCCCCAATGCACTTTTGAAGCCCCCTTCATTGCCACTATATCCTCCCGGCAACGGAGGAATTCATGCCGCTTTTGATGTGCCCGAACTGCAGCGCCTCGATGACCGAAGTGAAGCGCAACGACGTCGCTTTCGACATGTGCCCGACGTGCCGGGGCGTGTGGCTGGATCGCGGGGAACTTGAGAAAATCATCGCCGGCGTCCAGTCCGAGCGCGTCGCCATCGAGCAGGAACGCGCCCAGTTTTACCAACAACAGCCGCCGCAACAGCAGCCGCCCGCGCAACAGGCCTATCAGCAGCAGCAACGTCCGCCGCAGCAGCAAGGCTATGGCGAGCGGGGCGAGTATGGCGAACGCGGCGAATACGGCGAGCGCGGCGAAGGCCAATACGACCAGCACGGGCGCAAGCGCCGCCGCGGCGGCTTCGACCTTTTCGATATCTTCGACTAGGGCGTTCGCCGCGCCTCAGGGCGCATTCGCAGCACATTGATTGTCCCGGATGGCGAATTCGGCCAAACCCGACGCCATGGGGACTTTCAATCGTCTGACGCTGCTTCTGTCTGCGTCACTCGCCTTCGCGGCAAGCGCTGCGCATGCGCAACAATCGCCGCCGCCAGCGCCCGCGCCAACAGCTGAGGCTGATGCTGCCGCCGCAGATGATGAAACGCAGAGCGACGAAATCGTCGTGCTCGCCCAGCCTGGCGATCAGATCCGCATCGATCGGCGCACCTACACTTTGCGCGACGACGCGACGGCCCAAAGCACCAACATGTTCGACGTGCTGGGCCGCATCCCCTCAGTCAGTGTCTCGCCCGCTGGCGACGTGACGCTGCTCGGGGCGGACAACGTCGTCATTCAGATCAACGGCCAGCCGGTGCCAGGGCAAAACCTCGAGCAAGTACTGCGCGGCCTGCCCGGCGCCAATGTCGAGCGCATCGAAGTCATCACCAATCCTTCGGCGCAATATTCTGCGGCCGCGTCTGGCGGCATCATCAACATCATCACCCGCCAGCGCTTCGACAGCGGCCTCAGCGGCAATTTCCAGGTCAGCGCCGATACGCTTGGCGGTTATCATGTCGGCATCGCGCCCAACTGGTCGAACGGGCCGTGGTCGCTGAGCGGTCAGATCGGGATTTATAGCGGCGGCCAGGAGAGCGATCTCGCGCGCGAGCGGCGCGACATACCAGGCGGCGCGCTCACAACTGAAGACGGCGTGCGCGAAATGGAGTGGGACGGCTGGTACGCAAGCCGCCTGCAGGCAGGGTATAATCCCAACGAACGTACGCGGATGAGCCTCGCCTACGACACAGGTCAGCACAATTTTGGGCTGACGCAATCATCGACGCTATCAGATGCGCTCGGCCCAGTTTCAAGCCGGCTCTCACAAACATCGAACACCGGCGATCAGAACGAACTCACCTTCAACTTCCAGCGCAACGGCGATCAGCCGCGCGAGTTGTTCAAGCTCGACATCAATGTCAGCGAGTACATCAATTCATCCGGCAATCTCTACACCATCACGCCAGCTGGTCCCGGCGCGATCAGCCAGTATCAAACACGCTCCGAGACCGAGATGCGCGCCGCGGGGCTGACGGCCGATTTCGAGCGTCCGCTCTCCGGCGAGAATTTCCTCACCTATGGCCTCTCCGCCGACACGACGAGCCAAGACATTGTCAACCGCCTCGACACGCTCGCCGGCGCCGGGCCGCCCGATTATCAGGCGACGCTGCAAGGCGATGAGCAGACGCTCGCTGGCTACCTCACTTATCAATTCGACACTGGCGATTGGACGTGGCTCCCCGGCCTGCGCAGCGAAACCTATCGCCGCGAAGTCATCTCCGGCGGCCTGGAAACCGACACCACGGATTCACGGCTCTTCCCGAGCATCCACATTCGCCGCGCGCTAACGCCCGCGCTGAACATTGATCTAAGCTACACAAGCCGCATCCAGCGCCCAGGCATCCAGCAACTCGATCCTGCGCTCCGCTTCACCGATTCTGGCCGCGCTCAATCCGGCAATCCGGACCTTGAGCCGACCACCACCGACGCCTACGAGGCAAACCTTATCTATCAACGCAATGGCGCCAGCTACAGTGTCACCTTCTTCGATCGCATCAGCGACGACATCGTCTCGCAATTCACCGACGTGAACCCGGACGGCGTCATCGTCACGTCGCCGGTGAACGCCGGAACCAGCGAACAGCGCGGCTTGCAGGTGCTGCTGCGCGGCCCGATCGGCGAGCGCTGGCGCTATTCGCTCAGCGGCAATGTGCTGAACCGCGAATTCGACGTGCTCACCAGCGGCGGCGGCATCACACGGCGCAATGAGATCGAGTATGGCGGCCTCGCGCAGCTTGATTGGCGCGATCCCGATCAAAACGCCGTCGGCGCTGACCAACTACAATTTGAACTGCGCTTTAACGGCCCTCGCTACGGTATCCAAACCGAAATCGATCCGTTCTTCATGGCGAACCTCACTTGGCGGCGGCGTGTGTCGGAGCGTTTGTTCGCGGTGTTCATGGTGCACGACATCTTCAACAGCACCGATCAGATCTCGCAGATCGTCACCGACGATTATTACGAGCGCACCGAATACAGCGCCGCCGGCACCCGCGCCCGCATCGCGCTGACCTACCAGTTCGGCTCGGGCCCGCAGCGACCACCGCAAGATCAAGGTCCGGGCGGACCGCCCATCCCAGGCGGCGCGCCGTAAGCCGTTCTCAGCGGCGCGCTACGCGCATAGAATTGCGCGATGGCATTGCTCGAACCGTTCGGCGAAAATATCTGGATCGCCTCCGGGCCCAACGTGGAGAGCGTCGGTTTTCACTATCCGACGCGTATGGCGGTGATCCGTCTCGCCGATGGCGGCCTGTTCATCTGGTCGCCAGTTGCGTTGAGCGATGAACTCCGCTCTGAGATCGAAGCGCTTGGCGAAGTGCGCTCCTTGGTGACGCCGACGGCGCTGCACCATCTCGCATTGCCCGATTGGAAGCGCGCTTACCCCGACGCGACGCTCTATGCAGCGCCGGGATCGCGCCCGAGCCGCAAGGATATCGCGTTCGACGCCGACCTGACCGACACTGCGCCCGCCGACTGGGCCAGCGAGATCGATCAGGTATTGGTGCGCGGCAATCTCATTGCAACCGAGGCGGTCTTCTTCCATCGCGCCAGCGGCACGGTGTTGTTCTGCGATCTGCTGCAGAACTTTCCGCCCGATTGGTTTAGCGGTGTCCGCGCCGTAGTTGCCAGGCTCGACGGCATGATCGGCGTTGAGCCTGCAACGCCGATAAAATTCCGCCTCGCCTTTGTCAATCGCACAGCCGCACGAGTGAGCCTCGCGCGCATTCTGGAATGGCCAGCCGCCAAGGTCCTTGTTGCGCATGGCGATCCGGTGCGCGCCGACGCTCCCGCCTCCCTCGCCCGCGCGTTCCGTTGGCTCACGCGTTAGCGCACTAAGTTAAACGGCCCGGGATCGCTCCCGGGCCGTTTTGTTTTTGGACGTTTCTTCCCTGACTCTTATTCGGCCGCTTCCGGCAAACGCGGCGCGTCGCCGCGTTCGATCGCCAGTTGCGCATCGCGTTCGGCCGCGAGCTTTTGATAGCGCCGCAGCTGACCGCCCGTGCCCGCCGGAATGAGGCGGCCGACGATGACGTTTTCCTTAAGGCCCTCGAGCGTGTCCGACTTGCCGTACGAGGCAGCTTCGGTGAGCACGCGCGTGGTTTCTTGGAACGACGCCGCCGAGATGAACGAGCGTGTTTGCAAGCTCGCCTTGGTGATGCCGAGCAGCATGGGCTGCGCCGTCGCCGGCTTCAGACCAAGCTCCTTCACGCGCTTGTTCTCGTCTTCGAGATCGAGCGCCTCCACCGCTTCCCCTTTCAGGAATTCGGTGTCGCCAGCATCCATCACTTCGACCTTCTGCAGCATCTGGCGAACGATCACCTCGATGTGCTTGTCGTTAATCGGCACGCCCTGCAGGCGGTACACTTTCTGAATTTCCTCAACGAGGTAATTCGCCAGCGCTTCGACGCCGAGAATGGAGAGGATGTCCTGCGGCGCGGGGTTGCCGTCGAGCAGGTAATCGCCCTTCTTCACGAAGTCGCCTTCTTGCACCGGAATGTGCTTGCCCTTCGGGATCATGTACTCGATCGCCTCTTCGTCCTCGCCTTCCGGCACGACGCGCAGGCGGCGCTTGTTCTTGTAGTCCTTGCCGAACTCAACGCGGCCGTCGCCTTCGGCGATGATCGCGTGATCCTTCGGACGGCGGGCTTTGAACAATTCCGCGACGCGCGGCAGACCGCCGGTGATGTCGCGGGTCTTGGCGCCGCCCGTCGGCATACGCGCGAGGTCTTGGCCAGGCGTGACGTCATCACCGTCATTGATCGACAGAATGGCGCTAACCGGCAGCGTGTAACGCGCTTCCGTGCCGTTCGCGAGCTTCGCCGGTTTGCCCTTGGAGTCGAGGATCACGATGCTCGGACGCAAATCCGATCCCTTCGTGGTCGAGCGCCAATCGATAACGACGCGCGACGAGATGCCGGTGGCTTCGTCGAACTCATCACGGACCGAGACGCCTTCAATCACGTCCTCGAACTTCGCCTTGCCGGCGACTTCCGTGAGGATCGGCGTGGCGTAGGGATCCCAATCCGAGATGCGATCGCCGCGCTTGATCTTCGACTTCTCGTCGACCTTCAGGCGCGCGCCGAACGAGAGCTTGAAGCTCTGACGTTCTTTGCCGTCTTCGTCCACGACCACGGCTTGCATGCCGCGGCTCATGACGATGAGTTCGCCAGCAGCGTTCTTCACCGTGTTGCGGTTCACGAAGCGGATCGAGCCATCGTGCGCCGATTCCATCACCGATTGCTCGGCGACCTGCGCCGCGCCGCCGATGTGGAACGTGCGCATGGTGAGCTGCGTGCCCGGCTCGCCAATCGATTGCGCCGCGATGACGCCGACAGCTTCGCCGATGTTCACTTGCGTGTTGCGCGCGAGGTCGCGGCCGTAGCAAGCGCCGCAGACGCCCGTCCGCGTTTCGCACGTCAGCACCGAGCGCACCTTCACGGCTTGCACGCCTGACTTCTCGATCGCCACGACGACGTCTTCGTCGAGGAAGGTGCCGCCTGGGACAACGATCTTGCCGTTGCTCGGATCGACGATGTCCACCGCCGCGGTGCGGCCGAGGATACGGGTGCCGAGCGAGACGACGATGTCGGCGCCGTCGATGACCGGGGTCATCTGGATGCCATCCTGCGTGCCGCAATCTTCTTCGGTGATGATGCAATCTTGCGCAACGTCGACGAGACGACGCGTGAGATAGCCCGAGTTCGCCGTCTTCAACGCCGTATCCGCGAGGCCCTTACGGGCGCCGTGGGTCGAGTTGAAGTATTCGAGAACCGAGAGGCCCTCTTTGAAGTTCGAGATGATCGGCGTCTCAATGATTTCACCCGACGGCTTGGCCATCAGGCCGCGCATGCCGGCGAGCTGCTTCATCTGGTTCTTCGAACCACGTGCGCCGGAGTGCGCCATCATGAAGACGGAGTTCAGTTCGCCCAAACGGCCGTCCTTCATGCGGGCGGGCTTGGACGCCTCTTCCATCATCGCGTCAGCGACTTTGTCGGTGCACTTCGACCAAGCATCGACGACCTTGTTGTACTTTTCGCCACGCGTGATGAGGCCATCCGCGTATTGCTTTTCGTACTCGGCCGCGCGTTGGCGCGTATCTTCGACCAAAGTCTCTTTCGCCTTCGGCACGACCATGTCGGCCATGCCGAAGCTGATGCCGGCTTTGGCGGCTTCGCGGAAACCAAGTTGCATGATGCGGTCGGCGAAGATCACCGTCGCCTTCTGGCCGCAGAACCGATAGACGTTGTCGATCAGGTTGCCGACTTCCTTCTTGGTCAGCGTCTGGTCGAGCAGCTTGTAGCTGATCTTCGGGTGACGCGGCAGCAACTCGGCCAACTTCATGCGGCCAGGCGTCGTGTCGATCTTCAGCCGAACCGGCTTGTTGTTCTCATCGACGGTTTCGTAACGCGCCTTGATCTTGCTGTGCAGGCTGACGACGCCAGCTTCGAGCGCTGACTCGATTTCGCCGATCGAGCCGAAGACTTTGCCTTCGCCCGGTTCGCCGTCTTTCGTCAGCGACATGTAATAGAGGCCGAGCACGATATCCTGCGACGGCACGATGATCGCCTTGCCGTTCGCCGGCGAGAGGATGTTGTTGGTCGACATCATCAGCACGCGCGCTTCCAGCTGCGCTTCGAGCGCGAGCGGGACGTGCACGGCCATTTGGTCGCCGTCGAAGTCAGCGTTGAACGCGGCGCAGACCAGCGGGTGGAGCTGGATCGCCTTGCCTTCGATGAGCTTCGGCTCGAACGCTTGGATGCCCAAGCGGTGGAGCGTCGGGGCGCGGTTCAAGAGAACCGGGTGCTCGCGAATGACTTCTTCCAGAACGTCCCAAACTTCCGGACGCTCCTTTTCAACCATGCGGCGCGATTGCTTCACGGTGCCCGAAAGGCCCTTGATGTCGAGGCGCGCGTAGATGAACGGCTTGAACAGTTCGAGCGCCATCTTCTTCGGCAGGCCGCACTGGTGCAGCTTCAGGTCCGGACCGACGACGATGACCGAACGGCCCGAATAGTCGACGCGCTTGCCGAGCAAGTTCTGGCGGAAGCGACCTTGCTTGCCCTTCAGCATGTCGGCGAGCGACTTCAGCGGACGCTTGTTGGCGCCGGTGATGACGCGGCCGCGGCGGCCGTTATCGAACAGCGCGTCGACAGCTTCCTGCAGCATCCGCTTTTCGTTGCGGATGATAATGTCCGGCGCGCGCAGCTCCATCAGCCGCTTCAAGCGGTTGTTGCGGTTAATGACGCGGCGATAGAGATCGTTCAGATCGGACGTCGCGAAGCGGCCGCCATCGAGCGGCACCAGCGGGCGCAGTTCCGGCGGGATCACCGGCACGATCGTCAGGATCATCCATTCTGGCTTGTTGCCCGAGCGAATGAACGCCTCGACCAGCTTCAGGCGCTTGGCCAGCTTCTTCGGCTTCAGCTCGGAGGTCGATTCAGCGATCTCCTTGCGCAGCTGCTCGGCTTCCTTTTCGAGGTTCAGGCCCATCAGCAATTCGCGCACAGCTTCGGCGCCGATCGAGGCGGTGAAGCTGTCTTCGCCGTATTCGTCTTGCGCCTTGAGGTAATCCTCTTCGGTCAGCAATTGCTTCGCTTCGAGCGGCGTGAGGCCCGGCTCGAGCACGATGTACTGTTCGAAGTACAGGACCTTCTCGATGTCCTTCAGCGCCATGTCGAGCATCAGCGCGATGCGGCTCGGCAGCGACTTCAAGAACCAGATGTGCGCGACCGGGGCCGCCAGCTCGATGTGGCCCATGCGCTCGCGGCGCACGCGCTGCAGCGTGACTTGGACACCGCACTTTTCGCAGATGATGTCCTTGTACTTCATGCGCTTGTACTTGCCGCACAGGCACTCGTAATCCTTGATCGGGCCAAAGATGCGCGCGCAGAACAAGCCGTCACGCTCAGGCTTGAACGTGCGGTAGTTGATCGTCTCAGGCTTCTTGATCTCGCCGAAGCTCCAGGACTTGATCTGCTCCGGGCTCGCGATCGAGATTTTGATCTGATCGAACACAGGCGCCGGCGGTTGGTTGCCGAAGGTGTTGTTGATCAGGTCTTGGTTCATAGCATTCATGGTTTCGACCTTCCGTCGCTCTGGTGTGCGGCCAGAGCACCGTGGGTTCATTCACATCAGAGACCGGCGCGTCTCACCCGAGACGCGCCGGCTCTTATTATTCGGCCGCCTTCAGGCGCGCCCCGTCGATCAGTTCGACGTTGAGGCCGAGCGAGCGCATTTCCTTCACGAGCACGTTGAACGACTCGGGGATGCCCGCTTCGAACGTGTCGTGACCGCGCGTGATGGCCTCGTAGACTTTGGTCCGGCCGGCGACGTCATCGGACTTCACCGTCAGCATTTCCTGGAGCGTGTACGCCGCGCCGTAAGCTTCGAGCGCCCACACTTCCATTTCGCCGAAGCGCTGACCGCCGAACTGCGCCTTGCCGCCGAGCGGTTGCTGGGTGACCAGCGAGTACGGACCGATCGAACGGGCGTGGATCTTGTCATCGACCAAGTGGTGCAGCTTCAGGATGTACATGTAGCCGACCGTGACCGGGCGCTTGAATTGCTCGCCGGTTTGACCGTCGAACAACGTCACCTGGCCCGTTTCCGAGAAGCCCGCCTTGCGGAGGAGATCGCGGATGTCGCTGTCCTTGGCGCCGTCGAACACAGGCGTTGCAATCGGCACGCCCTTTTCGATGTTGCGCGCCAACTCTTTCAGGTCCTCTCCCGACTTCGGCAGCTCTTCCTTGTCGCCGTAGAAGTCCCGCAGCTTCGCTTCGAGCGGCTTTTTATCGCCGTCGCGCTCGAATGCGTCACAAGCGGCGCGGATCTGCTTGCCGATGCCGGCGCAGGCCCAGCCCAAGTGCGTCTCAAGAATCTGGCCGACGTTCATCCGCGACGGCACGCCGAGCGGGTTCAGAACGAAGTCGACATGCGTGCCGTCTTCCAGGAACGGCATGTCTTCGACCGGCACGATCTTGGAGATGATCCCCTTGTTGCCGTGACGGCCGGCCATCTTGTCGCCCGGCTGCAGCTTGCGCTTCACCGCAACGAAGACCTTCACGATCTTCATCACGCCCGGCGGCAGTTCGTCGCCGCGCGTGAGCTTGTCGACCTTGTCAGCGAAGCGCGCATCGAGACGCTTCTTGGCGTCGTCGTATTGCTTTTTCAGCGCTTCGATTTCAGTCATCGCGGCTTCGTCTTCGACGCCGAACTGCCACCACTGGCCGTGGCTGTACTGCTCGAACGCGTCAGCTTCGATCACGCCCTTCTTGAAGCCCTTCGGGCCCGTCGCGGCTTGCTTGCCGATCAGGATTTCCTGCAGGCGGCCGAAGATGTTGCGCTCGAGGTTCGCGAGTTCGTCGTCGCGGTCCTTTGCGAGGCGTTCGATTTCTTCCTTCTCGATCTGGAGCGCGCGTTGGTCCTTATCGACGCCGTGGCGGTTGAACACGCGCACTTCGACGACGGTGCCATTCACGCCCGGCGGCAGACGCAAGGACGTGTCGCGCACGTCCGAGGCCTTTTCACCGAAGATGGCGCGCAGCAGCTTTTCTTCCGGCGTCATCGGGCTTTCGCCCTTCGGCGTCACCTTGCCGACGAGAATATCGCCCGGCTCAAGTTCGGCGCCGATGGCGACGATGCCGGCTTCGTCGAGGTTGCGAAGCGCTTCTTCACCGACGTTCGGAATGTCGCGGGTGATTTCTTCCGGGCCGAGCTTGGTATCGCGGGCGGCGACTTCGAACTCTTCGATGTGGATCGAGGTGAACACGTCGTCTTTGACGATGCGCTCGGAGATCAGGATCGAGTCTTCGAAGTTGTAGCCGTTCCACGGCATGAACGCGACGAGCACGTTGCGGCCGAGCGCGAGCTCGCCGAGTTCAGTCGACGGACCATCGGCGATGATGTCATCAGCCTTGATCAAGTCACCGACGCGGACGATCGGGCGCTGCGTGATGCAGGTGTTCTGGTTCGAGCGCTGGAATTTCAGCAGACGATAGATATCGACGCCGGGCTTGGCCGGGTCCTTCTCTTCCGTCGCGCGGATAACGATACGCTGGCTATCCACCTGCTCGACGATGCCGGTGCGGCGCGCCGTGATGGCGGCGCCGGAATCGCGCGCAACTGTGCCTTCCATGCCGGTGCCAACGATCGGCGCATCTGCTTGCAGCAGCGGCACCGCTTGGCGTTGCATGTTCGAGCCCATCAGCGCGCGGTTGGCGTCGTCGTTCTCGAGGAACGGGATCAGCGCCGCGGCGACCGAAACAACCTGCTTCGGCGACACGTCCATCAGATCGATTTCTTCGCGTGGGATGAGTTGCGCTTCACCGTTCTCGCGCGCTTGCACGAGGTCTTCGGTGAGATTGCCCTTCGCATCCATCTGCGCGTTGGCCTGCGCGATCTTGTGCTTGGTCTCCTCCATCGCCGACAGATAGACGATGTCGCTCGACGGCTTGCCGTTCGAGACCTTGCGGTACGGGCTCTCGATAAAGCCGTACTTGTTGACGCGCGCGTGCGTCGCCAGCGAGTTGATCAGACCGATGTTCGGGCCTTCCGGCGTTTCGATCGGGCAGATGCGGCCATAGTGCGTCGGGTGCACGTCGCGGACTTCGAAGCCCGCGCGTTCACGCGTCAGACCACCCGGGCCAAGCGCCGAGAGACGGCGCTTGTGGGTGATCTCCGACAGCGGGTTGGTTTGGTCCATGAATTGCGACAGCTGCGAAGAGCCGAAGAATTCACGCACTGCGGCCGCCGCAGGCTTCGCGTTGATCAGGTCGTGCGGCATCACGGTTTCGATGTCGACGGACGACATGCGTTCCTTGATCGCGCGCTCCATGCGCAGCAAGCCGATGCGATACTGATTTTCCATCAGCTCGCCGACCGAACGCACACGGCGGTTGCCGAGGTTGTCGATGTCGTCGACTTCACCGCGACCGTCACGCAGATCGGTCAGCGTGCGCAACACTTCGAGGATGTCTTCCAGGCGCAGCGTGCGCACGGTGTCGTCCGTGTCGAGGCCAAGGCGCATATTCATCTTCACGCGGCCGACCGCGGAAAGATCGTAGCGCTCGGAATCCGAGAACAACGCGTTGAACAGCACTTCCGCCGTGTCGATCGTCGGCGGCTCGCCGGGACGCATGACGCGGTAGATGTCGAACAGCGCTTGTTCGCGGCTCTCGTTCTTGTCGAGCTTCAGCGTGTTGCGGATGTACGGGCCAATGGTGGCGGCATCGATGTCGAGGATCGGCAGATCGTGGATGCCGGCTTCGATCAACGTCGCCAGCGCAGCTTCGCTCAGCGCGTCGCCGGCTTCCGAATAGATCTCACCCGTTTCCGGGTTGACGATGTCTTCGGCGATGTAGCGATCGAACAGGTCCTCGCTCGGCACCTGAATGTCGACGACGCCGTCTTCGACCAGCTTGTTGGCGTTACGAGCCGAGATCTTCTTGCCGGCTTCCGCGACAACCTTGCCGGTCTTCGCATCGACGAGGTCATAAAGCGGCTTCACACCGCGCCAGCGTTCGGCGCGATACTTCGTGGTCCAGCCGGCGCGCGTGCGCTTGTAGATCGAGGTTTGGTAGAACGTCGAAAGGATTTGCTCGCTCGACATGCCGAGCGCGTAGAGCAGCGTCGTCGCCGGCAGCTTACGCTTGCGGTCGATACGGACGAACATGATGTCCTTGGCGTCGAACTCGAAATCGAGCCACGAACCGCGGTACGGGATGACGCGCGCGGCGAACAGCAGCTTGCCCGAAGCGTGCGTCTTGCCCTTGTCGTGATCGAAGAAGACGCCCGGCGAACGGTGCATCTGAGACACGATCACGCGCTCGGTGCCGTTCACGACGAACGTGCCTTTGTCCGTCATCAGCGGGATGTCGCCGAGATAGACGTCTTGTTCTTTGATGTCCTTGACCGAC
>Ga0163144_10000392_pt1 | contig 100668 bp, 62 predicted proteins | sample OliLak19BULKMAT1_FD_123175 | JGI IMG/M metagenome (GOLD analysis project Ga0163144, IMG submission 123175) | Freshwater microbial mat bacterial communities from Lake Vanda, McMurdo Dry Valleys, Antarctica - Oligotrophic Lake LV.19.BULKMAT1 | ecosystem: Environmental > Aquatic > Freshwater >...
CGCAGCGGGACTCTGCCGGATGGGGCGGCAACCAGTCCTGCCGCACGACGTGGGTCATGCCGGGGGGCAACTACGGCTTCGTGAGCGCCGACGGCAGCCGCACCTGGCAGGCCGATCGGCGCCTCGGGCTCACGACGCAGGAGGCGCCGATTCAGCTTCGGCGGTCCAAGCGCTGGGTTGAAATCGCCCGCGGAGTCCGCCGCCTCGCGGCTCGGCTGGCTCGAATGTGAGTCCTTCAGCGCACGGTCACCGCTTCATCGAGATTCAGGATCGTCGCCGCGACGAGACTGAACGCGGCCCATTCCGCTGCGCCCCGTTTCGCGAGCTCCGCCGGGCTCGGCGCCGAAGCGCCGACCGCCAGGTACTGGGCCGCGGCTTCGCCGTCGCCGAGGTAGTCGAGGCGGTGAGCCTCGAGGGCGCGCCCTAGGACGTCCAACTCGGCGGCGCTCGCCACCCGTCCCAACGTCGCGCGGAAACCCGCGGCGAGCCGCGCGGCGTCGTCATTCGCCGCGTCGAGCATGCGTGCGCCGAGGTGGCGTGCCGCTTCGACGTAGGTCGGATCGTTCCACAGCGCGAGCGCCTGCAGCGGCGTGTTCGTGCGCGATCTCTGCACCGTGCACAGCTCGAACCCTGGCGCGTCGAACGTCGTCAAGGTCGGGTGGGGCACCGTGCGTTTGCGGTAGGTGTAGAGGCTGCGGCGTACCAGGTCTGCGCCGGTGCTCGGCACGTAGGGTCCCTGGCCCGCGCCGCCGGCCAGCTCCTCCCACAGCCCGGCCGGTTGGTAAGGCCTCACCGAAGGACCCCCCACACGCTCCACGAGGAGCCCGGATACGAAGAGCGCTTGGTCCCGCAGCTCCTCCGCGTCGAGGCGTCGCCGTGGCCCGCGCGCGAGCAGCCGATTGTCCGGGTCGCGCTCGAGCTCCGCGTTGCTCGCGCGGGACGCTTGCCGGAACGTCGCCGACAGCGCGATCCGCCGCTCCAGCGCCACGAGGTCGTAACCCGACGCGACGAAGGTGACGGCGAGGTGGTCGAGCAACGCCCGGTGTTCCGGTGTCGCGCCGCGGGTCCCGAAGTCTTCGGGGGTGGCGACGAGCCCTTGCCCGAAGAAGCTCGCCCAAACCCGATCGACCGCGACACGCGCGACGAGCGGATTCGAGGGATCCACGAGCCAGCGCGCGAGACCGAGTCGATTCCGAGGTGCGCCATCGGGCAGCTCACCGAGGGCGCTCGGCACGTCGGGCTCGAGCGGGTCGCCGAGCGGGTGATCGTAGAGCCCGCGCTCCAGGAGGCGCGTCTCGCGCGGCTCCCCGCGGTCTCGTAACACCATCACCGTCGCGATCTCGTCGCGCTCGAGGCGCGTGAGCTCGCTCTGGAGCGCTTCGAGGTCGCGCCTCTTCGCCGCGACGATTGGATCGAGCGCGCCGAAAAACGTGAGCGCCTCGCGCGACTCGAGGTTCGTCGCGACGGCGACTACACGCCCGAGCGCAAGCGCTTGCACCTCGTCGACCGAGAGCGCCGCGCTGTCGACGCGGAAGTCGTGCAGCGCGCCCGCGAGGCTCCCCGCGTAACGCCGCCAGCCGATGCGCAGCGGCGCGTCCGCGTGGAGCGTCCCGGTGAGCCGATCGACCTCCACCTCGAGCGCGCGCGGCGCGCCGTCGACCAAGAGGCGCACACCCGCCGCTTTGCTCGAGCCGTCGTAGGTGACCGCGACGTGTTGCCAGCGATCACGCTCGAGGGGCGCAACGCCGATCACTTTGATCGCGTCCGCGGTCCAAGCGTGGATCAGGTGCACCGCGGGTCGCAGGTCCTCGAGAAGCACGAGGTCCGTGCCCCGATAACGATCGTCGTCCTCCATGCGGCTGTACACGGCCCCATGTCCGCGCGGACGCAACCAGAAGCTGACCGTGAATGGTCGATCGCGCTCGAAGTCGACGCTCCGCCCCAGATCGATCCCTCGCTCGTCGTCCGGGACCCGTTCGTCAGCGGGTCGCGGCAGCTCGATCCGCGGACCAGTGAGTGTCGCGGAGCCTCCGAACCAGAGCAGCGGCGCCGGTAGATCCGCGCGCGGTGACGCGCGGCGCTCTTCGATCCAGGACTCGAGACGAGGCAGCGCGTCCGCCTCCAATGCCGCGAGCGCGTCGGCGCCCGTCGCGAGCCCGTGACGCAGCTCGACGAGCCGCCGTTCCTGGGCCTCGTTCGGCACGGCGAGGAGCGGCGGGACATTGCCGCGCGCCTCGTTGTAGAACCCCATTTCGTCTACGGAATCGAAGAATGCGTAGAAGCCGAAGTAATCGCGCTGCGACAGCGGGTCGAACTTGTGGTCGTGGCAGCGCGCGCAGCCGAGGGTCAACCCGAGGAAGGCCGTCGCGGTCGTCTCGGCGCGGTCGGCGACCTTCTCGACCCGCCACTCCTCGTCGATCGAGCCGCCTTCGGTCACGCTGCGGTGGTTGCGTTGGAAACCCGTCGCGATCACTGCGTCGCGATCGCCGCCCGGCAGCAGGTCGCCCGCGACTTGTTGCGTGACGAACTGATCGTAGGGGAGGTTCGCGGCGAAGGCGCCGATGGCCCAGTCGCGCCAAGGCCATTGGTGGCGCTCGAAGTCGTTCTGGAAGCCGTTGGTGTCCGCGTAACGCGCGACGTCCAGCCAGGCGCGCGCGCGGTGCTCGGCGCGCCGCGGGCTCGCGAGGAGCCGCTCGACAACGCGCGCGTCCGCGTCGGGTTCTGCGTCCGCGAGGTAGGCGTCGAGCTCGTCGCTGCTGGGCGGCAAACCGATGATGGCGAACGTCACCCGCCGCAGCCACGTCGCTCGTTCGGCCGCGGGCGACGGCGCGAGGCCGCGCGCGCGGAGCCCCTGCAACACGTACGTGTCGAGCTCGTCGACACACCACGGGTCCTCGGGCGCGGCGGGCGGCGCAGCGGGCGGCGCGAACGCCCAATGGGCCTCCCATGCGAGACCCTCCGCCACCCACCGCGCGAGCACTTCGCGCTCATCGGCGCTGGGCTGGCGCGGATAACTCGCGGGCGGCATGCGCTCGCGCGGGTCGTCGATGCCGAGCCGACGCACGAGCTCGCTGGCGTCCGGCGCGCCAGGCTCCGCCACCGAGAGCGCCCCATCGCGCACGTCGAGTCGCAAGGCCGCCTTGCGCGACGCGCCGTCTGGGCCGTGGCACGGGAAGCAGTGGTCGGACAGGATCGGCAGGACGTCGCGCGCGAAGTCGACCGGCGCGCTCGCGCGCGCTGCGGCGTCGCCACGCTGGACCGACGATTGCGCAGAGAGCGCCAGGGCGAGGGAGCAGAAGGCCGTCGACATGGATCCGAAGATACGCGCGCTCAGACCGTTTGGACATCGGCGCGCGCCTCGATTGGCGTGACTCGTATGAGACACGACGTCTATGCTGTGCAACACCCATGACTGACGGGCGCATGACCGACGGCACGATCCGACCAGCGACAGGCACGCAGCCCGAGACGGGGAAACTCGGGACCTTCGCCGGGGTCTTCACGCCGAGTGTTCTCACCATCCTCGGGATCATCCTCTTCCTGCGCCTCGGCTATGTCGTGGGAAACGCGGGGCTCGGGCGAGCGCTCGTCGTCATCGCGCTGGCGAACGTCGTCTCGGTCCTGACGTCCTGTTCGCTCGCGGCGATCGCGACCAACTTCCGCGTCAAGGGCGGCGGCGACTACTACCTGATCTCGCGCACGCTCGGACACGAGTTCGGGGGCGCGATCGGCATCACCCTGTTCCTCGCGCAGTCGATCTCGATCGCCTTCTATGCGATCGGCTTCGCGGAGGGTGTCGCGCCGTTCATCGAGGTCGCATGGCTCACGCCGCGCTGGATCGCGGCGCTCGCGCTTGGGCCCTTGTTCGTGTTGGCCTGGATCGGCTCCGACTGGGCGACACGTTTCCAGTACGTCATCATGGCGGCGCTGGTGCTCGCGCTCGCAGTGTTCACGATCGGCGCCGCGCAGAGCTTCGAGTTCGCCACGCTGCGCGCCAATTGGAGCCCCGCGGGCGAGCTGCCGTTCTGGGTCCTCTTCGCGCTCTTCTTTCCGGCGGTGACGGGCTTCACGCAGGGTGTGAGCATGTCGGGCGATCTGCAAGATCCCGCGCGCAGCCTGCCGCTCGGGACGTTCCTCGCGGTCGGCCTCTCGATGGTCGTCTATCTCGCGGCAGCTACCTTGTTCGCCGGGGCGGCGCCGGGCGCGGAGCTGATCGCGGACTACGACGCGATGCGTCGAGTCGCCCTCTGGCCGCTCGTGATCACGATCGGGATCTGCTCCGCGACCCTCTCTTCGTCGCTCGCGTCATTTCTGGGCGCGCCCCGCATCTTGCAAGCGCTCGCGAGCGACCGCTTGTTTCCGTTCTTGACGCCATTCGCGACGGTCACGAAGACGAACGGGAACCCACGCCGCGCGGTGCTCCTGGCTTCGGGGATCGCGTTCGCGACGATCATGGTTGGAGACCTGAACGTCGTCGCGCCAGTCGTGTCGATGTTCTTCTTGGTCTCGTACGGCTTGCTCAATTATGCGACCTACGTCGAGGCGCGGGCCGAGAGCCCTTCCTTCCGCCCGCGTTTTCATTGGTACAGCAAGAACCTGAGCCTCCTCGGTTGCCTCGTCTGCGGGGCGCTGATGCTCGCGATCGACCCGACTGCGGGAGGTGTCGCGATCGGTGTGCTCGCTGCCATTCACCAATACCTCGCGCACACGGTCGAGCGCGCGAGCTGGGCGGACAGCAGCCGCTCGGTGCAGTTCCAGCGCGTGCGGCGCAGTCTCCACTCGATGAACGCAACGGAGCAACACGACCGCGATTGGCGCCCGGTCATCCTCGCGTTCACCGAGAACCCGGAGCGGCGCGAACGGCTCCTGCACGTCGCCTCGTGGATCGAGGGTGGCAGCGGCATGACGACGGCCGTGCAGATCATCACGGGCGTCGGGCGTGCGCAGCGAGCGGAGCGCGATGCCAAGGAGGCAGAGATCGCGGCGGACTTGAAGGAGCGCGGACTCGACGCCTTCGCGCGGGTGGTCGTCACGTCGGACCCTGAGTCGGGGTTCGAGATGGTGCTGCAAGCCAGCGGTCTCGGGCCGATCCAGCCCAATATCGCGCTCTTCCACTGGTTCGACCGCGAAGGGGTCGCCCTCGATGCACCCGCGATGCGCGCATACACCGACTATCTGCGCCTCGCGTTGCGGCTGGGCGTCAGCGTCGCGATCCTCGCGGCCTATCACCCATCGATCGAGGCGGTGCTGCGCTCGCAGGCCAAGGACCGGCGTGTCGACGTGTGGTGGCAGGCGGACGCGAGCAGTCGCCTCGCGCTGCTCCTCGCCTACCTCGTGACACGCCACCACGAGTTCGAGGACGCCGAGCTCCGGGTGCTCGTTCCCGAGCGCGTGTCCAAGGCCAGCGGCGGCATCGCGGAGGTCGAGCGGCGCCTCGAAGAGATCCGCATCCCGGCGCAGGTGGTGCCCGTCGAGGGTGACGGCTGGCGCGCGCTGGGCGAGGCGGCCGCGGGCGCGGCCCTCGCCTTCTATCCGTTTCGCATGCGCCGCGGCGGCCTCTGTGACATTCAGGGCGCGCCGCTGCCGACGTCCCTCGACGGGATGCCGCCCATGGTCCTTGTCAATGCCGCCGAGGACATGGACCTCGATGCCCAACCTGACACCGAGGAACAAGCGGCAGAGGCTGCCGAGGACAAAACCCAAGCAACGCCGGTCACTTGACGTCGGGTGGGCTGAACCCAGGAGATTCACCCGTGAACACAACCCGCTGACGGCTCCGATGGCCCGCGCTCGCAGGGCTCCTTTGCGTCCTCGGCGGCACGCCACCCGCGAGCCCGTAGAATGGACACGGGCCGAAGGTCGCTGACCCAGGTCGCGCGCGGCACCACCTAGGGTCCGGCGCTCGTCCCAATCCTCGGGTATCGCCCGCCGCGGATCATCTCACGCTTGCGTCGCCACCATGACCTGCACCTCGATACGGTGGACCGGAGCGCTTCTCCTCGCGCTCCACTTCGCCGCCTGTTCCAGCGTTCGGACCGAAGGGCACCCGGATTTTGTCCTCCGACCAGGGGAGACCTTCGCCTGGGTCGCGGGCTCACCGCCGGGCCCCGTGGCAGCGGAACTGCCATGGGACGAATTTCGCGCTGCGATCACGCATGAGCTCGAGGCCCGCGGGCTGCAAGTCGCCGACACCGAGGAGGCCGACGTCTACGTCGAGGCCACGATCGAGATCGAGGTCGTGATGCAGCAGAACGACCCGAACTTCGAGCTGTACGTGGCCGAGAGGTACGAGCGCGCCACATTGGCCCTCGAGCTCACGCGCGCCGAGGATCCGGACATCGAGTGGTCCGCGACCCGTCGCCAGCGCTTGCGGTACGTCGCCCACACGATGGGCGGCCTCGCCGGCGCCCAGTGGTCGCCTGTCGAAGAGGAGCGCCATTGGGAGCTCCCCGATGTCGTACGTTCGATCTTCGCGCGGCTGCCGGTTGCGCCCGATCAGAGGCAGTGAATCAGAGGCAGTGAACGGCGACGATGAGCGCGCCTGAGAGCGCGAGCACGAGGCTCCCGCGCGCGGCCCGTGCTCCGGCTTCGCCCGCGTCACCCGCCCAGCGCAGCAGCAGCGGCCAGGTCGCCAGCGCGAGCGCCATCGCCTGGCACAGCGCAGCGAACCCGAGGCCCCTGGTTTCGGTCAGAAGCTCGTACACGCAGCGGTGGTAGGGCAACCCGAGCACGGCCGGCGCGAGCTGATCGCGCCAGAACGCATAGGAGATCCAGGCCATGCCGCACGCCAGCGCGGCGAGCGCGAGGTCCGAGAACTTCCCGAGGCGGACTCCGCGAACGCCCCACACAGTCCCCGCCCTGCCCCGTAGGCCGAGCGCGAGCGCGAGCAGGAGCTGTGCACTCCAGAAGACCCATGGCGCGCCGAAGTTGGAGTCGCGCGTCCCAGGATCGAGGCGCAGCGCAGCGGCGGCCGCGCCGGTCACGGCCCCGCAGCAAGTGACCTCGGTGACGCCCTTGGGCGCCACGAAATAGGCGAGCGCCGCTGCGCTCTGTGCGAGGCCGAGAGCGCCCGCGCACAACGCGAGCGCCAAGTGTAGAGGCCGCGCGGCGCCGCCTTGCGCCTCGCGCTCCCCGGCCGCCGAGGCGAACGCGAGCCAGAGCGCCGCGGCGTACAGCGCCAAAGGCCCGAGCACCTGCGTCATGCGCACGAGCTCGGGCTGGATGCGGGTGACGCCGTAGGCGCACATCACGCCGCGGTCCGCGAGGCCGGGCACGTACCCCTGCAGCACGAGATAGAACAGCGGCACGCCGACGAGTTGCAGCGCCGCGAGCACGGCGAGCAGCAACCCGAGCAGCGGACCATGTGCGTCCCAAGCAGAGCGCCCCCGAGCCCGGCCTCCGCGGATCCCTCCGTCGCGGGCCCTACCGGCGCGGGCCCTACCGGCGCGGGCGAAGATCGCGCGCAACGCTGCTCCGCACGCGGCGAGCGCCACGAGCGCGGACACTCCGAAGAGGAACACCGCGATCACCGTGCGCGCGTCGACGATCATGGCACGAGCTGTCCATTCTGGATTTGGAGCGCGAGGTCGGCGTAGCGCGAGGCGGCCGGGTCATGGGTGCTGACGAGCACCGTCGCGCCGCGCGCGTGGAGCTCGCGCAGATACGCGAGGACCAGCGCGCCGGTCGCCTCGTCGACGCTCGCCGTGGGTTCGTCCGCCAGGAGCAGCCGCGGACCGTGGATCGTCGCGCGGGCGATGGCCACGCGTTGCCGTTCGCCGCCCGAGAGCTGTTCGGGTCGACGCCCCGCGACGTCGGCGAGGCCCAGGCGTTCGAGCGCAGCGCTCGCGCGCGCTCGTCGCTCGCGGGCTGCGAGCCCCTCGGGTACGAGCCCGAGCGCGACGTTCTCCGCGACGGAGAGGTGCGCGATGAAACGCGGCTCTTGGAACACGAACCCGATCACGCGCCGCCGCAACGCGGCGAGGCGTCCCTCGGGCGCGTCGGTGAGGTCTTCGCCGCTGAGCATGACGCGCCCGCTGTCGGCGCGCTCGAGGCCTGCTGCGAGTTGGAGCAACGTCGTCTTGCCGGAGCCTGAAGGGCCGCGGATCGTCGCCCACGCGCCCGCGGGGACCTGTAGGTCGAGCGGTCCCAACCGGAACAGCCCGCGGCTCCGCGCGACCGAGTTGAATTCAAGGGAGCGAGTGTCCGCGCTCAATGCAGCACCTCGCTTGGCATGGCGCGGGCCGTCCGCCACGTCGTCCAGAGGCTCCCCGGGAGCGTCACCGCGAGCGCGGCCACCAGCGCGATGACGGGCGGCAGCGGCGTGAAGCGCGCGGGCAGCCTTTGCGCGGGGAAGACCTCGAGGTCGGGCACGAACAGCCAAGCGAGCAGCGGCGCGCCGAGGAGCCGCGTCCAGCACCACGCGAGCGCCAGCCCGAGGGCCGCTGCGCCGACGCCGATCACGAGGTTCTCGAGCGCCACGAGCTCGAGGACATCGGCCGTGCTCCAGCCCGTCGTCTTCATGAGCCCGATCGCGTGGCGCCGCGGCGCGACGCCTTGGTAGCTCAGGGCGCCGAAGGCCGGCACGGCCAACGCGAGCGCCACCGCGAACAACGCCGCGAAGTGGCCGCCACGGAGGTCGTGTGAACGCGCGACCGCGCGCGCGCGCACGGCGCGAGTCTCGGCCGCGAGCAATCCGCCAAGCGGCGCGCCCGGCGCGCGATTCAAGCGCTCGGCGGCCTCGGCGACGGCGGCCTCGTAGCCGTCACGGACGAAGAGCCAGGCTTCGCTCACGGCGTCCGTGAGGCCGAATACGGCGCGCGCCTCTTCGAGCTCGCAGACGACCGCCTTCCGCGACACGAATGTGCCGACGTCCTCGACGAGGCCCGCGACCGTGAAGAGCCGCAGCAAACGCGCGTCGAGGGCGAGGGTGCTGCCGACTCCGAGGTCGAGCGCGCGGGCGACCTCGACGCCGAGCAGCACTTCACTCTCGTTCTCGACACGCGCGCCGCGCGTCGCGCCGGATTCGCGTGCGAGCTCACTCCATGGCACACCCCGCACCTCGATTGGCCGACCTCCGAGCTCGATTCGGCCGACGATCAATGGGACACAGCGCACCACGCCCGGCAACGCCGCGAGGGCCGAGAGCTGTGTGTCGGCGAGCGGGGCCTCGTGTCCGAAGCTGAGCCAAGTGCAACGCACGGCAGGACCCGCCGCGACTCCGGCGAGGGAGTCTCTGCGCTGACCCTCGTTCAGCGCGATACCCGAGAGCAACAACGCCAACGCGACGACGAGGCCACACGCCGCCACGAGCGCTCCTGTCAGACCGTAAGCGACGTTGCCGCACGCCGCCGCGAAGAGGTTCGTGTGGCGCGCGAAGTTCACGACGCGCGCCCCGGCGCTGCTCGGCGGAGCCGCCCAGCAGAAGTACTGTGCCAGGGTCGTTTCTTCACATTTAGCGATCGCTCGCGCGGAGCGCGAGCGATCGCTAAATGTGAAGAAACGACCCTGGCACAGTACTTCTGATTACTACCCACTCTCCAGCCACGTAGCGTCCTCAAGGTTGATCCACCCTCAGGCGCTGACCGATCTTCGGCGCGTCGATCACGGTCGGCTCCGCGTCACCGAGCCAGTGAACGGTCACACGCTCGATCGCGCGCGCCTCGCCTAGGCCGACGTGCAACACGGCGCTGTTCTGCGCGAGGTAACCCTCGGCCGATGCGAGCCAGCGATACCACGTGCGCCCGCCCGCGAGCACTTCGACCCGCGCGCCGAACGCGGGCCGGCGACCGCCGCGCGCGCGCAGGTCGAGCTGCAACCAGTTATTGCTCTCTGGTGAGTCGTTGCGCAGCAAGTACGGCTCGTGGTTGAAGTTGTTGACCACGAGGTCGAGGTCGCCGTCCAGGTCGAGGTCGGCGCACGCGACGGTCCGCGAGCTGCGCGTGAAGGGCTTGCCGTCGATCTCGAGGCCCGCGATCACCTCGCCCGCGCGCGGCGGCTCGACACCCGCGGCGCGCGCGCGCTCGTGGAAGCGCCCTGCGCCGTCGTTCAGATACAGGTGGTTGCCCCAATACGCATAGGGGAAGCCCATCCCGGCGGTCACGAACGCGTCCTCGTGGCCGTCGTTGTTGAAGTCGCCGATCGCGAGACCCCACGGCCACCAGTTCTCGAGACCGGCCTCGCGGGAGCGCTCGCTGAACGTGCCGTCGCCGTCGTTCACGAAGAAGGTGTTCCCGCACAGGACGTGCGTCGCGAACGTGTCGCCCGGCTTCTGGATGACCATGCCACCCGTCGTCGCGCCGAGCGGCGTGTTGAACTTCTCCAACGGGCGCAGGCCCTTCACGCCGTTCTTCGGATCGCTCCACATGTCCGAGTGCATGTCGACGACGTAGAGGTCCGGGTGCGCGTCACCGTTCGCGTCGAAGAAGCGCGCGCCCATCCCGCCCCAGCTCGTGCGGCCGAGGGCGGCATTCGTGATCTCGCGGAACGTGCCACCTTCGTTCAGATACAGGTGGTTTGCGCCGAACATGTTCGAGGAGTACAGATCGAGATCCCCGTCGAGGTCGATGTCCGCCGTCGCGACGTCACCATTCCACTCGGTCGACTGCAGCCCGACCTCTGCGGCGACGTCGGTGAACTTGCCCCCGCCGTCGTTGCGGAACAGCTTGTCGGCTTCGCCGAGGACCCGGTTGTCGGGCTTCTGGGCCAAGGTGACGAAGGGCAGCGATTCACCTTGAAAGAACGCGTTGTCGGCCTCGCGCTGGATCGTCTCGGTCGTGAACTTGCCGATGTTGCAGAGGTACAGGTCGAGGTCACCGTCGTTGTCGAAATCGAACCAGCTCGCGGAGTTCGAGTGGCCGTCGTACTCCGTGCCGCTGCCCGCGGTCACGTCCTCGAACGTGCCGTCCCCGCGGTTCCGGAACAGGTGGTTGCCACCGCGATAGGTCGTGACGTAGAGGTCCGGGTCCCCGTCGCCGTCGTAGTCGCCGAACGACGCGCCGACCGAGATGCTGCGCGCGACGGCGATGCCGGCCTTGGCCGTGATGTCCTCGAAGCGCAGCCCGCCGAGGTTGCGATAGAGCGCGTTCGGCCCCGCGAAGTCGAGGAGGTAGAGGTCCTCGAGCCCATCGCCGTCGACATCCGCGATGCACACGCCGCTGCCGTGGTCGTAGGGGTTGACCTTGTAGGTGCTGCCCGTCTCCGAGTCGAGGAAGTGGTGTCGGAAGGTGATCCCCGACGCGGGCAACACATCGACGAACGGCGGAACACGCGGACCCGTGCTCGCCCCATCGGAGTCAGCCGCTCCAGCGCCGGCCCCGGTCTTGGAGTTCGGCTTCGGAGTCGGGGTCTCGTTCGAGCGCCCGCAGGCGATCAAGCCCACGAGCGTCACCAGGGACATGGTTGCAGCGGATTTCATCGGTGGGCGGGAGCTTCGGTGCGTGGGGCTTCGAGCGGAGTGGAGGAATCGTGTGCCGACGGGGTCCCGTCGACGGTGTCGGCGTGCGCGGCGTTGCTCACGGAAGCCCGCGCCGCGAGCGGGTTCGGGATGAGTCGTCCGGCGAACGCCTCGCAGTGAGCGAGGGCGTCGCGGGCCTCCGCGAAGACGTGGCGGCGCTCGCCGCGCGCGCGCACCGTGACGATCGGGCTCTCGACGTACACGGCGTCCCCTGCGTCGAGAGGCGCGCCGCTGACCTCGTCGTGCACGCGCCACCAGGCCCCGGGCGCGACCTCGGGCCAGCTCTCCGCACACGCGAGGCTGCAGAAGCGCGCGGAGGTCGTTTCGCCCGTCACGAGCTCGACGCTGCGCGTCAGGTCCAGCATCGCGCCGTCGAGGCTGCAACGCCCTGCTCGCTGTCCCTCGACGCCCGCGCGGCTGTAGAACGACAGCGCGCCGACACACAGGAACCAGAGGACGAGCGCGCGCGCGGACATCGGCCCATGGTACGCGGAGCACTGCGCGCCGTGCGGACGCCCCGCGGTCGCTGTGAGCCTCGTTCGCGGGTCCCCGTCCTCGTCTCGCGCCTCACTGCACGAACGGCACACCGATGCCGTTCGAGACGTTGAAGCCGACGCCGCCCTGGTCGCGGAAAAAGCCCTGGAAGTACCAGGTGCTGCCGGGCGTGATGAGGGTCGCCGGACCCGCGCCGAGATCGAGGACGACCTCGAGCAGCAAACCCTGCGCCGCGACGACCGGCGAGCGCAGCAGCGACCCACCGAGGCACATCACGCCGTTGCCCGCGGGCATCGGCGCGCCCTGGGCCGGTCCATAGAAGAACATGCCGAAGTCGGTCGGGACGGGACCCGCGCTCAGCGTCAAGTCGTTCTGACCGACCGAGGTCGAGCCGTTCGCAGCGGCGATGGCCGTGGCGCCGGTCGAGTTGGGCGAGGAGACGCAGAACTCCGAGCCGAGCGAGCGATTCTCGTAGAGCACCACTTCGTCCGCGATCTCGTCGAGGAACACGATGTCGAGGTCCAGGTCGTTGTCGAGGTCTACGAGCACCGAACACGCGCCGTTGGAGGTCGCCGGGAAGAACCGGTCGAACGTGAAGTTCGCCGCGCCGTCGTTGCGGTACAGCGTGAAACCCGCGCCCGTGAAACTCGACAGCATCCAGTCGAGGTCCCCGTCGCCGTCGAGGTCGCCGAGGTCCGTCGCGACGACCCACGCGGGAATCGACTTGATCTGGTGGACCGCGAGGTTGCCGAGGCCGTCGCCGAGCAAAATCGACGCGGTGTTCGACGTCCCGTTCGCGAGGGACGCGTCGAGATGTCCGTCGCCGTTGAGGTCGCCGAGCACGATCATCCACACGCCGCCGCCGACATTGTTCGTCACGCCCCCTTGGGTGAAGGTCCCGTCGCCGTCACCGAGCCACACGATGACTCGCTGCGAATTCTGCGCGCCGACGACGAGGTCGAGGATCCCGTCGCCGTTCATGTCGCCTGCGCCGAGGGCCCATTCCGCCGCGCCGCCGCCCTCCATGCGCACTTGCGGCGACAGCACGCCGGCGCCGTTGTTGAAGAAGAGGCTCATGTCGCTCGAGTTCGCGTTCGTCGTGACGACGTCCGTGTCGCCATCGCCGTCCATGTCGAGCAGCGCCATGCCGCGCGGCAGATCGCCCGCGGCGTAATTCACGCGCGGCCGGAACGTCCCGTCGCCGTTCCCGATGAGGACCGACACCGAGTCGCCGACCTTGTTCGCGGTGACGAGGTCGACGATCCCGTCGCCGTTCATGTCCGCCGCCTCGTTGGGGCTCGGCGTCGAGCCGGTGGGGTTGACGGGTTGCAGGAATGGGTAGAGGTTGCCGCTGCCGTCCGCGCGGTTCATCAGGACACGCACGTCGGACGTGTCCTGATTGACTACCGCGAGGTCGACCCAACCGTCGTCGTCGAGGTCGGTGGCCTGGCCGCCATACACGCGCGTCCGCACGCTCGGGGTCGTGCGCACGATGTGGCGCGCGATCAATCCGAAGTCGAGCTCGGCCCGCCGTGTCGCGATCTGGAACTGGAACGTGTAGCCCTCGGTGCGCAGCGTGCTCGTGTCCGCCGCGGTGAGCTGCTCCGAGAGGCCGACCGTGACGATCTCGCCCGCACCGAAGCGCCGCGTCGGCGCGAAGCGCGCGCGTGTCCCGCCCGCCTCCAACGTCCAGGTCCCGACTCTCGGGCCCGTCGAGCGCCCGAACACCGACACCGCGCCGCCCGCGAAGGCTCCCGGCGCGAGCGGCCGGTCGAAATCGATCGTGAACGACGCATTCGGCGCGACGTTGCCAGCGTTCGAGGTCGGGTTCGTCGAGATCACCGTGAGCTGGGCGACCGCGGGGAGCGAGCACAAGAAGAGCGCCGCGACGAGGTGGAACGGAGAAGAGTGTGTGGCCATGAGCGTCGAGTCTTGTGAGTGGTCCGGGGCCCGCCACCCTAGCCCCTCCCGCTCACCTTGCATGAGCCCGGCATGGGAGACGCCTCGCGCTGGCCGCGTTCGAGACAAGGGCTGCCCCGGGGCACGCACATCCGCGCCCGGACAACAGAACGAAACCCCTCCGCCGTCGTCGCGCGGACGCTCGAGGCGGGAGTGAGCGCGACCGTCCGCGGCGCATCCGCCACGATGGTGAGGTCGCGGTCGTCCTCACCGCTCCAACAAGTAACGAGCGCGGAGAACCTCGAGGTGGTGGGCCGCGTGCCCTGCGGTGAGGTAGACGAGGCCGCGCACCGAGAGCGTGATTGTGACGTAGGCCGCCTGATAGGGCGCGAGGTCGTCTGCCTTCGGCCGGATCGCGCGAGCAGCGATCCGCGCGGGGTCGGTAGTGGGGTGCATGGATTGATGGAGTGCAAGGATTCACGATACCGGGGCCCGCGCCGTGCGTAGGCTCGGCGGCCGCTCAGAGCCCGAGCTCTGCGCGCAGCTGCGCCTGGAACTTCGGGTACTCCTCCCGCTCCTCGGCGGTCGGCTCCGGATACTCGACCCCGAGCCCTTCGAGGGTCTTGCGGAGGATGCGCGCCACTTGCCAGCGCATGTAGGGTTTGTCGTCGGCCGGGATCGCGTACCACGGCGCTTGCGGACGCGACGTCTCGTTGAGCGCGTCCTCGTAGGCCTCCATGTAGTCGTCCCAACGCTCCCGCTCGCGCAGGTCGCCGGCGGCGAACTTCCAATTCTTGTCCGGCTCGTCCAGGCGATCCAGGAACCGTCGCGCCTGTTCGTCAGGCGAGACGTTGAGCCAGAACTTGACGATCACCATTCCGCTCCGCGCGAGATGTGCCTCGTGGTCACGGATCGAATCGAAGCGGCCAGCCCAGAGCTTCTTCAACGTCGCGGCGTCAGGCTCCGCCGGCAGGTCCGGGAGGTTTTGGCTCTGCAGGATGTTCGGGTGCACACGCGCCACGAGGACCTCTTCGTAGTGGCTGCGGTTGAAGACGCCGATGCGGCCGCGCTCTGGCAGCGCCTTGGTCGTGCGCCAGAGGAAGTCGTGGTCGCGCTCCTCCGAGGAGGGTTGTTTGAACGACGCGACCTGGTAGCCGGCGGGATCGACCGAGGCGAACACGGCGCGGATCGTGCTGTCTTTGCCTGCTGCGTCCATCGCTTGGAACACACACAGGATCGCGTGGTGGTCCTTGGCGTACAGGACACGCTGCAGCTTGCGCAGCTTCTTCAGCTCTTTGTCGAGGTTGTCCTCGTAGTCCTTCGAGCGCTTGTCGGACCGTTTGCCATCGTCAGGCTTCGAGTCGCCGTCCGAGTCCTCGTCAGGCGGCGTGGTCGGCGCTTGCGCGACGCGAAAGCGCCCATCGAACGGGACGAGGTAAGGGCTCGGAACGGGAGTATGCATCGCGCAGGCGATGGTATCCGTTCCGGCGCCGGTCGGCGGTCGTCAGCGCGCCACCTTGGCCGCCTCGCGCGCTTCGTTGAGCTCCGTTTGCAGTCGTCGCAGGAGCTCCCGCGCGCGACCCTCGTCGATGTCGATGAGGTCCGTGCGCTCGTATGGATCGACGGAGACACGGAACAGCGAGAGGTCCGCTTGCGGGACCTCGTCGACACTCAGGTGCCCGCGCTCGAGTGTGCGCGTGTCCCAGTGAAGAGTGTGTTCTCCCGCGCGCAGTCCATACCTGTCGCGCCCTGGCTCGCCGTCCATTGCCCCGCCGAGTCGCGTCCCGAAACGCGCGGAATCGCGCGGTGGATCACGGAGCAGATCGTGAGGGTCCCACACGTCCAAGCCGGCACCCCCGAGCCGCGCCAGGGTCCCGGCGGCGTACCTCGCCGAGACCGCGCCGGCGACACGACGGCCCGGCGGGATCCCGGGGCCCGCGAGCAACAACGGCACGCGCACCTCTTGGGCATGCAACGCGAGACCGGGCTGGGCGAGAACTCCGTCCATGAGCATCTCGCCGTGACCGGCGGTCAGGCACACCAACGTGCGGTCCGCGAGGCCGCGGTCCGCGAGCTCGTCCACGAGGAAACCCACCGCGCGATCGACGGACGCGAGGCAGGCGTCGTACTGATCCAGGATGGAGCGGAACGCGTTCTCGTCGGCCCACGGGAGGGCGGTGTCCCCGAGCTCGGCGAAGTTCGCGGCGAGCGCTGCCGCCAGAGGCGGGGGCAGCACCGCAGGCTCGAGCTGTTCGAGCCCTGCCTGTGATGGCCGCCGTGGTTCGAGGAGATCTGCGAACTGCACGTGGACGAGGCACCGCGCAGTCGCGTGGCGTTGCAGCCACGAGGTCGCGCTGGCCACGACCTCTGTCGCGCTTCGCCGTTCACTCGTCGGAAGGTCGACGTACTCGAAACCTTGGTCGTAGTGGCGGTGGGCCGAGGCGCCCGGATCGCCGCGGAACACTCCGGTGGTGAAGCCCTTCGCCTGCAACGCTTCGGCCAGCGTGGTGTGCCTGAGCTGGAGAGTCGAATGCGCCCGGTCGAAGACGCCGTGCTCCTCCATCGTCAGGCCGGTCAGGAGCGAGACGTTCGCAGGCGCGCTCCAGTTGCTGGTCGCGTACGCCTCTTGGAACTGCGTGCCTTCCGCCGCCATGCGATCGATGCGCGGCGACAACCGGCGCCTCGCGCCGTAACACCCGAGGCGGTCGATGCGCAGCCCGTCAATCTGCACCCATACGATGTGTGGCGCGCCGCGCCGCGCTAGGGTGCGGGCGCGTGGCTCTTGCGCCTCGAGCCGCACGCCACCGAACCCTAGGACGAGGTCGTGCGCGGCGAGGCCCATGTCGCTCTGGCCCGGCGCCCAAGCGGTGCGCAGGACCACACGCTGTCCCGGGCGCAGCGCGAGGCCGTCCTTTCCGCCGACGTGCCGCCAGTGGCGCGCCTCGGGTCCGGTCGACGAATCGCCTGGGTGGTGGACACGCTCGGTCCAGACCACCTGGCCGTCGACTTCGACGCTGTAGTCGACCGCGCACCCCGCCTCGGAGAACGGCTTCACACCGCTCTCCGCCATGAATTCGGAGAGTCGCCGGTCGGCACCCGCGGCGGCATGCAGAGTGCAGACACCCGCTTCAGTCGGGACGTCGAAGCCGACAGCGCACGGGGGGGCCATACGAATCGACTGCTTGTCAGCGACATCGGCCCGTGGGTCGGTGTGCGGCGTCAAAGTCACCTCGACGGGTGGCGCTCCGGGGCGCTGTTCGAGCACGCCCCAGAGCTCCGGGCTGGCGACGAGGTCGAGCACGACACGCCGCTGCTCGAACTGCGGAGCCTCGCCGGCGAGGGCCCGCGCCAGGGCCACCTGCAACACGACCGCGACCAGCGCGGCGACCACGAGCGCCAGCCTGCCGCGCACGAGGTTCCCCGTGTGCGCGAGCAGCGTCGCTACGAGCGCGGCCCCTGCGGCGCACACGAACACGTCGCGCTGGAAACCGGGCAGCGCGCGGCCGCCCTCGTCGGGGGGAAAGCCAGCGAGGTAGAGCGCCGCGGCCGTCGCCGCGAGGGCGAACCCGAGCGCCCGCAGCGGCCAGCTGCCCCGGTTCGCCGCCACGATCAGCACCAGGCTGCCCGCGACGCCCGCGAGCAACCCCTCGGTCAAGAGCTCCGGAAAGCCCTGCAGCGTGCCCCAGCGCAGGAGCGCCGCGTCCTCGGCCGAGGCGCCCTGAGGCGGCGCGCCGACAAGCCAGACGCGCGCGAGCGCCAAGGCGCCGCCGGACCAAAGCCCGGTCGGCAGGAGATCCAATACATGGGTGCGCTCTTCGCGCACGGTCGAGACGATCACCACGGCGGCCGAGTCTACGGCGTCAGCGTGCCCAGCTGCTATCCGCGCGGGTTCCGCGCGGTTAGGGCCTGTCTGGGAACAACGGCTCCATTGCGGCGAGGGCCGGCGCAATGGAGCAGTCGTTCACAGGCGGGCCCTTAGTCGATCCGCAGGTAACGCCCGCCAGAGTCCGAAGCGAGGCCCCGCAAGAGCGCGTGGTCCTGGCCGATGGCGATGCAGTGCACCGTGACGTGGCGCGCCGAGTTCCAGCGCGCCACCTCGGCGCGGATCAGCGCCGGATCCGTGATCGCGCCCGAGCTCGGGTCCCCATCCGAGAGGAAGTAGATCGTGTCGATGTGCTTGTCCGAGAAGGCCCTCTCGAGCGCGTCGTAGATCGACGTGCCGCCGTTGGCCTTGAGCCCCTCGACGTAGGTCGACGCCCCGCTGCGGTTCTTCGGATCCGCAAGCACGATCGACTTCTGCCAGTCATGGACCCCCGTGCTGAACGAAATGATGTTGAACTGCTCGTCGCCCTGCATGTTCTCGACGACGCGCCGCAGCTCCCCCTTGGCGATCTCGAGCCGCGTCTTGCCTTCGTAAGCCTTGGCGTTCATCGAGCCGCTCGTGTCGATGACGAACGCGACGCGGTTCGAGACCACCTCGAGGCCGTAGAAGCTGACTTTCGAAGTGTTCTGGTCGCGGCGCGTCTCGCGCCCGCGTTCCGCCTCTTGCGCCTGTGCGAGGGTCGGCACCTCGAAGGTCTTGCCCTCGCCCCGCCACCATGCGCGCCAGCGGGCGTCGCGGCTGCCGTGGTCCTCGCCGGTGAGCATGCGCAGGGCCCAATACACCTCGAGGCGGTGTTTGCCCTTCTCCGCGTCGAGGCGGTCGATGAGCGCCACGATCGACGAGGCTCGGCGGCGCGCCGCGATGGCCTTGATCGCCTCGGAGCGCACGCGGGCGTCGGCGTCCGCGAGCAGCGTGAGCAGCGTCTCGAGCGCTTCGTCGGTGCCGAGGCGCGCGAGCTCGAGCGCCGCTGCTTGCCGCGCCGCCGGGTCCTTGGCGCGCCCGAGGGCTATGACGGACTTCGGATCGCCGCCCGACTCGGCGAGGTCGAGGCGCGCGAGCGCGACGTGCGCGAGGCGCCGTAGCTCGTCGGCCTCGGAGCGTGTCAGCGCGTCGATCGACTGGCGCCGCAGGGCCCGACCGCGGGTCGCGACCGCCTCGAGCGCGCGAAACTGAACCGCAGCGTCCTTCGTGGCGAGGCCGCGGTCGATCACCTCGTCGGCCTCGATCAGCGCGTCGCCTTCGAGCAGCATCCCGGCCACCGCGCGCAGCACGAGCTGGCGGCGCGGCCCATAGACATCCTCGTCCGACACGGCCTTGCCCATCTGCTCCAGGTGCTCGACGGCCTGGAACTTGCGGAGCAGCGTGAGCCCAGCGTCGTCGTCGCCGGAGTCCGGGGTGCGCCAGGCGGCGAGAATCAGCGCGAGCGACGAGCGGTCGCCGCGCGCGCCGAGCCCCGGGACGAGCGGCTTCAGCGCCCGCGCTCGTGCGACCCCGTCGTCGATCTGTAGCAACACCTCTTCGAGCACGGCGTTACCGGGCTCGCCCGTCGCCGCGAGGCCCGCGACACCCGCGCGCGCCTCCGCCGGTTTGCCCTCCAGGGCGAGGGCACGCAATCTGCGCAGGGCAGACGATTCGAGCCTGGAATCCCCCGCGAAGTGTCGGAAGGCCCGCGCGACCTCCGACAGCTTCGCTTCACTCTTCACGATCCCGAGCGCCTGCTCGAGGGCCCGCAGGCTGGCGCTGTCGCGCCCTTCACCGAGTGTCTCGAACCAGGCGCCGGGGGACCGGTCCTTCTTGTCCTTGACCTTCTCGATGATCTCGCGGGGTGACTCCTGCGGCTGGGGCGCGGCCCAAACGGTGGGCACCGGCACCAACACGGCGAGCGCTAGCGCGCCTCGCAGCAGAGACTTCAACATGGATCCGTGGGGAGAGCAGAGGGCCCGGCGTTGGGGGATTCCTTCGTGGTTCGCTCGTGCGCGAGGGGGCTCGCACACGAGGCTTCTTCTTGGGGGGATAGGCGCGGGGCACCACGAGGGTCGCCTGGCCGCAGCGCTACCCGCCGTAACTCGAAGGTAACGCCCGAGCCAGCAACTTTGTGGGTAACGTTCTACCCTCGTCCTCATGCTGCGACAGGCCGTGAAGGCCAGCAGAGGCCGCCAACGTGGTAGTTTTGATGTGTCTCACCGACCTCCAGCCCATGCCCCAACGACACTCAAGGATCGCCACGCTGGCGACCGCCCTCGTGCTCGCTTCGACGATCGGGGCCTCCACGATGGGGCGCGCTGTGGCCCAGGCCCTGCCCGCGCCGCCCGCCCCACCCGCGAATCCGCACAGCGAGGCCAAGCGCATCCTGGGCAAGGCGCTCTTCTGGGACGAGCAGCTCTCGACGGATAACACCGTGGCGTGTGGTACCTGCCACATCCCCGCGTCAGGTGGGTCGGATCCGCGGATCGACATCGAGAACCGGCACCCCGGCCTCGATGGGAGCCTCGGGACCCCCGACGATCGTTTTGCGTCCGCCGGCGTGCGACGCGCCGACAGCCAGGGTCATGTCCAGCCGAGCGCCTTCTTCAACTTCGCGCGCCAGGTGACCGGGCGCCGCTCGCCCACGAACATCGGCGCGGCGTTCTTCGACGAGCTCTTCTGGGACGGCCACGCGACCTCGACCTTCTTCGATCCGCTCACCAACGCGGTCGTGATCCCGCAAGGCGGCGCGCTCGAGTCGCAGTCGCTCGGGCCGCTCCTCTCGTCGGTCGAGATGGCGGACGAGGGTCGCACGTGGGCAGACGTCACGACGAAGCTTGGAGGCGCGCGACCGCTCGCCCTCGCGACGAACCTGAACCCGGATCTGAGCGCAGCGCTCGCCATCGATCCGACCTATCCCGATCTCTTCGAGGCCGCGTTCGGCACGGCGGCGATCACGCCGGTGCGCATCGCTTTCGCCCTCGCGACGTACCAGCGGACGCTGCATCCCGACCAGACGCCGTGGGATCGTTACATCACCGGCACGACGAGCGCGTTGACCACGCAGCAGCGCAACGGCCTGAATTCGTTCAATAGCGCCTCGCTGCGTTGTGCCCAATGCCACACGCCGCCCTTGTTCTCGGATGGGACGTACCGCAACCTCGGGCTGCGTGACATCGCCGAGGACAACGGCCGCCAAGCGATCACCGGACTCTTCGCGGACCGCGGCAGGTTCAAGGTCCCGACGCTGCGCAACGTCGGCTTGCGCCCGCGCTTCTTCCACAGCGGCGCGGTCGAGGTGCCTTCGCTCTTCAACTCGGTTTTCTTCTACAACCAGGGCGGCGGGTTCTTCCTCGAGAACAAGGACCCGTTGCTCAATGGCGTCGTCATGTCGCCGAGCACGGCCTCCGACATCACCGCGTTTCTCCAGTTCGGCCTGACCGATCCGCGGGTCGCCGCAGAAACGCCGCCGTTCGATCGGCCGACGCTGCGCAGCGAGCTCGGCGCCAATGCCACCCTCGGTCGGATGGCTCTGCCGGGCTCTGGCGGCTTCATCCCCCGGATCCAGGCGGCGATGCCCGCGGTCGTCGGTGACACAGACTTCCGGGTCGCGGTGCACGGCGCCCTAGGCGGCGCCCTCGCGCGCGTCACGACACAGTACCTCGCGCCGGGCGCGCCGCCGCTCGGCGGGGCACCGCCCGGCGTGATCTCGACCTCGTTCTCGGCGCCGATCGTGCTCGCGGGGACGATGCCTGGCGAGGGTTACGGCACGCTGCAGATGCCGTTGCCAAACGTGCCCGCGTTGATTGGGCAGCGCTTTCGCTTCAACTGGGTGGTCTTCGATCCGGGCGCGCGCCGCGGCTTCGCTGCGAGCCAATGGGCGGAGCTGACGCTGCGTTGAGACTGGCGGCCGGCGAATAGGGCCTCAGCCGAGCTCGCGCTGCAGCAGCGCGCGCGATTCGGCGAGGATCACCGCGTAGACCCGCGCCAGGGCCGCGGGTCCGAAGCCGTCGCTCGCGCCCTCGCGCTGGACTCGCTCGAGGATCTCCCGTTCGCGCTCGGGGTCGAGGGTGTCGAGCTCGCAGCCGCGTTTCACCGCCGCGATCGCGCGCACGATCCGCCCGCGAGCGTCGAGGGCGCGTTGCACCTCGCTGTCGCACTGGTCGATGGCGCGGCGCAGCGCGGCGAGCTCGGCGCGGGGGTCGGACATGGATGTACGGTATCGTACGCACATGTCTCGGCCCCCCGACACACTCGCGCCTTGGGCGCTCTTGGCGGCGCTCCTCGCGACCGGTTGTGAACAGCCACGCACGAAGGGCCCGGAGACCGACGAGGCCCGAGAGCGCCGGTTCCAGAGGCCGCCGGTCGACACGCAACAGCTGCTCTGGGGCGAAAACAAAGTGCTCGATCCGGAGGTCCCGGAGCCCGAGACCGTGCCTGGCGCGCCGGCGCCGCCCCCCTCCTGGGAGGGCGCCCCGTTCGCCACCGAGTTGCCGCCGTTCCCCGTGTACCGGATCCCGACGGAAGAGGACTGCCACTGGATCATCGAGGGCGGGGTCGCGCGCAGCACGCAGGGCCTCGCGACGATCTCGTGCGACAAAGAGGGCGCGGTCGTCGGGCACTGCTACCGCGCGTCGATCGCGCGCGGGCACAGCCTGCCGATCATCATCGGTGTGCACGATGACGCGGGCCCGGTCGCCGTCGGAGGCCTCTACAACGCGGACGGCGGCCGCAGTGTGACGGTCCGCGAGAAGGACGGCGGCTGGCGGCCCTTGAAGATCGAGCTCGTCGGCCTCTCGGACCACGCCGAGGTGCGCCTCGGCTGGACGGGCAAGTGGGGCTACCCCGCGCACGTCGGCGCATACCACATCGGTCTGCGCGGTGACGACGACTCGTTCATCATCCGCGCGAACGAGCCTGCTGGCACGGTGATCCTCGACGGCTGTTGGTTCCTGACCTCGAAGCGCTTCCCCGAGCCGGACGCGAGACACGCCTCGGGCATGCACCTCGACGAGTGGGAGACCCTCGTGTGGCGCCGGCATCAATGGCGCGGCGCGACGCCGGATGCGCCCGGCGCGCTTTTCCGCGAGCACGTCGGATACCTCAAGAGCAGCCGCGGCGTGACCTGGATCCTCGAGAACAACCTCCTCGGCGGCAACCGCACTGGTTTCCAGATCCGCCCGGGCGCGGACGACGAGGGCAATCCCGTACCGGTCGGTCCGGTGGTCATCGCACACAACTACGCCGACGGCTACGGCTGGACCCACGGGTCCGATGGCGCGACGCGTGAGGGCGGCTCGTGCATCACCGTGTGGTCGAGCCCGAACGCGCCCGTGTTCCTCTTCCGGAACCGCATCACGGACGCACGTTATGGCTGCTTGATGGTCGGCGCCCAGGGCGTCGAGCGGAACTGGCTGAACGAAGCCGGCTTCCCGATCCAAGCGGTGTACATCGCGGGCAACGTGTTCGAGAACGCGCGCGGGGATCGCGAGACCGTCTCGATCAGCGGCGTCGAGCACGTGCGGATCTGGGCGGACAACCAGGTCGCGCCGGGCTCACGTTGGCTCCTCGACAACCGCTGGGCCGTCCAGACCCACGGCATCCGGAACGGCAGCGTCGAGCTCTTCGGCGGCGCGATGCCGCGAGTGTCCTTCTACACGTTCGACGGCACCGACGAGCGCCCGTTGACGCCAGCCGAGCTGGCCCCGATGCGCAAGTGAGTCGAGACCAGAGGTACCGAACCCGACCCAAAAAGAAGGTGAGGGTCCCGCGCGCGCGCCGCGCGCGCGGGACCCTCACCTTCTTTTTGGGTCGGGTTCGGTACCTCTGGTCTCGACCCTACTGGGCGCTGTCGAGTGTTCCTCGCGCTCAGCGCTGGAATTCGAGCTGTGCCTCTTCTCCCGCGACGACCTCGACCCGTTTCGGCACATCGATCGCGTTGTTGGCGTTGCCGCCGCCCCCGGGGCCGCGGAAGTTGCGTGCCGAGAATTCCCACGCGCCCGGTGTCAGGCCATCGATCGTCGTGCGCGCGCCGCGGGAGATCTCGACCACCTCGTCGACTTGGCCTTGACCGAGGTAGCGGCCGCTGATGACGGCCCCCGCTGGGTTCGGCGTCGCGCTGACGAACTGCACGCGGACCTTGCCTGCGCTCCGCAAGCGCACGTCGACGTTGGTTCGGACCTCGCCGGCGCCGAGCTGCATCGGCGCGCTGCGGCCCGTCACGAAGCCCTCGGCGCGCGCAGTGACCTCGATCTGCTCCGTCGTCGTGAGGCCGAGCAGGCGGAAGCGCCCCTGTTCGTCCGTCGCGATGTCGCGCGAGCCATCGCGCATGAGCGATTGGAACGCCCGCGCCGGGTTGCTCTGGCCCGCCCCCGCGGTCGTCACGGGACCAGCGGACACCTTGGCGCCGACGAGCGCCTTGCCGTCGCTGCCAGTGATTACACCCTCGAGCGTGGCCACGACGAGCGAGACCTCGACCTCGGATTCGCCCTCGCCGACGTCGACGGGCCACACGGCCGCGGTCGCGAGCGACGTATGGTTGACGATGAGGTCGTAAGCCGCTGGCAGGACCTCCACCATCGCGAAACGGCCTTCGGTGTCGGTCGAGTCGCTGCCTCGCGCGCCACGTTGCCCGCCGCCGCCACCGGGGCCGCCGCGGCCGCCGCGACCCATGCGCGCGGCCTCGCGTGTGGTCACATCACTGCCGCGTGGCAAGAGCGACAGTTGCGCGCCCGGGAGGGGCGCCCCAGAGAGCGTGACACGGCCTTTGAGCGTCGACGCAGCGCGGACCGCGAGCACGAGCTCGGAGCCGCGACCCGACACGACCTCGACGTCCGTCCACACGACCGTGGCGCCGGCCTTCGACGCCGGGTCGTCGCCCCGCCGGAACGTGCGCACCTGGTAGCGCCCGGGCGGCTCGTCCTTCCAGCGCGCGAGGCCGGCGCCGTTGGTGTCGTCTTCGCGGGGCTTGTCCTCGCTGCCCGCGTTGCGCAGGAGGACCCGCGCGCGTTCAACGGGCTGTCCGGTCGGATCGACGACATAGACCTCGAGGTCGCCTCCGCGCAGCATCGCGATGCGGTGCTCGCGCTCGGTCAGGCGCGGCACGAACGCGAAGTCGCGGTAGGTCGGGTAGCCGTCCGCGTACACAGTCAGGGTGGCGAGCGGCGCGTCGATCGAGTCGAGCTCGACGCGGCCGTCCTTGCCTGTGCGGTCCTTCACCGAGCGACCCTTGGCGTCCATGCCGCGTTGCCACAGCTGGCCGAAGTCCTCGACATCGTTGGGCTCCTTGACGCTGACCTGCGCGCGCACGACCGGTTTGCCGGTGGTCGCGTCGACGACCTTGAACTTCAACTTCGGTGCCGCGACCAGCTCGACATCACTTAGCTCGACGAAGGAGCGCTGGTTGACGTCGAACGGGTCGAGGCGCGTCTCGATGTAGCCCGGCGCGGTGACTTTGAGCGTGAGGGTGCTGGGGTCCTTCGGAGGACGCAATTCGAACAACTCGATGACGCCGCCCTCGAACGAGCTCGGCCGTGTGAACGCGTCCTTCGAGTAGTGGATTCGCGCGCGTTCACGGCCCCAGTTGCCCGTGATCTCGGCGACGCGGATGGGATCCTTTGATTGGCTATCGACGAGTCGCATCCGCACCTTGGCGCCGGAGTCGAAGTCGAGCACGACGCCGGAGGCGCCGGACTCCGCGTTCACTGTCTCGGAAAGCGGCACGACCTGCACGAAGTCCTGGCGTTCGCTGACGGTCAATTCGTACCGGCCGGTCAGCGCGAGGCCGTGCAACTCGAACCGACCGCCATCGACGACCTCGGCGGTCTCGCTGCCGGTGGGCGCCATGAGGTTCTGGAGGACCGCCTCACGGCCCGAGACCGACTCGCCGCCCTTCCCCTCGTCGATGCGCCGCGCCGCGACGTACACGCCGCGTCGCCCGTCCGGGAAACCGTTGACCACGCCGCGGATCGAGCCCGCCCGCACGAGCTCGATGTCGAGGTCGCTCACGACGCCGCCGGCAGTGGGTGTTGTGCCCGACCAACGCGCCGCGTGGTGTTCGGGGTGTTCGACGATCAACGTCACGTCACCTGGCTGCAGGTGCGCGAGCTCGAAGCGCCCCTGCGCGTCCGTTTCGGCCAGCGTCAGGAACCCACCCATGCCGAACGCGCGCAGCGCGGCGGCCTGCATGTCCTCGCCCGTGGAGCCGAGGCGCAACGTTGCGCCAGCGATCGGCGCGCGTCGTTCGTCGTGCACGAAGCCCTGCAAGATCGCGGCGCGGGCGACGATCAGGTCGCCGAGTTTCGGATCGTTGGCGTCCTCGAGCACGGCTTGGAACGGCGCGTCCTGGAAGCCGCGCGCCTTCGCGATGACGCCGATCGCTTTGCCGATGCGAGCGTCGTAGGGGATCGTGAAGCGGCCGTCCTTGCCCGACTTCCCGATGGGCCACGCCTTCTCGCCCAGACCCCCGATGCGCTGTTGGATTCGATCGCGATCGGCCCACGGGCGGAGCTCGATCGCGGCGTCGGCGACGGGGCCGCCTGCCGGGTCCAAGAGTCGACCGTGGAAGGGCCCGGTTGCGCGCTGCGGTGCGCGTTGGGCCTCGGCGACGCTCGGCAACACTCGTGGACCTGTCGCGGCGTTGGTGCGCTCGGCGGCCGTTCGGGCGCTGGGCCCGCCCTCGAGCGAGTCGGGCCGCGCGAGCTCGGAGCTCGCGCCAGGCGTCGGCGCGAGCGCCACGGAGCGCCCGTCACCCGCGAGCGCGTCGGAGGTCCGTGGGCTGGAGTCGTCGAGCAGGACGAACCAGGCGCCCAGTGCGAGGGCGAGGGCGAGGAACAGCAGGGCGAGGGTGCGGGGCATCGGTAGGAATACGTGCGCGATCGGGGCTCGGATTCACTCGCCGATTGGGTAAGAGCTTTGTGGCAGGTGGACGAATGCCCTCTGGACCCCATTCGCGACGCGTGACGAGCGTGCACTCGCGAGTCTCTCCTCGGGCTCTCATCCGACTCGGTCTGGCTTCTCCATGGGCTCCCCAATCTCCCCAACGTCGGAGAGCTCGGCCCTGACGGTCACTTCGTGTAGTCGATGTCGAGCATGGCGCCCGTCAAGCTCAACAACGGCGGGAACCTGTACCTCGGCTAACCGGACGTCCAGCGCTTGAATCCGCCGCCCGTCGCGTCGGGCAACACCGCGAGCTACACCCTCGATTTCACGGGCATGGGACTGGAGTCGCTGACTGTGCTTCCGTTCGACGCCCGCGACATGGCGAGGGTGCCGAACCCGACCATGCTGTTCGCCACGGGTGCCGCGCTGCGGCCGATGCCGGTGTCCTCGCGAGGCGCGTCGATCGACGTTATTCTTGGGCCGCAGTTCTGAACGATCGTTCCGGCGAATTCAATTACTAGTTGACCTCCTCTTCGGATCCGGTCAGTCTTGATACTTATCAGGAGTCGAAGGGTTTGCGTCCCTCGGTATTCGGTTTGCCACACGAACCCCCGCGACTTCCGCCGTACGCGTATGCGCGAAGTGCTCACCTCCGTCGTGAATCCGAACGGACAGGAAGTGGCTCCCCCGATCGGGATCGATGACATGGGGGCCTTCGAATACGACCCGCAGGACGACGGTTGAGGTCAACACGATGGAACATGCACGAGATCGAGGATGGAGTCGCTCCTCGCACCGACTTGCGGAAGCGCGCACGTGTCGTCCGAAAGCGCGCTGGAAGTACGCGCAAGCGTTCTTAGTCTTGGGCGTGGGCCTCGGACTCGCTCCCGTGGGGCGCGGCCAGACCGTCGAGTCGGAGCGGATGGCGGGTACATACGAGAATGCCCAGGGCGCCGGCATCCCGTTCGGGCGCTACATGGCGGCGTCGCGGAACGAGCTGTTCATCCACACCGTTGAGGTGCCTACCGGAGCGCCGGGGCCTTGGCCTCGTTACCACGTCATTTCGCGCCGCCGGTACGACGGCGTGCGTTGGCAGGAAGTGGAGCAGATCCCGTTGCCGTGGGGCGCTGGTGGGCTTCCGATCTATGCGGCTCGACTCGCGGCGAGTCACGACACCCTCATCTTTGCGGACGAGGTTCGCACGCCAGGCGGAATCGTGGCGGTCTATGACCTGGCTCCCGGTCGCGCGTCGCATCGCGTCGATCTGGTGAGCGATATGTATCAGGCCAATGGCAAATTCGGAAACGATATCGATGTCTCGGGCGATCGACTCGTCATCGGCGAACCGTTTACGAGCCGGGGGGGGCAAGGATCGGTCCCGACGGGCAACATCGTCCTATGGCAAGGCGCGGTGCACATCTTTGAGCGCACATCCTCCGGAGGCTGGGGCAACCGGATCGTTCTGACTCCATTGGATATCTCGTGCCCAACGAGCTGGGACGCGTTTGGAGCCTTCGGATCATCTGTGGCTGTCGATGGGGATGTGATCGTCGTGGGGTGTGTTGGTGTCCATGACAACGCGTCACCTTTTCCCCCGCCCGCGCACGTGGGCTTCGGATGCGCGCTCGTTTTCGAGCGAGTCGCGGGTACTTGGCAGAACACTGCCTGCCTCCGCGTTCCTCCCAACGCCTTCTCTGGCGGCGGATGTTGGGGGGTCGCCGTGCGGGGTGATCGGATCATCGCCAGCGATCTTCGCTGGAATGCGCCCGCACCCTTCGGGCGAGTCTATGTCTTCGAGCGCGACGTACCAGGTCCGGGCAACTGGGTCTTCAAGGACGAGTTGCGCGCGTCCGACGGCGCGCTCAGTCCCCTAGGGTATGCCACCGACACATTCGGGCGGACCCTCGACCTCTCCGACGACGAGATCCTTGTCGGCGCGCCCAACGCCACGCCGGATCGCAATCCCGCCTTCTACGGCCGTGGTGCAGCCTATCGGTTCCACAAAGTCAATGGGCAGTGGCAGGAGGAGCGCATCTGGACCACCCGGACGACCCTCCCGGCGAGCCAAGGCTCCGACCAGCTTGTGGGTGAATTTGTCGGCTTCGTCGACGGTGGCATCGTTGTGTCGGCCGGGGGCGGAATCGGCGCGACACCTGGCATCCCTTCAGGCGTAGTGTGCTTCTATCCCGATCCAATCGCGACGACAGTCTGCGACGGCGCCGCCAACTCGGTGAGCGCCGAGGGTGCGCGCCTCGAGGTGCGCGGCTCGCCCGTCGCGGGGCTGGGCCCGATTGGATTTCACGGTAGCGACTTCCCCGCGCATGCCTACGGCTTCCTCGCGGCCTCGGGCCGACCGGGTGCGACCCCGAACCCGGTGGGTGCAGGGACCCTGTGCCTAGGCGCACCTGTGGTGCGTATCCCGGGCTCGACACGCCAAGCGAGCCCCGGTGGCGTCTGGATCGCGGGATTCGACCTCGCCGCCCCACCGCTCGCGAGCGCGCTCCCGATCTTGTCCGGCCAACGCTGGCGCTTCCAGGCCTGGTACCGTGACATGCATCCGGCGCCGACCTCGAACCTGAGCGAGGCGGTCGAGATCGAGTTCCGCTGAGACACGCACGATCGCTGCACGCCTACCCTATGACGCCCGAGGAGGGCACGCAGCGACGGTCTCGGACTCACTGGTAATCGATGCGCACCGCGATCACGAGGGCGAGCGAGCCAGCGATCGTCAGCTTCAGCATCAGCGGCGCGACAAAACGCAGCCAGCGGTCGTAAGGAATGCCCGCGATGCCGAGGATGCTCATCAACACGATGTTGGTGGGCACGATCATGTTCGAGAAGCCGTCGCCCATCTGGTAGGCGAGGACCGCGGTCTGGCGACTCACGCCGAGGAGGTCCGACAGCGGCGCCATGATCGGCATCGTGACGTAGGCCTGGCCGCTGCCCGACGGGATGAAGAAGTTGAGCAGGGTCTGGATGGCGAGCATGCCCACGGCCGCGAGCTCCGCGCTGAGCTTCGAGAGCGGTCCCGCGAGGCCGTTGACGACGGTGTGCAGCACCTGACCGTCCTCGAGCAAGAGCGCGATCGAGCGCGCGAAGCCGATCAGGATCGCGGTGCCGGCGAGCTCGGCGGCGCCCTCCATGAAGCGCTTGGCCGTGCCGTCCGCGCCGAGGCCTCCGACGAGCCCGCCGACGATCGCGAGGCCGAGGAACAGCGCTCCGAGCTCGACGAGGTACCACTGGTACTTCCAGATGCCGAACGTCATGACCACCAGCGTCAGGACCGCCAGGACGAGCACGAGAGTGAGCCGCGGACGGAGCTCCGGGTATTCGGTCGGGGCGCTGTGCGGCGACTCGATGCCGAGCATCAGGCTGCGCGAAGGGTCGTTCCTGATGGTGCGCGCGTAACTCCAGACGTGGTGCACGCCGATCGCGAGGAACGGCACGAACAGAAGCAGGCGGTACCAGAGCCCAGAGGTTGGCTTCAGGCCCGCGATGCCCTGCGCGATGACCACGGTGAACGGATTCAACGCCGCGACGCCGTATCCGATGCAGTACCCGCCGACCATGATGCCGATGGCGGTGATGGTGTCCATGCGCATCGCGAGGCAGAGCGCGATCAGCATCGCCGCGAAGGGGATGTACTCCTCGGCCATCCCGATCGCGCCCGAGGCCGCGGCGAAGACCCCCATGCCGAGCACGATGAGGAGATTCGGCTTGCCGTCGAGTAAACGCAGGATTCGCCCGAGCACCGCGTCGATCATGCCCGTCGCGCGCAGGACCGCGATGGCGCCGCCCACGAGGAGGACAAAGAAGATGATGTCTTGCGCCTTCTCGAGCGCCTTGGGCACGGCCTTGAAGAGATCGATCGGGGTCAGCTCGACACGCTCAGTGACCTCCGCGTACGTGCCGGCGACGACGATCTCGTGGCCGTGATCGTCCGCTGTGACCTCGAAGCGCCCCTGCGGCAACACCCTCGTCGCGATGAGCGCGAGCACCATCATCGAGAAGAGCAGGACGAGGGTGTGCGGGACGCGTAGACCTTGATGCATGGGCAGCTCCGGACTCGAACCCCGGCAGAGGATTCGAGCCCGGAGTATAGGGGCCGAGACCGCTCGAACGACGGTTGCCGCGACCCCGCTGAACGCTCAGTCCACCGCGGCCGCGAGCGCATTCCAGGTCACGTGCGCCACGATCGAAGGCAGGAGCGATCCCGAGCGTGCGCGCAGCCAACCGAGGAGGAGGCCACCTGCAAAGCGGTGCGGCAGCTCGAGCACGAAGCCGCCATTCAGGCCGTGCAAGAGCGCGAACAGCATCGCGGTCAACACGATTTGGCCGGCGCGGCCCGTCAGCGGCGCCAAGGCGTTCCACAGGACACCGCGATCGAGCCACTCCTCGACGATGGGCACGAGCGTCGCGCCGAGCAGCAGGAGCGGTAGCCCGGGCGCGAGCTCGTCGAACTCAGGAGCGCCGGGGAAAATCGACTCGACCCAGACAGACTCGACCCAGACGAAGGAAGCCGCGAACCCGAGGGCGCCGATCGGCAGCGCGAGCGCGAGGTCGCGGACGCTCGCCGGGCCGGCGAGCGAGGCGCGCCAAGCGCCCTTGCCGAGCAGCGCGAGGGCCGTGAACCCCGCGACGAGCTGCGCGGCGAGGGCGGCCAAGAGGTACTGGGTCTCGCTCCCCTCCTCGCCGAGGACGAGCGCCAGGAGCAGCATCCCACCCAACGTGCCGACGAAGACGCTCGCGACCGCTCTGCTGTGCCGCCGGTCCACCTTCGCGGAGTCGCTCCACTGCGCTCGCGTCGCGGTCTTGTGCTCGCGGCTGGCGGCGCCGCAGGTGCCACAGAACTTCGCGGCGCGCGCTCGGGGCGCGCCGCAGCGATCGCACTTCGCCGTCTTTGCCTTGGGCGTGGGCTCTGACGGCGTCAATCGTCGTCTCCGCCTTGGGACTCCGCGCCGTCTTCGCCCTGGGCATTTTCACTCTCGTCGTCTCCCGACGCGCCGTCGGTGCCCTGCCGGACCTTTGAGAAGATCGCCCCATAAAGGCGCCACTCGTTCTCTTCCACGGCCCAGCGTGTCCGCAACGTGCCGCGCGGCAGCGCGAAATCGACGTCGGCGCGGTAGGTCGATTCTCGAGTCGTATTCGGCGCGCCGAGGGCTACACCGCCGGTCGTCCAGCCTTCGCGGGTCAAGATCGCGACCGCCTGATTCCAGCGCGAGCCCTGCATGCGCTCGGCGAGGAGCGCCTCGGCTGCCACGAGGTCGCCGCGTCCGAGGGCGGCCCGGAACAGCTCGATGCGGGGTTCGCGCGCTCCGACTTCTTCGACCTGCGTCCCGCCGGAAGCGGCGCCGAAGGTGCGGAAGATCATCCAGCCGACGAGCCCGACCCCGGCGATCGCGCCGATGGCCGCGAACTTCCGCATTCGCCCAATACGCGCCTCCTTCGCGCGCTGGGCCTCGACTCGCGCGCGCGCTTCGCTGCGTCCTGCGATGGTCGTGTGACGCCCCGAGAGCGAGGCGTGGTCGAATTGATCCTCGTGCTCGCGCAGGATGCGCGACGCGCGAGCCACGATCGGCACCGCTGCCCACAGCGCGAGCGCGATCAACGCCTTGAGGATCGGCAGTCCACCGAGCGTGAACGTCAGGACCACTTCGAGCGTCAAGAACGCCGTGTAGCCGAGTGTCCAGCCAAAAGGGTACCGATACAGCGTGAGCGCGCCGGCCGTCGCCATAGCCGTCATCCCGAACGTGACGGCGATCAAGAGCGCGCGATACTCCGCGAGCTCGCCAAGGTTCTGACTCAGCAAGAAGAAGAGGGCGGACACCCCGTTGACCAGGGCGCTGAACCACAACAAGAACCGCACGAGGCGCAGCGGCCGCCGGGCGCGAATCAACGCCGCGTGGGCGAGCTTGCGCTCTTCGTTGTCGAGCCGCACCCCTGCGCCGTCACTGCTGGCCGCGCGGCGACGAATCGGCGCTCGCGCGGACGCGCTGCCTCGGCCGCGAGACTGCGCGGCAAAGGCCGCGCCACACTCTTCGCAGAAGCGCACAACGGTCTGGTGCAGCGCGCCGTAGGCAGGACAGGCGAGGTCCATTGCGTCAGGGGATTACATGGCATCAAAGTAGCGGCAGTGGGTCCAACCAGGGTGCTCGAACAAGACCGGGCGATTCCGATGCGGACGCACGATCGGGCGCGGCCGCCGGGGACGGGCGACCCATGCGTCCGGAGCGAACGGAATATTCTGCTGGAGAGCGGGTCCAATTCCGAAGTACGGTGCCAGGGTCGTTTCTTCACATTTACCGATCGCTCGCGCGGAGCGCGAGCGATCGGTAAATGTGAAGAAACGACCCTGGCACCGTACTTCGGAATTGGACACCAATCACACCACCACGCCGCGCGTGCTCGCTCGCTTCGACGAGATCTCGAGCGACTACGACGCCGTCCTCTGCGACCTCTGGGGTGTCGTGCACGATGGTGTGCGCGCATTCGAGGCCGCTTGTGCGGCCCTCGTCGAGTACCGCGCGAGTGGGGGTCGGGTCGTGCTGGTGAGCAACGTGCCGAAACCCTGCTGGCCGATCCCAAGCCAGCTCGATCGGCTCGGTGTCCCGCGCGCCGCGTGGGACTCGATCGTGACGTCGGGGGACGCGACCCGCGCGGTGCTCGCGACGCGCGCTCCCGGTCCCGCGCACCTGATCGGGCCGCTCGAAGATGCGAGCCTGTGGGACGGCCTCGGGCTGCAATTCAGCGCTGTCGACGAGGCCGCGTTCCTCGTCGTCACGGGCCTCGAGGACTTCTTCGAGGGACAACCCGAGCAGTATCGAGAGCGCCTCGACGCAGGACACGCGCGCGAGCTCGACCTCGTCTGCGCCAACCCCGACATCGTCGTGCGGCATGGCGACCGACTCGTGTGGTGCGCCGGCGCGCTCGCGCGGGACTACGCGGCGCTCGGCGGGCGTGTGGTGCATGCGGGCAAGCCGCACCCGCCGATCTACGCGCTGGCGCGCGAGGAGCTGCGCAAGTCCGCCGGACGGATCATCGCCAAGGGGCGGACCCTCGTCATCGGCGACGGCCTCGCGACCGATATCCGTGGCGCCAACAGCGAGGGTTACGACGCGTTGTTCGTAGCCTCCGGCATCCACAGCGCCGAGCTCGAAGACTCGGGCGCGCTCGACCACGAGAAGCTGCTGGAGGCGCTGCGTGCGAGCGGCGCGACGGCGAGGTACGCGATGCCGGCGCTCGATTGAGGCGCGCCCTCGGGCCCCTTTTGGGCTCTCAGCGCTGCCGAACCGTGCCGCTGCCCTGGACTTTCCGGTCCAGCACCTCCGGCTCACCCGCATAGGTGACATCGCCGCTCCCGAACACGTCGGCTCTCAACTGCCGGACGTCGTCCAGGGCCACGTCGCCGCTCCCGTGCACCGTGACTTTTGCCGAGTCAACTTCGAGGTGTCGGCAGTCCACGTCGCCAGCGCCGTGGATGGTGACAGACAGCTCGTCGACGACGCCAAACAGCTCGAGGTTGCCCGAGCCGGACACGTGCACGGACAGACTTCCGCCATCGAGGCCGAGCACGCGCATAGCGCCGGAGCCGGAGACCGTGGCGTGATTGCAGCGCGGCAGAGTGACCCGAGCGCGCAGGGGCAGCTCGAGGGCATAGGAGCCAGAGGCGAGGCCGATGCTCACCATGCCGCCGCGCACGTCGACCTCGACGTAGGGCAGGACGTTCTGGTCGCCATCGAGCTCGACCCGCGGAGCTTCGCCGACCTCCACCAGAACGTCGATGGCGCCAGCCGCCTGCACTCCGGTCGCGCCTTCGAGATCCAGGTCGCGCGCTTGCTGGCCCTGCACCCCGTCACCGCGGATCCTCGGCCCTCTGATCCCCGAGTCTTTGAGGTGCACGACACACGAAGAAAGGAAAGCGCAGATCGTGAGGGCGATGAGTGGGCGAAACCACATGGGCTCTGGGTCGGAGTGGAAACACGTTGGACAACAGGGAAGGCTACGCCAGCGTTTCACTGGACTTTTCATGAATCGCAAGAAATACGCCGCTCACGTATGGATCCAGGCGCTCCTTGCGTCCACAGCAGTCGAGAGCGCGACCGCACCGTGTTGCTGGCATGTGTACACCCAAGGCTTTGTATAGATCGTGACAACTAACCGGGAAGTCACGTAGAATCTCGATTGCGCTCCGCTGCTCGAGGCGCATGCTCGTTGCGCTCGTAACTGCCCCTGTGCTCCCTCCTGAGCCCACGCAGCTGCCCCGTCGACGGGCATGGAGCTCGCGAGCAACCGGGATCGCAGGGGACCAGGTGGGTCCTCGCGACCTCCGATCCAATGGCCCGCGCGACCGCCTGAACCAGTCCCTGAGCCGCTACCCAAAGCTCCACTAGCCCATGCAACGACTCCGAACCAACACCACCAAGCGCACGTCGCCTGCCCGCCGCTCCACCCTCACCGTCAGCCTCTTCGGCCTGTGCGCGATGCTCGCGACCGGCTGCAATGACGACGATGATGACAACAACCAGCAGCCGCCGCCCAACACGTCGACGGCCTTCGCGTCGACCCTAGATCGCGCGCAGACCGTCAACAACGCCGGTCTCGGGACTCTCGTGCGCGTCACGGTCAAGAACGAGGCGCCGTCCCTCGGCACCTTCCAGACCCCCGTTTGGTACGGCTTCCACGACGGCACGTTCGACCTCTACGACTCGGGCGCAGCGGCCTCCGCGGCGCTCGAGAGCCTAGCCGAGGACGGCGACCCGGCGGCGGTCCAGGCGAGCTTTGACGCAGCCGCCGTGGGCGCGGCGAGCGGGACGATCGGCGGCGTCCTCGGCCCGCTGGACGGTCCGATCGCCCCGGGCGAGTCCGCGTCGGTCCTTGTCCGCCTCAGCGCGGCGGACGCCAACGCGCGTTACTTCTCGTGGGCCTCGATGGTCATCCCGAGCAACGATGCGTTCATCGGGAACGACGACCCGCTCGCGCACGAAGTGTTCGATGCGATGGGCGCCTTCGTCGGCGGGACGTTCACGATCCTCGGCGCCGACGTGCTCGACGCGGGCACGGAGACGAACGACGAGATCCCGATGAACACCTTCTTCTTCGGCCAGACCGTCGCGAACACGGGCGGCATCGAAGGCGCCAACATCGGCGATCACGGTGGTTTCATGGCGCCGCTCTCCGGCGGCATCCTCGACGATCCGATGTTCACCGGCGCGGACTTCGAGAACACCGTCGGCTATGAGTGCCTGACGATCACTCTCGAAGAGGTCATGACGATCGCCGAGCCCGTCGGGACGGCCTTCCTCACGGTCGATCCGGGCACGCTGATGGCGACCGTCGACTTCGTCGCTACCAATTTGTCCGGTGCGGCGACCCTCTTGCACCTGCATAACGGCGCGACCGGCGTCGCGGGGCCAGTCGAAGTCGACCTCTTCGGCCTCATCGGTCAGAACAGCGGCGGCACCACGACGGCCCAGGGCACCGTCGCGATCACCCAGGCGCAGCTCACCTTGATGCGCAACGGGGGCATGTACTTCAACCTCCACACGGACCTCAATCCGAGCGGTGAAGTGCGCGGCCAGGTCAGCGCCAACAACGCCGCTACCGCGTCCTTGACGACCGCGGCCGTGAACGCGGGCGGCGCCGCGGCGCCGGTTCAGGGCGACATTCTGCGCGTGACCGCGCAAAATCGCGCGCCCGAGCTCGGCACCTTTCTGGCGCCGGTTTGGATCGGTCTGCACGACGGGACGTTCGAGTCGTTCGACCTCGCCGCGGCCGCCAGCGCGGGCCTCGAGAGCCTCGCGGAGGACGCCGACTCGACGACCCTCGAAGCGGCCTTCACAGCCTCGGGGAATGGCTCGATCCAGGGTGTTATCGCCGGCGCTGCCCGCGAGCTCGCTCCGGGCGAGACGGTCACCAGCCGGTTCCGCGTCAACCCCACCGTGGCGACGAACCGCTACCTGAGCTTCGGCACCCAGTTCCTCCCGAGCAACGACGGGTTCCTCGCCAACGACGATCCGATGGAGAACGAGATCTTCGACGGGTCGGGCATGTTCACCGGCGGCATCGACTTCACGGTCGACGGCGTGGACGCGCTCGACGCGGGTACGGAGGTCAATGACGAGATCCCAGCGAACACCAACTTCTTCGGCCAGACAGTGGCCAACACGGGCGTCGTCGAGGCGAGCACGATCGGCTTGCACACGGGCTACGCGGCGCCTGGCATGAGCGGGGTCCTCGATGACCCGATGTTCACCGCCGCCGACTTCCTCAACACCCCGGGTTACACGTTCCTTCGCGTCGCCGTCGGGACCGAGACCGTCACGAGCCCTGCGGCGAGCGGCGTCCTCACGACCCGCGTCAGCGGCTCGACCGGCACGCTGCGGATGTCCGCGGTCAACCTGTCGGGTCCGGTGGTCCTGGCCGAGCTGCGCAACGCAGCCGCGACGGCCACGGGTCCGGTGCTCGTCGACGTGACGGATGACGTGACCTCGCTCGGTGACGGCGCGATCTCCATCGCGAGCTCCTTCACTGCGGACGCGACCTTCCGCACCGCGTTGACGGCCGGCGAGGTCTACCTCGTCGTGACCACGGCGCTCAACCCCGAGGGTGAGCTCCGCGGCCAGCTGACTCCGGCGCCCTGATTCGTTGCGCAGCGCGCGCTTCACGGCGCTGCCGAAACAGGAGAAGGCCCCGCGTCGCGAGCGACACGGGGCCTTCTCCTATTGAGGGAGCCGAGCTCGCTCGGCGCCGCTCACACCGTGACGCCGAGGGCGGTCGGTGTATGACCTGGGAAGATGCTGCCGAGATTTGTGGCGCCGAGGCGCTGCGCCAGCACCTCCCACAGGACATCGCGATAGTCCGTCGTGACCGCGAGGTCGCCCTGGTCGAGCTGCGCGGGCGCGAGGCCTGGCCACTGCGCGATCACCTGCCCGCCGGCGACACTCTCGCCGAGCACGAACATGCACGAGCCATGGCCGTGGTCGGCGCCGGCGCTGCCGTTCTCGGCGACGCGCCGACCGAACTCCGATTGCACGACCATGGTCCAGCCTCGCCCGCTGTTGCGCATGTCGAGCTCGAAGGCGTCGAGGCCGCGGGCCAAGTCACTGAGCATGTTCGCGAGGGTCCCTGTGAGCGGGCCCATGTTCGCGTGGTGGTCCCAGCCGCCGTAGTCGTACGTGATGGCCTCGATGGCGAGCCCGTTTTTCAGCATCGCGGCCGCCGAGACGAGCGCGCTGCCGAAGTTCGTCGCCGGGTAGGCCGCGCCGTTGGCTGGCGTGTACCCCGCGAAATCGACGGCGTCGAGCTGATCGATCGCCGCGAGCGCGCTCGCGGCCGCGGGACCCATCGGCGGCGTGGTTTGGCCATACATCGACTCGATCGCGGCGCGGCGATTCGGCGCCGTCAGCGGGTCGCCGGGAAAACCGAACGTCGCGGGGCTCGACACCGGCAGGGTCGCAGGCGCCCCCGCGAGCATGCGCGGCAGGAGGTCCCCGTGACCGATCGCGCGCAGCTCGCCGCTGCCGAGCGCGCCGATGTTAGTGAGGTGTCGCGCGAGCCAACCGTCACTCGCGATGGTAGGCACGTTCGGTGACGCCGTCTCGATGCGCGCCATCGCGTCGAAGTGCGACCGAGTCGGATCGGTGGAGCCGACGGCGTGCACGATCGCGAGCTTCTGGTCCAGGTAGGCCCGTTGCAGCGGCGCGAGCGCGGGCGAGAGCCCGAAGAAGCCGTCCAGGTCGATGACCTGGCTCTGCGGCACGGCGAGCGACGGTCGCGCGCTGTAGAGCGCTCCATCGCCGTACGGAACGACCGCCGAGAGCGTGTCCATGCCTCCCCGGAGGAAGACGAACACGAGCGTGTCGCGGTCCGCGCCTGCGACCGTGTCCGGCGCCGCGAACGCGACCCGGGGGAACCACAACGGCGCCGAGACAGCGGCCGCGCCTCCGAGGAAACCGCGCCGCGAGAGCGACGTGTACTCCGCGCACGCCGCGAGTTCATTCGATTCGTGCTGCATGATCAGTATCAGTACTGTTGGTAGGAGGGGCTGGAGGCCGCGAGCGCGAGCGCGTCGCGGAGAACGGCGACGTTGAACGTGGGGGCCGCCGACACGTAGGCTTGCACCTCGTCGACGTCGGAGGCGGACAGGGCCCCCCCCGCGAGCACCGCGTTGGCGCGGCGACCGACGTTGCCCGGTCCGGCGTTGGCATAGAAGGCCGCGAGGTGGGTCGCGTCGAACTGCAACGCCACGATGCGGCCCTGCGCGAGGTCGTCCGCGAATTCCCAACGCGGCAGCACAGACGTACCCCAGGCACCCGCTGCGTCCGGGTATCCGTTGGGAGGCAACCAACCGAAGAGCGGTTGTCCGAGGGCCTCCATGTACGTCACGACGCCGCGGAACGTGCCGCTCAGGTCCGTGGGCTGCAACTGGCGCAGAAGGCCGACGACGAAGTGGAAGGGGCGTTTCAGCTTGCGCGTCGTCCAGGCGTTGCACAACCCGATCGTCGTGCGCGAGAGGGCCTCGCGGACGACCTCGCGCAGCTCGCCACCCGTCGCGTTCCAGCGCGCGATGACCCGGTCGACCGCTGCTTGGGGTGGGTCGTAACGCACGAACCAAGCGAGCAGCCGGCGCGCGATCCGCGCGATGGTCGCAGGGTGCTGCGCGAGGGCCTGCAGCACGAGCTCTCCATCACGCACGCCGCCGCCGGGCGGCAGAACGAGCCCCAGCGCAGGCAGGACCTTCTGGCCGTCGTCGTGGCGATTCGCTCGGAAGTTGAAGGCGCCCATGTTGACCCCGTTCGGCGCCGTCGACCAGCCGGTGAAGGCCCGCGCCGCCTCTTGGACGTCGAGCTCGGTGTAACCGCTGCCGGCGCCCATCGAGTGCAACTCCATCGCCTCGCGCGAGTAGTTCTCATTCGGCGCGCCGACGACGTTCTGGATGTTGTTCAGGAAGACGAGCATCGCCGCGCCCTTGCCCGAGACGCGGAGCAGATCCTCGAAGCTCCCGAGCGCGTGGGTGCGCATGTCTTGGTCGTACAGGGTGCGCAAACGGGACAGCGCCCCTTGTTCCTGCGGCACGTGCAGCAGGTCGTCGAGGAACTCGACCACGCGCTCGAAGAGCTGCCGCTTCGAGTGCACTGCGCGGATCACCAGCGCGGAGCGCAGCTCGCGGGCGATGACGTTGTCGCCGTTCTGTTGCCCTGAGTAGGTGGCATACAGCTGCGCGCCGGTCATGAAGATCGAGGGCGTTGCCGTCAGGCGCTGATCGGTCGCCGAGTCGTCGATCGTGTCGGGCTGCAGCTGTTCGGCGAGCCAGGCGTCGCCGCCTATCGTGCGCAACCGCGCGAGCTCGCTCTCGCTGAAACCCTGCGTCGCGTGGTGCGCGAGGAAGAGCTCATAGTCGCCCGTCGTGAGCGCCGAGCTCGACGTCGGGGCGTCCGCGTCGCTCACCGCGGCCGCGCGCTGCGCGGCCGGGCGCCCTCCGAAGAGCGCCCTTCGGGTGGGTACGGGATGCGAAGAAACAGGGACCGGTCCCGCGCCCGGGCCAGTGGATCGTTGTCGCATGACTCAACCTCGAGGTGTTTCGTTGGCGACGTCGCGACCTGGCTGAAAGCAAGCCGCGCAAAGACGTCTGACCTCGGGACAGCCTAGGCGCGCTCCTCGAGGACCGCAAGCGGGATCTCTCGCGCGCACAGCGACTGGCGCGCGGCGCGGCCCGCGAAGTCCTGCCCAGCGGGCCCCGAGCGGCGTCCCCAGCGGGTACGTTGCACGTCGCGGACACACGCTCGATGACCTCCCAACCCAATTCTCATGTACTGCCGGCGCAGCGGGGTGTGCACCAGCGGCCCCATCCGCGGCCCGAAGTGCTCGCCCCGGCGGGGTCGTTACCGGCGCTTGCGGCTGCGCTCGCGCACGGCGCGGACGCGGTCTATTTCGGGTTGCAGGACGGCTTCAACGCTCGCGCACGCGCGACGAACTTCACACTCGCCGAGCTGCCGCGGCTGGTCGCGCGTATCCATCGCGCCGGCGCGCGCGCGTACCTGACGCTCAACACGCTCATCTTCGAGCCCGAGCTCGGGGCCCTCGAGCGAGTCCTGCGCGGGATCGCGACGGCCGGCGTCGACGCGTTGATCGTGCAGGACCCCGCGGTCTGCCTCCTGGCGCGCGCGATCGCGCCGTCGCTCGAATTGCACGCGAGCACGCAGATGACGATCGCCGAGCCCGCGGCGGCGCCTTTCGCCGCGAACCTCGGCATCACGCGCATCGTCGTGCCGCGCGAGCTCTCCGTCGACGAGATCCGCGCCTTCCGGGCCGGGACCGACCTCGAGCTCGAGGTCTTCGTGCACGGCGCGTTGTGTGTGTCGTGGAGCGGCCAGTGTCTGACGAGCGAGGCCTGGGGCGGACGCTCGGCGAATCGTGGTCAATGCGCGCAGAGCTGCCGCATGCCGTACGAACTCGTGCTCGACGGGGAGCTCAAAGACCTAGGCGATGTGAGCTACCTCTTGAGCCCGAAGGACCTCGCGGGAGCGCGCGCGGTCCCCGAGCTGATGGCGATCGGCGTGCACGGCCTCAAGATCGAAGGGCGCCAGAAGGGCCCGCAATACGTCGCGACCGCGACGGGTGGTTACCGACGCTGGGTCGACGCGCTCACACGCGGTGTCGAGGCGAAGAAGGCCAACAAGCAGCTCGCGCGCGATCTCCTGGCGATGTCGCTGTCCTACACACGCGGCTTCTCCGATGGTTTTCTCGGCGGGAGTGACCACCAGACTCTCGTCGAGGGGCGCTACCCCAAACATCGCGGCGTGTACCTCGGGACCGTGGTGCGTATCGAGGACGAAAGCGTCGTCGTCGATCGCGGGTTGAGCAGCGAGCCCTGGACGGGTGGACTCGCGATGGGCGCCCGGCCCGCGGCGCCGAAGGGCGAGCGCAGCGCGCAACTCCCCGACGCCGGCGCGGCCGCGCCTCTCGACGTGCGATCCGGCATGGGCATCGTGTTCGACCAGGGCGACCCAGAGGACAAACACGAACCCGGGGGCCCGCTTTTCAGTGTCGAGTCGACTGCGGCGGGCTTGCGGCTCGGTTTCGGGAGGCCAGGCCCCGACCTCGAGCGGGTGCGCTTCGGCGATCGTGTGTTCGTGACGAGCGACCCGGCGCTCGCGGCCCTCGTCGGAGACGAGCTCGATGAGCCGACCGGCAGGCACTCGCTCGACGTCACGGTGTCGGGCCAGCTCGGCGCCGCGCTGACGGTGCGCGCGGCGTGCGGCGCGCACACGGCGACGGTGACGAGCGCCGGGTCCCTCGAGGCCGCGCGTGGCGCTGGCCTCGACGGCGCGGTGTTGACCGAGAAGCTTTGCGGATTCGGCGGGACCCCGTTCCGGTTGGGGGCCCTCGATCACGCCGGGCTCGCGCCCGGGCTGCACCTCTCGCCGACCGAGCTCAAGGCGCTGCGCCGCGCGCTCGTCGATGCGTTGCTCCCGGCGATCGAGCGCGGTCCGGTGCACAGCCTCGATCCGCGGCCGGCGTATCCGCGCGCCTCGACGTTCGGCGCGGCCGTACCCGAGTCCGCTGTCGTCTCCCGCCCCACCGTCGTGCCACTCGTGCGCGACGAGGCCCAGCTCACGGCCGTCATCGACGCCGGCCTCCCCGAGGTCGAGCTCGATTGGATGGAGTTCGTCGGGCTCGGGCGCGCCGTGCAGCGCGCGCGCGACGCGGGCCTCCGGGTGCACGTCGCGACCACCCGCATCGGCAAGCCTGGCGAGGAGGGCCTGCTCGACCGTATCCGAAGGCTCGAGCCCGACGCGATCCTGGTCCGGCACTTCGGCGCGTTGATGCGTTGCCTCGAGTTCCGCGCCCAGGGTGACACGTTCGCTTTGCACGGCGACTTCTCACTCAACGTGACGAACTCGTTGACGGCGCGGCACCTCCTGGGCCTCGGGCTCGACACGGTGACGGCGTCGTTCGACCTCGACGAGACGCAGCTGTTCGCCCTCGCCGAGCGTTTGCCCGCGGCGCGCCTCGCCATCGTCGCCCAGCACCGCATTCCGACGTTCCACACCGAGCACTGCGTCTATTCGCACCTCCTGAGCAACGGCCGCGACCACCACTCGTGCGGGCGACCGTGCGAGAAGCACCAGATCGGACTGCGCGATCATCAAGGACGCACGCACCCGGTCATCGTCGACGTCGGTTGTCGCAACACGGTGTTCCACCACGCCCCGCAGCAGAGCTCGGTGTGGAGCGAGCGCCTCGTCGCGCTCGGTGTGCGCCGTTTCCGGCTCGAGTTCGTGCGTGAAGCGGAAGGCGAGGTGCGGCGCGTCGTCGATGCGTGGCAACAACACCTCGCCGGCGCGCTCGGCGCCGCCGAGGTCGCGCGCCGCACGGGCGCCCCGAGTCAGTTCGGCGTCGCGGTCGGCGGCGTGTCGCTCCTGACGGAGTGAAACCGACGAAGCGAAGCTGACACAGCGAAGCTGACGGGCGACGTGGCGCGGCGCCCTGCGCGCGCCGTGTTAACCTCCGTCGAAGTCGACCGCGCAGCGAATGCGGCCGCGTCACCCGACATCTTGCCGTCATGATGAAGACCCTCGCTCTGCTCTCGCTCCCATGCCTCCTCGTCGCCGGTTCCAACCAGGACGCGGATAGACGCGGTGCGAGCCAAGGCCTGGAACACGTCGCCACCGGCGCGACGGATGGGTGGACCGCGCTCTTCGACGGAAAGACGCTCGCGGGCTGGACGTCGCGTAACGGGAGCGCTGATTACGCCGTCGTCGACGGAACGATCGTCGGCACGACGACCGTGGGCAGCCCGAACTCGTTTTTGTGCACCGATCGTTTTTACGGCGACTTCGAGCTCGAATTCGACGTGAAGCTCCTCGACGATCAGCTCAACAGCGGCGTTCAGATTCGCAGCCACTCGATCCCTGCGCACGAGGATGGGTGCGTGCACGGCTATCAAGTCGAGGTCGCCACGAACGGCGACGCCGGCTTCGTCTACGACGAGGCGCGGCGGGGCTGGCTGAGCGCGGACCGCGACGACCCCGCGAGCCGCGCGGCGTTCCGTTCAGGTGAATGGAACCGCTATCGGGTCATCTGCTTCGGTCCCGAGATCCGCACCTGGATCAACGGCGTCCCCGTGGCGCACGTTGTCGATCACTGGTCGCCCTCCGGCTTCATCGGGCTCCAAGTGCACTCCGCTGCGGGCGACCCGAAGTGGCGGGTCGCGTGGCGCGACCTGCGCATTCGAGAGCTCGGCGACGGCGGTGGGTTCGCGGACCTCTTCAACGGCCGAGACCTCGCTGGTTGGAAGGTGAACGAGAACCCCGCTTCCGTGCGCGTCGAGGGCGGCGCGCTCGTGGTGCAGGGTGAGCGCGCCCACGTCTTCTACGACGGTCCGGTGTACCAGCACACGTTCAAGAATTTCGAGCTGCGCATGCTCGTTCGGACGAAACCGAGCTCGAACAGCGGGCTCTACTTCCACACCACGTTCCAGGAGTCCGGTTGGCCGGCGAAGGGTTACGAGGTCCAGGTCAACAACTCCCAGGGTGATTGGCGCAGGACGGGCGGGCTCTACGGCATCGATGACGTCAAAGAGGCGCCCGCGCAGGACGACACGTGGTTCTCCATGGCCGTCCGCGTCGACGGCCAGCACGTCACCGTCGCGGTCGACGGCAAGCCGTTGATCGACTACCTGGAGCCCGATGATGTCGTGCGCGAAGCCGGGTTCGCGGGGCGACTCATCGATCGTGGCACCTTCGCGCTGCAAGCGCACGACCCCGGGTCCGAGGTCTGGTTCAAGGCCATCCAAGTCCGGCCGCTCCCGGAGTAGCCGCGCAGGGGTCGCGTGGCCCGAGCGCGACGCCGTCGACGGAGTGTCGTTCCCGATCTATCGGACGCAAGACCTGCGACCCCCATGAAGCGCCTCACATTCGCAGTCCTGATCGTCGCGGTGCTGTGGTTCGGCGTCGGGTTCGTGCGCCGCGCGCTCGCCTCGCCCGAACAGCACATTCGCTGGCGGATCGAGCACATGCTGGAGGCCGTCGACGACGGCCACCCGGCGCGGATCATGCTCGGGTTCGACCGCGAACGGTACGTGGACGAGGGCACGGGCTTCGACGCACCGAAGCTCCGCGATGCGTTGCTGTACCTGTTCCTGCAGGAGCGCGTGAAGCTGAGCGCAGAGCTCGATCCCGAGGACGGGCTCCGGATCGAGGTCGACGAAGCCGCCGAGCCGCCGCGCGCGCGAGTTCAGTTCCACTGCCGATTGGACGAGCTCTTGCCGTCCGGCGAGCGCCGGCTCTGGTGGGACCTCTCCGGCGTCGGTGACATGGAACGCCGCGAAGGTGCGTGGCGTTTCGTTCGCTCCCGCGACGTCGTTCAGGATGCGCGCTGGCGCTGACGTTTTCCGGATCTGCTGGCTCCGACTGCCTTGAATCAGGGTTTCGGGCGGTACTCGAAATCGAGACCCACGGTCCCGTTTGCGCCCACCTCGAACTCCACCGGCTCGCCCTGGTTGCCGTTTGTGTAGATGTTCGCCATGTAGCGCCCTGGCGCGACGGCGGTGAACTCGAAGGCGTATTCGTCTGCAGCGTTGAGGCCCGTACCGAACGGCTGGCCATGGTGGACCGGGCCGCTCGTTTGACCGCTCAGCGGAGTGCATTGCAGGTAACACCATTGACGCCCCGCGTCCTGCACCGGGAACCGCACGTGGCCGCTACAGATCACCCCGCGCACGAGCTCGACGCGGTGTTCTTTCTTCGGCTCGTCCTTGGAGTTCACTGGCACCTGTACAGGCGCATAACGATCGGCGTTGACGTCGATCGAGAAGCGCTCCTTCCTGTCGACGCTGAGGGTCGCGCGGCCGTCCGCGCCAGTCTCGGCGCTGACCTCGGCGCGACCGACCGAGACCTTCGCGCCGGCGATGGCGAGCTGCGTCGACGCGTCGACGACGAGGACCTTGATCGCCTCGAACTCGAGGTCGACGTCGAGGCGCACCTCCTTGCCCGCTTCGAGCTGTTCCCAGTTCTCTCCCAACCTGCGGCGGCTCCGGGTCCCGTCGGGGAGCGTCACGTCGCCGTCGATACGCACGTTGACGTGCCCGTGGGCCGAGACGTCTTCGAAGGCATACAGGCCGTTGGCGTCGGTCTGCATCTCGCGCTTTTCGCTGCCGCGGAGGGAGACCTTGGCGCCCTGCAACGGGCTGCCGTTCACGCGCACCGAACCGAGCACTCGCGTCGTCGGGCCGAGGCCGTTGGGTGTCAGGTCGATGTCGACGGACAAGGGCGCGACGGCGGTCACCTCGTACTCCTGTGCGAATCGCACCTGGGGCTGGGCCTCGGCCACGATCATGGCGATCGGATCTTGGTCGAGGTAACGCTCGGCGAGCGTCAGCTTGTAGCGCCCCGGCGCGAGCCCGCGGAAGCGGAAGCTGCCGTCCGGCAGGCTCAGATTGACCCGCGGCATCGAGAACGCCTCCATGAGCTCACTCTGCCCGCGCCGCTCGAGCAGGAGCATGTACGAGTGATCGGGTACGGCGCCGGCCCAGTGCACACGACCCACGATCTCGCACGGCACCGTCAGCGTGACGGCGAGGCTGCCTTGGCCCGCGGTCAGCGGGATCAGCGCGTCGCTGTATTTTGGGTGAACGACGCGCAGCAACGGAGCCATGCGCGCGCCCGCGCGCCCGGGCCCATCGCCCTCGCCTTTGGCGAGCAGCACGAACGGGCCGAGCTCCGCCGCGCCATCGGCGTCGGTCCAGTCCGTCGCGAGCGCGTCGATCAACGCGAGCTGCGAGGCGAGGACAGCGGCGTGCGCGTGTTCGATCGGTTGGCCCTCCGTGTCGCGGACCGTCACCGCCAGGCGCTCGCCCGGGTCGCATTGCACGTGCACGGCCGTGTTCGCGCCATGGTGCTCGAAGCGGTGGCGCGTCGGCGGGTGGATGGCGGACTCGACCTCGACCTCCCACGCGCCGTGGGAGAGGCCGTCCGCGACGTACGTGCCGGGCTCCACCTCGCGCACGACGTGCGGCCGCTTCACTTCGCGTGTGGCCGCGGTCTGCAGGAACATGTTGATCTCGGAGTTCAGGTTCTCTGCGACCGCGTGAAAGGCGAGCTTCGCGCCGCTCACCGGCTCGTTATCAAAGCCCACCACGAGGACCTGGACGGGTCCGGCGCTCGCGAGCTGGAACTCGAGCAGCTCTGGGTCCGGGCTCGGTTTCGCCTCGACCCAGCTGTCCGAGGCGGAGCGCCGGGCGAACCCGACGACCTTGCCCATCTCGGGCACGCCGGTCACAGTGAACCGGCCGGCGGCGTCGGTCGGGGTCGCGGGCCGCAGGACGCCGACCGGCGCGATGGTGAGGAGCGCGCCGGCCTGGACCTCCGCGCCCGCGATCGGCTGCCCGGCGCGATCGACGACGCGGCCGCGCAGCGTGCGGCCGACGGTGAGCTCGAGCTCACCGAGGTCGTGCTCGCCGCCTTCCATCTCTAGGGCCGGGACGATGGTCGCCACGAACCCCGGGTGGTCGACACCCCCGACGATACGCGCGAGCGGCACGCCTTCGAGGCGGAACGTGCCGTCGGCCGCGGTGTGGGTCGTGGGGATCGGCAGCGTGTCGAGCAACTCCGCGACCAGCGCTGGGACCTCGAAGTGCATCGCGACCGGTCCCTCGGCCACGTAGACCAACGAGTCGGCCCGCAGATCGAAGACGCCAGTCTCTGCGACGAAATCCGGGACGGCCGCGAAGCGGACGCGGGCGCCCGCGACGGGCTCGCCGTCCTCGTCGATCACGGACCCGATCAAAGTGCCGAACGCAGCGAGCGTGATGTCGCCGAGGTCGACCACGTCGCCGAGCTCCAGCGCGCGCTCGACGACGCGTAACGCGGAGCGCGGGCCACCTCGATCGATGCCGAGCGCGTGGAAACCCTCGCGGAAGGCGCCGCCGAGATGGAAGCGGCCCTCGGCGTCGGTCCGCCCGGCGCCGACCTGGAACGACGGATTGCGCAGCGGGGTCGACTCTGGGGGCAGGATGAGCGTCGTGTCGATCTGGAGCAACTCGACCGCGAGGCCAGCCGCGGGGGCCCCGTCGTGTTCGAGGAGCCGGCCGGTGACACCCGCGAGCTGGCCCTCCCAGGGGTGCCGTGTAGCGGCCGCGATCGGCGCCTCCGCGGCGACCACCCGCTCGGGCGCGCGGAGCGCGGGCCCAGCCAGCGTCTCTGGCCGTATCAGCTCGTTACGACCCAGGGGCGCCGCCACGTCGCGGGGCGCCTCGAGTCCTTCGATGGGGCGCGCGGGCGTGTCGCCGAGGTCGAGGACGAACCAGCCGATCACGGCCGAACAAGCGAGCGCCGCGGTGAGGAGCAGGGTGCGTTGTCGCATGGGTGAGATCCGGACCAAGAGGTCGTGTGGGAGCCTACGCAGCGCGCCGATGGACATTGCCCGGGGGCAGAGGCTCCTTGGCCGAGATCGACCGACCCGGCGCCCCTTGCGAGGGCTATCCTGCATACGGTGACCCCCTCGGCCTCGATCGGCACAGGGGACCGAACCAGCGCTCCGACACGCCGCCTCACCCTATCCGGGGCGCGCTCCGACCGCCGCTCCACCGGCCTCGCGGCCTCAGCAATGACCCCTCCGAACGCACAGCCTGGCTCCGAGCTGCCCCTCCAGCAGCTCGCTCACGTCGTCATCCGCTTCGCGGGCGACTCCGGTGACGGCATGCAGTTGACGGGTGACCAGTTCACCCGCACGAGCGCGCTCATGGGCAACGACCTCGCGACGTTGCCCGATTTCCCGGCCGAGATCCGCGCGCCCGCCGGGACGCGGCCCGGAGTCTCTGGCTTCCAGCTGCAGTTCGCCTCCGAGGAGATTCACACGCCCGGTGACGCGCCGGATGTGCTCGTCGCGATGAACCCCGCGGCGTTGATGGTGAACATCAACGACCTCGTGCAGGGCGGCATCGTCGTGGTCAATTCCGAATCCTTCAAGGAGACGGACCTGAAGAAGGCGAAGTGCGCGACGAATCCGCTTACCGACGGCACCCTCGACGGGTTCCGCGTGATCGAGGTCGCGATGAACACGCGTGTGGCCGAGGCGCTCGCGGACTCGCCGCTCTCGTCGCGCGACAAACAGCTCTGCAAAAATCTCTACACGCTGGGGCTCATGTACTGGGTCTACAGTCGGCCGATCGAGCCGACCCTCGCGTGGCTCGAGAAGAAGTTCGCGAAGAGGCCCGAGCTCGTCGAGGCGAACCAGATCGCGCTCAAGGCGGGGTACAACGCCGGCGACATCCAAGAGCTGTTCCAGGGTCGCTACGAGGTGCCGAAGGCGGCGCTCGCGCCCGGCACGTATCGCAATGTCATGGGCAACCAGGCGCTCGCGATCGGCCTCGTCGCGGGCTGCGAGCTCGCGGGCACGCCGCCGGTGTTCTGCTCGTATCCGATCACGCCCGCCTCGTCCGTGCTCGAGACGATGGCGACGTACAAACACTTCGGCGTCGTCACGATCCAGTCCGAGGACGAGATCGCGGCGATCTGTGCGGCCATCGGCGCGTCCTTCGCGGGCAAGCTCGGCATCACCTCGACGTCGGGTCCAGGTATGGCGCTGAAGACCGAGGCGATGGGCCTCGCGGTGATGACCGAAATGCCCCTCGTCATCCTCGACATCCAGCGCGCAGGGCCCTCGACCGGCATGCCGACCAAGGTCGAGCAGTCGGACCTCTTGCAGAGCGTCTTTGGGCGCAACGGCGACACGCCGATGCCGGTGCTCGCCATCTCGCGCCCGAGCGACGCCTTCGAGATGGCGATCGAGGCGTGCCGCATCGCGGTGCGGTACATGACCCCGGTCATCCTGTTGTCCGACAACTTCATCGCCAACGGCGCCGAGCCGTGGCGTTTGCCGGACCTCTCGGAATTGAAGCCCTTCAAGGTCGAGTACAAAGCCGACGGCGAGGCGAATTTCGACGTCTACGCGCGCAACGCGGACGGTGTGCGGCCCTGGGTGAAACCCGGCACTCCGGACATGATGTTTCGCATCGGCGGGCTCGAGAAAGCGCCCCACGGCAACATCAGCTACGACCCCCAGAACCACCAGACGATGACGACGCTCCGTCACGCCAAGGTGGCGAAGATCGCGGAATCGATCCCGACCCCCACGATCGACGGCGAGGACTCCGGCGAGCTCTTGATCGTCGGCTGGGGCTCGAGCGTCGGCATCCTGACCCAGGGTGTGATCGAGGCGCGGCGCGCAGGCGCCAAGGTCTCGCGCTTGCATTTGCGCCACGTGTGGCCTTTGCCGCTCGGACTCGACGACATTTTCGCGCGCTTCGACCGCATCCTCGTGCCCGAGATGAATGTGATGCAGATGTGTCGCCTCCTGAGAAGTGAGCTTCCGAACCACGATTACGTGCCCTACAACAAGGTGACCGGACAGCCGTTCCTCGTTTCCGAGATCAAGAGTGTCATCCAGCGCCAACTCGCGGCGCAGAAGCAGGGTTGAAAGCCATGACCGACGTCATTGAACCGAAGCCGCTGACCAAGAAGGACTACGCCACGGACCAGGAGGTCCGTTGGTGCCCGGGTTGTGGGGACTACGCGATCCTCAACGCCGTGCAGAAGTTCTTCGCGGACACGGGTCGCGATCGCTCCAAGACGGTTTTTGTCAGCGGGATCGGCTGCTCGAGCCGCTTCCCGTACTACATGGAGACCTACGGCTTCCATACCATCCACGGTCGCGCGGCAGCCGTCGCGACGGGCGTGAAGGTGGCGAATCCCGAGCTCGAGGTCTGGATGGTCACCGGCGATGGCGACGCGCTGTCGATCGGCGGCAACCACACCGCGCACCTCTTGCGGCGCAACCTCGACATCAACGTCCTCCTGTTCAACAACGAGATCTACGGGCTGACCAAGGGTCAGTACTCGCCGACCTCGCCGATCGGGACGGTCAAGAAGTCGACGCCGATGGGCTCGATCGACCGCCCGTTCGAGCCGGTCCAATTCGCGCTCGGCGCCCAGGCCACGTTCGTTGCGCGTACGATCGACAATGATCTCGCGCACATGGCCAAGGTGCTCGAGGCTGCGACGGCGCACAAAGGCACCTCGTTGATCGAGATCCTGCAGAACTGCGTGATCTTCAACAAAGACTTCTACTCGGCCGACGTCGACAAAAAGGTGCGCGGCGACCGCACGGTCGATCTGCAGCCGGGCCAGAAGATGGTCTACGGCAAGGACCACGACCGCGGCCTGCGGTTCAAGGGGTTCACGGTCGAGCGCTGCACGGCGGCCGAGGCCGACGTGTGGGATCCGGCGCAGCAGTCCGCGGCCGCGGCGTTCTTGTTGGCGGGCATGCATACCGATCCCGAGCTGCCTCTGCCGATCGGCATCTTCCGCGCGGTGTCGGCCCCGTGTTACGAGGACGGCGTCGTCGCGCAGGTCGAAGAAGCGATCGCGAAGCGCAAACCCGGCGTGCTGCGCGACCTCGTCTACACAGGCGAGACCTGGACGGTCGGTTGAGCAACACGCGCGAGCAGGATGTCATCCTCGTGCTCGCGAAACGGCCCGAGCTGGGGCGCGCGAAGACGCGCCTCGCTCGAACGATCGGTGAAGATGCTGCGCTGCGTTTGGCGGAGGCCTTCACTCGAGACTCCCTCGATGTGGTCTCACGTCTCCAGGGCGCGACGTCCGCTGTGTCATTCACGCCGAAGGATGCGAGGTCGTGGTTCGAGGCCCTCGCGCCTGCGGCGATCCTGTCGGTGCAGGCCGACGGCGATCTCGGGGCGCGGTTGACCGCAGCATTCCGGGCGGCCTTCGAGGGCGGCGCGACACGTGTGGTCGCGATCGGCACCGACACCCCGCACCTCACTCCAGAGCGCCTCTCTGAAGCGCTCGATGCACTGCAGAGCTCGGACGTGTGCCTCGGCCCGGCCCGTGACGGGGGTTATTACCTGATCGGCATGTCGCGGCTTCATCATGCGCTCTTCGAGGATGTGCCTTGGAGCACAGCCGACGTGCTCACAGTGACCCGGACGCGCGCAGAGTCCTGCGGGCTCAGCGTCCACGAGCTCGCGCCCGAAACGGACGTCGACGACGCCTCCGCGCTCGAGGAATTGAGATCGACACTGCAAGAGGACCCAGCGCTGGCGCCAACCACGCGCGCAGTCCTGTGCGAGCTCGACGGGCCCGCGCCCTAGTCCGGGTTCCGCGGGTCGAGACCAGAGGTACCGAACCCGACCCAAAAATGAGGCGAGAGTCGCGCGCTCCCCGCGCGCGACTCTCGCCTCATTTTTGGGTCGGGTTCGGTACCTCTGGTCTCGACCCGCGGAACCCGTGCGTACCATGCAAGTCGCGCCTCACTTCGTACTGGGCACGACTCGACCCGATGAGATTCACCTCCTTCCCCCTAGCCGCATCCAGCGCGGCGCTCGTCTGCCTCGCCTTCGCTTGTGCGTCGCAGCCTCGCGCGCGCTTGGAGGCGCCGATCGCGCCCGTCGCGGAGATCCGGCCGCATCCCCTCGAGACCCACGGAGACGTGCGCGTCGATGACTACTACTGGCTCAAGGAGCGCACGGACCCGGCGGTGATCGCTTATTTGGAGGCCGAGAATCGCCACACCGCCGCGGTGCTCGAGCCGACTTTGGCGCTGCAAGAGACGCTGTACGACGAGCTCGTGGGAAGGGAGCGACAGGACGACCAGAGCGCGCCCGTGCCACACGGCGCATATTTGTACTACTCGCGGTATGAGGCTGGCTCCGACTACCCGCTCTACTGCCGCAAGCGCGGTGACCTGGCGGCCCTCGGCGAGGTCGCGGATGTGGTCCAAGAGGCCGTCCCCGTCGAGGCTCCTGAAGTGGTCCTCCTCAACGTGCCGCGCCTGGCCGCGGGCCACGCGTACTTCGCCATCGGCAATCGCCAGCCGAGTCCCGACCACACGCGCCTCGCGTACAGCGTCGATCGCGTCGGGCGGCGTATCTACGACATCGAGGTCAAGGACCTCGCGAGCGGCGCCGTGACCGATCGCATCCCGGCGGTCGGCGAGAGCCTCGTTTGGGCCGAGGACGGGCGGCACCTCTTCTATTCGCGGCGCGAGCTCGAGACGCTGCGCACCCACCAGATCTGGCGCCACGAGCTCGGCACCGATGCGACCCGCGACACCCTCGTCTTCGAGGAGGCCGACGAGACCTTCAGCTGCTCAGTCGGCAAGACCCTCTCGCGCCGATTCCTGACGATCGCGTCGCGCCAGACGTTGGCCACGGAGGCGCGCATCGTCGCAGCCGACGCGCCGCTCAACCCCTGGACCGTCGTGTTGCCCCGCGAGCGCGGCCACGAATACGAAGTGGATCATTGGGGTGAGTATCTGTACTTGCGCACCAACCGTGACGCGCCGAACTTCAAGCTCGTACGCGCGCCCATCGCGACCCCCGGGGCATGGGAGGTCGTGGTGCCGCACCGCGACGACGTGCTCTTCGAGGACGTCACGCTCTTCGTGGGGCACATGGTGTCGACCGTGCGCGAAAAGGGCCTGCGTCGCCTGCGCGTGCGCGACCTCGCGACCGACGACGAGCAAGAGATCGAGTTCGCTGATCCGGCCTATTCGCTGTCCGCCGGTCCGAACTTGAATTTCGACACGACGACGCTGCGATTCAGCTACAGCTCGTTGACGACCCCCGCGTCGGTCTTTGATTACGACATGACGACCCGCGATCGGCTCCTGGTCAAGCAGGACGAGATCCTCGGCGGGTTCGAGTCGAGACACTATTCGAGCGAGCGCAATTGGGCCACAGCGAGCGATGGCACGCGAGTGCCGATCAGCTTGGTCTACCGCGAGCCTTTGATCCTCGACGGCACGCGGCCGCTGTTGCTCTACGCCTATGGCTCCTATGGCAGCAACACGGACGCCCGCTTCAATGCGAGCGTGATCTCGCTCCTGGATCGCGGCTGGGTGTACGCCATCGCCCACGTCCGCGGCGGGCAAGAGCTCGGGCGCCACTGGTACGAAGACGGCAAGCTGCTCCACAAGAAGAACACCTTCACGGACTTCATCGCCTGCGCGGAGCACCTCGTCGCGACCGGCTATACGTCGCCCGAACAGCTCTGCGCCGAGGGCGGGAGCGCCGGGGGCCTCCTGATGGGTGTCATCGCCAACGAGCGCCCCGAGCTGTTCCGCGCGATCGTCGCCGCGGTGCCGTTCGTCGACGTCGTGACGACGATGCTGGACGCCTCGATCCCGCTGACGACGTTCGAGTGGGATGAGTGGGGCGACCCGCGGCAGAAAGAATACTACGACTACATGCTGTCGTATTCGCCCTACGACCAGGTGAGCGCGCAGCGTTACCCCGATTTGCTCGTGACGACGGGCCTGCACGACTCCCAGGTGCAGTACTGGGAGCCCGCCAAGTGGGTCGCGAGGCTGCGCGCGCTGAAGACGGACTCGAACCGCCTGCTTCTGCGCTGTGAGATGGAAGCGGGCCACGGCGGCTCCTCTGCGCGGCACCAACGCTACCGCCAGCGGGCGTTGAGCTACGCGTTCTTGTTGTCGGCTATCGAGCGCGCGCGGCTCTGAGCTCGCGCTCAGGGTCACGTTCTTGCGTGGCTGGGTGAGAGAACGACCCGCTTCGGTGCGAGCGCGCCCGCATTCACGCTACGGTCGTTATCTTCAGCGCTGATGCAGCGCGATCACAACCAAACGACCGGCCGGCGAACGACGAAGCGGCTCCGGTTCACGCCCCTGATCTTCGCCGTGCTCTTTGGCTTCGCTGGCGAAGTGTGCGCCAGCGCCCCGACTGCACAGGAGACCACGCCCGGCAACGGCGTCGCTCCCAGCACGGCAGCGGTCGAGCGTCCGCCGGCCGGTCGTTGGGCCGGGACCCTGGTGAAGGCGAAACTCGACCTCGAGGTGACCCTCCGCTGGGAGGGTGAGATGCTCATGGGGACCGTCGATATCCCGGCGCAGGGCCTGGAGCGCGGGCGGCTCGTGGACTGTTCGTTCGAGGACGGCGAGCTGCGCTTCCGGCTCGACGGCATCCCGGGCGAACCCGAATTCCGAGGCGCCTTCGACGAAGCCGTGAGTCGTTTCGCGGGCAATTTCACTCAGAGCGGCGCCAATCTCCGCCTCGAGCTCGCGCGTGTCGTGCCCGCCTCTCTGCACGCGGCGATCGTGCTCGACGGCTTTGACGAATGGGTCGCAGACCAGCTGAAACGCCTCCGTGTTCCGGGCATGGCGATCGCCGTCGTGTGGCAGGGCGAGGTCGTCCTCGCGCGTGGTTTCGGGCTCGCAGATATCCAAACGAAGGCGCCCGTCACTGGCGACACACTCTTCGCGATCGGTTCGACCAGCAAGGCCTTCACGACGTTCGCGCTCGCGCAGGCGGTCGAAGAAGGGCTGCTCGATTGGGACACGCCGGTGCGCAAGTGGCTCCCGCACCTGACGCTCGAGGACGAGGGCGCGAGCGCCCAGCTCACGCTCCGCGACATGTGCTCGCATCGCTCGGGCCTGCCGCGCCACGACCTCGTTTGGTACGCCAACCCCGCCGTCACTCGCGCCGAGCTCGTCGAGCGCCTCGCGTTTCTCGAGCCGACGGAGGGCTTCCGAGCGAAGTGGCAATACAACAACCTGATGTTCGCAGCGGCCGGCCTAGCGCTTGAAAACGCGACGGGTTCGACGTGGGAGACACGTGTGCGCGAACGCATCCTCGAGCCGCTCGGGATGCGCCGCACGACGTTCGGGCTGGCGGAGACGGAGGCCGCGACGGACGTCGCGCGACCACACGATCGCAAGGGCTTGAAGGACTTCGTGCTGCCCTTCCACGACCTCACCGCGATCGGCCCAGCGGGCTCGATCCACTCCAGCGCGAACGACATGGCGCGTTGGCTCGGGTTGCTGCTCGGGCGCGGCGAGGCCAGCGGGCAGCGCCTTCTCGAACGCGGCGGCTTCCAGGCGCTGGTGTCCGCGGTCTCAGTCATCGACGGTGACGGCGCGCCGACCGCTTACGGCCTCGGCTGGATGCTTGACGCGCGCGAGGGTCACTTTCGATTCCACCACGGCGGCGGCATCGACGGCTTCACGACCCAGGTTGAGGTGTATCCCACCGAGCGACTCGGGATCTTCGTCGCGACGAATCGCGCGAGTGTGCTGACGAATCTCGCGGCGACGCAGCTCGCCGAGCGCTTTCTCGAGCTCGAAGTTGCCGACACCGCGAGCCTGGCCGCGACGCAGATGGAAGCCCGAGAGAAGATCGGCGCCGATCTCCAGAAGTCGCGCGCGGTGGACCGCATCGGCGACGCGCCGCACGCCCGCCCGCTCGCCGCGTACGCCGCGCGCTACTGGCACGCAGGTTACGGCGACCTCGAAGTGACACTCGATGGCGAAGCGCTCCGCGTGCGCTACGGAGCCTACGACGTGCCTCTCGAGCACTGGCACTTCGAGACGTTTCGCTGCGGCGAAGCCCAGGGCGCAGACATTCTCGAAGGATTGCTCGTGCAATTCCGTGACGACGCGGCGGGGCTCGTGACGAGCGTCGAGCTGCAGCTCGAGTTGATGGTCGCGCCGATTCGATTCAGCCGACAGCCCGACCGAGGCCTCGCCGACCGCGCATACAGGGAGCGCTGCGTTGGCGATTACATGCTGTACGGTCAGTCCATTCTGGTGGCGTCCACAGACACTGCGCTGACTCTGCACATCACGGGTCAGCCCATCTATTCGCTCCGCCCCGCGACGCACGGTCGATTCACGCTCGACGTCGCGGACGGTTTCTGGGTGCGTTTCGAGTTGCCCGAAGCCGGGCCGGCGACTGGCCTCGTGTTGACTCAGCCGAACGGCACGTTGCGGGCCGAGCGGCGCGAATGACCGCTGGAGGGCGTCGGTGGCGTGTTCGGCGGATGGCCACAGAGCCGCCGCGGGGTCACGGTTTCGACCAGCGCACAAAGTGCTCGACGGTGGCCCCGAGGGCGCGCTCGAGGTGTCCATGCAGCATCCCATCCGGAGTCGGTCGCAATGGGTGGGTCGCTCCAAAAGCGTGATTGGCACCCTCGATCGCGAGCAGTGATCCGCTCGGAAGGACTTTGGCGACGCGCTCGCCCGTAGTGACCGGCACCGCGTCGTCAGCGGTCCCGTGCACGACGAGTGACGGGCACACCACACGCGCTGCGGCCGCGAGGATGTCGAAACGCGCGCGGTCGGCCTCGAACTCGTCGAGGATCTCGAGGCCGAGGTGGTGGACTTGCCCGGTGCGGAGATTCGGGATCGGGAGTCGCCCCGCTCTGCGCCAGACTTCCTTGGTCGCGGCATCGATTCGATCGACGTCGTCGATCGGCGCCCAAATTACGAGCGCATCGGGCGGGTCCTGTGCTGCGGACAACAACGCGATCCCGCCGCCGCGGCTGTGTCCGTACAGCCCGAGTCGCTCGACCTCGAGCTGGCCTGCGCACCCTGCAACGGTCCAGGCTCGCACGAGCGCGAGGTCTTCCCATTCGAGGCCATGGGTGTTGCGCTCGAAGGCCTCGTCGTCATCGATGATCTCGAACCGCGCCTCCGGATCCCCTGGACGCGCCGAAACGCCGTTGTGCGACGCGTTGTACGAGACCACCGCGAAGCCGGCGGCGGCGAGGCGGCGCGCGAGCTCGGGGAAGAAGGCCCAGTGCATGAACCCTTTGAAGCCGTGCACGAGCACGACCGCTGCCCGTGGCCGTTCCACGGCGGTAGGGAGGGTCAACGTCCCCACGACCGGTCTCCGGCCGGTGCTGCCGTGGCTCAACTCGAAACAATGGGCAGGTGGTTGCCCGGGCCCCGTGCTCGGATCGAGTTCATCGGACATGTGTGCTGCGGCGCATCTCGTGGCTTAAGGACTGCGTTTACCCCGCTGTTGCATTGCTTCGCCCCGTCGAACGGTCCCAGGAAGCCACCTGCGGCGCCTATCGTGCTCGACGACCATACAGGTCGCCTGCGCGCGCTAGTCACCACAGGTGACTTCCTGGAAATCGCTCGAACACGCATGATTCTGGGCCCTACCGGGCCCAGAATCATGCGTTCGGGCCGAATCAATGCAACAATCAATGCAACAGCGGGGTTGAAGTTCCAAGCGTGGAGTCCGATCGAGGCCACTCGGGCCTCGAGTCACACCCCCGTTCATCCCCTGGGACATCCGACCAGCTCTTCAGGGCACGACCGTCGCTTCCAGAGCGTCGGTCAGCCCATAGCGCGTACCGTCGAGCTGCGCGGCGTCGCGGAAGAGCCACTGCAGGTGCATGCGCTCGCCCGGAACGAGCCCCGCGGCGACGAGGTCCAGCCCGGTGAAGGTGTAGGTGAGCACGCCATCACAGCCGCCGATACCGGTGGCCGTCACAGGCCGGATCCGCGCGAGCGGCGATGCGACGCAGAGGGTGCCCCCGAGGTACGGGCGTGAGTCCGGTGCGAGGCTCCAGGTGAGGAACCCGGTGGTCCCGCCGATGACTTGTTCGGCGTGCACCTCGAATGCGGGGCCAGTGAGGCTCGGGACGGCGACGGCGCCGATGCGCGGCGTGCAGCCCGCGCTCGTCACCTTCGCCGTGCAATAAGCGGCCGGCGTGCCGCGGTACATGCGATCGAACGGGAAGGCGCCGACGTCTGCGCGTGAGCCGTCCGGGTCCATCGTGTTCGGATCTCCCGTGTCGATGCAGGGTGAACCCGTGAATAGCGCCAGGTCGCGTGTCAGTGGGCCGAAGAAATGCGGGTCGGCGTCGAAGTTGCCTTGACCCATGGCGCCCCCCGCGACATCGCTATAGGTCACAGAGGGCTGCGCGCTCGAAGGTCCCGCGATCTGTCCCGGCTGGTTGCCGCGCACGATCGAGCTCGTCACCGCGAACCCACCGAAGACTCCGCCTCCCGTTGAGCGAGCGACGTTGTCCAGCACGGTGCAGCGGTCGAGGATCGAATTCGCCGCGCCGCCGCCGCGGGTCGCCTCGTTCCCATAGAGCACGCAGCGCTCCAGGAGCGCGCCATAGGCCGCGCCTCCGGAATCGATCAAGAACGGGTGTCCACCGTCGACAGTGCGATTGGCTGTAAAGACACACTCGACCGCCGAACCGTTGAACATGGCGCCGCCGAAAGCGTCCTCGAAACTCGGCGCGTATTCGATCGCGTAATTCCCCGTCAGGGTGCAGCGCTCCAACGCGACGCTGTGGGTCGCGCCGCCCTTGCCATAGACGAAGTTGTCGCGGAACGTGGAGTCCTGAGCTCGCGCGCCAGCGAGACCTCCGCCATGGAACGCGCCGCCGAAACTCGCCTCGGTGCTGCCGAAGCCGTTCTCTGAGAACTCGGAGTCGCGGACCTCGAAGGGCCCGTACAGCGCCCCACCGAACTGCGCACGATTGAGGCGGAACGTGCAGCGCGCGATCACTCCCTCGCCTTCGATTGCGCCGCCGCGAAAACACCCGAGGGTGTCTGTATTGCTCTCGAACAGGCAATCCTCGAAGCGCGCCGCGGTCCCGATCACACGCGCGCCCGCGCCGCGGAACGCGCGATTCGAAGTGAACTCCGATCCGATGGCGACGAGCCGCCCGCCGGTGACGTAGAGGCCCCCACCTTCGGACGCGCCGCCAGTCGGGTTGTTCTGCGCGACCGTGCAACTCATGAAGACCGCGCTCGACGCCTCGACGCTCACGCCGCCACCGAGACTCGCGCGGCAGCCGCGGATCGTCGTGCCGGTCACGCTGAGCGTCGCGCCGTTGATCGCCGCGATTCCGCCACCGCGGCTGTTGGCGACATTCGGGCCGCCGACACAATCCACGATGGTGCAGGCCTCGAGGGCGAGTGTCGCGCCGTCGACGAGCGCACCGCCGCCGCGGCCGACACCGTTCACGAGGAGGCCGCGCCCAGCGCGCAGCTCGAGGCCCTCGATCCGGGTCCCGCGGCCCTCGCCCGAACGCACGAGGACACACGGCGTACCGGCGCCGGTCGCGTCGATGAGCCGCCCCGATCCGCCGACGATGCGCAGCGCCTTGCCGAGGAAATCGATCGGGCCGTACGTGCCGGCCGCGACGTCGAGGGTGTCGCCGCTGACCGTGGCGGGCGCGGCGATCGCCGCTTGAATCGATGGGTACGGTGAAGACGGCGTCCCGTTGCCGGGTCCGGGCGCGGCGCTATCCACGGACCAGATCGACTGGCTGGCCGCCGGACGGGCGGACAGCGGAACGGAAAAAGACAGGAGGGCGACGCCGAGCGCGGCGTAGCGCAGCGCAGCCCGGAGCGCGAGAACGACAGGCAGTGATCGCAACGTGGGCCTCCTTGGAAGAGATGGGCAGGCGGCGGGAGCAGCCCCAGAATGCCATTTCAGTATACCCCGCTGTTGCATTGTTTCGCGGCGAATCAATGCAACAGCGGGGTATAGGAAGTACTCGACGAGCCCTCGAGACTCCGCCTTATGGCCCGGCGACAGGCCTCGGCGCTGCGCCGTGAATCCCACGCACCGAGCGACCGCTCGGATCCGCGCAGTCCTTGAACGACGCGTCCCATTCGATCGCCGCCGGCGTCGAACACGCGACGCTCGGACCACCCGGCACACACGCCGCGGCATCCGGCCCAGGGTAGTGCTGTTCGAACACGTCGCGGTAGAAGTACGCCTCTTTGGTCGCTGGCGGATTGTGTGAAAAGCGCCACGCGGCTCGCGCGAGCTGCTCATCGCTGACACGCGCCGCGGCGTGTTGTTTGAGCGAGTCGATCCAGCCGTATCCGACGCCGTCGGAGAACTGCTCCTTCTGGCGCCATAGGATCTCGTCGGGCAACGCGCCCTCGAAGGCCGCGCGCAACACGTGTTTTTCCATGCGACCGTCGCGGCAAAGTTTCTGTGCCGGATCGAACGCCATGGCGACGTCGAGGAAACGCACATCGAGGAACGGCACCCGCGCTTCGATGCCCCACGCGGCCATCGACTTGTTCGCGCGCAGACAGTCGAAGAGGTGCAGCTTGTCGAGCTTGCGCACGGTCTCCTCGTGCAGCGCGCGCGCGTTCGGCGCTTTGTGAAAGTACAGGTAACCGCCGAAAATCTCGTCCGAACCCTCACCCGAGAGCACCATCTTGATGCCCATCGCCTTGATGCGCCGCGCGAGCAGGAACATCGGGGTCGAGGCACGAATCGTCGTGACGTCGTAGGTCTCGATATGCCGAATGACCTCGCTCAACGCGTCGAGACCTTCGTCGATCGTGTACGTAAAGCCGTGGTGGACCGTGCCGAGGGCTTTCGCCGCAGTGCGCGCCGCAGCGAGGTCCGGCGACCCTTCGAGTCCGATCGCGAACGAGTGCAGGCGGGGCCACCAGGCCTCGTCGCGACCACCCGACTCGATGCGACGCCGCGAGAACTTCGCGGCACAGGCAGCGACGAGGGACGAGTCGAGGCCACCCGACAAGAGGACGCCATAGGGCACGTCGCACATGAGTTGGCGCTCGACCGCGGCCTCGAGCTCCGCCCGCAGCGCGTGGGGCTCGAGCGCGCAACCGTCTACGGCATCGAATTCCCGCCACTCGGGTGTGTACCAGCGCACAGGGCGCTGATCGCCCTTCCGGAGGTAGTGACCAGGTGGGAACTCCTCGAACGTCCGGCAGAGGCCGATCAGGCCCTTCATCTCCGAGCTGAAGACGAGCGCGCCCTCGGCTGTGCGGCCCATGTAGAGCGGGATCACGCCGAGCGCGTCGCGCGCGACCAACCACTCACCGCTCACGGAATCGTACGCAACGAAAGCGAAGATCCCGTCCACGTCCGGGAGGAACGCCGTGCCGCGGTCGCGCCACAACGGCAACAACACCTCGCAGTCGGACTCGGTTGTGAACGGATAGTCGACCGTCGCCCGGAGGCTTTGGTGATCGTAGATCTCGCCGTTGACGGCCAGGACCAACCGCCCGTCCGGGGAACGCAGCGGCTGCGCGCCGCTCTCCACGTCGACGATCGAGAGGCGCTCGTGGACGAGGACGCAACGGCCGTCGGCGTAGACCCCGCTCCAATCCGGCCCCCGGTGGCGCATGCGCCGCGAGCCCTCCAATGCGCGGGCGCGCATGGCCGCAGGGTCGTGATCAGCGTTCAGTTCGAGCAGCGCGAGGATCGAGCACATGGCCTCTCAGTATCGGCCGCGGGGCAGGCGCGGGTCGAACGGAAAGGGCCGCAGGACACGCGTACACTCTTTCGCGCCCCCCGGAGCTCGTTCCCATGCCATCCATCGCTGTTCGTCGACTCCGCCCGTCCAAGAAGTGGCGTGTTGCCTCCCTCGCAGCCCTTGGGCTCGCGTTCGGGCTCTCTGCTTCGGCCGTGGCCCATGGGCAGGTCAATCCGCTGCGCAGCATCGGCCTCGCGACCCGGGACATCGTAGTCGAGGACGGTGTCGCGCCGACCCGGGCGCTGCACATCCTGACGCTGACGGCCGGGCTCGACGGCGCGCTGGCCGGTGACGTCGTCGGTCTGGCGGTCGAGCTGCCCGGCCTCGAGATCGCGCGCCGCGAGGTGCCGGAGGCGAGCGAGTGGACCGGTCCATTCGTGGAGTTCGAGCTGCCCGATGGTGGAGGCTCGTGCTCGCTCAGAGTCGATGTCGACTCCGACGGAGGCAACGCCGTGTGGCGCCTGGAGGTAGCACGCGAGCAGCCGTTCTCCATCGCCCTGGGGGCGTTGCGCCTGCAGCTCTTTGGCGAGACGACGAGCACGACGTTCGTCGCGCCGCTGCCTGGGCGAGCCTCGGCGACGCCGCCTCGGTGGACGCTGCTCGGTCCGGACGCCGGTGGCGAGGTCAGCGCCGGCGACGTGCTGTCCCTGTCGACGGATGGCTTCACCGGCTACGAACAAGTCACGATCGAGACCGAGCTCGGGCCGCAACGCTTGCTCACGCTCGAGGAGGCCGGCGAAGGGACTCGTCAGGCGCGTATTCCGTCCGGACTCTTCGGGCCAGTTCGTGTGATGACCCTGCGCCAGGATGGGGACAACTTCGTGCACGAAGGCGTGCCGATCGAGCGTGAGTGGTTCGCGATCGATGCGCGCTGGTACACGGCGCCCGGGGACCCGGTGGCCGAGCTTACGCGTGGCGCCGAGTTGGGCGCGATCATGACCTTCGACCTGGAGACCTCTGATCCGCTCGGGCTCGAGCTCGCGACCGTCGCCCGGCTCGACCTCGAGGGCGGCGGCGCGCTGCATGTCTTTGGCAGCCACGCGGTGACCCAGCAAGAGGTGCAGCGCACAGTGGAGGTCCTGCGTGTCCTGCTCGCTGATGTCCCGGGCGCGCCGCCCGAGCTCGGGAAAGGCCCGCTGCGTACTGCATGCGCAGACGCGCAGCGCGTCTTCCTCCTCGGGTACGAAGGGGAGCAGGGTGGACCGGCCGAGCATTTGACCCACTACGGGTACACATCCACCCTCGTCGTCGCCGAGGCGATCCATGTCGAGGGCTCAGATTTTTACGTCTCGGGCAAGTGGTTCTACGACGCCATGGTCGCCTCGCTGGTGGACGCGCTGGTGGAGATCGCGTTCGACGCCGAGCTCGACCTGTACGGGAGGCTGGCGATCACCGCCGCTCTCGCGGAGGATTCTGGTGTGTACCGTCCCTCGGGCAGTGACCACACAGACAGCCATTTCGTCGGCGAGTACGTCGCGAGCCTCTTCGAGGTCGCGCTCGGACACTGGGAGGGTCAAGGCGACGACGAAGGGCGCGTCCGTGGAGGCATGTTCGGGGTGAGCGACCGAACCGGTTTGATCGAAGCCGATCCGGCTGGGTGGGCCCTCGTGCAGGGCTGGCTCGGTGAGACCCTCGACGCTGACCTGAGTGTCCACCCCGACTTCCTCGGTCCATTCCACCTCGATCGACGCGTGGACTTGCCGTACACGGCCCGCACGCAGTACCTCACGCGCATGCGCTTGCTCGGGGCGGCGGACTCGGACCTCATCGGCAACGGGCACGCCAACGTGCTCGCGGGCAACGCGGGTGACAACACCCTCGTCGGCGGCGCGGGCGTAGACATCGCGGTCTTCCGCGGCGCGCGCGCCGAGTACACGATCGAGAACATCGACGGCGCCGCCCGCGTCACGGACTCCGTAACCGACCGCGATGGTCGCGATCTTTGCCTCGGCATCGAGGTCCTGCGCTTCGACGATGGCGAGCTCCCGCTCGATGGCAGTGTCGGAGAGGGTCCGCAGTGGGTATCCTTGTTCAACGGCCGCGACCTCGAGGGTTGGACACCCAAGTTCACGCACCATCCGCTGGGTGAGAATCTGCGCGACACGTTCCGCGTCGAGGATGGCCTCCTGAAGGTCAGATACGACGGTTGGGAGCGATTCGAAGGCGAATTCGGGCACCTGTATTTCGAGCAACCTCTCGCGAACTATCGTCTGCGCATCGAGTACCGCTTCGTCGGCGAGCAAGTGCCCGGCGGGCCAGGCTGGGCTGTCCGCAACTCGGGGGTCATGCTTCACGGGCAGGATCCGCGCACGCTGGGACTGCACCAGGAGTTCCCCTGCTCAATCGAGGCGCAGATGCTCGGCGGCGACGGGGACCCGGCGCACCTGCGTCCGACGGCGAACTTGTGCACCCCTGGCACCCATGTCGAGATGGAGGGCGCGCTCGTGAAGCGCCATTGCACGAACTCGACGTCGGCGACCTTCCACGGCGACCAGTGGGTGGTGATGGAGATCGAGGTGCGCGGCAACGAGGTGATACGACACCTGATCGATGGCGCGGTCGTGCTGGAGTACCAGCGCCCTCAACTCGACCCCGCCGACGCCGACGCGGCGGCGCTCCTCGGGAGCGGTGTCGACGCGCAGCTCGCGTCGGGCTACATCTCGATCCAGGCCGAGAGTCACCCCATGGACGTGCGCGAGATCGAGATCCTCCAGTTAGGGGACTGAGCGCACGCGTTCCTCCGCCACGTCAGTCGAGTGGGCGCAAGCGGACGAAGAGGGCGACGGTGTCCGGGTCCTCGCCGGCCACCTCGAGCTCGAACGGAGACATGGATTCGTGCACCTGCACGCTGTCGCCAGCGTCGAGGTCGACGGCCTCGCCCTCGCCCGTGAGGCGCGCGCGCGCGGCGCTGTCGACGATGTGCAGGAGGCCCTGGGCCCCGGGCTCGACTTCCAGCACCGCGCGACGCAGCCCGAGCCGCAGGACCTCGACTTGCGCCCGGAGCACGCCTTTGCGGACGAGGACGCCGAAGTCCTCGACGGGGCCCTCGACCAGGTCGGCGTGTGTCTCGAGGGCGCCGTCGAAGGTGTAGGGCGCGAGTCGTCTGAGCCGCGCGCGCCCCCGGGCTGCGCCGTGGTCGAGCACCAGCCCAGCGCCCGCCGTCACGACGAGCACGCGCGTGAATTCCTCGAAGCGCGAAAAGGGGCCGGCGCGATCGACGCCGGCGCACGAGACTCGCCAGTCGAAGTCACCCCGCTCGAAGCTCGCGCCGGACGGGCCAAGGGCGAGCTCGTGCGTCTCGCCCCCGCCGTTGCGCCACGGCGTGCGCCGCGCGTCTTCAGCCGCCAAGAATGTCCATCGTTCCACGCCGGAGGTTCTACCGCAGCGGAGGACTCGAGCGAAGGAACCTTTGGACTCTTCGTCCGGGCTAGAACAAATCCCGGTTGACCGTGAACGTCGACGACGTCACGAGTTGCCCCGACGGGTCCAGCACGAGCCACTGCAGCAGCAGCGCGCCCTCGACCATCACGTTCTGGAAGTAAGAGACCGAGGCCTCGCCCTGCCCGTCCAACGCGATCATCGCCGAGCGGCGCACGAAGGCCTGCGGTTGCGCCTGCAGCGCGATCGGGTGAATGCCACCGAGTTGCATCACGACCGGGACTGGCTCGAAGAACTGCGAGCGCGCGGCCCACAGGAACGCCGCGCCGTTCGGAATCCCGCCGCGCAGCCCGATGGTCGCGTTGCCGGAGTTGCCGAGGCCCGGCCCGGCGAAGGTCGCCTCGGGGCGCGCGCCCGACACGTTGTAACGCACCCACGTGCCCACACCGAAGCAGTCCGAGAACGCGATGCGCAGCGAAGTGTGCTCGGGCTGGTAGGCGCCGAACTCGGTGCCGACGCCAGCGTCGACGAACTCGAGGGCGCCCGCGAAGCGCGGGAAGGCGGCGAGCTGATCGACACGCTGGCCTGCGGGGTCGAGGAGCCACACGGCGCTCTCGTTGCCCGTCCCACCCGAATTCGTCTCCGTCACGAACATCCGATCCGTCGCGGCGTCGTAGTCCGTCGACGAGATGCTCGCGAAGCCGGCAGAGTGCGAGACGCCGTTCTGCTCTTGCAGCAGCACACCGGAGCTCGCCTGGGCCGCGCTGAAACGCACGATGCGCGCCGAACCTGGCGCAGGCGGGAAGCCGGCATCCAGGATCGACACGAAGAGATCCCCTTGGCTGTCGACCTCGACGGGCCCAGAGAAGCCAGTGACCCGCACGACCTCGCTTGTCGCGCCGCTGATCAGGTCGACACGCCAGACCGAGTTCGTCCCGAAGCCAGCCGTCGCGGCGCTGACGTAGGCGAGGCCCGGCACGACATCGAACGTGAGGTCGAAGTTGAACGAGATCGAGGTGATCACGCGCACTTGCCCGGTCGCCAGATTGAGCTCGCGGATCGCGCCCGTGGAGGACTCGCCGAAGTAGGCGAGCGTCTCGTCCTCGCTGAGCCGCAAGAAGCTCGAGAAGACCGGGAACAAGAGCGTCGTGTGGGTCTGGAGCAGGGTCCCGTCGGCCGCGCGGCGATCGACGTGTTGCCCGTCGAAGGCGAGGTACGAGCCGTCGCGGAAGCCCGCGATCGAGGGGAATCTGCCGCAGTAGAGAGAGATGTCGGTGCTGCCGATGAAGCGGTAGCCCGCGCCGACCGTCTGGGCGGAGGCGCTGTCCGAGAAGGCCGCGAGCGATGCACCAGCGAGGAGCACGGCGGTCAGGGTTCGAAGTGTCATGGTGAGTCCTTTCGAGTTCCGCGAAAGGCCGACACGGAGTCGCTCCAGGACACAGGCGAACGAAGTGCACACGGCGTGCACTCACTCTCCGCCCGGCCCGTGATCGTTCTCCGCGATCGGCGGGACCTACCGGGCGGCCAGGGTTTCCTGGCTCAGCACGCGCGGGCCCCTCCGAGCCTTCCCAGCGATCGCGCGCCAGTGACTTGGTCCGCCGTCGGACCTTTGGAGGTGCCCCCGCTCGTACATCACAGTGGCGGGACCGCGCCGGATTGGTACCGGACTTCCCCACGACCGCACGGGAGTAGGCCAGCATCCTACTCCCTGCGCGAGAACGGCGTCAAGCGTCGTCGTGGGGTCCGTCTCGAACCGGGGACGTGATGTGCACCGCCACCTGCGGGATCTAGCGCCGACGGGGAACCTCGGCTGAGGCCGGTCGGGCAGCTCGTCGAAGCCGCTCAATTCGCCGCTGGGTCCACGAGCGTGCCCTCGACGAGGGCGCGCGCGCGGTCGAGCTCGATGTGCTCCCCACGCACGACCAAGAGATCTCCCGGCTCGAATACGAATTCCCCGCCCGGCCCGTGGAATTCTTCGGCGCCGCGTACGATCGCGAGCACGGTCGCCCCCGTGCGGCGCCTGAAGTCGAGCTCGGAGAGCGACTTGCCGGACGCGCCGCGGCCGTGCCCGACGAAGATCGTGTCGACCGCGGTGCTCGCGATGATCTCGCTGACGATCTCGAGCTGGCGCAGCTCCGAGAGCGGACCGCGCAGGAGCTGGTAACCCTCGCGGCGGATGAGCTCGGTCTGCACCGCGATGGTGCCGCGCGGGACGTGGAACTCGCGCAGGACTCGACCGAAGATCTCGACGGAGGTCTCGAATTCCTCGGGCACGACCTGGTCGGCGCCGAGGCGCAGGAGCTCTTCGGTGTCGCGCAGGAAGCGCGTGCGCACGATGATCGTCGTCGTCGGCGAAAGGCGCTTGGCGTGCGCTACCGCGTGCCGCGCCGCGCCAGGGTCGTTGATCGCGACGACGAAGACCTTGGCCTCAGAGAGGCCGAGGTGCAAGAGCGCGTCGGCGCGGCTGATGTCCCCCAGCGAGATCGGGACGCCGCGCGCCGATTCGCGATGAACCCGCTCGGAGTTCAACTCGACGATGCGGTAGCTGATCGATGTGGCCTCGAGCACACGGGCGATGTGCTGACCGGTGAGCCCGTACCCTGCGACGAGGACCTTCACGGGCCCCAATCCGTGGCTGGCGCTCGTTTGTGGTGCGGGCTTCTCTGTTGTGTTGCGATCGACCCAGAAGCTCGCGAATCGCATCACGAACGGCGTCACCACCATCGACAGCACGGCGACGACCAGGAATCGCTGCTCGTTCTCCCCCGCGAGAATCCCGAGCCCGCTCGCTTGCCGCGCAACCACGAAGGCGAACTCGCCGATCTGGAACAGGCCAGCCGCCGTTAGGAACGCGACGCGCCTCGAGCGCATCAGCTTGAAGGCGACTGCGTAGATTACGCCCCCCTTCAGCAGCGACACACCGAGGAACAACCCGACGGTCGAGAGCGGTGATTCGATCAGGACACGCACGTTGAACAGCATCCCGACCGAGACGAAGAACAACGCGTTGAAGACGTCGCGGAAAGGCAGGATCTCGTCGACGACTTGGTGGCTGTACTCGGACTCCGATATGACGAGCCCAGCGACGAAGGCGCCCAGCGCGAGCGGCAGGTGCAGCATCAACGTCACCCAAGCCGCACCCAGGGCGACGAGCACCGTGAAGAGCGTGAACAGCTCACGTCCACCCGCCTGGACGACGATGCGCGCGAGGCGGCTGAATCCGAAGCGCGCGGCGAGCAGCACGGCGAGCACCGCGAGCACCGCTTTGCCGAGCACGAACGCCAGCGAGCCGAGACTCGTGTCGCCCTCGACGGACAACATCGGAACGAGCAGCAACAACGGAATGACCGCCAGGTCCTGGAACAACAGGATCGAGACCGAGAGGCGACCGTAGGCGGTCTCGATCTTCTGCTCGTCCGCCAGCATCTTCAACACGACAGCGGTGCTGGAGGTCGCCGCGAGGAAGCCGAGGAGCAACGCGAACTTGGGCGGCGCGCCGAACAGGAACCCGAGCAGCGCGACGACCGCGATCGTCAACGTCACCTGCAACCCTCCGCCGATCAGCAGCTCGCGCTTCAGGAGCAAGAGCCGCGGCAACGAGAACTCGAGCCCGACCGTGAACAAGAGCAGCGCGACACCGATCTCGGCCAGGGCCTCGACTTCGTCGGTCGCGCGAATCCACCCCAACGCGTGGGGCCCGAGGAGAGCGCCGACGACGAGGAACCCCGCCAGCGGGGGCAGATGTACCCGCTTCAGTACGACGACGATCGGGATCGACGCCGCGAGCAGCAGCAAAATGTCGGAGAGGAACGCGTGACCTGTCGGGGCCGGCACTCAGTTCTCCGTCGCGGCGCGATAGGCCTCGAGGCCGCCGACGACCGGCAACCGCAACGTGGTGCCGCCCAGGTCGACCGTGAGCTCGGTGCCGGGTTTCGGCCACAGCGTGAAGTCGCGGTCGCTAGAGAAGATCATCAGCCCGAGCTGCTGGCCCGCCGGGACGATTTGGTCGTCGGGTTGCAGCGCGAAGGTCAGCTCGACGAACGCGCCGGGGACGAGCGGCTCGCCCTGACGCAGGTCGGCGTGGTTCTGAGGATCGGCCCAACCGCGGGTGATCACGTTGTCGTAGATCCGCCTGCTGTCGGTCCACGGCAGCGAAACGAGCCACACGGAGAGGTTCGCCGAGGGGCGATTCGCCGCGAGTCGTAGGGTCACCGTCGCCGCCCCGGAGAGGTGCAAGGGCGCGCGCAGCACCGGCGAGGTGTAAAGCAGCCGATGCTCGGACTTCTCCGCCTTCGCGAGCTTGTCGCCGGCGACGGACACATCATCGACCAGCGTCTCCTGTACGCCCGGGGACGCAGGGTCCGTCGAGAGCGCGCCGACCTTGTTGCCGCCTGACTGCAAGCTCAACGGCACGAGTCGCGACGCAGGGTGGGGGTAATCGGCATACGCCGTCGGTTCACCCTGCTTGTCGCCCTCGCGCACGATCCACGCCCGCGGGTCCTTCTCGACGCCATTCTCGACGCCATAGAGGTAACGCGAGAACCAACGATTGACGAGACGCAGCGGCGGGTCGCCGCCGTGGCCGCCCTGGTGGAAGTACGCCATGCACGGCACACCGCGGGCTTTCAGCGCCTCGTAGATGCGCACGCTGTGCTCGGGCATGACGTTCCAGTCGTTGAACGCGTGCGCCATCAGCGTCGCGGCCTGCACGTTGCCGATCACGTTCAAGTAGTCGCGACCGGCCCAGAAGTCGTTGTAGTCGCCGCTCAGCCGGTCCTGATTCGCGGTCATCTCGCCGTCGCGGATCGTCGTGTTGCAGTGCTCGCGCAGCAGAGGATCGCCGCTGTTGACGAAGTCGTACAGGACGTCGATGTCCTCGCCCATGTACCCGCCCGGGTGGCGTACGAGGCCGTTCGACCGGTAGTAGTGGTAGTACGACGTATTCGGCGCCACCGGCACGATCGCGGCGAGGCCTTCGACTCCCGTCGTCGCTGCCGCCAGCGGCAGGGTCCCGTTGTACGACGTGCCCATCATGCCGACCTTGCCCGTCGACCAGCTGGCGAGCACGGGCTCGCCGCCCTTCGGCGCGGTGAAGCCAGGAGCGCGACCGTTGAGCCAATCGATCACAGCCTTCGGCGCGAGCGACTCGTTCGAGCCGCCGATCGTTGGGCAGCCCTGCGAGAGCCCCGTCCCCGGCGAACACGAGTGCACGACCGCGAACCCGCGCGGCACCCAGGTGCGGATCATCGAGTCCGAGATCTTGCCCGTGTGCGGGGCGTGGTCGATCACCGGCGCGACACCGCGCGTGGGCGGCGTCGAGCCGAGCTCGTGCTCGGGGTTCCAGAAGAAGCCCCGGTCGCTGCCGGCGATGCCGCTGTAATACGGGCTCGACTCGTAGATCACCGCGACCTTCAGTCCCTCCGACTCGGTCTGTGCTGGGCGGGTGACGTCGACGTACATCCGGTCCGGACTGCCATCACCATCGGAGTCGAACGACGTCTCGACCCACAGGTCGTGGCGGATCCAGCGCTTCGGATCCTTGAAGGCGTCGACGATCTGGGCCTCACCGTCGACGAAGACGGGCATCGCGGTCTCCGTGGTAGGGGCGGGTACTTTCGGCGCGAGCGTTGCCTGCGCGAGCGCGGTCGGGCAGAGGAGGCCGGCGCAGGCGAGGAGGGTGAAATGGATCGTCGAATTCGTCGTCTGCATGGCGGGGCGCGGGGGCGCGTGGAAGGAGAGCGCGTACCCGTGCCAGCATAGTTTGCCGCCGCGCGCCGCGCTCGGTCAGCGGGGCGCGATCGTCAGCCCCGCTGCGCGGTAGAGCGCGGAGACGCCCGCCTCGTGTTCGCCGATCTCTGCGCCGAATCACCCCGCAGCAGGTAATGTCCCTGGCGCGCATGGAACCCTCGGTAGCTGAGCCCCCCCTTTCGCCGCCCGCCTCGAGGAGCCTGCGCCTCGTGGCCCTCGACGTGCTGCGCGGACTGACGATCGCGGGGATGATCCTCGTCAACAACCCGGGTTCGTGGAGTCACATCTACCCGCCGTTGCGCCACGCCGCGTGGCACGGGTGCACGCCCACCGACCTCGTCTTCCCGTTCTTCCTGTTCATGGTAGGGGTCTCGATCCCGCTGGCTCTCGAGCGACGGGTCGAGGCCGCCGACGGATCGGCGCGCGCCGCCGTGCCGAAGGTCCTGCGCCGCGGCGCGGTGTTGTTCGGGCTCGGGCTCGTGCTCGCGGGTTTTCCCGAGTACGACTTCTCGCGCATACGCATCATGGGCGTTCTGCAGCGCATCGCGCTGTGTTACGTGGGCGCAGCGCTGTTGTTCCTCTTTGCGCGCCCGAAGGTGCGGGTGATCGTCGCGCTGGTCTGTCTCTTCGCGTACTGGCCGCTCCTCGAGTTGACGCCGGTGCCGGGAGTGGGCGCTCCGGACATCGACACGGCCGGAGGCCGGCACATCGCCGGTTGGCTCGATCGCGCGGCGCTAGGGAACCACGTTTGGCGCCGCGGTGACTACGACCCGGAGGGTCTCTTGTCGACGATCCCGGCTCTCGCGACGACGCTGATCGGTGTCTTCGCGGGCGCGACACTGCGTCGGCCGCACGGTCTCGCTGTCGCCGCGAGGGCGCTCGCGTCGTGGGGCCTGCTCCTCGCCGTGGCCGGTTGGCTGTGGGGGAGGGTTTTCCCGATCAACAAGCCCCTCTGGACGAGCTCGTACGCGGTCCTCACGGCGGGGCTCGCGATGTTCGCTCTCGCGGCCTTGCTCTGCGTGTTCGACCTCTGTCCCCTGTCCCGCTGGCGCGCGCGCATCGCGCGGCCTTTCCAGGTCTACGGTGTCAACGCGATCACCGTTTTCGTGGGCAGCGGCCTCCTCGCGCGCGTCGTCGGGAGGCTCTGGAAGTTCGACGACGGGCGCACGGCGCAGCAGACGCTGTACACCTGGCTGCAGACGCTGCCGCATAGCGGTCCCCTGCGCGCGTCGCTGCTCTACGCCCTCGTCTGGGTCACCGCGTGGTACTGCGTGCTCGAGGTGCTGTACCGCAGGGGCTGGATCCTGAAGGTCTGAGCGGCGCCGTTCGCGAAGGGTCCGGCGCGCCCCGCGTCATCACGACTTGCGGTCGCGACGGACGCAGGCTATTCGAACCCTCCCGGGCAGAACGAGAGTTACCCTCCCACCCATGCAGCTAGCAATCGCGCTCATTCAGTTCAGCATCGCGCCGTCCAACCCCGAGCTGAATCTGACCCGAATGGAGACGTTCATTCGGCAGGCAGCGAAGCAAGGAGCTCAATTGGTGGTCTTTCCAGAGGACGCGATCACAGGCCCGCTGGCTGGCCAGACCGCGTTCGTCACGCAAGCAGCGACGTATCTCGCCACTTGCCAGGCGTTCGCCGTGAAGTACGAGGTCGACCTCGTGCCAGGTACCTGGACCGTGTCCGACGGCGCCGCCTTGTACAACACGGCTTATTACATCAACAAAGATGGGACGATCGCGGGCAGCTACCGAAAAATCAACCTGTGGGAAACAGAAAAAGTGAAGCTCGCCGCAGGTAAAGCGGTCTCCGTTTTTCCGACCGCGCACGGTTTGGTCGGCATGGTCATCTGCTGGGACATCTCGTTTCCGATGTTGTTCGACGAGATGGCCAAGCAAGGCGCCCGGTTGGTCATCTCGCCGACGTACTGGTCGTTTCCGCGAGCGGTCGAGACCGACGACGAGATCAACGACGAGATCTTGCTGATCGATTCGCTCTGCACGGCGCGCGCCTTCGACAACAACATCGTTTTCGTGTACTGCAACGCTGCAGGCGAATTGCAGACGGAAGGATTCGATGCCGTACTCAGCGGAAGATCTCAGATCACGCACCCGCTGAACAAGGTCATCTGCAAGTCCGCGGCCAACGAGGAAGAGCTGCTGTTTTCGATGATCAGCATCGATTGATCCAGAGGATGAGACCCGAGGTCGTCTCGCAACACTCAGCCCCGGCGCGGACCGCAGGGGCGAGCGCCGTGTCGATCCGAACCATTCAGCATTGGGTCAGGCAGCACTGGGTCAGTGCCCAAGGACGCGGATGAACCCGCATTGAAACCCCAATGAGGCGCGCTTCACTCGAGCGGTCGGCTCCAGTTTGCACGCGTGCTACTCGAAGAGCGCCATTCGCTCGGCAGTTCGCGCGCCGCCGGGATCAAAATTGGAGCAGTCACTTCTTCAATCAAGGGCTACGCTCCCTCGTTGGAGGCAGCCCCGCAACAGGGCCTTCCGAGACGAATGCACTCATTGACTGCCTCAACACGCCCTGCAGCGCCACGCACCCCTGAATCGGGGAAGGCTCCGGCTCGCCCTTTCGGCCTCGACTCCAGCCCGTTGCACGGCGAGCTGCTGGGCGTCGCACGACTCGAAGAACGCGCGCGGACACTGGCCGCCGAATTCACGGTCTCGCGCAACCCGCGGCGTGGCGCGCAGAATCTGCTCCGGCGCCTCAGCGATGACAAAAAGGCGTTGCGTCACGCCTACCGCCTGCTCTCCAGCGACGCGACCCGCGGCGAAGCGATCACACCCACGACCGTGTGGCTGCTCGACAACTTCCATCTCCTGGAGAGCGAGATGCGTGAGGCCTGGCACAACCTGCCGCACCGCTACTACCGCGAGCTGCCCAAGCTGGCGACGCGGGAACTCGCGGGCACGGCGCGCATCTACGCGATGGCTGTCGAGGTCCTTCGGTACAGCGACGCGCGACTCGACGCCCATCGGCTGATCCGCTTCATCTACGCGTACCAGACCGTCGCACCCCTCACTATTGGCGAGCTCTGGGCCTGGCCGAGCATGCTCAGGCTCGCGCTCATCGAACACCTACGACGGCTCGCCGATGAATTGGTCGAGTCCCGGGCTGGCCGCCGCGCGGCCGATGCTCACTTCGACGCCTTCGAGCGCGAGGGCCACCGGATACCTCCGCTGCCAGAGTCGTTCCACGTCGCCTTCGTCGCCCAACTGCTGCAGCGCACGCGTGAGTACGGACCCGGCGCCGCCGAGTTACGCAAGCAGCTCGAAGAGCGCCTGATAGCCTCCTGCACGACGGTGGAAGAGGCCGTGCGCGCCAGCCACCAGCAGGCGGCGATGAGCAACCTCTCGATAGGGAACTCGATCACCAGCCTGCGTTTGTGCGCGACGCTCGATTGGAAAGAATACGTCGAAGAAGTGAGCCTCATCGAAGGCATCCTGCAGCGCGATCCGCAAGGCACCTACGGGCGCATGGTATTCGCCAGCCGCGACCGCTATCGGCACGCGATCGAAGAGCTCGCGGATCGCACCGGTGAGGCACAGGTGCGCGTCGCACATCGCGCCGTCGAGAGCGCGCGACAGGCGGCAGAGGAGCTCGGCGTCGAGCATTGCGCCGCTCACATCGGTTACCACCTGATCGGGATCGGCCGGCGGGATCTGGAGCGTGATGTCGAGCACCAGGCGCGACCTCCCGAGCGAGCGCGGCAGCTCCTCTCCCGGCATGCGACAGCGCTCTACCTAGGCTCGATCGCGTTGCTCACCGGTGTGGGTGTTGCCGCGACCCTCGGTATCGCAGGCGGTCTCGAGCTGCCACCTTGGAGTTGGCTACTCGTCGTTGTGATCGCGCTGGTGCCCGCCAGCGAGCTCGCCGTGTCGCTGCTGCACAGCCTCGTGCATCGACTGATCAAGCCCGTGCCCTTGCCCCGCATGGATCTCCGCTCGGGAGTGCCAGCCACGGCCCGCACCATGGTCGTCGTGCCTACACTTCTGACGTCGGTGGAAGGTGCAGAGCGGCTGGTCGATCAGCTCGAAGTCCACGCGCTGGGCAACATGGACCCGAACGTCCACTTCGCGCTGCTAACAGACTTTCCAGACGCGGCACACCAGAGTCTGCCCGGTGACGAGGCCGTGCTATCAGCCGCGATTGCTGAAATCGACGCTCTGAACGCGCGCTACGCACCGGACAAGGCGGATCGGTTCTTCCTGTTTCACCGCGCTCGGCACTGGAACGAGAGCGAGGGCGTCTGGATGGGTTGGGAGCGCAAGCGCGGCAAGATCGAGGAGTTCAACCGACTACTGCGAGGCGCGGCCGACACCGGCTTTGTTACGCAAGTCGGCGATACGTCGATCTTGTGTTCGGTGCGCTATTGCCTGACGCTCGACAGCGACACGCGCCTGCCCCGGGACACGGCTCGGCAGCTGATCGGCGTGATCGAGCATCCGCTCAACCGCCCCCAATTCGACGCGGCCGAGCAACGTGTCGTCGCCGGCTACGGCATCCTGCAGCCGCGTGTCAGCGTGACCATGGCCAGCGCCGCGGGCTCCTTGTTCGCGAGGACCTACGCGGGTCACACTGGGGTCGACCCCTACAGCACCGCGGTATCGGACACCTACCAAGACCTGTTCGCCGAAGGGAGCTTCATCGGCAAGGGGCTCTATGACGTCGATGCCTTCACCGCGTCCCTGGCCGGCCGGGTCGGCGAGAACGCGATGCTGTCCCACGACCTGTACGAAGGGTTGTTTGCGCGCTGTGCGCTGGTGTCAGACGTCGAGCTGGTCGACGATTTCCCGGCGAGTGTGCTGAACCATGCGCGACGCCAGCATCGGTGGGTGCGCGGTGATTGGCAGATCCTGACGGCCATGCTGCCAGTGATCGCGACTCGGAATGGCCTAGTGCGCAACCGGCTGCCGCTGATCAGCCGCTGGAAGATCTTCGACAACCTGCGTCGGAGCATGTTGTCGCCGACGCTGCTCGCCCTACTGCTCCTCAGTTGGACGTGCCTGCCAGGGTCCGCGCTAGGGTGGACGCTGGCGGCGTTGGCAGTGATCGCGTTCCCGCTTCTCCCTCCTCTGATCCAGCTCGCCGGAGGCCCGCGGCCGCAGCAACCGTGGCGCGTCTTCCTACACGATGTCTGGGCGGGCTTGAAGACAGCCGGCGCGCAAGTCGTGCTGCAGACGACGCTGCTCGCTTACCACGCCGGCGAGATGGTGCATGCGATCTCGCTCACGCTGGTGCGGATGGCGATCACGCAGCGCCGGCTTTTGGAATGGGAGACCGCGGCGGCCACGGCCGCGCGTTCCACAGGCCATTCACCACGTCGCGGCCCGATCCGTTTCGTCATCGAGATGTGGGCTGCCCCGGCAATTGCCACGCTCGCGCTCGGTGCAATCATGTGGTTGCGGCCCGCGGCGCTGCCGATTGCCCTGCCGTTCCTTCTGGCATGGTTGATTTCGCCGCTCGTTGCGTGGTGGCTCAGCCGCCCAGTCGTCCCGCCGCGGCTGGTGCTCGACGCCGACGACACGCAGGAGCTCCGCGTCGTCGCGCGACGCACCTGGCACTACTTCGAGCACTTCGTGACGGCCGAAGAACACTGGCTGCCACCCGACAACGTGCAAGTCACACCCGCGCAACGCATTGCACATCGCACCTCGCCGACCAACATCGGGATGGGCCTGCTGTCCACGATGGCGGCGCATGACTTCGGCTATCTGACGACCCAGCAGCTGGCGACACAGATCGACCGGACGTTGCAGACCACTGCCCTGCTCGAACGGCACGGGGGCCATCTGTTGAACTGGTATGAAACAAGGACCCTGGCGCCGCTGCCGCCGCGCTACGTGTCGACGGTAGACAGTGGCAATCTGGCTGCAGCGTTGATGTCACTCGCAGCCGGACTGCGTGAGCTGGGTGAAGTCGATCCCGACACCGATCGGGACGATCGCGCTCGACGGAACGCAGGCGCGATCGACACGGCCTTGGTGCTGGCAGATGCGTTGGCTCATCTCGCCGAGGCGGATACCACGAACGAGCTGCTCAACTCGCGCTGCGAAGGCGCGAAGGACCAGCTCGACGCGCTGCTCGCGTCTCTACGCGTCAGCGCCCCAGAGGGCGAACGCGGTGACGCTGCCGGAGTCTCATTCGCGTCGGTGCAGAGGGCCTTCGAGCAGGTCTCCCTGGCCGCTCCACCCGGCGCGGCAGCCGACGGTGTCACGACTTGGGCGCGGCTACTGGGCGTCGCGATCGAGAACCTGTCAGGTGAAGCGCGGATTTCCTCTGAGTTACAGCAACAACTGATCGGGCTGGCGAATCGTTGTGATGGCCTCGCCGACGCGATGCAGTGGCCGTGCTTGTTTGACAAGGTGCGCGGAGTGTTCGCGACTGGGTGTCGCCTCGCCGACGAAAACGGGCCCGATCGCCTGGACGACTCCCATTACGACCTGCTCGCCTCGGAGGCGCGGTTGGCGAGCTTCTTGGCTGTCGCGCGTGGCCATGTGCCGCAAGAACACTGGTTCCGTCTCTCGCGCGCGCTCGTCAACGTCGAAGGCTGCACGACCCTGACGTCGTGGAGTGGTTCGATGTTCGAGTACCTGATGCCGCTCCTGATGTTGCGCAGTCTGCCCGAGACTCTGTTGGAGAACGCCTGTCAAGCTGCCGTGCTCGCGCAGATTCGTTACGGCCACCGCCAGCGAGTACCCTGGGGCATCTCCGAGTCCGCGTATGACGTCACTGGCGCGAACGGCGACTACCAGTACAAGGCGTTCGGCGTGCCCGGCCTCGGCATGAAACGCGGCCTCACAGACGACACGGTCATCGCGCCCTACGCAACTGCGCTGGCTGCGCTCGTCGACCCCAGGGCGGCCGCCGCCAACTTTCGACGGCTGGCGACCGAGGGAGCGGTCGGACGCTTTGGTTTCGTCGAGGCGCTCGACTACACGCCGCGTCAGGCGCTCGCTCCGGACGGCGTGTCAGCGCCCAGTTCTGCCCGCGTGCCCATCGTGAACGCCTGGTTCGCTCACCACAGCGGCATGACCCTGGTCGCGCTTGCCAATGCCACCCTCGGATCCGTGATGGTGCGACGCTTTCACTCCGACCCACGTGTTATGGCTACGGAGCCGCTGCTGCAGGAGCGAGTGCCACGCTTCGTGCCAGTCATTCAGCCGCGCCCGGAAGAGCCGACCCGCAGCGAACCGCTGGTGATCGGAGTCGCTCCGCGGCGTTTCCGTTCGCCTCATACCGCGCAACCGAGCGCGCACTTTCTGTCCAACGGACACTACACTACGGTGGTCACCAATGCCGGTGGCGGTGGCAGCTCCTGGCGCGGGCAGGCGGTCACTCGCCAGCGCGCTGACGCTACCGGTGATCCGGGTAGCCAGTTCTACTATCTGCGCGATGTGCGCAGTGGCCGCGTTTGGTCGGCCGCGTACCAGCCACTGTGTCGCGAGGCCGGCCGCTACGAGGTCACGTTCCGCGCCGACGAAGCGCTGTTCGTGCGACGCGACGACAACATCGAGTCCCGTCTCGAGATCACCGTCTCGCCAGAGGATGACGTCGAGGTGCGGCGACTCACCTTGACCAATAACTCCGCGATGCTGCGTGAGATCGAAGTCACCAGCTTGGTCGAGATCGTGCTCGCTCCACCGGCCGAGGACCTCTCGCACCCGGTGTTCCAAAAGCTGTTTCTCGAGACTGAATACCGACCCGAGTGTACCGCGATCTTGTGTGGGCGGCGCCCGCGCGTGCAGAACGAGCCGACTCTGTGGGCGGTGCACGCGCTGAGCGCCGAGAGCGGCGTGCACGACGCCATCGAGTGGGAAACCGATCGCATGCAGTTCATCGGCAGGGGGCGAACTGCCGAGAATCCCGTCGCGCTCGACGGTCGCGCACTCTCGGGGACGACCGGCGCCGTGCTCGATCCGATCCTCAGCCTCCGATGCCGCGTGCGCATCGCGCCGGGGGGCAGAGTGCGGCTGGCATTCGCGACGGGAATCGCCACCGATCGCGAGGCAGCGATCGCCCTCGCCGAAAAATATGACGCCTCGACTTCTGCCGCGCGCGCGTTCACCCTGGCCACGACGAAGGCCCAAATGCTGCTCGGCCACCTGGGGATCTCGGGTGAAGAAGCGCAGCTCTACGAACGCCTCGCGTCGCATGTGCTGTGGAGCGACGGGTCACTGAGGGCCGACCCCAGGTTCCTCGCGACGAATACCCTCGGTCAATCGGGTTTGTGGGCACACGGCATCTCCGGCGACCTGCCGATCCTGATCGTGCGTGTCGTGCAGGGGGAGAACTTGGCCCTCGTGCTCCAGGTGTTGCGCGCACAGGAGTACTGGCGGCTCATGGGCCTCACCGCCGATGTCGTCTTGCTCAACGACTTTCGGCAGAGCTACCTCGACGAGATGCAGGGCCAGCTCGCGAGCCTGCTCGAGGATGGACCCTGGGCTGCCTGGCGCCAGCGCTCGGGTGGGGTATTCCTGCTGCGCAATGACGGTATGCAAGAGGCCGCCCAAGCGCTGCTGCTGGCAGCGGCGCGGGCGGTGCTGAACGGAGAGCGCGGCGACCTCGCGGCGCAATTGAGCCTGTACGACGCGGAGCCGACTTGGCCCGAGGCGCTGGTCGCGCGTTCGGAGGAAGGACCTCCTCTGGCGGGCGCCTCCAGGACCGAGGTGCCGATTCCGGCGCTGACCCACGCCAACGGGCACGGCGGGTTCACGGCAGACGGGCGTGAGTATGCGATCGTGCTGGAGGGTGATGGCGACACGCCACTTCCGTGGGTCAACGTGTTGGCCAACCCGCACTTCGGGAGCGTCGTCGGCGCCACGGGTGCGGCCTGGACGTGGTCTGAGAACAGCCGCGAGAACCGGCTGACGCCATTCAGCAATGACACCGTCGGCGAATGGAGTGGCGAAGCTCTTTATCTGCGCGATGAGTCCAGCGCACACGTGTGGGGCGCCACTCCGGGTCCATTGCCGCGGCTGGCGACCTCCGGCCGCTGGGTCACGCGACATGGCGCCGGGTTCACCAGCTACGAGCACCACGAACGAGGCATCACCTGCACGGTGACCGTCTTCGTCCACATAGACGAACCAGTCAAGTTTACGTGTCTTACGTTGCACAACACCGGTGCATCGACGCGCCGATTGAGCCTGTTTGCCTACAACGAATGGGCGCTCTGCCCGCCGCGGGAGGGCGAGAACAGATTCGTCGTTACCGAGCAAGCCACCGGCAGCGGCGCGGTGCTCGCGCGCAACGCCTACAACTCGGACTTCCCCGGACGCGTGGCGTTTGCCCACGCCAGTCTGCCGCTGGCGTCGGCGACCGGCGACCGACGTGAATTTCTGGGTCGCAATGGATCCTTGCGAAGGCCCGCTGCGCTCGGCCGCCGATCTTTGGCGCAGCGTTTCGGTGCTCGCCTGGATCCATGCGCGGCACTGCAAGTGCACATCGACCTGGAACCGGGGGAGACTCGTGAAGTCGTGCTGCTGCTCGGCCAGGGTGAAGACCGCTGCAAGGCGTTGGCGTTGGTGGAGCAGTTCGGCAACCTCGAGGCTGCGCACCATGCGCTGGCGCAGGTCACGGCGCATTGGGACGAAATGCTGGGTGCAGTGCAGGTCACCACACCCGACGACTCCTTCGACCTGATCATGAATCGCTTCCTGCTCTACCAGACGTTGAGCTCGCGGCTCTGGGGACGCACGGGCTTCAGCCAACCAGGCGGCGCCTACGGTTTCCGCGACCAATTGCAGGACGTCATCGCGCTCGGCCTGACGCGACCAGATCTCTACCGCGAGCACCTCTTGCGTTGCGCTTCACGCCAGTTCGTCGAGGGCGACGTTCAGCACTGGTGGCACGATCACACGGGCCGCGGCCTGCGCAGTCGTTGCTCGGACGACCTGCTATGGCTGCCGTTTGCGGTCGCGGAATACGTCCAGACTACCGGCGATCATGGCGTCCTCGACGTGTCGGTGCCTTTCCTGCGAGCTCCGCTTCTGGAGCCCACTGAACAGGACGCCTACGGCGAACCCGAGGTCTCGGACGAGAGTGGAACGTTGTACGAGCACTGCGTACGCGCCATCGAGCGCAGCCTCGTGGTCGGCGCACACGGTCTGCCCCTGATCGGAGCCGGCGACTGGAACGACGGAATGAATCGCGTCGGATACATGGGTCGAGGCGAGAGCGTTTGGTTGGGCTGGTTCCTGTCGCAGATCCTGCGCGACTTCTCCGCGATCGCGCTGACTCGGGGTGACGATGCACGAGCGGGCCGCTGGGGGGCAGAGCGCACACGCCTGCTCACGATGTTGGATGCCAGCTGGGACGGTGATTGGTACCGCCGAGCCTACTTCGACGACGGCACACCTCTCGGCTCGGCCCAATCTCAGGAGTGCCGTATCGACGCGATCTCGCAGAGCTGGGCCGTACTCAGTGAAGGGGCACCACCGCTGCGCGCCGAACGCGCCATGGACTCGGTGCGCATGCAACTGGTGCGGCGATCCGCCGGATTGATCCAGCTGCTCGCGCCTCCGTTCGATACGTCACCGCTCGACCCGGGCTACATCAAGGGTTATGTGCCGGGAGTGCGCGAGAACGGCGGCCAGTACACGCACGCAGCGCTTTGGACCGTGATGGCCATCGCCAAGCTCGGCAGCGGCGATGATGCGGTGGAGCTGTTCCACATGCTCAATCCGATCAATCACACGCGAACTCCCGCGGACGTCGCGCGCTATCGTGTCGAACCCTACGTCGTGGCAGCCGATGTCTACACCCACCCGGCACACCTCGGTCGCGGCGGGTGGACCTGGTACACCGGCTCAGCGGCCTGGATGTACCGCGTCGGTCTCGAGTCGATCCTCGGCCTGACACGTCGAGGCGACCGCTTCGCCGTCGCGCCGTGCATCCCGCGCACGTGGCCGGGTTTCTCCGTGCGTTGGCGAAATGGGCGGAGCATGGTAGAGATCGACGTCCAGAACCCCGATCGTGTCACCTGTGGCGTCGCCGAGGCGCATCTGGATGGCGCGCCCGTCGACGCCAACGCAGTCCCGCTCGTCGACGACGGCGGCACCCACCGACTGATCGTGGTGCTCCGTGACAGGGCGGGAGGGCAGCCCGGAGAAGAGTACAGGTCGAAGGGACGCGTTCCAGTTTCCTAACCGCGGCGCGATTCTCGCGCTCGAAGTCCGCGCGCTCGACGGACGAGATCTGCGGTGAACGCGGCGATCAGGTCGCGCGAGCCAGGCGCCGCGTCCTCGCGGCGCCTGGCCTTCTCTCTATCTTCGACAGCGTGGCCGAGCTCGTTCGAGTGGCCTTCGCGCACTTCTCTGTGGGAGCAAAGGGGGAGTGACGATGTCCCACCTCGATTTGACAGGTCAGCAAAGCATTGCGGGGCAGAGGCCGGCGCGACGTGTCCAATCAGCGCTGGGCCGCCGCCCCACCCATTCACGATTCGAGGGCGACATGCACTTGCTGTGGCGCGCCCTCTCCTTGTTCTCTCGGCAGGGGGCAGAAGAACTGGATCTCGCCGCTCGTCACGTCGTAGAGGCCACCGACGATCGCGAGCCGGTCCTCGTGTTCGAGTCTCCTCAGCGTCGGGCTCTCCTGTCGGATCGCCTCGATCGTGTTCAAGACATGGTCGTAAGCCACCGCGTCGGCGAAGGCGCGTTTTGCATCCGCGTCCGACATCGTGGCGAACCGCGGATCGTCGCGCCGGATCGACTTCTGGATCTCCGCGACGAGCGAGTCGAGGTTGGTGCAGCCGGTCGCTTCGGTCGCGGTGCGCGAGGCGGCCATCAGGTCGATGGACGACGTGACCGCGCCGCAGCGTGTGTGCCCGAGCACGAGGGCGAGGCGTGCGCCCGCGACCGCGCAGCCGTACTCCATACTGCCGAGCACCTTCGGGCTCACGACGTTACCGGCCACACGCACGCTGAAGACATCTCCGAGCCCGAGGTCCATGATGAGCTCGACGGGCGTGCGCGAGTCGATGCAGCTCAGGACGACGGCGAGAGGGAATTGCCCGGCCGCAGTCGATCCGACCTGCCGCCCGAGGTCGCGTGTCAGTCGATTGCCCGTGCGAAAGCGAGTGTTGCCATCGCGCAAGATCTGCAACACCTCGTCCGGACCCATGAGCTCCTGTACGTCGCGACTCGTCCAATCGACGAACTGGATGTCGTCCTCGAGCTGGTAGCGCTCCTTGAACCCGACGAGGCTGAGCTTGACGCCGTGCGCCGGTGCCCGCGAGTCGCGGTAGTCGGCGATGAGGCTCAGTACGTCGGGGTCGATGTAGTCGGTGTGGGTCGCGTCGATCAGCGCCTGCCCACCGCGCGGCACCGCGTCGAGCGCCTGCACGAGGCTCGCGCGGTTGAGGAAGCTCACCTGATTGCCTAGTTCGATGCGCAAGACGTCGCCCGCGACGTGCTTTTCGACGATGCGGCGCAAAGGGCGACGCAGGTTGCTGTGCAGGATGAACGCGGTGCTGATCGCCATCCCGACCAGAATGCCGGTGAGCAGGTCCGTGAACACGATCGCCAGCACAGTCGCCGCGAAAGGCAGGAATTGGCTTCTCCCCTGGGCCCACAGCGCGCGAATCACGGAGGAGCTCGCGAGCTTGCAGCCGGTGACGAGCAAGATCGCGGCCAGAGCCGAGAGAGGAATGCGGTTGAGCCAGGTCGGCACCGCGAGCACGCCGACCAGGATCAGCCCGCCGTGTGCGATCGTCGCGAGCTTGGTCCGGGCACCTGCGTGAACACCGACCGCGCTGCGGATAATCAACGTGGTCACCGGCAAGCCACCGACGAGCCCGCAGGCGATGTTCCCGGCGCCCTGGGCGATGAGCTCGCGATTTGCCGGCGAGCTGCGCCGCTCGGGGTCGAGTTTGTCGATGGCCTCGAGGTTGACGAGGGACTCGAACGAGGCGACGAAGGCGATCAAGAGGGCGGCCCGGTAGACCGCGAGGTTCGACAATGCCGACACGTCAGGCGTGTGCAGCAGCCCGGCGATCGCGTGCCAGGACTCAGCGATGGGGAGTTGCACCAGGTGGGTCCGGCCGATGACCCACGCTCCGCCGATACGCTCGTAGATCAGCCCGACGATCACTCCGAAGGCCACCACGACGAGGGGCGCCGGGATCCTGAGCCGTTGCGCTGTTCTGCTGCGCCCCCACAGCACGAGGAGCGCGACGCTGGCGAGGCCGATCAGCGCTGTGCCGACGTGGAACGCACTCCCGATGCTCAAGAGCTCGGAGAAGGTGTTCTTGTGGTCCGGCTGCTGGAACGACATCTCCCCCTCCAGGTCGGTGTCGTGCCCGAGCAAGTGGGGGATCTGCTTCAGCACCAGGATCACCCCGATCGCGGCGAGCAAACCTTTGATCACACCGGAGGGGATGAACGCGCCGATCGAGCCCGCGCGCGCGATCCCCAGCGCGATCTGGAGCACACCCGCGAGCACAACGGCGAGCAGGAAGGCCTCGAAAGTTCCAAGCGCCGTGATCTGCGTAGCGACCACCGCGATGAGCCCTGCCGCTGGCCCGCTGACGCTCGTCTGTGACCCGCTGAGGAGTCCGACCACCACTCCGCCCACGATGCCCGCGAGCACGCCCGAGATGGGCGGCGCGCCCGAGGCCACCGCGACACCTACGCCCAGGGGCAGGGTGACGAGGAACACGACCAATCCGGCGAGGAGATCCCGCGGAGCTGTCGTGGGGGAAAATGCGCGAGCGGCGGTCGAGCTCATCGGTAGGCGAGATGGAGGCGCGCGCGAGGAGCGGCCGGGCCGGCCTCGCGCTTGCGCCGCGCAGCTGCGCGGCGCTCGTGTGGGTTGGCTGACTCGCCGCCTAGTCTACGCCCATACCCCTCCGCTGCTCATGCGGACTCGCGCGTCGCTCACGCCTAAAAGGCCAATGCATCTGAAGCTCCAGATTGATCCGCCGTGGCCGCGGCAAGCTCCGCTGCGCGGGCGGCCTCTTCGGCCGCAGCTTTCGCGTTCTGCACCGCGCCCTCCGCCGCGACTCGCTCAGGGCCAGCGCTCTGGCGAGGAGGTCGTGATGCCGCCACGGTGTGTTCAGCGCTGCTCGTCCAGGAAGGCCTCGCACTCGGCGAGCCGGCGGCGTACGTCCTCGCGCCGCAGGGTCGCGCGACTCGCGGACTCGAGCGGGACCGCGTGCATCTCCCAGTCGTCGCTGCGCTGCGTGGCGAATGGCAGGTCGTGGTGCCCCGTCGCGAAGAGGTTGGCCATCGGATTGCGACCCCACGCATAGCGGAAGTGCTGCGGCTCGGGCACGAGCGGGCTCGTCAGAACGAGGGCCGACCGATCGAATTGCGGCTCGCCTCGCGCGTCTTTCCCGCGCACGAACCACTGCGCGTCGGCGGGTTGGAACCGGCGGTCCACGCCCGCGATCGCGAAGCCGACGATAGAACCGCCGTCGATGGGCTCGACCTCGTGATCGAGGCGCAGCGTGATCGACGAGCCCTCCGCGCGCACCTCGGTGCAGCGCGGCGGGGTCCACGGAATTCGCTCGCCAAAGCCGTACTGCGTCGCGAGCGCCCAGCGCGAAATGCGCTCGCCGACGGGGAGCTTCTGCTGTGGGTGGTACCACGGGCGGCGCATGTCGAAGCTGCTCGCGAAGCCGATCTGCGAGTCACCTGCGTCGCGTAGGTCGAGAAACGTCCGGTACTGCGCCGCGCGGATGTAGATGCCCGTGTTCCACATCATCTCGAGGTAGTTGTCCCGCGTCTGCGGCGGGCCCTCTGTGCAGAGCGAGATGATCCCGAAGGGCATCGTGGGGTCGCCGAAGGCCTCGCGCCAGGCGCGAATCATCGCTGGGAAGACTTGGCTGTACAGGACCTCGCCACGCATCTGCAGCGCGTTGTTGAAGCCCTGGTGAAATATCGCGCCCTTCACGGGGAACCCCGCGATCGGCGCGATCATGCTCGCGAAGCAGTTCCCGGGGTGATTCGGATCGAGGGCCGGGCTCGATCGCGGCGTCGTCGGCGCCGTGAGATCCGCGGGTTGTGCCTCGCCCCGCTCGCGGAGTCGCGCGACACGTCGTTCGTAGGCCTCGCGTTGGTCCGCGAGGTCACGCTCCGGGTCGTACGACGCGACCTTGGCGTCCCATTCCGCCAACGCTGCATCGACCTCAGGAGTGTGCAGCGCGCGCAACACGGCGTCCGGCGTCCAGGTCTCCACCGTCGTGCCGCCGCGCGACGCGTCGATCACGCCGATCGGGATCCCCGCCGCCATGTGCACGCGGCGCGCGAAGACGTAGCCGATGGCCGAAAGCTCGCGCACGACCTCGGGCGAACACACGTCCCAATCACCCTTGCGGAAGTGGACGCCGAACCAATCGCTCCATTCGAAGAGACGCGGGAAGCCGACCTTGGGCTCGGGCCCGTTCTGCTCGGGCACGGTGAGGATCCGCAGATCCGGGTAGCGCGCCGCGACGATCTCGAGCTCGCCGTTCTCGACGCGCTCGAGCGGGAACTCCATGTTGCTCTGCCCGCCGAGCAGCCAGATGTCACCGATCACGACGTTGTCGCAGCGGATCGACTGGCCCTCGCTCTCGACGGTGATCGCGCGTGGCTCAGCGCTCGCGGCCAGGGCCGGGAACTCCACCGACCAGCCCCGGTCCGCGCCCGCGACGACGCCTCGCTCCTCGTCGCCGAGCGCCACCGCGACCGAGGCACCCGGCGTCGCCCAACCCCAGATCTGGATGGGCCGCTCGCGCTGCAGCACCATGTTCGTCTGGAACAGGTTGTGTAGGCACAGACCCGGCCCGATGGCCGGCGCGTCGACGACGTCGCCGCCGCGTGGAAGTTGGTCGACTTGTGCGGGCGCCTGCGCCCCGAGGCCGAATGCCAAGGCGAGGGCCACGATGGGGAGTGATCGAGTCGTGTTCACAGCGCTGGATCCTACGCGGGATCCATCCATGCACGGGGCCCTGAAGAGGCGCCATACGCCTCGTCAGGGCCCCGACTCGAGCCGTGAACTTTTGCTGACGGTTGGGCCGCGCGGTGGCTGCCAGTCCGAGCCGCCGAGCTCCTTTCGATCAACGCCGCAGGCGTACCTCGATCGCGTTGGTCAGGCTGGTAAGGCCACCCGGCGCGAGCGTGATCGCTTGCAGGTACACCGTGTCCTGCACGGCGAGCAGGCGGGTGCCGCCGACGGTGATCTGGCTGGGCTCGATGAAGTGCAGTCCACTCGGCTGGGACACGACCCCAGCGCCGACACGCACGGGGCGGCTGCACAGGCACAGGTCCATACCGCCGATGACGCGGCCACAGCCGGTCGGGCTGCCGAGGAATCCACCGTGCACCACGTAGCGAGTACCGGGGTCAGCCTGGGACAAGACGAGGCCGAGTCGCCCAGGGTCACCCTCGACGTCGCCGAACGTGTCGAGGTGGGCCGCGGTGGCGCCACTGCCGTTAGCCGGAAGGCAGAGGTCGTTCTCGTCGCCGCCGCTGAAGATGTAGAGGGCCTGAAGGCTCCCATCACGAAAGGCCGAACCCGAGGCAATGATCCCATCACCAATGCTTACCGAGAATCCAAGGCCGGCTGCATTCGGATGCGCGTCTGACGATCGGTATCGTTCGTTCTCTGTGTCTGGCCAGTTACCAGCCGCATCTCGGCGGAATACATAAACGGCACCATCGCGGGTTCCGTTTCCCAACCCACGGAGCGCACCAACGACGATCGTATCACCCTCGACATCGACGGAGGCACCGAAGAAGTCACCATTGTCTATCGAGACAGTGCCGTCGGAAGCTCGCAAGATAGCCGTTCGGGTCCATGAATTGACAGGGTCGTGCTCGTAGACATACGCACGAACAGTCCGGTGTATAATCGCTGTATTGCGGATCTTGCCCGTCACAAGCACGTTCCCATCCATGGCGATAGCAGATCCAAATTGGTCGCCGATTTCGGACGGAGAGGGATCGAGTACAGCCTCGAGGCCCCACCGATTGGGTGACACTTCTGAATACGTGAAAATCGCGCCGTGGGAGTTGATGTTTACATGCGCCCCTAAAGCAATTCGATTATTCGAGCACGCTACAGCCCACGCAAACGAATAGCCGTTGTTCTGCACCACGCCGGCGGGTGGCGCGATTGTATCGACCAGCGACCAGACACCTGCGATCAAGCGATAGACAAAAGCCCGGCCTTCCCAGGAGAATTGATTTCCGTCGAATCGAGCGTCTCCTACAACCATCAAGTCTCCATCCATGTCGAAATTCCGACCGAAGAAAGTGGGTGGCGGGGCCGGAGAGTCCAGTTGGATTACGTCGGTCCAGCTGCCATTCCCTACATCACGGAAGAGCCAGATGGAGCCATTCACGCTGACGTTCCCGCACCCGATCCAGTCCCCGGTGGAGGCAACCCAATTGCCCAAAAGCGGGATTGGGCCAGCGGTCGTTGGATTCACGACAGATAGGTTCCGGACCCATCCAGTTGTCGATCTGTCGTATACTTCGAGCGGGCGGTTCAGCGAAACCGGACTCTGCGCAGTTGGATTCCCAACAACGATCCGCGACGCGCTCACGTCCACGCATCGTCCGAATTGGAAAGAGCCGATTGCCGCGGCCGGAGTAATCCGGTCCAGCTCCGTAAATTGCGCTTGCGATCTAGCTTCAGGAGCGAGCGCGAACGCCCCAAGAATACTGATGCTTACGCTCATGGTTCGCGTCTGGGTGCCGCTGTGTCGCATGGTTCTTGCCTCGGTTGCTTTGCCGCGTTCCCGCGAATCACTCCCGCGAGTCCATTGCCGACCAGCAATTGCTGTGCCCACGCACGATCTCGGCACCTGCGCAGCCCATGTGCCTCCGTTGCCTCGAATCCTGGGCTGCTGGGTTACGGATGCGGAACATCATTCAACACGATGTATGCGCAGCTGTCCCATTTCTGGGACAACACCCGGCGCCTACATCGAGCCGATGAGACAACGGGGCAGTGCGCTGTCCGCCGATGGCCGAGCGCACGCCCGGTGACCGATCCTCGTAGTCCAGGCCCCGTCGCCCTCAGCCGTGGACCGACGCCGTCAGGTGTTCGACCAGGTCCATCTTCGTCAGAATGCCCTGTAAGTTGCCGTTCGGGTCGATCACGAGGCCCACGTGGCCGCTGCCGAAGAGCTCGATCAACGAGCCCGCGGAGTCGTCCGAGTGAACCGTGTGCACGTTGCGGAACATGACCTCGGCCACCGCGCTCTCGAGCGTCGCGCGTTGCTCGACGAGGCGGCCCAGGAGGTCGCTCTCGGTCACGATCCCGATCACCTTGCCGTTCTCGATGACGGGCAGCTGGCTGATGCCCTGGTCCTTCATCGTCTTCACGGCGACCTTGATCGTGTCGCCGGATTGGGCCGTCAGGACCGGTCCGCGTTTCAGGCGGCGCAAGAGGTCGCCGCAGGTCTCGACCTCCCAATGGCGCTCGGTGAAGCCGTTCTCGCGCATCCAGCGGTCGTCGATGAACTTCGTCATGTAATTCCGCACGCTGTCCGCGAGGATCACGACGAAGGTCTTGCCGGGGCCCGTCTTCTTGGCGACCTCGACGGCGGCCCAGACCGCGCTCCCGCACGAACCGCCGCAGAGGAGGCCCTCTTGGCGGATCAGCCTGCGCGCCATCTGGAACGACTCGCGGTCCTCGGTCTTGACCCACTGATCGACGAGGCTGCGATCGAGCACGTCAGGGATGAAGTCGTAGCCGATGCCCTCGACTTTGTAGCTCCCGATCGGACCGGGACCGGCGAGGATCGAGCCGACGGGGTCTACACCGATGATCTTCACGTGTTGTGCGTCCTGCTTGAAGCGCTGCGCGCAACCCGAGAGGGTGCCGCCCGTGCCCGCCGTCGCGACGAAGTAGTCGAACTCGCCGCCGGTCTGCTCGAGGATCTCCCCCGCCGTGCCCTCGAAGTGCGCGCGCGGGTTGTCCAGGTTCGAATACTGGTCGAGGATATGCGCGTTGGGCAGGATCCGCTGCAGTTGTCTGGCGACGCCGATGTGGCTCTCGGGCGCGTCCCAAGCGGCCTCGGTCGGCGTGCGGATGATCTCGGCGCCGAGCGCCTCGAGCACCACCTGCTTCTCGCGGCTCATCTTTTCGGGCATCGTGATGATCATCCGATACCCGCGCACGGCGGCGGCGAGCGCCATGCCGATGCCCGTGTTGCCCGACGTCGGCTCGATGAGCGTGTCGCCGGGCTTGATCCGCCCGCTGCGCTCGGCCTCGAGCACCATGCGCTTGCCGATGCGGTCCTTGATGGAACCACCGGCGTTCAAGAACTCGCACTTGACGAGGAACTTGCAGCCCGTTTCTCGCCCGATCTTGTTGAGTTGAACGAGGGGCGTGTCGCCGATGGCTTCGAGGATGCTCGGGAGGACGTGGGCGCGGGTGTGCATAACGGGCGTCATTCTAGTGTCCGTGGAGGTTCAGAGTCTCTTCAGCACTTCTAGGAGGGGGTCAGACCCGCTCGCGCCGATCGGGTGCCGCGATCACGTACAACACGAACACGACGAACTCGAGCACCGCCACACCGAGCGTGCCGATCGCCGTCGCATGTTGTGTCAGCTCGGGGACGTCCGGGATGTTCGTGGCGAGCTCACCGGACACGTTGTTGCCCTGGGCGCGCCAGATGATGATCACGACGACCTGCAGCGCGAGGGCCAGCACGCCCGCGAAGAAGTCCTCGAAGCCGAGGGCCTCGTCGCGGTCCTTGCCCATGTAACGCAGGATCAGCAACACGGCCATCGCGATGCTGACCGGCATGAGCAGCACAGGCAGGTACTTGGTGGCGTTCGTGACGATCGGCTCGAGCTGCTCCATGCCTTGTTTGGCGTGCAGGTAGAAGCTCAGGAAGGCGAGGGCCAGGGCGAGCAGCGCCAGGCGCACGAGGTTGTAGGCGAAGTTGATCATGGACGAGGAGCGGAAAGGGAGGCAGAGAGTCGAAGGGACGTAGAGAGGAACCGGGCTGGGGCGCGGGGCGGCGCGCGAGCCATGTCGAGGGGGCGCGCTCGGCCGCGAGTGCGAGCGAAGAGGATAGCGCCGCCCCCGGGGCCGCGCTCGTACACTGCGGCGCGCCCTCGAGCGCGTCGGAGTGCCCATGGAGACCCCCTCCGCCGCGAGTCGGACCTCACCTTCAGAGCCGTCTCGCGACAGAGCGGCCGAGCCCACGTCCGCGCCGGCCGAGGCGCTGGGCGGCGCGCACGCCAGTGACCGCCAGGGCCTCGCGCTCATGGTCGGATCCGCGGCGTCGTTCGCGCTGATGGCGGCGATCGTGAAACGCTGGCTGCCGCACACGCCGACGCAGGCCGTGGTGCTGTCCCGCGGGCTGCTCCTGTGTTTGGTCTTCACGCTTTCCGCCCGCGCGCGCGGTGTGCCGCTGCTCGGCCGGCGGCGCGCGCTCCTGTTCACCCGCGGCTGCCTCGGGTACGTCGCGCTCTCGTGTTATTTCTGGTCGGTACAGCACCTGCCGCTCGGCGACGCGGTGTTGTTGCAGTACACGCACCCGATCTTCGTCGCGTTGCTCGCGCCGTGGCTCCTCGGCGAGCGCAACTCGCGTGCCCACTGGTGGATCGTCTTCGTCGCGTTCCTCGGCGTGGGTCTCGTCGTCGGCCCGAGCGGCGAGCTGCGTGTGGAGACGCTGATCGCGCTTACCGGCGCGATGTGTTCGGGCCTCGCGTACATCGCTATCCGGCACATCTCCAGCAGCGAGCACCCGCTAACGATCATGGTCTGGTTCCCGCTCGTGACGATCCCGGGCAGCCTCGTCGGCGTGTTGATCGCAGGCGAGGCAGCGCTGCCGCGCGATCTCGGTGACGTCGCCGCGCACGTCGCGGTCGCGCTCGTCGGTCTCGTGGGCCAGGTTACTCTGACCGTCGGCCTCGCCCGCGTCGACGCCGCGCGCGGCACCGCGGCGACGATGACGGGGCCCGCGTTCGGCGCGCTGCTCGGGCTGATGTTGTTCGGCACGATCCCGACCTGGACGACGCTTGCGGGCATGTGCGTCGTCGGCGGCGCCGCGGTGGCTCTGGCCAAAGGCCGGCGCGCGCCGCCATCGACCGTGCGCCTGTAGGAACCCTTGGCCGCGAACGGCCAGCCTGCTTCCAATATATCCACGTGGTCGATCGCTGGGCTCTCTGGCGCCCATTCGCGAAGCGTTGAAACGCGGAGACGGCGACCGATGTCCGACATCGACGGTGAGGTCGAGCCCGCGCTCCTCTTCGCGCGTTCGGTCGAGGTGAAGAAGCAGCGCTCGGCGTTTGTGCGGATCACGCCCTGATCACGCGCTCGCCCTGCCTCACGCGCTGCGGCGCCCGCGTGCTCGGCTGTCCTGGGCGATTCACGCCGGCGGCAACAAAACGACGGTGCCCCGAGGGCTGAGCTCCGTCGCGCACAACCTCACGACGCTCTCCACCGCTTCCTCGCAATCCATCGGTGGCGCCCACGTGCATGCCCCCGTGTGCAGCGAGAAGCGCCACGCGTGCCACGGGCACACGAGCTCGTCGGCGCCCCCGAGCGTCCCCTGCCACAGCGGCCCGTCGATGTGCGGGCACCAGGCGTCCACGCCGACGAGGACGCCGTCGCTGCGCCGAAAGAGACCGAACGTGCCCCACGGCGCTGTCACGAGGCGACCGTGGGCCTCGTCGGGCTGGAGCCCGGTGTCGAAGGGGTTCGCGCGATCCACGTCGGTACGGTAACGAGCGCTCGGTGAGCGCGGCGCTCGGCGATGCCGTGAGCCGAAGATCGGCGCGATGTTCGAGCGGAGCCTGCGCCCCGCGGGATCCGACGTATTTTGGGCGTCATGGGCAAGCTCGGTTGGATCGCGACGTGGGCCCTCGTGGCAGTTTTCTGGGCTCTCTGCTGGGCGTCCGGCGCTCGGGCCGCGGATCCCGCGATTGCGCACGGGCTCGCGTCGGCGCAGGAGGTCAAGACGGGCCGTGTCGTCGCCTGGATCCAGGACGAGGACGGCAACGTGCTGTCGGAGGGTTGGACCGTCAGCGTCTTCCGCACTGAGCCACCAGAGCGCCCGCCAAACGGTGCGACGGCGCGCGTACGATGCGCGCATCCCATGGCCCAAGAGACTCTCGTCGTCCTCGTTCCGCCCGCGCGCCGCGCGGCGCTGCGCGCAGCCTTCGCCGCTGGACCCTTCGAGTTCCGCGCGGTGCCGCACGCGGAGTTCAGCGTGAAGGGCGACGGCGCTGTCGTGACGCTCTACACCTCCGGCAAGCTCGTCGTGCAGGCGAGCGACCCGCGCCTCTTCCTAGGACGCTGGACGGACCTCGAGGCGCCCGCGAACGCGGGCGAGGCGGCCGCGCGCTCGAGCGATGCGGACGAGCCCATCGACGTGGGCTGCCCCGTCTCTGGCAGCGACGAGGCCGGCAAGGGCGACTACTTCGGGCCCCTCGTCGTGGTCGCGGTGCGGGTCGAGGTGGCCGAGCGACTCGGCGCGCTCGTCGAGGCCGGCGTGACGGACAGCAAGGCGCTCTCCGATTCGAAGGCGCTGCGCCTCGGCGCGCTCTTGCGTGACAACATCGAGTTCGCCTGCGAGCGCCTCGACCCGGTCGAATACAACGCCGAATGGAGCGCGGCGGGGTCGCTGAATCCGCTCCTCGCGGAGCTCCACGGCCGCGTGCTCGCGCGTGTCGCGCGCCGCGGCGAGGCCGTCGTCGTCGACCAGTTCGAGCGCCACGGCCTCGTCGCGCGGGCGGTCGCGCCGCTCGGCGTGCGCCTGACCGAGGTGCCCCGCGCCGAGCGCCACGCGGCGGTCGCGGCGGCGAGCGTCATCGCGCGCCAGGAGTTCTTGCTCGGCATGCGCGAGCTCGCCGAGCACTTCGAGGTCGAATTGCACAAAGGCGCAGGCGCGCCCGTCGACGAGGCCGGCGTGCGCATCGTGCGCGATCACGGCCCCGAGCTGCTCGAGCGGCTCGCGAAACTGCACTTCAAGAACACGCAGAAGATCCTCGCGCGGGTGTGACTTGGGTGAGTTCTGGCGTCCAACGGCTCGTGGATTGGACGCGGCGCACGCCGTCGCGCACAGTGCGCCGATGGCCCTACTGCGCGACGTCGAGGGAGCGGGGAACCGCTTCGTGCTCATGGACGCGCGCGACGGCGCGGCGCCCGCGGATCCGATCGCGCTGGGGCTCGAGTTGTGCGCCGAGGGCGGCGCGGCGTTCGACGGCGCTGGCGCCGATGGTTTGCTGCTGCTCGAAGCGACCCCAAACGCAGCCGCGCGTCTCATCGTCGTGAACCGCGACGGCACTCGACCCGAGATGTGTGGCAACGGCCTGCGTTGTGTCGCGGCGCACCTGTTCGAGGGCCGCGACGTCACGCAGGACGCCGGGGCGAACAGCGTCGTCGGTGACTCAGGGAGCGCGAACGAGCGAACGACGCCCGACGCGCTCGACGAGCTCATCGTCGTGACCGACGTCGGCCCTCTCCCCTGCCGCCGCGTGAGCACGGGCAGTGGCCAGCGTGTCGCCGTGCGCCTCGGCGCGGCGCGCATCGACGCCGCGTTCTCGGTCGAGTTCCCCGGCGCGGCGCGCGGGTTGCCGGCGTTCGCCGTCGATGTCGGCAACCCACACGCGGTGCTCGATGCCTCGCACCTTGGCGTGCGTCTCGCGGATGCGCCGCTCGCGGACGTCGCCGCCGCGACGCTCGCGACCGGCCGCTTCCCGCACGGAGTCAACGTCGAGCTCGTCGAGGTCCACGGCGACCACGTGCGCGCCCGCGTGTTCGAACGCGGCGTCGGCGAGACCGCCGCTTGTGGCACGGGCGCAGGCGCGATCGCCGCGGTCGCGTTCCAGCGCCTCGATCTGGGCGCGCCGCTGCGTGTGCACATGCCTGGCGGCATCCTCGAGGTCGACGAGGAGGGCCCGGGCGGCGAGCTCTGGTTGTCGGGGCCGGTGAGCCTCGGTCCCGCGCGCAGTGTGTGAATGCCGCGCGGCGACCTCGACGCTCGACCACACACGCCAATCGCGCGCGATTCGTGTCCGCGCGTTATCGTCTCGCCCCCGACCGTCGTCCGTGGCGACCTGCGGACTCGGCGCTCGGCTTCAATCATGAAACACGTTCACGCATACGCCACCCTCGCCTTGCTCGCTTGCGGCGCGGCCTGGAATCAGGACACACAAGAAACCTCGACCTTGCCGCGGGCCTACGTCGACGGGCAAGGACATGGCTGGCGCGCGCTCACGCTCTCGGACTTCGTCAACGTGAACGGTGACGAGGGCACGTGGACCGAGAAGGACGGCGTCATCGCAGGCACCGGCAAGCCGATCGGCGGCGCGCGCAGCAAGGTGGCGTACACGAACTTCGAGGTGGTCGTCGAGTGGCGGCACCTGACCCACGCCGGCAATAGCGGGCTCTTCCTGTGGTGTCCCGAGGAAGCGTTCACCGATCTGAAGCCCGGCCAGTTGCCGCGCAGCGGGATCGAGGTGCAGATCCTCGACCTCGGTTACGAGGAGAACTGGCTCACGAACAAGGGCACGCCCTCGAATTGGTTCACGAGCCACGGCGACGTCTTTCCCGTGGGCGCGTCCCAGATGACGGCCTTCGTGCCGGAGATCGACTATCCCGGTACGGACGGCGCGAGTTTCCACGTCGGCGACCCGCTGAGCACGCGCAGCTTCCCGACCCAGCGCCGTGTGCGGCCGCACGGCGAGTGGAACCACTACTACGTACGCGCCATCAACGGCGAGGTGCGCCTCTGGGTCAACGGCGTAGAGGTCACCGGCGGCCGGGGATGTGTCCCGGCGACCGGCTATCTGGCGCTCGAGGCCGAGGGCGCGCCCGTCGAGTTTCGCAACTTGCGCCTACGCGAGCTGCCTTGAGCCCCGAACGACTCGCTTCCCCGTCGAGGCGCGCCAATCCAACCCGAGACACCCGGCCGGCTTCGACAACGTGTCTTGTTTCGCGGCGCGGCGTGATCGGACCGCGGACACGGTTCGCGCCGAGTCTCGGCTCCTCGGGTCGGGGGACGGGATAGCCTCTATGCGCCCAGCTCCGCGCGACTCGCATCACATGACTGCATCCGAGGATCTCCACCCCGCCGGCACGAAGAGTGTCCTCGCGCGTCGTTTCGACACAGTGACCCTGGTCCTTCTGGTCGCAATCGCCCTCTTCGGCGCCTACAGCATGTACGTGCCGTTCTCGAAGTACATCTTCGAGGACGCCTACATCACCTACCAGTATTCGTCGAACTTCGCCGCAGGCAAAGGGCTCGTCTTCAACGAGGGCGAGCGAGTCCTCGGGACCTCGACGCCGCTCTACGCGGTCTTGCTCGGTTGCCTGGGCTGGCTCGGGATCGATATCCCGACCGTCTCCGACGTCATCTACGTCGGCTCCTTGGCCGCGGTCGGGATCATGGGTGGGCTCGTGCTGCGTAGCCAGGGCAGCCCCGTGTTGGCGCTGCTCTTCGCGCTGATCGTGGGCGCCGGCGGACCTGGCATGCAGCGCTACATGGGGATGGAGTCGGCCTTGCTCTCGGCGCTGCTGTTCGGCGTATTCATGGCGGCCAGGTCCCGTCGCGACACCTTGGCCGCGGTGCTCGTCGCGCTCGCGTTCCTGACCCGCTACGACGCGGCCATATTCGCGATCGTCTACTTCGGGTTCGTCACCGTTCGCGACCGCCGCATCCCGTGGAAACACGGGCTCTTGGCAGTCATTTGCATCCTGCCGTGGCTCATCTTCGCGCAGGTCTACTACGGGTCGGTCTTCCCGCACACTCTCGGCGCGAAGGCAGGTGACACGAGCTTCGGCGAATACATCGGGGAGACACAGCGGCGGCAACTGAAGTTCCTTTGGCACTTCGCAGCGAGCGCTGGTTTGTCCGTCAAATGGGCGCCCGTCGTGCGCTGGATCTTGATCATCGGCTTCTGGTCAGGCGCGACGCTCGGGGCGCGTAAATGGCCCATGGCGACCCTCCTCTGGGTGGCCCCCTTCGCGACCCTCGCGGGTTACGCGGCCATCGGTCCGCACCTCGACTTCGCTTGGTACCACGCGCCCGGCATGCTCATGCTCGTGCTGCTCATTTGCCTCGGGCTCGGGTCCCTCGCGCAGCTGCTGCGTGTGCGTTGGTTGCTCTCTCTGATCGTCGCGGGGCTCGTCGCCGTGAGTGTGCCCGCGCTCCCCAAGCACTTCCGCGTCCACTACGAACAGCATCTGCGCATACCGACTTACCAGACGCGCATCTTCGGTTACCAGCGCATGGCCGATTTCCTGGTCGCCGCCGAGCTCACGCACTTGCGGCTCCTGACGTACGAACCGGGCTACCTTTGTTACCGCAGCAAGAACCCCGCGATCGACGGCGCTGGGCTCATCACCAAAGGGCCGAAATGGCACGGCCCTGTGGAGGAACGACCGACGTTTGCGCAGCTCATCGAGCAGTACGATCCCGACCTCATCGTCGTGTTCGTCGATGGTGATCACCCCGGGTACCAGCCGATCGGGCCTGGCGCAGTGAAGTTCGAGCTGCGGATGAAGCGGTCCGTTTACGAGGCCAACCTCGACGCGGTCCTCCGCGGCCTGCGCGCAGTCGGCGCCGAGGAGCCGCTCGAGATCGCGACGCCGTTCTCGTACGACGACCTCGGTGGGGAGGCCGGCGAGATGCGCTGGATCCTCGACGGTGGGATCGGTGGGCACCGCGGCGATCCGCACCAGATGCAGTTCCCGGGCCGCGTTGCGGGCAGCCCGAGCTTGAACGTGGCGCCCTTCGACTGCTGCGCGGAGAGCCCGTCGTTCCTGGTCGATTGTGACCGCGTCGACTTCGAGTTCGCGGCGCTCGACGCGCCCCACGCGGGCGTCCAGCTCGTGCTCGACAACACGGTGGTGGCCTCGCTCGGTGGATCCTTCGATCCCGAGCATCCCGCGGCCATTCCCGGGTCCTTCGACCTCGGGCCGTGGCGGGGGAAGCGCGCGCGCCTGCGCTTCGTCCTCCAGACACCCGCGACCGGCCCGATGGCGTTCAATGACGTGTCGTCCGCGAATGACTCGAGCCGCTCCGTGCTCGACGACTTCGGCAGCACGCGGCGGGAGGGACTCTGGGCCGAGGTCTTCGACACACGCTCGACCCAGCGCGACCTGGCTCTCGTCTACGGTCCGGCGATGATGGCCAACCAAGGCATCGCACACTCCCACGGGATTCACGGACGGGCCCAGCAGGTGAGCCAGCCCTTCGTCCTGACGGAGGACGAGCTGCGTTTCCTCTTTTACGACTTCGCCCCCGAGTTGTCGTATGTCGAGCTCGTGGTTGAGGGTGAAGTCGTGCACCGGATCGACGCGCGCAATTGGCAGCAAATCCGTTCGGTGGCGTGGGATGTCGCGAGCCACCGGGGTCAGACAGCGGTCCTACGGGTCGTGGATGGCGACCCGGCGCCGGACGCTTGGGTCGGCATCGACGAGCTCGTCCTGGCGACGCGCTGACGTGGCCACTCTCGACGTGGCCTTGAGCGACGGGGCCTTGAGCGACGGGGCCTTGAGCGACGCCTCCGCTGCCCTCGGAGCTCTTCTTCGAATCTCGAGAGACAGCTCTCCAGGTCCTTGTCTTCACGATCGGACATGACGGCTACAGCCAGGTCGACGTCTCTCGTGAATCGCTCGCGCGCACGCACGGAAACCGCGAGTCCGCCTACGAGCGCGCACTCCTAGCCGAGCGAGCGGACGAGCTCGATGACCTCCGCTGCCCGAGTCGTCTCGCTCATGGATCTGGAGCCGCCGCAGGCGTTCTGGCGCGGCGCGGAGGCCATCGCCCGGGTCTTCGTCGGCGAGCGCGTGGAGGCGGGCACGGAAATCTTTGTCGGACAGTCCCGCCTCTTCACGCCGGAGACGCTGCGCTGCCATCGCGCGTCCGAGCCCTTGAAGTTCGAGCGTGGATTCGAGTCGACGGGCGAGCGTGCTGGTCTCGGTGCTCGAACGACGCTCGACCTCGAGCAAGAGGCGCAGCGCCTCGCGCACGAGCTCGCTGGCCGAAACGTACATCCCGGACTTCAAACGTGCAGCGACCTCTGCGGCGAGCTCGGGGGTGAGCGAGATGCTGAGGGTCGCGCTTCTGCGATCGTGTTTTGGTCCCATAGCTCCCCGATCGAGACCGCGACAATGGAGCACATCTCAACAGCCTCCCCGCCGGGCCCCACAGCGTCCTGGCTCGCGATTCCCCGGAATCTTCTCAAGGTCCTAGATCTAACCTGGCGAATCGTTAACGTTGTGCTGCCAACCCGGAGCCTAAAATCTGGCACCGCTAGGCTCCGCACTTGAACGACAGCGCCACGGCGCACCCTATGCAGCCCACCACCAACCTGCGCACCTTCCTCGAGATCCCCTACGACGAGCTGGAGCAGATGAACCTGCGCGCCAAGGCCCAGCGCCTGGAGCGAATCGATCCGGACCAGGTCCGCGAGGAGCGCATCGCCTACCTGCAGGAGGAGACTCGCATCAAGGCGGTGACCCTGTGCTTCACCGACCTCGAGGGTCGGCTGCACATGCTGGACTACGACAAGAAGTTCCTGCTGAAGAGCTACGACAACCTGACCTTCGACGGCAGCTCGATCCGCGGCTTCGCGGACCAGGCGGAGAGCGACCTGCGCCTCGTCGTCGACTGGGCCGCCTTTTACTGGCTGCCCTCGGACGTCTTCGGCGCAGGCAAGGTGCTCGTGTTCGGCAACGCGCTCGGCCGCGACGGTCAGCCGTACGAGGGTGACATGCGCGGGCGCTTGAAGGTCTACCTCGAGCAGCTGCACCAGGAACAGGGCCTCACCTGCTTCGCGGCGAACGAGATCGAGGGTTTCCTCTTCCAGGGCCGCGACGCCGAGCGCCGTTTCCGCGAGACACACAAGTTCGACTACGTGTCGATCGGTGGTTATTACCACTCCCTGCCGAGCGACCCGCTGCGGCTCTTCATGGACGCGGCCGCGGAGGCCCAGCGCGCCATGGGCTTCGCGAACGAGAAGGACCACCCGGAGGTCGCGCCGAGCCAGTTCGAGATGAACTTCGAGTACTCGGAGGCGCTGATCGCGGCCGACCAGTTCCAGCTCTACAAGCTGCTCTGCCGCCAGGTCGCGGCGCGCATGGACATGACGGCTTCCTTCCTGCCAAAACCCGTCGTCGGCGTGAACGGCAGCGGCGCGCACACGAACCTGTCGATCTCGAAGAAGGGCAAGAACATCTTCTTCGACAAGGAGGGCGAGGACAACATCTCGGACCTCGCGCGCGATTTCATCGACCGCGTGCTGAACAGCGCGTCCGAGATTTGCCTCGTGCTCAACCCGAGCGTGAACGCGTACCGTCGCCTCGACCCGCACTACGAGGCGCCGAACCAGATCAAGGTGTCGCCGATCGACCGCGGTTCGATGATCCGCATCCCGCTCGGCAACGAACGCAGCGCGCGCGTCGAGGTGCGCTCGGTCGGGCCGGATTCGAACGTCTATCAGGCGCTCTATACGATCTTCCGCACCGGTCTCGAGGGCCCGCAGAGCGACCCGAAGGACGAGTCGAAACGCACCCGCACGCGGTTCCTGCCGAGCAACATCCACGACGCGATCCGCATCTTCAAGGGGAGCACGTGGAACAAGGAGCTGTTCGGCGAGGCGATCCAGTCGCGGTTCGCGGAGCTGAAGATCAACTCGGCCGACCGCTGCCCGAAGGCGCTCGGCTCACGGGTGAAGGTGGCCGAGGTGCAGTACCACCACGAGATTACGAACCAGATGCTCTGGAACGATTTCTAATCGGGTTGTCGAATCGTCGTACGGTACCAGGTACGCGGCGCCGATTCGGCAACCGAACAGAGTCAACCACGCCACGCGAAACGGCGCCACGCGACCGGAACGGTCCGCCTCAAAGTCCGTTGGCGCTGGTTGCAGCGCGCTCCGCAGCCGCGCCGCGCCGAAGC
>Ga0163144_10000393_pt1 | contig 100559 bp, 99 predicted proteins | sample OliLak19BULKMAT1_FD_123175 | JGI IMG/M metagenome (GOLD analysis project Ga0163144, IMG submission 123175) | Freshwater microbial mat bacterial communities from Lake Vanda, McMurdo Dry Valleys, Antarctica - Oligotrophic Lake LV.19.BULKMAT1 | ecosystem: Environmental > Aquatic > Freshwater >...
AGGCCGATGGTGTTGATTTCTTCGATGGACTTGAAAACCAGCGGGGGGTCGTTGGGTTGTGCTCGCCAATCCTGATCTTTCGTAACCGCCGTGATGTTGGCGCTGACCTCGCCGCTGAACAATGCCGTGTCGTTGCTGACGATCCCATTCTGAATGCGAAAGATTTGGCCCGCTGTGATGTCACCACGAATGTTGTTCAGCACGGCGATGGCGACGCGGGTGCGGCGACGGAGGGCTTCGTTGGTGATCGTGAGGGCGGGAGTGGTGCCGGAGCCAAAGGAGGCACCGCCGCGTTGTTCAATGATCTCCCCGGGATTCTCGGGAAAGATCGAGTCGCCAGACACCATGAAGTCCATGCGGGACGTTCCGAGCGAGGATGGGCCACCTTGAATCGTGACGGGACCAATTTCTTCATCGGGCAGATTGTTGACCAGTGTTGTGTCGAATACTCGAACGGTTAGGACACCTGTGAACGATGCCAGTGTGAACTCAATCGGTACGCCAGCATTGAATGTTGGGTCGGTGATGGACTGCCCCTGCACCACTACGGCGACTGGTTGACCGTCATCTCTTACTTCTACTTTGATGGACTGTGCCTTTAAGCTCACAACCATGCACGCTAGCCCGCTGACGGCAGCCAGCAATTGAACGAATCGCATCGGATCCTCCGAGTCTTCTCCTTCGCGAGAAAATGCAAAGTCCCAACAGCCCCGTTGCGAAGGTCGACGGAGTGGGGACAACAGCCGCAATACGAAATCCATACCTGAGCGATCCGATATCGGGCGCGTCACTTCCCCCAGAGCGGATTTGATCAGAGAAGAAGGAAACGCCGCCGGACTCGGTCCAGTAGCTGCCGTCGGCTCTTCGTCCTTCGAGAGCATCGCCTACGCCGACTACTTCTTCCGTCCACTCCGCCGTCATCCCCGCCGCGTCCACCAGCCCCCACGGCGTGCGCACATTTGGATAACTGTTGAGTGGGATCAGGAAGTCGGTGCCGCCCGGCAGGTCCATGCCCGCGTTGGCCATGCCCGTGCCGTCGCCGCCGAAGGATGGTGGTGGCCCGTAGGTGATCAACGTATTGGTGCTGTTGCTGAACAACCACCAGCCGCCGGTGGTGCCGTCGCTGTTCTGCTTGTTGGGGTCGTAGTGAACCGCTTTGAGCCATTCATCCCAGCTCGGGATGAAGTACTTTGCTCCTGGGCTGCGCTCGCGCTGGTCGCTGAAGCCGATGGGCGCGAGGCCAAACGTACTGACGTCATACGCGCCACTTAGGAACGCCTCGCGGTTGGTCGCTTTGCCGTTGTGCAGCCAATTGCAGTAGATCGCGGCGGTACGCTAGGTTATGCCGCCGGTGCCGCGCCACGGCTCGGCGAAACCTCCGGTGGTGAAGGGCGTGGTGACGTGCGGGATGGCATCGCCCGCGGGGCGATCAAGAGCCGCGGTGTAGAACTCGGCCCACTCGTCGGACTTCACTTCGTACTTGCCGATGCGATAGTCGTAGTTGACGGTGCCACGGCCAATCGCGCGATCGCCGGGCGTGCCGTTGCAAGCCCAGGGCGCGTTACCCACGGCTCCGACGGTCACGAACTCGATGCCGGTGGCGGGATCAACCTGTGCCATGGCTTGCGTGAGCAGGCAGCAACTCGCTCCGACTGGGATGGCCGCGGCGAGCGTGCGTGTGGTTGTGCGGATTGAATTTGGCCCCGAACGCATGAACCAGACTGCCGAGGAAGTTGTGTACAGCATACTGGAATATGCCACCGATTCCGTACCGGACCACAAAAATGGGAAGTTGGTTGATCGTGAGTGCTTATAAATTTGTGTGTGTTATGGCCCTGTCTTTGCGCGGAATACACATTTGCAGGTTGTTGCTGCCTGGCGGAACGCCGGGGCTACGGGTTGGGCTCTCACGCACTCGCCGCGGCGGACTGGCGTTGGGCGATGGCTTTGTCGTAACTGGTGAGGCTTTGCTTGCCGGCTTCGTCCCAGGTGAGGCGGTGGAGTTCCATGTGGCCGTGCTCGCGCAGGGTTTTGCCCAGCGGGGGGTGCTTGAGGACGGCAACGATCTTGTTGGCCATTTCGTCGATGTCCCAGAAGTCGACCTTGAGGACGTGTTGCAGCACTTCGCTAGCACCACTGGTTTTGCTGAGGATGACCGGGACGTCGTGGGAGATGGCTTCGAGGGCGGCGATGCCGAAGGGTTCGCTGACGCTGGGCATGACGTAGCAATCGGCCATGCGGTAGATTTTCTCGATGTCTGGCCCGCGGAGGAAGCCGGTAAAGAGAACCTTGCTGCCAATGCCCATGCTGGCGGCGAGGTCGATCATGCGCAGGGCCATGTCGCCACTGCCGGCCAGGACGAACTTGGCTTCGGGGACTTTTTCGAGGACGCGCTTGGCGGCGGCGATGAAGTACTCGGGGCCTTTCTGCATGGTGATGCGACCCAGGAAGAGCACCAACTTGTCGTTCTCCTCGATTCGCTGGCCCGCCTTGGGCTGCTGGCTCTCGCGTTCGACGCCGTTGTAGCAGATGTCGATCTTGTCGGCGGGCACGCCATATCGGCGGGTGCAGATGTTGGCGGTGAGTTGGCTGACGCAGACGACGCGATCGGCGCAGTGCATGCCCATGCGTTCGACGTCGTAGACGCGCTGGTTGACGTTGCTGCCCGAGCGGTCAAACTCGGTGCTGTGGACGTGGATGATGAGGGGCTTGCCTGTGACTTTGCTGAGGGCGACACCAGCGGGATAGGTGAGCCAGTCGTGGGCGTGGATCACGTCAAAGGATTCGCGGCGCGTGAGGGCGACGCACAGGCGCGCGTAGCGCTCGGCATCGCCCATGAGATCGTTGCCGTAGCCCAGCCCCGCGCCGCCACCATCGCCAATATGGCCTCGGTTGGGCTTGGCCATGGCGCTGGTCATCTTGATGTCGATAGCGCCGGGGCCAAGGTCTGCGGCATCGAGCAGGTTGTCGAGTTCCTGGTCTTCCGAGACTGAGTCGGACATTTTCATACGGACGGGGCGGACCTTGGAATTGCCCGGTGGGCCGGCGACGGGCCCGGCGCCGGGATAGGGACTGCTAAATGAAGCGGGCACGCCCAGGAAAGTTGCGTGCTGAAAGCCGTACAACTGCTGACCCAGGTCAGGAATCGCGCCAGGAAGGGCGGAGAGGGGAATACCGCCCAGGGCGGGGCCGATCATGGCTCCGCCTGGCACCAGCGCGAGCGGGGACAACAGTTTGACATGGCTGGACTTGGAGCGGTCAACCGGGCGGGGGAGAATGAAGGTCACCTGATGACCGAGTTTGTCGAGTGCTTTGGTCAAGCCATAGCAGGCGACCCCGAGGCCGCCAGCTATGAAGGGAGGAAATTCCCAGCCAAGCATCAGAATCCGCATTGCAATCTCCCACGCACGCCTGACATCCTAAGAAGGGCGGCAGGGCATGCGAATATAGGGACCTTGGTATCCAAAGTCCGGTGGTCGTTGGTCGCGGGCGGGGTTGGGCATGGAGCCGGCCGCGATCACGGGTACGCTTGCGAGTGGCGCAACGTTTGGACAAACACATGGAGTTGTACGACGAACTAATCCGGGCGTACCGGGGCGGGCGATCAGAAGTCCTGTTGCTGTGGATAGTTGGGCAGCAAAGGTTGCTTCGGATGGCGGAGGCGATTTTGTTTTCGGGCGAGTGGCAGATTGTTGCCAAGGATCGGGTGTTATTGGATTTGTACGTGGACCAGCCTAGTCCGCCCAAGTCGGCGTACTTGTCTGGTGTTGGGGTACAGAACGCGCAGGTGTTTCTGGGAGAGACTGCGGGCGAAGTGCGGGATGCGTTTGTGCTTGGGGGAAGCACGAATTATTCGCACTGAATGCTGGATTGCTTGCCGGGGTTGGCGATGCTGGAGTATGCGGAGGTTGGGCTGGGGCAGTGGTACACGCGGGTGGTGGGGGAGGCGGTTGATGCGGAGAAGATGGACGACCGGCATGTGGCCGCCGATCTCATGGCGGTGCGGATCGCGCAGTTGACAGGACTCAACTGCAATACATTGAACCGGTTCCTGGCGTGTCTGCGCGAGCGTGTGGCTGAGGCGTGCGATCTCGCGCTGACCATGATCATTGCCACCGGCATCTCGCGTCACTTCTTGGTCGCTACATACTCTGAGAAGATTCCCAGCGTGACAGCGTGGCGGGCATCGGTGAATCCTGCGTTGCGCAACGCTTCGAGGACGCGTTGCGGCGGCACGCACTTCTCGATGGTTTCCCAGTAGTAGGCCCACAACTCTGGCGTACGCGGTGAGAGACGTGTGAACAAACCCACGGTCGCGCTCAGGGTACTTAAGTACGCTCGCATGCACTGGCGGCCAAGCCACGAGCGTGGTCGTGTGATTTCCAATATGCATGCGGTTCCGCCTGGCTTGAGCACGCGATGGAACTCCTTGAATGCCACGACCAGGTCATCCAGGTGACGCAGTGCATAGCCCATGGAGACAAAGTCCGCGAAGGCATCGATTGCTGGCAGCGCTTCGGCTCGCGCTACGTGTTTGGCGATTGCAAGATCGGATTGGGCCATCATCTCTGCGCTGGGATCGATGCCAGTCACGCTTCCTGTGGAGCCGACCAGGCCGAGCGCCTCCCGCGCTACCAAACCTGTGCCCGTTGCAACATCAACCACAACCATGCCATCCTTCAGTCCAGCGCGTCGCAGGGCTTGGCGTCTATACCACGCACCCGAACCCAGTGAGAGCCAACGTTCCACACGGTCATAGTCCACCGCTGTATCGTTGAAGATCGTTTCCAAGAACGTTCGCTTCTGGTCGTTGTTGGCGTAGTAGCGATCAATCATCGGATGCGGCGCGGCCTGCGAGGCATCCGACTGGCAATTGATCTGGGTAGCCTGGGGCGAAGCGGCTTCGGACGAGGCGTGTGACATGGAAGAAACGTAGGCAGAACTTGCATCCTGGGGTCCATGCGGGAGGTCTGGGCCGCACTGTACTTGAGATATAGAAGTCGCTGCTTGTTGAGTATTGAACCGATCAAGTTTTGGTCGGCTTGCTCAATTCTGACCCAGAATCTGCAAGACATCCGAGCGTCCCTTGGCCAGGGCCAAGTCGGCGGCGCTACGGCCCTTTCTATCCCGGGGCGTCAATGAGGCACCGGCATCTTTCAATGCTTTGACGACCATGGGCTGACCATCCCGCGCGGCGTACATCAGTGCGGTCATACCCGACTTCTCCTGGGTGTCGAGTTGCACTTGCCGGGAGATCATCGCATGCACGGCATCAATCTGGCCTCGGCGGGCGGCGAACATGAGTGCGGTCGTGCCGTTGCGGTCTCGTACCTCAAGATTCGCGTTGCTCTGGGCGAGCGTGGTCGAGGTGTTTGAACGCGAATTGTGCGCGGCCATCATGACTGCTGTACGCCCGTCCTCGTCCACGATATCGGGATTTGCACCATGCTGGAGCAGAAACTTGACAGCCTCATCGTTGCCCGAAATCGCGGCGACATGGAGTGGCGTGTTCTTGTCACGACGTTCGCGAGCATTGATGCTCGCGCCACTCGACAAGGCTGAGTTGAGATCGTTGGCATTGCCCGTTGCCGCGGCCATGAACCACGGGTTTGTCTCACTCGAAACCGAGCCGCCCTCCGGTTGTATGCCGCCGCTGGCGCGTCCGCCCAAAGCACAGCCCGCATGGATCGCAAAGACGAAGCTCGCCAACGCGAGGCTTACGAACAACATACTTCGCCGCAACTCACTACTGTTTTTCATGGCAGCTCCTGGCAAACTTTAACATCCCAAGGCACGACCAAAGCGCCTGCATGGTCCGAACGCGGGACTTTGGGCAGTATACCAACTTGTGTTGGAGTCTGCGGTGCTGTAAAATATTATAATGGCTCTGTGGGTTTGCGGCTCACGATTGCATGAGGGCGGCGCAATAGCGCCGGAGGCAATCTACGCTGAAGACCAGTGACACACCCAACGGACCAGCCTGCGACGACAGCGACCCGGATGCTCGTTGTCGCGCCGACCTTCAACCATGGAAGGGCACTGAGGCCCTTCTTGGAGACGCTGGAGTCCCTGGACATTCCAGTGCTTGTCGTTGATGACGGAAGCACTGATGAGACTGGATTGATTGTCAAACAGTGGTGCTCACGTGCCCCCGATCGGTGGTCGTCGATTAGCTATCTGACCAACCAGGGCAAAGCCGCGGCACTGCGAACGGGTTTTCGTGAGGGGGGTTCTCGTGGCTTCACGCATGTGGTCAGCATCGATAGCGACGGACAGCACGACGCGCGGGACATTCCCAGTCTGCTGGCGCTCGCTTCGTCGCACGATGGGGCCATCATTGTCGGTTCGCGCAGCATGAGCACGCCTGGATACCCACTGCGGAGCAAGTTCGGTCGATGGTGTTCCAACCTTCTCGCGTCGTTGGCGTCGGGCGTTCAGGTCGGCGACACGCAGTCGGGCCTACGCGTATATCCACTTTCTGTCCTTGCCACTCTGGAACGCGACCGCCCCTTTGCCGGGCGATACGGGTTCGAGACCGACGTGCTTACTCGAGCCGGCTGGCATGGCGTTGCGATTCACGAGTTGCCCATCTCCTGCACTTATGCGCCGATCGGGGGACACACGACTCACTTTCGAGTTTTCAGTGATTCAATGAGCGCTGTTGGGATGCATACTCGTCTGCTTGCGCGCGGTCTTGCTTGGGGAAGCACACTTACATTCCAGAACGGCCGTCCGAGAGGGTCTATTCCGCGACGATTGCTTTGGTGGTTGAGTCCGGTTCGCATTCGAGACATGCTTCGCGGCGACCAGTCCCAGCAGGAGCGTTTCGCGGCGAGCGTGGGGGTTGGATTTTTCATGGCGAGCCTGCCGCTGTATGGCATCAAGACTGTGATGTGCCTGATGTTCGCGAAGATGATGCGACTCAATCCGCTTGTCGTGATTGCAATATCAAGCCTGTCGACGCCGCCCCTGGGATTTGTGTTCGCGTTCGTGTCGATCCTCATCGGACACCTGGTGCTTGGGCGGGGCGGGGAATCGGTACTGTCATTGAACGGCTCGTGGGCGAGTCCGCAAGGACTGGCGACGATGCGCGCACTGGCGCTTGAATGGGGCGTGGGAAGCGTGATCCTGGGTGTTGCGCTTGGCCTGCTGTCGTATTGGCTCGTGCGGGTGATGGTTGTTTCCAAGCGCTAGCTCCGCCCCCCCCCCAGCCCCCGCCTCCCTCCCCCCGGCCCGCCAGCCCGCCAGCCCGCCAGCCCGCCGGCGGGCGCTGTCCCCCAATTATCCTGTCGAGAGCACAGGCTGGCGCAGGTCCAGACCCTATGTACCGACGGTTACGGGCCCTGGCATCGCGGGCACGAAGTCCTTCGCGTCTTGTTCGACTAGCCTGCAACGGTCTTGCCTGGGCACCAGGGAGACGTGTTCCTGCAACGCGACGCACGCCTCGAAGGCGCGATAGCGCCAGCGCAGCGACCATGCGGGCTTTGGGAACACTTGCCCTGCGAGGATCGAAATGACAGCGCCGTGCATGTTGAGTGGTCCCTGTCCGTTCATAAACAGTTCGCGAAATGAGTGGCGGTAGTAGTTACGAATCAGTCGCCAGAACGGCTTTGTACTGCTTTCAACGAACTTGATATGCCTGGCCGAGGCTTGTGCGGGGGATATCTGACCTCGCAGCATCGCGAGCGCAAGGTTGGCCGCGTGATGGGCACTCATCATGGCCAGCGTGACGCCTGTGGAGAAGATCGGATCAAGAAAACAGGCCGCGTCGCCCAGCAAGAAGTATCCATCGCCCGCGTATGGGCGGCAACGATAACTGAAGTCCGCGAGCACTTCGTTGGTCTGGCTGCCTCGTGCATCGCGCATGCGATCGCGTAGGACGGGGCAGCGTGCAATGGCCCATGCGAGTATGCGCTGGGGTGGCACGTTGATGGTTTTCGCGTAGGAGGGACGGGTGACGAAACCGACGCTGGTCTTACGATCGTTCAGAGCGATGATCCAGAACCACCCTTCCTCGCACATGATGATGCAAGGGTGACCGCGCTCGTCTGCGTCACGGTGCCAGACACCCTCAAAGTGCTGGAAGTAGGCTACTTTCTGAAGTTCGGGCTCTTCGAAGTTTTTTCGAAGGTTCAGAGTGCGCCCAACGAGGGTGCCATGGCCAGACGCGTCGAGGAGGCATCGTCCCTCGACCTGCGCGGGGCCATCGGTGCCCTGTGCCGTGACGATGACGTGATCGTGTGTCAACTTGTCGATCGACTTGACGGGACATCCCTCTCGGACATGAGCTCCCGCCTCGCGGGCTTTGTCGAGCAGGAGTTTGTCAAAGGGTGCTCGCTCGATGTTGAACACAGGAAACCCGGGCAGCAAACCATCGCGGAACGAGAAGCGACGCGTCTGGGGGTTATTGCCAAAGCCGAACTCCGCACCAAACTTGGGCACATGGGGCAGCGTCTTGATTGCCTCTTCGAGGCCAAGCTCACGCAGCAGAGGCGTGTTACGAGGCAGGATCGATTCGCCGATGTGGAATCGCGGGTGGATGTCTTTTTCGAGCACGCAGACCGACAGGCCCGCGCGGGAGAGTGTGAGAGCCGCGGTCGATCCCGCTGGCCCACCCCCCGCGACGATCACGTCATACTTCTTAGTCATGATGATCTCAACGACTCATGCGTCCCGATGCAAGCGGATACCGGTACACGCGCCTGTCCAAGTTGAGGATAGGACGCAGTACGGTATATGCTCGCGCCGTTCGTCGGCAAGCAACCGCGCCAGAACGCCCATCGCTGTCACCGAGAATTGCTCGCCCACGTGGCGGGCATCTTCGTGCATTGAAGAGGTATCGAGACCTGCTTCTCGAGCGCCCAGGGCTTCGGCACGGTCTAGCCATGTGCCCGTTCCAGAACCCAGCACGCGCGCCGGAGGCCCAAGTTTTGTGAGCACACTGGCGACGGCGTGATGCATGGAGGCTGGCGTGGTTGTATTGGCCCAGGCCACCTGCTCGAAACGCGCCAGGCAGCGAGCCCCGCGTGCCCTGGCGTGTGATGCATCTTCGAGGACGAAAGCGATGGCTCCCGCGTGGCTCACGAACCCCTGCTCGAGTGCTGGGTCTGGGAAGTCCGACGTATTAGTGTGCTGCTGGGCCTGCAATCCGCATTCGCGGTAGACGCGATCAACAATTGGGTGGGATTCCTCGCATGCACCTATGAGTGCGACATCGCTGGCTCCCTCGCTCACGCGAAGGAACGCAAGCCCAATCGCGTCCAGTCCTGCGCAGCGTGAGCCGATGATGGTTTGGCAAGCGCCACGGATGCCCAGCATTGTGCTGGCATGGGCGGCGGCGGCGTTGGGGACGCCTTCGGCAAAGAGGACAGGATTCCCGGCAAGCACACCTTCGGTGACGATCTGTTTATAGAAATCAATGCAGCAACTCGGGCTCGCGTGCATGGATCCAAGGAATGCGCAAGCGCCTGCAACGACATCGTGACCGGGAGCCAATCCGGTGTGCGCCAAGGCCTTTGCTATGGCCGCGACGGCGCATCGGGCATAGGTGCTCAGGCGTCGGGCTTTTTTCGTGTTGATCCACGGAGCCAGCATCGTGTCATCGAACGCGCCCCTGGGTTGTGTCCAAGCGGGCAAGAGCGGATCGAAGCCAGTTGCGTGGAGCACGCCCATGCCTGTGATCCAAACTTTGCGAGGGGAACTTGCCAACCCTCGCATAGGGCTTGCTTCGCGTCGGATGATGACGCATGTGTTTGCGCCGCCAAAGCCCAGCGAAACGTTCAAGCCCGCGTCCCAGCGTTTGGAGACGGCGTTGCCTGTGGCGACATTGATATCTGGATACTCGATGTCGTCCATGCTTACGTTTGCGCACGCGGGCACGACTTCCTCTCGCATTGCCTGCATCGACAGGATCAACTCGACTGCACCAGCGCCACCCAGTGTGTGTCCAAGATGGCTCTTGAAGCCCACGATGGGAACGTTTGGGGCGTGCTCACCCAAGGTATGAACCAGCGCCGCATGCTCGGACGCGTCGTTGTCGGGCGTGCCTGTCGCGTGTGAGGCGATCATGCCAAGATCACGAGGCGAGATTTCCGCGCGGGCAAGGGCGGTGCGCATAGCCCTTGCGGCACCATCGCCCTCGGGATGTGGCTTGGTGAGATGGTGCGCGTCCGCAGATTCGCCCCAGCCAGCGAGACACGCGCGTAGACCAGCACCGCGGCGTTTCGCGTCGTTGGCACGTTCGAGCACCACGATGCCGTATCCCTCTGCGAGCTTCATGCCCATGCGATCCTTGGCGAAGGGGCGTAGCGTGTTGGGCGTGACCAGGCGGAGAGACGCGAATCCTGCCCATGCATATTCGCTCATAGGGTCATAGCCACCAGCGATGATGATGTCGGCGGAGCCGTTGCGAAGGAGCGTGGCACCTAGTGCGATTGCGCCAAGGCTGGAAGAGCAGGCAGAGCAGGTCGTCAACGTGCCCCCGTATATGCCCAGTCCATGCATGGCGCGGGTTGCGATTGCATCCGCTAGAAAGTCCTTCAATTGCTCGGGATCATCCTGGCGAAGAAATCTTCCACCCGCTCGCAGGCCATGCAACGTGGTCCCCAGCACCAGCATGGTTCGTGCCGGGTTGTCTGGCGGAGCATTTTGCGAGAGCAGGCCGGCATCTCGCATCGCAGCAACGATCGTCGCGCGCAGGTACCTTGTCTCACGGGGCAGGGTGATGTCATCCAAGGAGTCCATAGGCATCGATGGCAGTTCCATCGCCTGCCCACCTGTTGCTTCTTGGGGCAGGGGCGATTCCACGGCGGTCACCGATCCCATGCGTGTGCGGTGCTCGACAATTGCGCGAAGGGCTTGCTGGGGAAACAAGCCCGCTGAGGTCATGAGACCCATGCCAGTGACGATGATCGGATCATGTGTGCCGTCTGGCGAGTCCGCAGTCCGCAGGATGTCATCCTGGATTGCATCGCGTCGATTGCTGTTATCTCTCGCCATACCTCTTTTTTCCGCCGCGACCCGTTCTGAGACTGTTGGCACACAGACATTGTGCGTGCGGTACCTACCTGTGATACTCAAAGGCCCGATGCAACACCAGCCATTGTTCGGGATGTTTTTCGACTATCGATTCCAGCGTACGCGCGAAGGCGAGCACTGCGGGATCAACTCCATTCGCATCGCGCACGCCCGCGTTGGGATCAATTGGTTCACCCAAGACGATTCGAAACCTGCCCTGTCCGAGTCGCAATGTAAACACGGGAATGATCGAGCTTCCTGTCAACCTTGCGAGTTTATAAGGTCCGGTGGGCAAGCGAAGTTTACCGTGAAGGAGGTTCACCACCTCGCCCCGCTGTCCAGGCATCGTTCGATCACCCTGCATGACCACGACTTCGTCCCGGGATAATGCTTCGCGAAGCTCGAGCCAGGTATCAATCCCGTCATCTATGGGCGACTCCACGATGCCGAGGGCTTCCCTGAGGCTGCGTCTGCTGCCCTCAAAGGATTGGGCAATGTCTCGCTTGAAGACCACCTGTACGACCCGTTCGACCTTGGCCAAACGCGCCAGCCCGACTTCGAACGATCCGATGTGGGCCGTGAGCAGCACCGCGCCGCGCCGAGTCTTCCGAGCGAGTGCATACTCCTTTTCTCCAACAGTCTCGACGATGCTTGAGTCAAGTTCCTGGGGAGTCTTGCGTGAAGCCTCCGCGACATCAACCACAAAATCGTAGAAGTTGCGAATCACGCCGTTGCGATATGACGCTACTCGTTTGGATGACACACCCGCGCCAAACAACGCACGGGCATTGGCTTTTGTGACATCGCGTACATGGCTGGATGCTGCGCTTGCGACAACGCCAGCCAGTGGCCCGAGCAATCGAGCAACGCCTGGGGCTCGACATATCAATTGAAACAAAGGGTCGAGGGTTTTGGGCGTGGAGGTCCCTGCCATGGCTGGTTGCCTGGCATTCGCATCTGGTTGATGCGTGGGCTGGGCCTTACTTTCCGCCACACTATGCACGCTCGTCTCCGTCTATCGGAACTATCCCTGCCCTGTATCGCTGTGGTTGCAAGCACAGCAAACGGATAGTATCGCAATTGCTTCACAATCAGCGGCGTGCGCGGGTTCTCTGATGCACCACCCCCGCGGCTTGCAAGTCGCATCTGCATAACCTCGCTGCTATGGCGACTTTTTCTCCGCCAATAACTTCTCGCACCACAAACGCCGTTGGTTCTCCAGGACTTGTGCGGCATCAGATGTCGCCCGCTTTCTATCGCGCGTGCCGTCTTGCGTGCCAATTTATCCATGTGCAGTGCATTCGCCATGAAGTCTCCGGGCTTGACCGAGTGCCCAGTTCTGGCGGGGCGATCCTAGCCGTGACACACATCAGCCATCTTGAGCCGATCGTGGTCTCGACCGTGCTGCGGCGTCGGGTTCGCTGGATGGCGCGCGTCGAGTTCTACCGCACGGCGTGGGCACGGTGGATGCTCGACATGGGCGGGGCGTTTCCTGTGGATCGCTTTGGCTGGTCCTTACCAGCGGTGCGATGGGGTGCGTCGCTGGTACGCGAGGGAAACGTGATCGGTGTTTTTCCAGAAGGCGGGGTCTCACAGGGATGCGCGTCTGTTCTTCTAGGAGGCTCAATTCACGCGGGCGTCTGCACGATCGCGCACCACACGCAGACACCGATCATCCCAGTGGTGGTTCTGGGCACGCACGAACTCAATCGCGTTGGTCCGTGGTTGCCATTTCGGAGAGCGCGTCTGTGGACTGCCTTTGGCGAACCAGTCGTACCACCATCGCTGGCGATTACTCGCAAGCAGGCGCGTTTGCAGATGCGAGAGAGGCTCGAACATGCGTTTCGAGCGCTCTATGAAAATCAACTTGCCCAGCACTCTTTGCTTCCCAGCATTGTGCCGGATCGCGAGGTCCGCATGGCTTAATTCGCTTTCGTGAACTTGCTTGTCGCCAACGCTTGTCACTTGCCCTTGCGCTGCAATGTCCGATACGTTCTACAAACTGGTCCGCGCGGTTGGCACATCAGCATTCTGGGTGAGCGCTGTTCCTGTCGTGATGGGGCTAGAAAATATTCCTCGCGCGGGAGCGTGCATCATCGCGGCGACACATCAATGTCCGTATGACGTGCCTCTGCTTATCCGGCATGCCCCGCGATTGCTCGACTTTGTGAGCATCACCGAAGTATTTCGCCAACCCATGGTCGGCTGGCTCTACACCAATCTCAACGCGTTTCCGCTCGATCGCTCCAGGCCAGACGCAAAGGCAGTTCGCAGAGTTCTTGATCGCCTTGCGAAGGGGCGGGTGATTGCGATGTTCCCCGAGGGTGGCTTTCGTCGAGGGATTGACTCGGTCATTTCCAACGGACATATCCGTCCTGGCGTTGGTCGCATCGCACAGATCGCGAGCGTTCCGATTGTGCCTTGCGTGATTTTCAACTCACTGGCGTATGCGAGATTCAGGAGTTGGCTTCCGTTCAGAGCGACGAGGTATGGTGTTGCCTTCGGTGCACCCATTGCATCAAGCGAGGATCATCCGCAAGTTGAGGCAAACCTTGTGCTTTCCATGCGTGCTCTGCACGCCTCCCTCCGGGAGCGGGTTGGTGTTCCCGATCTCAATGCGCCGGCGATATAGATTGTGAACCGAGTCGATGCTCGCGTGCGAGGCGCCGGGCTCGCAGGACAAGCAAGGGAACCAGTACGCCCACGGCCCCGACTAGAGAACCCACGATTCCGACCGACGCGACAAGCCCGAGGGACTGAATCGCCGGCGTGTTCGTCAACATCATCGCGGCAAAGCCTGTGGCAGTGGTTGCAACAGCGAGCAGCACGGCGTGAAGCGAAGGGCGCAGGCTCCGCAGCAACCTCGGCACATCGGATTCGGATTCGCGTGAGATCACCACGAGGAAGACGCCAGCGTCTACGGCGATGCCATCAAGAAGCGGGATAGCAACGCAGTTGATGGGGTTGAGCCTGATCTGGCCAATGGCCATGCAGGCTACAACCGCCGCGCTGGCGCAGAAGAGAGGGACCAAGGCGAGCAGTACATCGGCGGGCTTGCGGAACACGACGCAAAGCCATGCGAGCACGAGGATGATCGAGATGGCAATCGAGCGGGGAAGTCCTTTTCGCGTTGCGGCTTCGAGTTCGGTCGAGACAGCGGACAAACCCGCGATCGAGATACCCGGAACGTCTGCGATCGCGTCCTGCAACACTCGCACCGTCTTGTCGCGACGCTCGCGATCATGGAGGGGCGCGGCAAGTCGCACGAGAAGGACGGTGCTCTTGATATCTTGCGCATGACCACTCGCAAGTTCATTCGAAGGAAAGAGACGTTCGGCAAGCGACGGGTACTTCAACACGCTGGCGATGTCGGGCGGGCTATTGCTCGACAGAACCTCCAGAAGCCACTTGCGGTAGCCCGCGTACGCCTGAGAATCGAATGCGGACTGCGCGAGAGTGTCGTCGAAGTCAATTGCAAAGCGGGTAGCATCCGTCACGGCGAGCCACGCCTTCGTTGATTCCTGGCTGCGCGGGTCGGGTAGGAGTTGATGCAGACCCAGCACTGCTTCCACGCCCACGCCAGCGCAGGCGGGAGATTGCAATCGAATCGCAGCGTCGTAGGCGACTTGCACGAGCATGCGTGCATCTTCGGTCCGCACTTCGACGGGAATAACTTCTCCTTGCGAGGCAAAGCGAGTAATGACCTCGCAGGTGGACCGCAGGGCCGCGTTTGGCTGAGGATGAAGCATCGTCAGGTCGGCTTCCAACCTGGGCACGATGCCCCGCGATGCTCCAGCAATCAGCACGACCGCCAGCACCGCAAGCGTCGAGAACAGCCACGTGCGTGGGCGGGATGCAACCGGCACCACGATTGCGCCGAAGCGCGAACTCTCGCTCACATGCGAGCCGACTCGCTTGTCTACCAGCACCAGCACAGCAGGCATGAGTATGAAGACGGCCAGCAGCGCCCCGATCAGGCCCAATGCGCCCATGCTCGCAAAGTTACTGAGCATTTTGATTTCGCTGGGCCAGAGCGAAGCAAAGCCGAAAATGCTCGTCATGCAGTTGGTTGTGATGGGCATGGCCAAGTGGCCCGTCGTACGAACGGCGGCATCTTTGGGCGATTCTCCCGCCGCTCGCCGACTGTCGTAATGCGCGAGGAAGTGGATTCCGTAATCTACCCCAAGACCCGCCAGCAACGCTGCGACCGCCGCTGCCAGGGGCGAGATGGACGAAGCGAATGCGGCGTGCGCGGCAAACCCGACGATCATTCCCGTGCCAGCGACTGCGCCGATGAGCACGGGGGCGAACCATCGACGATAAAAGAGCACGAAGAGGACGTAGAGGCACAAGATCGACACACACGTGCTCACGATCGAATCTTTTCGAATCGTTCGCGATGCGGTGGTTGCGATCGCCGCGGCGCCTGCGACCTCGACGCGAAGGCCCTCTAAAGGCACCTGCGCTATCGCGCTGCGCACGAGGGTGACGAGGCGTGCAGAGGCATCCATATCAGTCGTGACCGAGCGCGCGCCTATTCGTACAAGCACAGCCCGTTGGTCGAGAGATTGCTCTGAAGTCGGCGCGGACTGGGAAAGAGTGGAGACTCCGGCTGGTGCTCTTGTTCGCAAGTTCGCGGGTACCAGTTCGAGCAGGCGCAGAGGATCTTGCAGGATTCGATCACCCAATGCTGAGCCCACGGGCCCCGGCGCTGCCACCATGGCCTCGTTGCGAGCCCATTGCATGTTCATGCTTTGGCGTGTCAATCGGGAGGACAGTTCCGCCTTGCCATGATCGTCGAGATACCACGTGGCGTTTGGGAGCATCTGCTCGCGAATGAATGCTTCGACGGACGGTTCCGACATCGTGCGCACCCATGCAACCAGAGAATTACTCTCCGGGCATTGCACAATTTTCGATGCTATCGCATGGGCAACGCGATCAAGTCGAGCCTTGGCGTAGGGATGGGCCTCGGCGTCGGCATGCCCAGAATCGTCCGACACCATTACCATCAGCGCATCGCCAGAACGATATAGCGTCGTGACCCGATGCATGGCTTGTGCGGCCTTGCTTTCCGAGCCCAGCATTGATTCCAGCGATGTCGACACACGCATACGAGTAAGCGTTGTGATCGACACAACCATCAGGAGTAACGCTGCCACAACCACAAGCATGGCATGACTCGTCGACCACGCGGCTACTCGCGAGACGATCTGCCAGCGATCTGCCAGGGGAGAATCCCTCACGGCAGCCTCTTCGCTCGTGCTGGCGGGATGAATGTACGAGGATTCAGCAGCGGATTAATGCCAATATCCTGTGAGGTCTGGATGATGATCGTTCCGCTCGTTGATCGGAGTGTAATGCGCGTGGGCCAGATTCCTCCGGGTACTTGGGCGACTCGCTCGTAGGTCATTTCGAGATCATCACGAATGCGGAAAAGTCTGGGCACCAGCGTCGACCGATTTACTTCGCAGACAATCTCGTGAGCTAAGAGGTGTTCTGGGGACGCAACGTCGGACGTCATGCTGTCGTCTTGGATGACAACTACCAACGTATCTGGGGTCGAGCGGGAGGAATCTACCCTTGCTCGCTTCATGATGGCGGGATCAAGCAGGCCAACCACCTTGCGCATGGATGCTGCCACGTGTGAGCCCGCGACCTGGCTGCGAGGGTCATCTTCCCGCATGATGAACAGATAGGCGTTGCGGCTCGCGACTTCTCCATGATGGTCTTCATCGACCGTAAGTTGTGGATTGTCCGTTTGATGCTCCTGAGTGTGCAGCAAGGCGCTCGTGGTGATAGCCGACAGTTCGGTTATACTTTTCTCGCGTCGTGCTGTGAGGGTCAGGTCGAACACTGCGTGTCCAAACTTCCAGGCACGAATACGCGCCTTGTCCGGGAAGTCGAGCACCATAGCACCATCAAGGCGCACTCTGTCTCCTTTCTCGTCTATCAACTGGATTTCACAATCGGCCTGCACCTGCTTTATGGTTGCGGATCGAGTTTGAAGTATGGCGAGTGACTCTTCGTCGCTCATCGCGGCATAGGTAGGCAGCCTTGCGGTACACGCCGACCCGATACTCGAGAAGACAAGGCCACAAAATAGCAGCAAGAATGGCGATGTTCTCATGAGGCTTGGCTTCCGCATAGATTGACAACTTCAGATCGACACCTCGCTACCCGCGAGCGGGCAGTCGACGCAGCAGTTTTCCCGTAGGTCCCCGGGGGAGCGAATCCACCCGCTCCAAACTGCGAGGTACCTTCAGGCTCGAAAGTCGCTCTTTGAGAAAGTTTCGAAGGGTATCGCTACGAACTGGGTTTGACGGGTCGCTTGCAACGTACTTGGCGTGCAGACGCTCGACAGTATCGGAGGCCCGCTCGCCCCATACCAGGCACATCGCGACACCTGGATGCGAGGAGAGCACCGCTTCGACCTCGAGTGGATTGACTTTATACCCGCCCACGTCGATGAGCAGTTTGATCCGACCAGTGATGTGCACGCTTGCGTTCGCGTCCATCGTCGCGAGATCGCCCGTGGGCCAGTGTCCATCGACGACTTGCATCGAGCCATCAACGTATCCCTGTGCCATTGATGGCGAACGCACGAGCAGTTGCCCCTCTTCGCCCGTGGCGCATGGGAGCGTCGGGTCGTTCGAATCTACGATTCGCATGCTGACGCCCGCGACACCGGGTCCAACATCGGTGAGATGTGCTTCTGTGTCGTCATCTCTTCCGTGGCGCACGGCAACAGTCCCCAACTCTGTCGCACCATACAACTGGCCAACGTTGATGCTCCATCGGTCGCGCATTGCACGCCACAGGCGTTCGGGAAGATCGAGCCCGCGGAAACTGCGAGACGCAGAGAGTGAGATCGAACATCCGCTCTCGCCAAGAGGTCGAATTGAAAAGGCACGCCCGGCAGTACGGTCGCGTTCTCCGTCACCACTCTCGTCAGCGACTGACTGGTTACGTGCGGCACCCACACCAGTGTCGCGCCAGTTTCAAGCACACCCCAAGTCAAGTCGATGCCGTACGAATGGCACACAGGCACGGCGAGCACCACGCGATCCTGCACGTCCAATCCGAGCCCCTCGCGTACGTTTCTGGCGACGGCAAGCAAGGAAGTAGCGGTACGAATGGCGAGTGCGGGTTGCCCTGTCGTACCCGAGGAATTCAAAACAATCGAGCCGTCATCCTTCGAAGGAAAAATCGTCGACTTTACAGAATGATCGCCGGTCGCCATGGCCAACGCGAACCCCTCATGGCACTCACTGGGCGATAGCAAGACGCTCGTGCCCACTGCGCGCATTCGGGCGGCAATTTCAATTGATGCGGTGGATGGATGGATGGCATCAACTCGCAGACCGCATGCAACCGCACCGATCAGCGTGGCAATCGTCGTTGGATGTGGGCTTGCAATGACTGCCACGGTTTGCGTTGCACTGACACCAGGGATTCGCCACAATTGCGAGGCTGCCCGGGTACATGCGTCGTGAAGTTGACGATACGTCCAGGCAAAGTGCTCGCTTCCCATGGCATCGCAGATGACGAGGGCGGTCGCCGAAGGCCGTCGCATGGCGTGAACTGAGATCGCATCCAAGAATGTGGTCACGCGTTGCGCAACTCCGAATCCAACTGAACGTTTGATCCCGGCGCGAATACGCCTTCCACTTCGAGAAGCAAATCTCGTCGGCAAATATCAGCCCGAATGACCTCCAAGTGGCTTGTGCCTGGCCAAGCTCGTTCCGAGAGCGAAACGATCAATCCAAGATCAGCCTCTCGTGCGACGTACACACGAATGGTACTGGCCTGGGTGAAACGTTCGTGACCAAGCGTGGCAGCCTGGTTGATGAGCGCGTCAAGGTTCATAAGCGTCTCCTCCCACTGCGCCCGCAGGTCGCCTGCGTGCACGGTGTGTTCGCCTCGGACGCTCGCGGTACCCCCCACGATGAGCCTAGGACCACCTGGCAGCATGGCGCGTGTGGCACGGACAAAGCAGGGTGGACGGGGGCCGTAGAGCGTCGAGTAGGCAAGCGCCGGCACTTGGCGTGGATTCTCGATGGGCGTACCGGGCGACTTGCTTGCAAGGCCCGCGATGATGAGCGACGTGCCGTCATGGCCAATGCCCGTGGCTGTCGGCACGTACCGGGCGAAGTGGGCGGCATTGCCGAACCAAGAGGTAAACGCCAGGAAGCGACCGACATTGAAAGCGCGATACCGCTCGCTGTAGGGGCTGAGCGGTTGGTGGATGGCGGGAAGGAAGTTCCAGAAGCGGATGGGATGGGGTGTACCGGCGGATTCCATCTGCGACCTGATCCAGGCCAAGATGCTCGACGTCGCGTCGATGAGTTGTTGCGCGGGCATGCTTCGTGCGTGTTCTACTTCAATGATCGTCATGGAAAAACCAGGTCCGCGAGATACTTGGGCATGGACTCCCACCCGCAGGCCTGGTACAGAAACTCGTATGGAGCCCTCGGGCGATGGTGCGCATACGCCTTCGACCCATGAAGGAACCGCACACGAAAGATTCGCGAGCGGAGAAGTCGGCGTGTTGTCAATGAGTTTTCCTGTTGTCATGACGGGTTTGCTGGATAATACCTGCACGACTGATTGGCAGCGAACGCGACGAGCGCCGCAGGAATGATCACACCCACAAAGCCATTCGCATTCCCTCGAGCGAATAAGTCGCAGACTCGCTTTGCATGCAATCATTCCAATCTTGTCATTCCAATTTTGATCCGCACTCACACGACCCAATCAATCGTTTGCGATGCCGCTTCTATTGCCTGTCTTCGCTCTGGCCTGAAGTTCTCCGGTATCGACGTACGACGCGACACAAACAACAGTACCGGAATCCCATCAACCTGTCCAGCCCATTGTGTACACCGCCATCGGGTGACCAAAACAGCAGTGTTGGATCATCGTGGTGGGGCTTGAACACCTTCGGGTGATTGTGCTGTGTCCGAAGGGGTTGGGGACTGTGCTTTGGGTGTGGGGACCGCCTCCAGGGGTTTGACTTCGCGGGTTGCGTGTGGCAGTCGGAGCTCAAGGTCGGCTTCCGAGAGGCCCGTATCCGTCTTTACATTGGAAAAAATGATAATCGTTGACTCGCCCTCTGGGTCGATCATCTCGAAGGCTCTGGCACAAGGAACCTGCATATCCAGCAAAACGCGAATGCGCTCAAGGCTGTTTCTGGTTGCGTCGTCTAGGGGTATCAACTCCAATGCGAGAAGTTCCGCACCGCGCATTTGAGACTCAGGCAGGCTCAATTGGGCGACTTCGATGCGAGTGATGGAAAACTTCCGGCGGAGTGTCTCGAGGCGTGGAAGCGGCCCGCCCGCGGCATCGCGCAGGCCATCGACGCGATAGACCTCGACGAGTTTGTCTTCCGGGTATAACAGCCGGATTTCATCCGCAGCGACTCGCATCACCGAGGCTCGGGGTTTGGTCGTGGTCCAGAGGACCGCATCGCCCCTGGCGCGAATGGTGCCGTGCGACACGAGCGGCTTGCGAAGCAACACGGAACTTTTGCGCTGCTCGAAAGTCGCGGTCAGGTCACGGATTGTTGCCACACGCTTGTCCATGCTCTCTAGTAGCAAGAGCAAGTCAGGCTCGATAGCGGGAGCGGTAAGTACGCCGGGATCCTTGGTGACTAACGAACCGGGAGATTCCGCCTTGGGAGCCTGCAACTTCTCGCCAGATGTGCCCTGAACTGGCTGGCTGGGTTGCGTGTTGGGTGAAGATATCTGGGCGTGCAGCGTCATTGCCAACGATGTCATGAACAACATCGCTATTGCGATGTGGCGAGCGCACCAAGACACGGGCGACGATGTCGATGCGAACCGGACGCTCTGCGCATGGCGTATTTTGTGCATTGCATCAATCGAAGGCTCGGGCATGGTTGGTATTCTCTTCATTGATTCAGCCTGGTTTCAGTTGATGTTTTGGAGTTCCGCCATGAAACTCTCCTTCGTCCGGCATCGCCTTCGTCAGCACGATCAACCCAGTCGCAATCGTCATCTGCCCAGTTTCTTGGGCGATGCTGGCCCGAACGTCGAACATTGCGAGCGAGCCCATTTCCTTGGCAAGCGTGGACTCGAGCGTGATGCTCGCGGGCGGCGTGATGCCCGTAAGTATCTTTACATTCACTTGTGCGAGGCGAGCGGGCATACCGATTGCCTCCTTCGTGCCGCTCAGCCAGGCAAGGCCACTGACTTGAGCCAAGGCTTCAGCGATGAGAACGCCAGGAACCAGCGGGGCATCGGGAAAGTGTCCACGAAAGAAGTCCTCGTCGCCAAGAATGTGCCACACGCCACGAGTGGATTTGCCAGGTTCCAAAGCATCGAGCGAACTGACGAACCGGAAGGGCGGCCGATGGGGCAGGGTTCCGAGCAAGCGGGCAAGGTCTGCGGGATTTTGTACGCTCACTGATCTTCTCTTGGCAGCGTCTCGACAAATGTGCTGAGCGTCAAGACGGTCGCGAAGGCCGACTTATCCATCGTTCCCTCGCGAATGCGCACCCGAAACTCCTTCTCGATGTTTGTCACCACGAGAAGCACGTCGAGCGAATCCATGTCATATTCCCCGCCCATGAGTTGCATGGCATCCTCGATGGGCGTAGCAGGGTCGAGCTTCATGCTCTCGCGGACGATGCGCTTGACTCGTTCAAGGGTTTCGTGTGAAGGCATGTCATTGCAATCCGGATAGAAGTCTGTAAAAGTTTGAGGTTGGCCTTGGCAGGAATAATAACCGTGCTTCCCGTTTGAAGGGGGCGCGGGAGATAGGTGATGCCCCTGCCGCCATTCAAAATCAAAAAATGTACTTTATGGCGATTGTCGCGGCCATGACCATGATCACGCCAATGCGGTATGTGATGGGCGCGCAGGAGGTGGTCGAGCGGCTGTGCGAAGTGGCGGAGTAGTGGGGGGGGGGATGTGGTTGTAAAAATAATCCGGGCATAAAAACAACCCGGGCCTTGTGGGGCCCGAGCTTCGTGTGTGTGAGTTGTGGCGGCTGGCGAAGATGCCGGCGAGGCCGAGGGCTACGACTGCGCTGGGGGGCGGGGACGCCGAAGTTCTGGATGTAGACGGTGGTGTCGAAGTGGTTGTCTCTGGAGTCACTCAGGATGAAGGTCACGGTGTTGAGGCCAGGGTTGACGGGGGCCAGGAACGCGAAGCCAGCGCCGTTGGCAGTGGTAATTACGCCGTCGAGTTCGGTGCCGCCTAGGTTGGTCATGGCGGGTTGGTTGATGTTGACAACATTGATCTGGACATGCGAGCTGGAAGCGGCGGCAAGGACCAACAAACCGATGGAAACAATCTTGCGTGTGTCTCTTTTCTCCTGCAAAGAAGTTCACGGTGGATAGCGCGAACGGGAGAGAGAGGTTGTCGGTACCACGCACCAACGCGGACGTGTGGGTTTGAATCGTCGCGAAAAACGATGAAACGTCCGGCGAAGAAAAAATCTGCCCAATATCTCTTGTTGAGGTTAGCCACCTTCATAAGCGTCCGTGCAAAGCAGAAATGTTGGGACCGTCAGGGTGAAATACCAAATCATTCACGTCTACTTTGCACTTTCCCACGCCGCGTACGGATTTTGATTGGCATAGACAGTTTTGAGCTATCGATGTTTGAAAACAGGGGTATGGCGAGATAGACTACTGACCCAGTCCAAAGTTTTGGATAGGGACAATTCGGACCGCACGTACTACTGACCCGCGCGAGGGCCCTTTCCGAACCTCGCAACGCTGAGAAGATCAGCCGGGCGGTGGGAGGTTGGATCAATGGGTAAGAAGGAAGTCACCAATATTTTCAAGATCATGGCCACCGGAGGCACGGCAACGCCCGCGCCGCCGCTTGGTCCGGTTTTGGGTTCCAAGGGTGTGAACCCTGGGCAGTTCGTGCAGAAGTTCAACGCGGCGACGCAGAACATCAAGGGCAAGGTGGTCGGGTGCATCGTGACGGTGTACTCGGACAAGAGCTTTGAACTTGAGATCAAGAGCAGCCCGGTGAGCGTGATGATCAAGGACGAGGCGAAGATCGAGAAGGGCTCGGGCGTTCCAAACAAGAATAAGGTAGGCAAGCTCACCAAGGCCCAGGTCAAGAAGATCGCCGAGTCGAAACTCCAGGACCTCAACTCGCACACTGTTGAAGCCGCGATGCGCGTGGTCGAGGGGACGGCCCGTTCGATGGGCGTGACGATTGTTGCCTGATGAGCATTGATTGGTGAGGAACAGAGACGGGGACGCCTGTACCACCCAAGTCTGTCACAGCCAAGTCTGTGCCACCCCGGCCTGTGCCACCCAAGATAGATTCAAGCCAAGTTCAAGATTGATCCAAAGTTGAACAACGCAGATTCGGAAGGAAGATTCATGCCGATTCGAGAAACCAAGCGCCAGAAGGCGAACGCGGAGTTGAAGGTGCATACACCCCTCGCCGCGGGTGAGGCTGTGAAGGCCCTGAAGAAGTACAAGGCACCCAAGTTTGACCAGACGGTGAACGTGGTGATGCACTTGAATATCGATACCAAGCAGGCCGATCAGGCGTTGCGCGGCGCGGTGAGCCTGCCCAAGGGCATTGGCAAGACCAAGAAGGTGATTGCCTTCTGCCAGAGCGACGTTGCGAAGGAAGCACTCGCGGCGGGCGCGATCAAGGCTGGCGGCGAAGAACTGGTGCAGGAAGTCGAGAAGGGCTTCATGGACTTTGACGTGGTGCTGGCCTCGCCCGACATGATGCGCGTCGTGAGCAAGTTGGGCAAGGTGCTGGGTCCCAAAGGCCTGATGCCCAGCCCCAAGGCGGGCACGGTCACGACGAACATTCCGCAAGGCGTGAAGGAATACGCGGCGGGCAAGGTCGAGTATCGGGCCGACACGGGCGGGAACATCCACGCGATCATCGGGAAGATGAGTTTCACGGATGGCAATCTTTTTGAGAACCTTGAGTTCTTTGTGAAGTGCATCGAGAAGAGCCGGCCCAGCACGGTGAAGGGGCAGTTCATCAAGAGCATCCATATCGCAGGAGCGATGACGCCCAGCGTGCCGGTGCTGTATGTTCACGAGGAAGTGGTGGCGGAGTAAGCAAGTTGTTGATGGTGTTACAGGCTTTCAAGGTCTGTGACCAGAGTGCGAGTGACTATCGGCACAGGCGGGAATGCCTGTGCCACCCTCCCCAGTTGAGCCAGAGTCGGGCCAGAGTTGAACCTAATTGAAGGCCAAAGCAGAAGGCCAAAGTAGAAGGAAGGACGAAGCATGTCCAAGAAGATCAAGAACATCATCATCCGCGACTACAAGTCTCGCGTTGCCATGGGCGACAGCCAGCCCAAGGACGCGGTGCTGATCAGCATTCGCGGCGTGAAGGCGGTTGATACAACCAGGCTTCGCGGCACGCTTGCCAAGAAGAACATCAGGATCACGGTTATCCGCAACTCGCTGGCCCGCAAGGCCTTCGAGGGCAGCAGCCTGTCTGGGCTGACTGATGTGCTCAGCGGTGCGAGCGCGCTGGTCTATGGGTCAGAGAGCGTGGTGCAAGTTGCGCGAGCGCTGACCGAGAGCATCGCCAAGTTTCCGGCCCTGGAACTGAAGGGTGCGGTGCTTGACGGCACGCTCTTCAAGGGCAAGGCGGGGGTTGAGGAATTGTCCAAGTTCCCCACCAAGGACGAGGCGATCGCGCGGATCGTGACGCTGGTTGTCACCCCTGGCCGCAAGTTGCTCGGACAGGTCAAGGGCCTGGGCAGCAACGTTGCCGGAATCATCAAGGCGATCGAAACCAAGCTCGAGAAGGGCGAAGCGATCGCTGCGATATGAAGGATTGGGCGGTTGGGGGGGCCGGGGGGCCGAGGGGCCGAGGGGCCGAGGGGCCGAGGGGCCGGGGGGTTGAGCATGCGTGCTTGATTCCCAGTGTCGGTAGGAAGTGTGGGTCGAGATTGATATCCGTTCATCCCACTGGTTCACCAACCCTTTTGGGGAGCGTGAATGAAATGCCCGGGTGTCCCGGGCGCCTCTGGGATGGCAGGTTGCCGGGACTTTGCCCGGCGTAGTGAAGGGTTTTTCTTATGACGATGACGATTGAACAACTTGGTGACGCTCTGGCTGGCCTTGCTCTCAAGGATGCGGTCGAACTGGGCAAGTACATGAAAGAGAAGTACGGCATCGAGGCTGCTGCTGGTGGCGCGATGATGGCTGCTGGTCCGGCTGCTGCTGCTCCTGTCGCGGCAGTGAAGGACAGTTTCGACGTGGTCCTGAAGGCTGTGGATGCTGCCAAGAAGATCGGCTGCATCAAGGTCGTGCGCGAGATCACTGGCCTGGGCCTGGCGGAAGCCAAGGCGCTGGTCGATGTTCCCGGCAAGGCGATCAAGGCGGGCGTGGACAAGGCGGAAGCCGACAAACTCAAGAAGCAGTTGGAAGACGCTGGCGGCACGGTCGAACTGACGTAATCAAATTGGCGTAATTGTTGCAACATAAGCGTTGCGACAATTCGGTCTTAATACAAACAGAGCCACAGGGCTCTGTTTTTTCATGGCAGTCTGCAACCTATTTCTGGTCGATCAGGTATGAGAATAAGTACTTGTCTCCATGGTCGCTGTGATCGTGGCTTGAAACTTTGAACGGGAGGTTTGCATGGATGGTCGTGCGAAGCAACCGACAGGGCGGCTTGGGTGGAAACAGAGTTTGGGAGGGCCTGTGCGGCGTTGTTTGCTCAGTATTGGCGGACTGTCTGGGCTTTGCGTGGCTTTGTTCATGCTGCTTTGGTTGCCAGCGCGTGCCATCGCGCAGGCTCCGGGATGGATCGACATCGACCTCGATGCCCCTGCGGTCGCGGTACCGGGTCTTGAGGGGATCGGGATCGGGGTGGTGGATACGTCCGGGTTTCCTCCCAACGTCGTTCGCTATCGAGTGTGGAAAAGAATCAATGGGCTGCCCAGCGAGGATATTACCGCGATCACGACATGGCGGGTGGAGTCAGACGCACGCGCGGCCTGGATTCTCCAGCCCGGCGAGGTGATACTTGTCGAGGCGTGCGCGCAGGTGAGGATTCGTGTCACCATTCCCGGGTATCCGGATGAGCGAGTGACCCTGCGATGCCTTGGCGAGTATGACGTGCATGGCCAGCCGCCCGACAACAATCCGGCACTAGGAAATGCGGATGTGGAAGTTGGTGCTGAGGATGCGCTCAACATGCTCGGTAACCGAGGCATTCCAAATCGAGGACTTCGTGGCGCTCGGACCACCTCGGAGCAGCGAGACGAGTCAGAAGTGAATGTGGAATTGAGGGGGAACACGTTCGGCGGTAATCGGTGGCTCGATGACGGAATCAATGGCCTCACGACATTTCCGATAGGAACGCAGTCGAACAATAATGGCACGAGCAGATGGACAAAGTATCAAAACCGGAATGATCCACTGATTGTCCTCAGTCCCGCCCTCGCCAAGAACCTGGTCGACGGTGTCTTCCGCGACGCGAACGGGCGGCTGAACCTGGCTGTGAAAACGCTGGTGCATGAAATCGTCCATGTCATCGTGTTCCATCACAAGATCAAGTTCTACGAAAAGCCGGCGGTGGACAAGAACTCGGATGGCGACACGCAGGACCCGGGCGAAGAAGGCACATCGTCGGTCGATATCGAAGAGGAAATCGCGCACAAGGTCGAGCAGATACTCGATACGATGGACAGGATTCGCGAGAACATCGAGAAGACCCCGCGCACCGTCGCGCTGGACAAGGAACTGAAGAAGCTGATGGAACTCTTGAAGCGGCAGTACGAAGGCCTGAAGAATGTGTCGCCCGACAACGAGGATGGCACCGATCCAATCGATGAACTCTTTGAAGAGATGGAGTGGTTGGACGAGAACGAGAATGGCGTGCCCGACTTTATCGAGCGGTGGTTTGAAGAGTTTGAACTGCCAATCGAAGAATTTCTCGTTGGCGCTGAAATCACTGGCGGGGGCGGCTTGGGCGATTGAGCGTTGCGGATGGTGATCCACGCAGGTGTGCGTCACTTCGGTCTGCAGGCATCAAAAACGAAAAGGCAAGACCAGGCTGGTCTTGCCTTTATCAATTTCAAATCATGGCGAGTGTGCCGACCACTCGCTGGATTCGCTTGCTTACTTGGGCTGGCCTTCGGCGGGGGTTAAGGTTGGGTTTGGAGCGGGTTCGGGCTTGGAAGCATCGTCAGAACCGGATGCTGCTGCGGGCGTGTTGGCCGCGTTTTCGAGGGCCTTGGTGGTGGCTTCGACCACGTCCTTGGCTGGAAGGATCATGCCGTATTCTGCACCCTTGAGGGCATCAGAACCGCCAGCCATCTCGTCCTCGTCGGGGAGGATGTAGGTATTAACGCCGACAACCTGACCAGCGGTGTTGTAGAGGGGCAGAGCGATTTCGCTTCGAGTGGCGAGGCCGATGGTGGGGATCATCAGGGTGCGGGGCTTGGTGACCACGGAAGCGATGCGGCCCTCGGCAATGGAGAAAGCTTGGCCAAAGAACTTGCCAAGCTTGCGAACGGCGAACAGTTCGTCGCCCACCTTGGCCTGTGCGTGCTTGGAGAAGTCGACGAAGGGGAAAGGCGTGGCGGGCGCGGCATTGACCTTGAGCCAGGCGAGGCCCAGTTCGGTGTCGCGCGCGATGAACTTGGCATCGACGCCGACGGTGTCGTCGCCGTGGAGGATCTTGATCTGCTTGGGCGTGGCGTTGGCGCCGCCGGGCCCGCCACCGAAGGCTTCTGGGGATACGCAAAGACACGCCTCGCCAGGTTCCGAGGCATACACCCAAGCACCTTCTACCACCACTTGAAAGAATGCGAGTTCCGCTACAACCACCGCCGCCAAGACCTGTACCATGCCATGCTTAAACTGTGTCGAGACAACCCGCTCAGCTAGTCACGACCCAAAATAATTCTTCAATTTGTAATTAAACATGGTTTCACATACATGAAAATACACTCAGTTGGAGCGGTCATCGGCGAACACTGGGTTCGCAGGCTGGATAGCTCTGAACTGGATTAGCGTCGTGAATTGCTGTGAGCAGTGTACCGACACGCTTTCATGAACGCATGGCACAGGTCTTTGCATCGGTGGTTGATGCGGGACTCGTACTTTTTCAGATGCAAGTCCATACCACTTAAACCTTACGCAACAAATAAAAAACCCCTGCACCTGTCATGCAAGGGGTCTCAAGTGGGCGCGGAGGGATTCGAACCCCCGTAGGCGTAAGCCAACAGATTTACAGTCTGCCCCGTTTGTCCACTCCGGCACGCGCCCAGGGCTATTCCCGCTTGGCGGTTGGGGGTGCCAAGCAGGGTTGAACGATACGCCCAAATCCCTCGGCTGGCAAATCCCACCATCAGGAGAGTGCCAGCCTCAAGTCAGAGCAACTTCAGACGCGTTGCTGCCCGAATTCTGGGGATTGCAGCAATCACCCAACTTCAAAAATCGTCTGCGTCCGCAGCACTACGCCGCCTTGCGCGAGCATGTGAAAGGTCTGCGCGTGGGCCTGCCCTGCGCAGCGCTGAATGTCAACCATGCTGAGGCAATCGCCCGTCCCGTCCTTCCACATGTGGATGAGGGCTCCAGTCTGCCTGCCAAATTCGACCAGTTCGCGGAAGGTCGAGGTGTACAGGCTCTCGGGCAGGGTTTCGGTTTGCACGCTGGTCATGTAGAGCACTGTGCCAGGAGCAGTCGGGGGCCTGGCACCGCGAAGGGAACGCGCGTCGCTCTGCGAGGGAATCACCGAATGGACCGGGAAGCGATGCTCGTAGTCGCGCTCTTGCGGGCATGAGAACGAAGTGATAAGCCCGGCGCTGGGAAAGAGTTTGTCAAACTCCGTCACATATTCGACGACCGTGGCATCGCGCACTTCGAATCGAAGCACGTGCCCGCCCGACATCACCGACGCGTCCAGCAGGTAGTCCTTATCTGCAATCGCGCGCCGACCCTGAGAAGGAATGCAATCAACCGGCATCTCCTGGTCATACAGCGCCATCTGAAATGCATGCAGCACCGACGGTTTGGGGAGCAGACTCATGAGTGATACTCACGCAAGTTGAGTCCGCCAAGCCGTATCCCGGCTTGCTTCCGCGGCAAAGCCACCTGGTCACCCCAACAGCCATCTCCAACGTTGGTTGCATCCTGCATGCTCGTGTCCTTTCTACTGGCGAGCGGCCCGGGTCCTTGTGCCCAGGCATCGCGTCCTGCGTTCGCGTGTCGTGCCGTTCATGCAGCGCAAGGCACGCGCAAAAACGACAACCGACGATTCGTTTGAACACACCAATTTGAACACATCAAGGCGCTTGGCACGCACAACAGAACGAATGAGTGAATGTCAAGACCAACCAAACAGACCAACCAAACAGATCAATACTGGCCAATAAAGGCCAATAGAAATCAATGGTCAGCGCATCCGCCCATTCACACAAGTGGTCCAACGCTCGGCCACAGCGACATCACGCTTTCGCAACGCCCCAACAGCAGGCCAACTCCAATATACAACGAATGCAAACGCTGTCTAGCCTGATTTTCCATATCTCGCGAGAATCTTGCACTGAATCAGATTTTTTTATCGTTGCCAGCGGACGAACAACCTGTCGGTGGCGCAAGGTTTGTGGATGCCACCTGGATGATTCAACAAGTCTGTATGACAATGATCGTGCTTCCCGCAACGCTCGACGACAAGACCCATCCAGTTAGCCGACGCACGGGCTCGTGCGTGTCAGGACGATGACCGCTGGCGACCCAACGACCTATTCTCAATCCGTCCAATACTCCATCCATCCGCGCCTTCTCGTGCCTCAGACAGTCATGGCCCGCCACGCTTCCCCCTCCACAAGTCGCGCTCTCTCTCCCCGCGATGATCGCCCTTTGGGCCTTCCCCACCAAGCGCAATCCGCGCCCGATGCGATCGCCCATGCGCCACTCTCTCGCGAAGATGCCGCGTTGCTCCGTCTGCGCCTCGATGCCCTCAAGCACCTCAATCCCCTCGAGCAGGTATCCATCCTGAGCGGCGCATTAGCCATCTGTTCCCTGGCAGAAAGTGAATTGCTGGGCCCTGCCTTGCTCGAAGTTGCCCTCGCTAGGCAGGTGATTGGGCAAGGCGCTTCGTCGGCAGCAACTGGCCGTGTCACCAGCCGTATCACCAGCCCCGTCAATAATGCCTCGCCCGCGACACACGAAGATGTCGTTCGAGCCCTGCGCGTGAAGTATGGCCTCGCGACCGCAGACGAAATTGGTCCGCACGATCAACCCGCCAGACAAGTAGCCTTACGCGAGCATTGGCTTGCGATGCGAACACATTGGCGTGACCTCCCCCGCATGCTCTGGCAGCGTCTCGTCGGCGAGCAGCACGCACCCAACGCCAGCGATGCCGCTCGCGTCGCGCTCCTGCGCATATGGCATCGCCTTCCCGAGTCCACTCGCGCCGCTTCGCTTGCCAGCGATGCCGATCCCATGGATGCTCAGCGTTGGCGTCTTGCTGCGCTCTCCTCGCCCGCAGAGGCGGGCATCGCCCAGTATGTGATCGACCGGGGCGATCCCGCCCTCGCCGACCTTCTGGTCACGCCTCTCCAGCACGGTGCCACCGCACACGCCGCTCAGCACGCGCTGCTCGCACTTGCATGGATGGCTCAATCCAAGCGCCGCCCCGAATGGATGACCCTTGCGCTCCAGAGCGAGGGGCTGCTGCCTGGCCCATCCTGGCAGGGATGGAATCATCGTTGGAGTCCCGACGCGATGACCACCTTGGATACCACGATTGCCACAGCGTTGGGCTCGCAAAACTCCACGCGGCCCACCCCGCGCGGTGCCCTCCTCGCCAGCCTGGTATGGCTTGATCTTGCCTGGATTGCCGGGTGGATGTCCAGCAGCGGAGCGATGGGTCGCACTTCGGCCATCCTGACAAACCGCGCCCACGCCTGCCTCCCCGAACTCGCAGGATTCGTGCGTACTTCACGCACGCCCGTCGCACGTCTGCGAGCATGTCAGTGGCTGGGCCAGCCTGATCTTCCAAGCGTGGTGCTCCATGCCTGCGCGAATCGTCTCTCCGTCTCCCATGGCACACTGGATCACGAAGCCCTGCTCCAGTCGGCGCACCTTGCGCTACGACCCCAAAGGGCAATGTCTCTGCGCCGCGTCGTGGTGCGTGGTGCGCGCCGTGCTGCTCGCGCTTCCCTTGTCGGTTCCACAGTTGCTTCCGCCAACGCCCCGTCCTCAAAGGCACCTTCGCTGCCCGAGCGCTCCGCAATGCCCCGTCAGGGAGAGTTGCATCTGCTCTCACCAACCGCAAGGCGCATGCTGCCAACGTGGGCTCGAAGCATCGCGATTGATGCCCCCACGCGCGAGGCCGCGTTGGCTCCGTTGTTGCTTGATGAGGACGCGACCGTGCGTCTCTCGCTGATCCGCCGTGGGGTGGCCTCCCTCACCCACGACCTGATCTTTGATCCCAACCGGGCGGTTGCTCGCAGTGCCCTGCTCGCAGCGCTCAACGACGAGGATGCGCGTGCAGCAACGACTCGCCGCCGCGCCACGATCAGTTCGTTACCACCAGCAAGCGCCACCGACCTAACTTCCCGAGTGCCCAGTACTCCGGCCAGCACTTCTACCACCAATCTGGCCAGCGCCTTGCGATCACTTCACCGCTCTCCCCATGCCGCCCTGAGCGCCGCAACCGCTCGCGAGGAACGTGCGTTGGGTGATGCGCTGGACGACACGCCTCGCGGCAGGCTGCTCGCCCTGCGCCGCTTCGCAGAAGACCGCGCCGGTTCCATTTCGCAAATCCGTGAGTTACTTTCCAGTGCTCACCCCGCGCGACTCGCCACTGCCCTGCGACTCACACGCCTGTTGCAAGCCTGGAACGATGTCGAAGAGCCGTTGCTGCAACTTGCCATCCGCACATGGGCGACTGATGCCCGCATCGCCGCCACCGCCGTTGCGCTGCTGGGTCATGTCGCCAGCCCAACCGCTCAACGTGTCCTCACCAGTTGTCTCGCCCACTCCGATGCCCGGGTGCGCGCAAACGCAGTTGATGCCCTCGCCCGTCATTGCCCATCCCAACCTTCATCACAACTTTCACCCGCACCTTCACCCCCACCTCCAAACCAATCTTTACCCCGTCCCTCAATCCCAATAACTTCACACCCGCTTGCAGCACCACTCGCCCAACTCAAAGCCGACCCGCATCATCGCGTCCGAGCCAGCGCCATTCGTGCATGCGTGCTCGGGGCCTTTGCCGATGCTCGCGATATGACAACCGAGCCCAAGCATCAACTCCTCGCGCGTGCCGCGTTATCCTGGCGAGAAGACTTGCGTGCGATGCTGGCCGCGGATGCACCACAGCATCGCCTCGCCGGTGTTTGGCTGGCCTCTCGCACGCTGCCGATGTTCACGCATGCGCCCGATCCCGTTCGCGCCGCCCACGCAGAACTCTCGCAGCGCATCCTTGAACTCGCAAACTTCGACGATGATCCGCGCGTGCGGCGCCGGGCACTCGCCTTTGCCATCGTCTCCTCGACCACTACCACACTGCCTTACGTTGCCAAGGAGGCAGTTGATGTCTGACTTCTTCGCCCCCAATGTGACCCCCAATGTGGCTCCAATTCTGGATCCCAGTATGACTTCCATTCTCGCCCTTGCTCAAGCAGCGAACCCCGCTGTAGAACGCAATCAGGCCCAGTCGCCAGCGTCCACTCCCGCGTCCACTCCCGCGTCCGCCCCCGCCCCCGCCCCCGTCCCTGCTATCAAACTTGAAGTGCAGCAAGTCCCAGGCACTGCCTCGCCACCACAAACCATCGCCGAGCCGACATTCCCCTGGTTCGCCCTCTCGCTTTTTGTCGCGGGCCTCATGCTCCTGCTCGCGGGCGTGCTTTGGCAGCGTTTGCGCCCCCGACTCTTCCGAACCACCCAGCCCCAGCGGCCCAACCTCACAAGCCTCAACCCGAACACTATCGCTCCCACGCCGACATCAGCCACTCCCCTCGCTACCCGCGACGAAGTCCTGCTCGAGCGAGCCCGCAAGGCCCTCTCCATCCAGGCCTCTGAAATCCAGCATGCCCGCCGCGTCGCACGCGAACTCAATCTTCCAGTCGCCGCGAGTGTCCTGCTTGTGCCGTCATTGCGACGAAGAGATGCATGAATCTACATGAATCAGGCGATCCATTTGCTCCCTCAGCGCGAATTCTGCGCAACCCCAACTCCTGTGCGACTAGCATTCAGACGTGTCCGCTTCCAGCACATCCACCCCGCTCCCCTCCCCCCCTCCGCCGCCCCGCACCGCACGCTGCGTGCTCTGGTCGCTCCCCACCCACAGCCCGGATGCCAGTCTGGTTCGCGCCCTCACGCGCCCTGGCATGCACGTCCGCCCTGTGTACGACGACCTCGGCGCAGTTGCCACGATATTGGAAGGCGTATCGACGACGGACCTCGCCCAATCCAACTCGCTGGGCGAGCATCGCATCCTGCTGCTTGTTGAGCCCAACAAGTTGCAGCATGTGCCCGAGAGCGTTGAATTGCTCTCTCGCTACATACACGATCTGACCATCTGGATCTTTGATCCCACCCGATCCAACTCGCTCCGTGCGGTGCTGGCCAAGGACATGCAGGCGACCATGCCTTCGACCCAGACAATCCAAGCGACCCCCACACCAGCGGCGAAAGCCCCAACCAAGCCGGGAATGAAAGTAGACATCCACCCAAGCCCGCAACGGACACTGCGGCTTCGAACCGACAACGCCGAAGGCGAAACGACCACGCTCACCAGTGCCACCGGGCAGACGAATTGGGTCGGACCCTGGATCGAGGGACCTCCCGCTACTGCCCCCACCCCCATATCTGCAGCCCCCGCCCCGCTCCGAGATACCAACGAACGCACATCCGCTCGGTCAACGCCCGAGAAGCCAAGGACCGAGAAAGTATCTCCCGAGAATCTGGCCCCCGAGCCCCTCCTTTCCGACGAAGAACTGGCAATGCTCCTTGGAGATGATCCGCCCGCCCCCCCAAGTCGTAAGGGATGATTGATTGACTCCCCAGCATGTCCGCACGAACGACGCACTGTGTCCGCCCTATGTCCGCACTATGTCCGCTTCCGCCTTCCAACCCGATGCCGCTTCCTCTGCCACCCCGTTACTGCGGGTGGTTCTGGTTGGCAAGACTGGTTTGGATGCGGTGCTGAGATTGGATAGCACCGTCGAACTCACACGGTGCGCGGATATGCGCGAGGCAATCGCGGAGTTGACCGTCGCGGGTGCCGACGCACAATCCGGGCACATCGCGCAGGCCTGCACGGTTGTGCTTGCGGACGATATCTGGTCATCTACCGAGCCATCGCGTCGCGCGCGATTCCTCGAAGTGGCCCGTTCGAGTTTCGCGGGCTTGCGCATCCTGCGCCAATCTCTCGGGCCGCAAGTCGCAAAGTCTGCTGAGGGCGATGCCAGCACGGATGACATTGTGATGAGCGGTGCGCCCGCCGATGTCATTCGCGCCGCGATGCGTCACGCTCGCGCGCCCGCAGACGCGTATCGCTCATCAACCCTCAACGGGACCGCTCCCGCTCCCGCTCCCGCCCCCAGCCCCACGCCCACCCCAAGCCCGTCCCCCGCCCCCGCTCCAAATATTGCACAGGCATCGACCATCGCTCCGGGCCGTCTTGCCCGCGAGCGTGTCGATTCGATTCGATTGCCCGCCCTCTCTGGGGACAACCCACAGCAACCAATTGGTGCGACCAACGCCGATGCCCTGCTCGTCGAGCGATTGCTCTTTGGGATGGAGATCGAGGCTGAAGCAATTGCGTTGATCCGGGATCGTCTGCGTGATGCCACGGTCGAGTTCGTGCCCGCCACGCATGCGACCAACCTCGCTGCGGCACCGTTCAGCGGGGCCCAGTGCCCGGTCTTGTGGCAAACCGGAGTGCCCGAAGGCACGGCCAATCCAGTGATCAGTGCGGTCAGTGCGGTCAGCGCGGTCAGTAGTTCCGCTGCCCGTGCCGATTCTTCCGCCCCCGCCCCCTCCCCCTCCCCCGCCTACGGCCTGCTTCGCGCTGAGCGCACGTCATTGCATCAACTTGTGCCACACGCCAACTGGCTGGCAACCTGGCTGCGTTTGCGCGATCAACAAGCACAGTTGCGTGAGGCCGCCTTCACCGATCCGCTGACCGGTGCGTGGAACCGTCGCTACTTTGATCGCTTTATGGCCGGCGCCCTCGACCACGCCCGCACGCACCGTCACTTCCTCACCGTCTTCGTCTTCGATCTGGACAACTTCAAGAAGTACAACGATCAGTTCGGACACGAGGCTGGCGACCAGATACTCAAGCAGACCGTGAGCCTGCTTCGAAGCGTTGTTCGACCGACCGACCGCGTCTGCCGTCTTGGTGGGGATGAATTCGTGGTGATTTTCGACGAACCTGAAGGCTCGCGCATTGAAGGCTCTCGCCACCCAACCTCGGTCGCCCAACTGGCCAAGCGATTCCAGCGCCAACTGGCAGCCCATCGATTCCCGCAACTCACGCAACTGCTCAGCCAGTTGCCCCCGGCCAGCCTCACTATTTCTGGAGGACTGGCCACGTTCCCCTGGGATGGCAACTCTCCCGAGGCGCTCCTCCAATCCGCCGACCGGCTGCTGATCCAGTCGAAGCGCCAGGGTAAGAACGTGATTGAGTTGGGTTCGGCGATGACGCAACCCGAGCATCCCGCCAACGAAACACGTCCATAACCAAACGCCCACAAGTTTTGCAATCTGACCCGACGATCAAAGCGGCGTTGTCCAGACACCTCTCGAAGCACACGCTTTGATTCTCGCAGGCATCAAGTGGTCGTTGCAGGCAAACTTGCGTGCCGTTTGTAATCGTGACAGGCTGGTTATTCGGCCCCATCCGACCCCATCCGGCCCTGTGCCACCCGCACAGTCGGCACAATCGTTTTCTGGACCAGGCCATGTTGTCCAGATGCAACATCACCCATCGCGCGCTTCGTGATGGGCTCGATGATGGCGGTATGTCGCAGGATTCTCATTCCAACCCCGAAGCCAACGGACCCGCGCCGATTCCCTTTTCACGCGACTTTCGAGCCATTGGCGCTGCGCGTCAGGATTCGCCAGCCGCGACCTACTCCACGGTCGATCGTGTCGGTGGGTTGTTGCATGGCCTCACCGACCTGCTGGATGCGTCCTTGTCCAGCATCGATCAAGCGCAGCGCACGCTCAAGGCGGATGCGATCCTGACCGCGGCGGGCATTGCACGAGCCGAGACCCTGCTGACGACCGCCGCGGACAATCTTGATCGCATGAGCGAACTGGTTCACGCAGCGATGCAGGGCAAGGGCCTATCGCTGGGTTCGCCACACCTCCAGAAGAGCCGCCCGGTGACACTGGGCGAAGCGATCCAGCACGCTGCGGAAGTTTGCGAGCCACTTGCACGCAAGCAGGGTGTTGAGATTCGCGTCACGATCGCGCCAGCCCTGGCCATGCAGCCCAGCGGCGCGATCTACACCGTCGCCCTCAACGCCATCCAGAACGCCATCGAAGCCATCAGCAAGCGCGGCGAATCGCACGGGACCGTCGAAGTCGAACTGCGCCCGGATGTTCCGCCCAGAGAGGTCGCGCATGGTCGGGACGATCGTGTGTGGTGCGTGCTTGATGTCCGCGACGATGGCATCGGGCTATCCAATGCGAGCGATCCGCAGCGGGTCTTCAACCTGGGCTACACCACCAAGCCGCGCGGCGCGGGCGTGGGGCTGAGCGTTGCGAAGAATGTCGTGCAAGGCATGGGGGGCACCATTGAACTCAAAAGCCGGCTTGCGATGCGTGATGGTGATCGCGGATGCCTCCTGCGCGTGCGTTTTCCCAGCGTGGCAAGCCCGATGCAGTATCGCCACTCGGCGTGAGGTCTTGTGAATGCAACGAGTGCGAACGGAATCCAGGGTAATTGGAACGCAAGCCAATGCGAATGTACAAGGGAGTGATGGCGTGACGAAGTCCCAAGCACATGCCGGCGCACGGCTGCTGATCGTTGATCGCGATGCGGTCTTTGCCGAGTCCATCGCGGAGTTCTGCGCTGGTCTTGGGCACGAGGTCATGACCGTGCTCAATGGCGAGGAATCGCTCGAGGCCCTGGCGCTCGCGCAGACCGAGGTGTATGGCTCGCTGGGCCAGCCTCGCCCCTTTGATGTCGCCTTGCTTGACCTGTCCATGCATGATGGTGTCGAGTTGCTGCGCACAATCAACAAGCAATTCGGAGAGACGGCGATCGTCGTGACCACCGCCTTTGGCAGCGTGGAGAGCGCCGTCGAGGCCCTGCGTCTGGGCGCGTGCGATTACATCACTAAGCCCATCGTTGATGAAGAACTGCGACTGAGCCTTCAGCGGGCCTTGCGCCAGCGGGCCTTGCTCGCGGAGAACCAGTCGCTCAAGGCCCGCTCCCTCTCCGTCACCGCCCTCGCCAATGTTGTCGGGAGCGATCCGCGCATGGCTCGCGTCTTTGAACTTGTGAAGGCCGTCGCTGCGAGCAAGACCACCGTGCTGATGACCGGCGAATCGGGCACGGGCAAGAGCTTGATCGCCCACGCCATCCACGAGCACAGCACTCGCAAGGGCAAGCCCTTCGTCGAACTCTCCTGCGGCAGCATCCCCGAGACGCTGCTCGAGAGCGAACTCTTCGGTCACGTCAAGGGTGCCTTTACCGGAGCGCACGTCGACAAGATCGGACGCTTCGTCGCGGCCAATGGTGGCACGATCTTCCTTGATGAGATCAATTCGGCAAGCCCCGCGATGCAACTCAAGTTGCTGCGCGTCTTGCAGGAACGCAAACTCGAGCCGGTGGGCTCTTCGCAAACCATCGACGTTGATGTGCGTGTGGTCCTTGCGAGCAATCAGCCACTCGAAGCGCTCGTGAGCAATGGCCAGTTCCGCCAGGACCTGTACTACCGCATCAATGTCGTCAAGATTGAACTGCCCCCCCTGCGCGATCGGGTTGGTGACATCGAGGACCTGGCCCACGCCTTCCTCACCAAGCACGCGGGCGAATTGGGCCGCCAACTCGTCGGTTTTACCACCGACGCGATGCAGACGCTCAAGCGATATACCTATCCCGGCAACGTGCGCGAGTTGCAGAACCTGATCGAGCGAGCCGCGGTGCTGGCTCGCGGCCAGGTCATCACCCTCGACGATCTTCCGGGCCATGTGCTGGCTGCCCAAGCAGATGGCCCGCCCCCGCCTGCACGGGGCAGCACTCTGCAGCATGTTCCATCCCAAGCCACAACGTCTGTGCCTCACCAACTGCGCCTGTCGCACCAGCCGATGCTTGCCGGCGCATCGCTCGACGATCCAGCGACGCCATGGGTCCCCATGAAACTCGAAGACGCGTTGCGCGAACCCGAAAAACGTATCATCGTCAAGGCTCTCGAAGCCAACCAGTGGAACCGCCAGAAGACCAGCGACCAACTGGGCATCAACCGCACCACGCTGTACAAGAAGATGAAGGCTTACGGCTTGCTCGACGACGATGATCGACGAATGGCGGGGTGAGGCAGGCCCAGCGTTCCGCCGGGCAAGTTATCTACTCCATTTTATTTGTGCCATCAATCTCAGAGCGATTGATGGCAGGGGTTCGTAACTGGTTCGGGCTACCTGCCTACAAATCCTCTCAGTTACTTGAGAATACTTCGTCCTCTTCGACTGATACAAAGGAAAATAGCAGTACTCACGATCGCCACTGGTGGAGTTGGTATTGCAGACGCTATCCGGAAACCCTGTGAGGTTATTCCGTCACCCGTCCGGTGGGGTCCTCGCGGTTGTACCCCACGTTCCAACCGCCCCGATCCGGGCCATGTCGATGCCGGTCAGGGGGTCAATCTGGGCCAAGGCTTGACTGGCCAACTCACACATGGAGATGCCCGAAAGCAGGAGTCGCATGCCTGAAAGGTGCACCATGCCCGGACAAAATCCAGCAATCCTGGGATATTGACTGTCCAATCCCCTCCAATCGCACCTGCGTCGTCCAGTCCACTGGAAATTCCGCCCATTCCTGCCAATACTTCCGATTCACGCCAGTCACTCTCAAAGGGTTCTGGCGAGAAACCATCCCTCATCTCTCCAGCGTGCAACCCACGCTGGCCGACCCGCCCGGCAGCGCGGCGTATCCGCTTCGCAAGGGCTCTCCATCACTGGACAGTCTCCAGGAAGCACATCGCAGGAGTCGTCATGCCTCATTCCGTTGTGTCAGCCCGTCGTCAGACCACGCTGACCACCACGCCCGATGGCGTGGTCCGCAAGTATTATCTCGTCGATGCCGCGGGCGTGCCCTTGGGCCGCCTTGCTGCGCAGGTCGCCAACGTGCTCATGGGCAAGCACCGCCCCGAGTACACGCCCCACATCGACACGGGCGAGAACATCATCGTCATCAATGCCAAGCAGGTCGAATTGACTGGCAACAAGGGCGAGCAGAACCTCAAGATGCGGTACACCGAGTACCCGGGTGGCCTCAAGGTCCGCACGTATGCCCAGGTTCGCGAGGCCAAGGCCGAGCAACTCATCTCCGACGCCGTGCGCCGCATGATGCCCAAGAACCGGCTCAGCCGCGTCATGCTCAAGAAGTTGTACGTTTTTGACGGCCAGGAACACACCTTCGCCGCCAACAAGCCCGTCCCGATGACCGTTCTCTAAACATTCACAGGTGGCGCAAGCGTGCTTGTGCCCCGTCTCAAGGAATATACGACTCATGTCCACGATGAACCTCAACTCGCCCCTGGCTTCCAGCCTCAACGCTGGACTCAATGCCGGCCTCACTTTGGGTGACCTGCCAGGCGAAGCCCCCGCAGCCCCCGTCAACACCGCTCCCGTGCGCACTGCCAAGCCCGCCGATAAGCGCGGCTGGTGGTGGGGCACTGGCCGGCGCAAGTCCGCGGTCTGCCGTGTTCGCATCCGTCCCGCCAGCGCCGACAAGGCGACCGTCAGCATCATCGGAACGAATCCCAAACCCAAGGCAGTTGAAGTCTACTTCACCGAAGAGCAAGACCGCAACGATGCCATCGGTGCCCTCACCCTGACCGGCCACTTCGGCAAGTTCGAGGTCAAGGCCAAGTGCCATGGCGGCGGGCACATGGGCCAGGCTGGCGCGATGCGCCTGGCGATCGCTCGCGCACTTGTTGACTTTGATCCCAACCTCTACATCCCCCTGCGCGATGCTGGCTTTACCACCCGCGATGCCCGCAAGGTCGAACGCAAGAAGTACGGCCAGGCTGGTGCACGTCGTCGCTTCCAGTTCAGCAAGCGATAATCGACCACCAACCAAGACTCAAAGAAGACTCAAAGAAGTCTCAGCACGTTCAACCCCGGCCCACGCCGGGTTTTTTGTTTGGCTTCAAAGATACGTCGAAGGCGAGTTCCGAGGACAGTCGGTCGCGTCTCGCAGCAAACCAGCGGTGCATGATCCCCGCTCCAAGCCGATGAGTGTACATGAAGGCCACGAGTGACCGGCGAGCATCGGCTGGAACATGACATTGATGTATCCGCGCTAAAAGTCTCGTTTTGCAAACACCCAGCAGGCAATCGTGAGGATCACCGCCTCGAACATAAGTGATGTTCCCAGGACCCACCAGACGCTCCGCGAGCGCAGCCGCAGCTCGACGCGCTTGCCTAGTTCTCGTTCATCTTTCTTGGACATCCGTTCGCCGAATCGAACTTTGTTCGCTTTGCCAGGCGGCTGATTGGCGATCTCGTCCTCATCCTCATCATCCGCTCTACCTGTGAGCGCCATTTCCTTGTCCAGCGTGCGCTCCAGCAAACCGATCGTCTCGCCCGTCTTGGGCAGCAGCGTCTTCACGCCCACCACCATCGTGAACCACTTCTCCCAACTCCGCTGGTTCGAGCGAGCATTCTCCAGGTCGCGACGATTTTCCGCCAGACTGGGAACCGAATCGTCAAGTTCCATGGTCGAGGGAACGGGCGGAACAGGAACATCCGAACCCTCGGGCAGTTGCTTGGACTGCTGCGTGATCCACACCTGCTGCCACTGCCTGATGGCGAACTTCTCCCCTTTCTCCACCGACTTCTCGATGCGTTCGATGTTCATCTGGTTGGTCTCGCGCAGCGTGATGAAGGCCGCGTCGGTGGCGTTGATGACGAACAACCCGAACCACGCCACCATCGTCAATAACAGGGCCGCAATCGTTGATCGCGTCAGCAGCCCGATCAGCGCGCATATGGAGTACAGGTAACTGAAGAAGATGACGACCAGCGGCACCGCCCAGAAGACCGAGGGCTCCCAGGAATTGCCGCGCAGCCCGATCACCAGAAACGATGCCAGCGAGAAGACCGCTACCTGCAGCGCGCTGAAGAGCAACCCGCACGCAAACTTGGTCAGGAACAGCCGCACCCTCGCGATCGGCTTGCTCAGAACCAGTTCGACCGCGCCACCCTGCACAAAGGATGGAATCAGGCCCGCTGTCGAGACCAGCGCGAGAATCGATGCGCCCCACGCCAACCAGAACGTGATGCCGAACTGGCTGAAAATGCTCTTGTAGAAAGTTTCTCTGGGCACGGTGTTCGAATTCAGGTTGCCGTTGAAGTCGCCTAGTTTCCACCACAGCACAGACAAGCCCGACTCGTCGATGCCCACGGCCGCAAATCCCAGCACGATGATCCCGGAAATGATCATCGTCAGCCAGAAGAGTTTCTTGCTGTTGAGGTCCCGATACGCGTCCAGAATCAGTGCCCACGTCGCGGTCATGGGTTGCCCCTCTCGCTGCTTGCCTCGCGCTTGGCCCCGGGCCCCAGCGCTCGCCCCGTATTCGGATCCGTGACTGCCTCCATGAACAAGTCCTCCAGCGAAGGCCTGATCGCGCGCACCGACTTGATGACATAGCTCCTGGCCCGCAGCGCATCAAGCACCGGCTGCACGCGCTCCGCGTCGATGGTGGCGACCCGAATCATCGCGTGGTCGATCTCAACATCCTCGCCACTCGCCAACTGGCCCCGAATGCCCACACGTTTGGCAACCAGTGCGCCTTGCGCAGTGCCCAGGGGCATCGCCTCGACTTTGCCCGCGAGCATCGTTGCCGCCCTGCGCCCCTCGAGGGCACCGACCAGTCCCTCGACTCCGTCAAGTCCCAGCGTTGCAACCTCGATCTCGTAGACTTGCCGCTTGACCGTCAGTTCATCGATGGTTCCCTGGCTCTTGACCTTCCCCTGCACGAGAATCGCCACCCGATCGCACACCATCTCCAGTTCGCTCAGCAGGTGACTGTTGAGGAATACCGTCCTGCCCTCTTCCTTGATGCGCGTCAGCATCTCGCGAATCTCACGCCGGCCCACCGGATCCACCCCGTCGGTCGGCTCGTCGAGCACCACCAGATCGGGATTCGTCGCCAGCGACTGGGCAATGCCAACACGCTGACGCATTCCCTTGCTGTAGCCGCTCACCTTCTTGTTGGCCCACTCGCGCATCCCTACCAACTCAAGCACCTCGGGCGTTCTTTTCTTGCGTTCGGCTCGCTCCACCCCCGCCAGCGCGGCGTAAAAATCGACTATCTGTGCGCCAGTCAGGTACTCTGGAAACTTGTGGTGCTCGGGCAAGTACCCGACCTTTGCCAGCGTGGGCTTGTGCCCAATTGGCTTGCCTAGGACCGTACCCTCCGCCTTCGTCGGCGAGATCACGGTCATCAGAATCTTGACCAGCGTGCTCTTTCCAGCGCCGTTGGGCCCGAGCAATCCGAATATCTCGCCCCGTCGCACGCGCATCTCGATGCCGCGCAGTGCATGGACCTTGCCCTTGTAGACCTTTTCAACACCGCGCAGGTCCACTGCCCATTCATCGCGAAGTGAGTGCACACTTGAGTTATGCAACGTGGAAGTCGTAGCCGAAGTCGCGACGCTCATGCACCCTTCTTCCCGATTGCCTCGCCCGCGTTTCAGTTGGCCAACTACTCATTCCGCTATCTGCTCCGCGATGAGGCTGCTACTTATCAGCAGCACATCAACGGGCCGCGTCCATCGCATCGCTCGTGACGCGCCCGCCCTCTTCACGAAGTCGCGCGGCTTCGGCTTCTTGTGCCTGTTTGGCTGCTGTCTCCGCGCTGCTCTGGCGTGGCGTCTGGGCCGGTGCTCGCCAATATTGATCCGGCAAGTGCCGGGTTTGCTGCCATGGCTCCACCATGAAGACGCGCACGGGCAGTGCCGCGGCCTCAACCAGGTTCCACCACGGGCTTGCCAACGCTTCCTGCCACTGCGCGTCTTCGGATCCGCCCGAGAGTTCCAGAGCGGTCACTTCGGTTGGTTGCTCGCCACGCTGACGGGCCGTCGACAACGCCCGAGGCCGCTCACGCACATAACGCGGCATTCCCTCGACTCCATCCACCGGGACGTAGACCGTTGTCCGATCCCATCCCGCACGAGACAGGCCATCCAGCGAGGGCCGATCCAACACAGCCACGGTCTCTGGTCGAGCCTGAGTATCACCGATGCCCCGGACCATGAGACTGCGCGACGTACCACCCACACGTAGGTCGCCCAATTCGGCTCGGTTGTTGCCGTCCGCAGTGCAGCCTCCAAGTGCTGCACCCAGCGTGCCACAGATCAATATAGAGGCGAGGATTCGCATACAAGATGCTAGGTCATGCCATTGAAGGGGCCAGTGCTACTCCGGCTCTGGCCCTTCAACCTTGCGAGTTGACGCTCGCGCGATGTCTTCGTCGAACCCCTTGCGAATCAGCCCTTGGCAAACCCGCCGCCACCGCGCCGCTTTGCCCAACTTCGAAGGCAGTTTCTCGGCAAGTTCCTCGGCCAGCGCCCGCGCCCGCGCGGTCTCGCTCTTGCCCTTGGTTGCACGCTTGATGGTCGCTGTCGCTGTCTCTTCGTCGATGCCCGCCTCGACCAGTTTCCTGCGTACGAACGTGACCGATGTGTGCCGCGTGACTTCCACGTTTACCACCGCGTCCGCCACCGCCTGGTCGTTGATCAGTCCCGCTTTCTTCATCTCGTCGATGGCGACCTTGGCGATGCCCGAAGCGAATCCCTTCTCCGCGAGCTTGCCTTCGAGTTGGCTCGCGCTCTTGCCTTTGATCGCAAGAATCTTGGTTGCCTGCTCCTTGGCCTGCATCACCTGAAACGCCTGATCGCAGGTCTGAGAAAGTCGCGTGGTCCAACTCGCACCCACGCGAAGTCCGAGTTTCTCGATGTCGGTGAAAGGCACTTTCGCAACGATCTTGTCGCCAACCTTCACAAACGTGACGTTCAGGTTCGTCAAGTCCGGCTGCAACCCTGAAATCCGAGGCGTCAGGCTCCCGTCGCGCCCGGGGGGGGCATCCCCAAACAACCCTGGGCGGACCACTTCGACATTGGCTCGGTAGGAATTGATCATCTGCACCACCTCGCAAGGTACGAATCGGACTTGGCAGTTCGGACGTGGGTGGCTCAGGTGCGGTCAACTGAAACCACAGAACCCAAAGGTGAAGCCCTGTTGGAACCCAACCCTCGTGGGGCCAAGGGTATGGGCGCTAGATCTGATTGTTGGTCACTCCCACTCGTCGAGCAAGCCTGATAACTCGCGCAAAGCCTGCATATCACCAGTTTTGCGGGCCGCCTCGATTCCGCCCTGAACGGTGGATATCGCGTTTTCCTGGTTTCCCGCGTCATACTGGACCTTGGCCTTATGGAAATAGGCGTAGCAATAGTGGGGGTCCAGGGTCAGGACTCGGTCATAAAACTCGATGGATTTGGCAACATGCCCAGCCTTGGCATGCTCCTGGGCAAGGCCATACAGCACGAAGGTGTCGTTGGGCTCGGCGATCAAAAGGGCTTCGAGCTGGGCAAGCGTGGGCATTTGCAATCGTAGTTCGCATCACGGGATTGTCGGCTCCACCAAGGCAGCCAGCATGTTCAGGGACTCTTGCCAGCCCAGATAGCAGAGCTCGACTGGAATCTGCGTGGGCAAATTTTCCTGCACGATGGCGAGATTGGTGCCGCACATTACGGTCTCGAGCGTGACTGTCACCGACATCTCACCTGGCAGCATGGGATTATCAAACTTGTCGGTGTATCGGATGAGTTTTCCCGGTATGAGTTCGATGTATGTCCCACCAAACGAATGGCTCTGGCCGGTTCGGAAGTTGGTGAAGGACATCTGATATGAACCGCCCACACGCACATCGGATCGTTGAACCTCGCCCACGAAGCCGTGCGGCGGGAACCACTTGCATATAGCCGCGGGTTCAAGGAAGGCTCGATAGACGTGCTCGGCGGGAGCACGAAGCAGACGGTGGAGGCGAACGGTGTTGCCTGGTTGTGCGGTCATGGGCGGCTCCTCTGCGCAACGACTCTAGCGACCACTGCGAAGCGGGATGAGCATGCGTAGACGCGGCTCTCGCAGGAACAGGCCAAACCATAGCACAATACCAAGGATCGCAGGAGCGATGAATTGATCGCCGACGCGAAGGTGGGTCAGGATTGCTCCTCCCAGGTAGCCAGTTAAGAGGATCGCGCCGAGCACGGCGGTCTTGGGAATCAGGTAGAGAATTGTGCAGCAGACTTCGAGCAAGCCCAGGGGCGTGATGATGTGCGAAGGCAGGCCCAGAGGCTCCATGGACTTGAGCACTTCCGGTGGCTTGAGGAACTTCATTGTTGCGCTCATCAGGAGCATCCCGGCGGGGAGAATCGTGAGCACCCAGCCGATGGCGATGGTGCGCTTGGAAGGGGTGGGGACAGAAGCGGTGATAGAAGCGGGAATGTCTTGATTGATCATCGCAATACTCCACAGTTACCACCGAATGCACAGACGTGCAAGCATACTGCACCAGCGATATCACGCGACCTTGCTTGTCTTTCTACTCGTCCAACACACCACCCCGACGAGCAACCCCAGCAGCATGAGAGACGATCCGATCGTGCCCAGCCCAAGCCCGCCCCGTTCTGGTCCCTTGGTGAGCACGTCTCCCATGGTCGCGCCAAGCGGCCTAGTGAGCACGAATGCTGCCCAAAAAAGTAGGAGGCGTGGCACCTTGGTGAAGTAGAACGCCAGCACGATCAGCCCGATGATGCCCGCGATCAGGGCCGCACCGCCAGCAAACCCAAGCCCCGAATCGTCCGCGAGAAAGTCGCCCGCCGCTGTACCCAGGGTGTTGGATATGAGGATGGCCATCCAATAAAACACCTCGCCGCGACGAGTTTGGATGTTAGTGACGGAAAGTGATCCTTCGACGAGCTTCCAAGTGATCAGGACCGCGACCAGCGTACCCAGCAGGATCGAACTGCCCAGTGTGTAGCCAAGTCCAAGCGTTCTATCCATGAAGTCGGACATTGTCGTGCCCGCAGTGCTGGTGGCGAGGATCACCGACCAGTACAAGGCTGGATGGTGGTGCTTGGAGCGAAGCTGAGCCGCGAGCACGACGCAGAACACCGCGAACAGGATCGCCGTGCTCACGGCGTATCCCACCTTCAACGTCATAGACATCAGGTCGCCCGCCGTCTCGCCCAGCGTGGTCGCGCAGATCTTCATGATCCAGAACGCCATCGTGATGGCTGGCAGTTTGCCGGGATCTATGCCCGACCTGGCGCCGACCGAACTTGTCGTGGCGACGGGCGAATCTGAAGGGCCAGAAGCCTGGGCAAGTGCGAACGACGCTGTCAAAGTGATTGGCATCGGAGCTGACTCTAGCGGGCATGTGATTAGACCAGTGTGTATCAAATAAAAAACGACCGCATGATTTGCGGTCGGTGAGCGGTCATTGACTTATTCGTTACAGGGTTTAGTCCTTGTCCTTTTCGTTATCTTTTTCCTGACCATGGTCTTGGTCTGAATCATTGTCGTCTTCAACGTCGCCCGACGCATCAACCTTGACCTCTTGGGTCTTGCCGTCGATCACAACATCAATCTCGTAGTAGGTCTTAGTGACGATCTGTGGATCAGAGAACTTTGCATTGGGGAACTCCTTCCGCAATGCCTCCATTGCCGCCGCGGGCAGTTTTTCTGGAGTGGTGGGATGCTCAAGCTCCATCACGTCGCCGTTTTCGGAAAGGACCGCCGTGCACGCGGCCATCGCCTTGTCCGGCCCTTCCTGGTTGTACTCGATTTCATACGTGACCACATCGTCCTCGTCCTCTTCCGCGATCACCTTGGTGATGTGCTTGGCGTCGCCGGCGAGTTTGAGAGCAGCGTCTCGAACTGCGGCGGGAGCCTTGTCGAGCGTGATCACTTTTTCTTCGTCGTCCTGTCTCACTTCGAGGGCACCAGCCCGCTGTGTGGAGGACCATACCAACGCACCACCAGCAACTGCAATGAGAGCGAGCGGAGCAACGCGGAACCACTTTGCAAGACGCATATAAAAACTCCCTTTGCTGTGGTCGGCGTTCATCCGCACGGCAAGCCCATCGCCCAACGTGGACGCAGCATCATGTGATGCCGCGGCAATCCATAGCCGACCTTAACATCCATGATACCTCCAATCTGTTTTTCAGTTTCGCAAACTTGAGATTTGTCGATGCCGCGCATAGCCCAGTCGGGTGAAGCACGCGTTGTCAGAAGCCGCAATTGCCTTCACTTCACTCGCCGGTGCCTCTCGCTACCCTCCGCCCATGAGCACAATCACCTCTTTAGGCGTCGTCGGTGCAGGCCAAATGGGCGGCGGCATTGCGCAGATCGCCGCCGCGTCTGGCATCAATGTCATCGTCTTTGACTCATTCCCCGGCGCAATTGCCAAGTGCCAGGGCGTGCACAAAAAGAGCCTCGCCAAGTTCGTCGAGAAGGGCAAGATGGCCCAGGCCGACATGGACGCGGCGCTTGGCCGGATCCGATTCACTGAAAAGCTCGATGACTTTGCCAACTGCCAGTGGATCGTCGAGGCAGTGGTCGAGGACGCGAAGGTCAAGAAGGACCTGTTCGCCAAGCTCGCCGCGATCTGCCCGGATGAGAACGTGGTGCTTGCGACCAACACGAGCAGCATCAGCATCAGCGACATTGCCACCGCGGCGGGCAAGGGTGCGCACCGTGTCGTGGGCATGCACTTTTTCAATCCCGTGCCGCTCATGCAACTGGTCGAAGTGATCCCCGCGATCCAGACCAGCAAGGATGTTGTGGAGCGCACGATCGCGCTCTCGACCAAGATGGGCAAGACGCCCCTTCGCGCCAACGACCGGGCAGGCTTTGTCAGCAATCGCGTCCTGATGCCCATGATCAATGAGGCTTTCTACGCCTGGATGGAAGGCGTCGCCGAGCCCGAGGCCATCGACGGCATCATGAAACTCGGGTGCAACTTCCCGATGGGTCCGCTGCGGCTCGCCGACTTCATCGGGCTGGACACCTGCGTCCACATCATGAACGTGCTGGCCGATGGCCTTAACAACGACCGCTATCGCGCTTGTCCGCTGCTCAAGCAACTCGTCACAGCAGGCCGCCTGGGCGATAAGACTGGGCGGGGTGTGTTTGAGTATCCTGCGAAGTAAAACGCTGGCAAAATAAGATGTGTACGAAGTGAAGTTGCGGGTGAAACATTCCCTTGATCCGAAGCGGAACACGAGACGGGGCACTTCGATGGCACGGGGGGCGGGGGGGTACCGGGGGGCAACCGCATCGGGCAGAACCAACAGGGCGACATGCTCCGGCTAGCGGCGATGGGTGCTTATGAAAAACGCCCGACCATGGGGTCGGGCGTTATGAGTCAGGTGTTGCTATAAGGTGCGCTTACTTAGCCTTGGCATCCTTCTCAGCCAGCAGCGTTGCCTGGGCGGCGGCGAGGCGGGCGATGGGGACGCGGAAGGGCGAGCAACTGACGTAGTCCATGCCAGCCTTGTGGAAGAAGTAGATGCTCTTGGGGTCCCCGCCGTGCTCGCCACAGATGCCGACCTTCAGGTCGGGTCTGGTTTTGCGACCCCGGGCGATACCCATGCTGACGAGTTGTCCCACGCCCTCGGTGTCGAGGGTCTGGAAGGGATCGGCGGGAAGGATTTCCTTGCCGATGTAGTCGGGAAGGAAGGTGCCCACGTCGTCGCGTGAGTAGCCGAAGGTCAACTGGGTGAGGTCGTTGGTGCCGAAACTGAAGAACTCGGCGTGCTCTGCGATTTCGTCGGCGGTCACAGCAGCGCGGGGAATCTCGATCATGGTGCCGATCTTGATGTCCAGGCGCGGCTTGTAGTCCTCGGACTCCTTGACGCGAGCGATGGTCGCCTCGACCTGCTGGCGAAGGTGGTTGAGTTCCTTCTTGGTGCCCACCAACGGGATCATGATTTCGGGCAGAGCCTTGATGTTGCTACGCAGGCAGTCGATGGCGGCCTCGACGATTGCGCGGACCTGCATGTCCAGGATTTCGGGGTAGGTGACGCAGAGGCGACAGCCGCGATGGCCCAGCATCGGGTTGGCTTCGTGCAGCATCGAGACTCGCTGCTTCACCTTGGCGAGCGGGATGCCGATCATCTTGGCCAGTTCGGCCTGCTGTGCCTCCTCGTGGGGCACGAACTCGTGCAGGGGCGGGTCGATCAGGCGGATGGTGACGGGCAGGCCCTTCATGGCCTTGAAGATGCCGATGAAGTCGTCGCGCTGATAGGGGAGCAGTTTGTCCAGGGCCTTAATGCGGTCTTCCTGGGTGTCGGCGAGGATCATCTGGCGCATCACCTTGATGCGGTCGCCCTCAAAGAACATGTGCTCGGTGCGGGTGAGGCCAATGCCTTCGGCACCGAAGTCGCGGGCACGCTGGGCATCTTCTGGCGTGTCGGCGTTGGTACGGACACCCAGGGTGCGATACTTGTCGGCCCACTTCATCACCTGGCTGAAGTCCCCGCCCAACTTGGGTTCCGTGGTGGGCACGCTGCCGACCATCACTTCGCCGGTGCTGCCGTCGATGCTGATGACATCCTCGCGACCGAACTTCTTGCCACGGACGGTCATGGTGCCGGCCTTGTAGTCGATTTCGAGTTCGCCAGCGCCGACGACGCAGCACTTGCCCCACCCGCAGGCAACGACCGCGGCATGGCTCGTCCGACCGCCCGTGCTGGTCAGGATGCCAGCGGCGGTGTGCATGCCCTCAACATCCTCGGGGCTGGTTTCCTTGCGGCAAAGGATGACCTTCTCGCCCTTGTGGGCGCGTTCCACAGCCTCGTTGGCACTGAAGGCGAGTTTGCCGACGGCAGCGCCGGGGCTTGCGGGGATGCCGCGGGTCAGGACTTCGATGTTCTTTTTCTTGGCGTTGTCAAAACTGGGCAGCAGCAACTGGGTCAGGTCCTGAGCGGGAATGCGCAGGATGGCGGTCTTCTCGTCGATGAGTTTCTCGCGGACCATGTCGCAGGCGACGCGGACGGCGGCGGGGCCGGAGCGCTTGCCTGTGCGGGTCTGGAGCATGTAGAGTTTGCCGCGCTCGATGGTGAACTCGATGTCCTGCATGTCCTTGTAATGCTTTTCGAGTTTGTTCTTGATGTCGAGCAGTTGCTTGTAGACATCCTTGTTCCACTTGGGCATCTGGTCGACTTGGAGCGGTGTCCGGATGCCGGCGACCACGTCTTCGCCCTGGGCGTTGATGAGGTACTCGCCATAGAAGGAGTTCTCGCCCGTGGCAGGGTTGCGCGTGAAAGCGACGCCCGTGCCGCTGTCCTCGCCCATGTTGCCGTAGGCCATGGTCTGGATGTTGACAGCGGTTCCGTTGAGGCCCTGGATGCCCTGAATGCGCCGATAGGAAATGGCGCGATCGCCGTTCCAACTCTTGAAGACGGCTTCAATAGCGAGTTCGAGCTGCTTGAAGGGGTTCTGGGGGAAGACTTCGCCCACGTACTTCTGATAGACGCTTTTGTACGCATCGCAGAGTTCGATCATGCCCTGCTCGGGCACGTCGGTATCAAGCGTGACCTTGTACTTGGCCTTGATCTTGTTGAAGGATTCTTCGAAGTAGTGGTGGTCGACGCCCATGACCACGTCACCAAACATGTTGATGAGGCGGCGGTACGCGTCGTAGGCAAAGCGTGCGTTCTTGGTGCTGTTGGCAAGGCCCACGACCGACAGGTCGGTGAGGCCCAGGTTCAGGATCGTGTCCATCATGCCTGGCATGCTGACAGCAGCGCCGGAGCGGACGCTGACGAGCAACGGGTTGTGGTTGTCGCCAAACTTCTTGACGGTCTCGCCTTCAAGATAACTGATGTTCTTGTGAACCTCGTTCATGAGGCCGTGGGGGAGGCGCTGGCCATTGCGGTAGTAGTTGGCGCAGGTGTCGGTGGTGATGGTAAAGCCTGGGGGAACGGGTAGGCCAATACTCACCATGTCCGCGAGGTTGGCACCTTTGCCGCCCAGCAGTATCTTCATGGAGGGGTCGCCCTCGCACTTGGTCTTTCCGAAGTAGTAGACCATTTTGCCGGGCTTGTTCCGCATGGCGGGGCCGCCAGCAGGGATATCAACCTTGCGGGAAACCTTCTTCATGCCGCTCTCCGTCTTGCCCGCCGAGTGGACCACCGAACCGCCCTTGCCGACCTTGGTACTGGACTTCATCGCGCATCGATCCTCAATAAAAGGGCTGCGTCGGGCGAGTCGCACGACCGCAAGCACCAACCCGAACCATCACGGGACGTCCACTGTCGGACGCACCGCGTCAAGCAACACACCATGCCCACCGGCCCCCCGTCTGTGTTGGGGCCATGCAAGCAACCGCCAACAACGCACGCACCGAGATCGCCCCGCCGAGTTCACCCCGAAAGGGGCCTTCATCAGACACGATCCCGCAAGCCGCCAAAGTCGCGGCACGTTCGGCGGGGGGCGCATTGGCGGCAAGTTTAGGTTGGCAAGGAGGGGTGTTGGTGGATTGGAGCATGAAATCGCAGTGGAAATGAAGGACAACGCCCTCGGAGAAACCCGAGGGAGTTGTGCGTAAGTCTATTCTTTATAGATGTTTAAGTCGAAGATAGTGGGTCCTGTGATGATCCCGGCTCAATGATGGGTGGATAGTTGGATGGATCGATTGCAATGCGTTGATGATGCTCGATCTGCGACAAGGGCTGCACTTATGTCGTCCGAACTATGTCGTGCTACAGGCATGGTCCTTCGCTGAAGACGCTCAGGAACGAGTCGATATCACCGGGGTCAAAGGCGCTGCCATCGTTGTTGAAGTCGATGTCGTTGCAGGTGGCAGCGGCGGGCACGCACGGGCCCTCGCTGTAGATTGAGATGAATGCATCGACATCGGTGTGGTCAAAGAGCGAGCCGTCGTTGTTGAAGTCTATGGAGTCGCAAATGCTGCACGGGTATTGCAGGCGTTGCAGGTGCGTGCTCGTAAGGGTTGGGTTCGAAGTTCGCGTAAAACCGCCCAGGAACAGCGAGTTGTTGATGAACGCGAGTTCGGAGATGAACGATGCCCCCTGCTTGAAGCCCGGCAGGGGACGCCAGCCGTCCGTGCTGTTGTAGACGAAGGCACTGACGAGGCTTGCGTTGTCGCTGAAAGAAACGGCCCGTTCGGCACCAAACGAGGTGAAGTAGTAGGTGTTGAATTCAGCGTTCACGGGGCGACCGGAGTTGTTGAGGGCAGAAGCGCTCGATCGGGCTCGAAGCGCTCGAACTGGTTCGGATGTCCGCATTCACACTCGCGTTCGAGAGCGTGCCAACGTCGGCGTTGCCAGTGAAGATACTTCGGATCGTGCGTCCACGAATCACCGGTGCGGACGCACTACCGATGTTGCCGGTGGATGCCATGCTTTGGATGATTCCCTGATCCGCGATGATGTTGCCGCGGATGCCGTGTTCATTCACGGGCAACACCAGATTCACCACGCGAACGCGCTCGATGCTGCCTTGCACCGCGGTGATGTCCCCGTCGATGTAGCGACCCGCGCGAACCACGAAGATCGAGTTGAACTGGCCGAGTGGGTTGAGCCGGGTCGCGGTCACATCTCCGGCGGCTTCAATGCTGTCGCGGACGTCGAGGCGGTGGAAGATGCCGGCCGTCACCGGGCCGGTGAGGTTCCCGTTGAGGGAGATCACCACACGGGAGCGATTTCGCTGCTCGGTATCCGCGAAAGTCAGACCTGCGAAGTTGTTGGCATCTCTGCCAATTGGGCTGCCCGGGTCGCCGATGACCGAATTCTCCGGCGCGATCAGTACATCCAGTTGCAACCCGGCATTGCCATTGTTTCCCACGACCTGAATCGCCGGGATGTTCTCTGTGAGAACGTCGTCCACGAAAATGTTGACCCTCGTGTCGCCCGTGGTGACCGCGATGGTGTTGCCACTGAGCAACTGTGGGGAGCCACCGTTGACTTGGTATCGGACCGCTCCCTGAGACGTCAAGCACGCCACAAGTGTCAAGGCTGTTGGTGCAAAGCATCGAATGCTTCGAACCATGAGAATCCTCCTCGCTTTCTGCGTCCGCCGAGCAACAGGAAAGCAGCGGCAAGGCCAGTGGACGCAGGCCCGGGCACGACCGCTGCAATACGCAAGCCAAACTCAATGGCGGGAAGGTTCGGAAATTCTCCGCCGTAACCAGGAATCAGATCGGAGTAAGTTGCGTCGAAGAGCCAACTGCTTCCGTCATAGATTCGGAAGCGCTCACCAGTGTTCAGGGTGATCACGCCTTCTGTCCATTCACTGGTTGCGCCCGCCACGTCGAGATGAGGCCCCAGGGGCTTTGCGCGCCGGATACGCACCGAGGTTCACCCGAAGCGGATCCAGGCCCGGATACTGAACTGACCACCCAGCGTTCGCGGTCGCCCCTTGGCCATCCACAAGCACGCCGGGCGGGCCGTAGACGTAAGGCGTATCGCTTCCGTTTGAGCATTGCCACCAGCCGCCGATTGTGCCGTCGCCGTTTGCCTTGTTTGGGTCGTAATGTGCGGCCTTGAGCCATTCGTCCCAGGTCGGGATGAAGTACTGTGCTCCTGGGCTGCGCTCAAACTGGTCGGTGAAAATATCCCCAAGCGGACCGCTCGCGCCGAACGTGCTGACGTCATAGGCACCGCTGAGGAACGCCTCGCGATTCGTCGACTTGCCGTTGTGCAGCCAGTTGCAGTAGATCGCGGCCATCCTCCATGAAATGTTGCCCACCGGGCGCATCTCATTGCCTGCTGGAACGGACCACAGCCTTGCACCAGGCGTGGTGGGCGTCGTCGGCACCGCGCCCAAAGTGACAGGCCGGAGCAAGTGCGGAATCAGGTCGTTGGCGGGTCGGTCAAACGCCGCGTTGAAGAACTCGGTCCACTGTGACGTCGTGACTTCGTAGCGTCCGATGCGATACTCGAAGTTGACGCCGCCGCGGCCAGCGGAGCGGTCGCCTGGGGTGCCATCGCCCGGGTAGGCGGCGTTGCCGACGGCACCGACCGTGACGAAGTCGATGCCGGTGGCGGGGTCGACTTGGGCGTGGGCCGAGAGCATCGGCACGAAGCACCAAAGCACGCACGCGGTCAGGCCAGCGGGCCTGGCCCGCCTCTGTGCAGTTGTGCGTGTTGACTTTGGCCCCCAACCCATCCCCATACCTCCCGTAGAGTCCGCCAGTGTTCTCTGTATCAGCATACTCGAACATGCCACATGCTGGAGCGGCGGCCACTCATTTCATGAAGTACTTCATTCAAAGTGAATAAATCCGAGTGGAAAGTTGCACGGGTTGGTGCCGCTACCCGTGAAAGTGCCCAGGCCCTGCGTCTGGTTGGTATCGTAATTGATGGTGCGCACGGTGATGGGGTTGAAGTCGCCGGCTGCGACGCGGACAAGTGCGACTTCATTGCCCAGCGAAACGGGGAAGCTGAGCGTTCCGGCGTTGATAGGGAATGGTACTTGGAGCGGCTCCCATGTCGTGCCGTTCAGTCGGTGGTTGAGGGTCTGGAGTTGGCCCTGGTGTACAAAGAGTTGTCCAGTCGCGCGGGGAACACCCGCGTTGCCCAGCGCTTGCCAGATCGCGCCGTTCCAGTACGCGCCGTTGAGAGTAGATAGACCGTCGGCTGTCAAGAAACTACCAGTGACGACGATCGCGGGCGGCTGCGGCCCTTGGGCGTCCAAGTCCTAGAGGATCATGTCGGTGACGGGTGCGTCGAGGCCCGCCGCGCCGTCGAGAGTGGCCATGGGCGCACAGGAGGGCTGCGCGATGGCAGGGCCAGCGAAGAGACTAATAAAGACAGCGCCAGCAAGATCGCGGAGAGCGGATGGACGGAACTGCATGGGAAACTCCAGATATGAGCAGGCGATAGCTTCGACGGCGTCTGCGGGCAGTGGGCTGCACCTTGTACCGATGGCTCTCGAGCGGGTTCCAAGATTTTTTATTCATACAGCATTGGATCGTGCAACCATCTGCCCAGATGAATGGACCGAGCGGACATATCCATGCGGATGGCGCGGGCGGAATTTTCGCTTCGAATGGCCTCGCGATGGCGCGATGCGGTGAGAGTGTGGTGGTGGGGCGGGTGCGGAATTTGGTTGCAGTATCGGACATGAGTGTGCGTGCGGCGGACCAGGCGCTGCTGAGCTGCGGGGTGGGCGAAGTTGGTGTTGGGCTCTCGCTCGATGCACCGGTGATCGCGTGCATCGGGTATGACTCGGGGCGAGGCTTTGAGGCGGCGGCGGTCGCAGAGCGTTCACCAGGACATCGGGATGCGGCTTGGCGTGGCGTTCTGGATGATCGCGGCTGGCCCTCGATGGTGTGTGCGCTGCTGAAGGACTGGCGGATCGTGAGCGTCGAGCAGGCCAGTGCGATCTTGCTCGATGGCGGTGCGGGCTTCCGAGTGGGCGAGATTCGCAGCGATGGTGGGCGAGAGCGGTTTGAGCGGTGCGTGACGCGAGTGCTTGAGTACATTCGCGCTGGAGACGCGTACCAAGTCAATCTCGCGCATCGGCTCTGGGCACAATTCGAGGGGTGCCCGCGGGCCTTCTTCGCGGCCTTGCTGATGGCGGGGGCACCCAGGCACGGCGCGTATCTGGAGTTTACCGACGCCAAAGGCCAAGCACGGGTGGTGGCGAGCGCGAGTCCTGAACTTTTTCTGGAGTGCGACGCGGGGAAGGGGGTAGGGGCAGGACGAGCTGCGGGCCTCTTGCGCACGCGGCCCATGAAGGGCACGCTGGCGGGCACGAGTGCCGCGTCGGCGAGCCAACTCGCGGCATCTTCAAAGGATCGGGCCGAGCTTGCCATGATCGTTGATCTGATGCGCAACGACCTGGGGCGGGTCTGCGAACTCGGGAGTGTGCGCGTGGAAGCGGCCCATGCGATCGAGCGGCACGGCGAGGGCAGCGCTGCGCTGCTGCAAGCCACAGCGACCGTTGCGGGCGTGCCACGTGCGGGGTTGCGATGGAGCGAGGTACTTGGGGCGATGTTCCCGGGCGGGAGCGTGACGGGCGCACCAAAGGTTCGCGCAATGCAGATCATCGATGAGTTGGAGGAGGCGAGGCGCGGGCCATACTGCGGGAGCATCGGGCTGTGGATGCCCGATGGCAGTGCGACGCTCAACATAGCAATTCGCACGGCGTGCATCACGGGCGAGCGAGTGGATGGCGATTGCACGATTCGTCAAGGCAGGCTGGATTGGTGGGTCGGCGCCGGGGTCGTAGCGGATTCAACCCCGCAAGGCGAATGGGAAGAAACGCTGGCAAAGGCGGGCGTGCTGATGCGCGCCTTGGGCGATAAGCACTCAGAACTCGCGGGCACCAACCAAAATGCACAAGGACCGCTCGGGTCTTCACACAGTCCAGCGGTCGGCGACATGGCTTGACAAAGCATGCATGTGATGTGCAATCCAGGATGGGTAACACCCGTGATGTTGCGGGGGATGGTCTTCACACTGGCGGTCAGTTTCTAGAGATTCCTGCTCCCATCAACCACAATTGACGTATGGAATTCGCTGGTTGCAAGTATGATGATCGGACACTAGGGAGTTGACCATGACGTATCTGCTAGCGACGCACCTTCGGCGTGCGATGTTTGGAATCAGTTTGGTTTGCTTGCTGGGCACCGCTACGTTTTCGCAGATCGACGGCGTGGTGCAATCGGGTTTGATCAGCCACTCTGACTCCACAGATCGGCGGCCGATCTGTCCCATGAGCGGCGAGGGCTTTGACGTGCTCTTCCAGACTGCAGCGGGAGACGCCAGCAACGCCCGCGTGGGCATCGATGATGACGTAGACGGCGCGAACATCGTGTGGGTCGATGCAAGCGTGCAGACCACGCGCGGCCCGTACAACCTGTGGCGCGCAACGATCCCTGCGAGCGGCGCGAATCGGCGGGCGTACATCATCGAAGTAAATGATGGGGCGGCACGCCAGTACTTGTCAACGGTTGGAACGGGTGCATCGCTGCCGCCCGCTTCGATCTGGTGGACGCTGGACTTTACAACGCTGTCTCACGCGCCGTATGGAGCGACGCCCACGAGCGCGGGCACGGTCTTTCGCGTGTGGGCGCCCGGCGCGACCAGCGCGCAGGTGCGTGGAGCGTTCACAACGCCTGCCTGGGGCGTTGGGCCTGCGATGACCAAGCGGGGCGATGACTTCTTTGGCGTGGTGGCGAGTGCAATAGTGGGGCAGGAGTACAAGTACTACTTCAACAACACGCTCTGGAAGAGCGACCCACGCGCGGCGTTTCTCAACAACGCCAATGGATACAACAGCCGGATCACCGACCAGTTGGCGTACGCATGGGAATTGCCCGACTTCACGCCCGCCCATCGGGATCGGTGGGTGGTCTATCAACTGCATGTGGGAAGTTTCGCTGGACTCAATGATCCGATGGGAAACTTCACTCGCGTTGCGACCTATCGCGAAGTGGGCGATCGGGCGGCCCACTTGCACGAACTGGGCATCAACGCGGTGCAAGTCAACCCGATCAACGAGTTTCCAGGCACCAACAGCGGTGGGTACAACCCGCTGAGCATGTTCGCGTGGGAGAGCGCTCATGGCACGCCCGACGACCTGAAGTACATGGTGGACAAGTTGCACGCACGCGGGATCGCAGTCATGCTCGACGTGGTGTGGAACCACTTCTCGTCTTCGGACAACTTCCTCTGGCAGTTCGACGGCACGCAGGTCTATTACGACAATCCCAATGTCAACACGCCCTGGGGGCCGCAGGCGGACTTTGATCGGGCGGCGGTGCGCAAGTACTTTCTCGATAGCGTTGAGCATGTGATGGGCACGTTCAACATGGACGGATATCGCCACGACGCGGCATTTGAGATTACCGGTGCATCGCAGGCTCTGAGCGGCCAGCAGTTGATCCGGGCACATAACGACCTGATTGATCGGCGTTTCGCCGACGCTCACTCGCTCGCTGAGATTTACAACAACAGTGCGTGGAACACCAGCCCCGCTGGCATGAACTTTGATGGCCAATACCACGAGGCGTTCAAGAACGCCATCATCGATGCCATTAGTGCTTCCGCGAGCGGCAACCCGGACATGGCCCGGCTTGCCGCCACGATCGACGGCTCGGGAACGTGGGTCGAGGGAACCCGTGTACTGAATTATTACGAACTGCACGACGATGCATGGCCCCTGAACAACAGCCAGCGGGCGGTGCGCGAGATCGACACGAGTTTTCCCCATGACGATCGGTACGCCAAGGGACGGACCAAACTCGGCAACGGGCTTGCTATCCTGGCCCGGGGCATGCCGGAAATCTTGCAGGGGACAGAGTGGCTTGAGTCCAACGGATGGGAGAGCCAGAAGATCGACTGGTCCAAGAAGACAACATACGCGGGAATCTTCAACTTTTATCGCGACCTGATCGCGCTGCGCACGACGGAACCGGCCCTGTTCGCCAACTCGTATGGCAACGCGTTTCACATCAACGATACATCGAACCTGATCGCCTTTGAACGAAGCATCGGCACGGGCGGCGCATATGTCGTGCTCGCCAACTTCTCCAACGCGGATATCGCCAGTTATTCCATTGGCCTGCCTCGTGCGGGCCGATGGGACGTTGCGTTGAATAGTGAGAGCGCAGCCTATTTGGGGCGGGGCATCGGGCCTATCAACGGCTGCGTCCCCCTGAGTGCGACGCCTCGGGATGGTTTCGCGCAGTCAACCACACTGACTGTGCCCGCGCACGGCTTCCTGCTCTTGCGTCACAATCCAGCGGGTGGCACGCCCCCGACAATCACGCAGCAGCCCGAAAGCACGCAGGCGTGCGTGGGCGGCATGCTCAGCATGAGCGTCGTGGCTTCGCCTAGCGAGGGCGCGACCTATGCGTGGCAGTTCCGCATCGGCGCGTCACCTTGGTTGACCGTCACAAACGGCGTTGTGCCGGGCGTTGCCACGTTTGCGAACGCCGGGACCGCAACGCTCACTATCAGCAACCCACAGCGAAATTCCACTACGCAGTATCGCTGTATCGTCGCGCTGGGCTGCGACTCTATCGCCAGCGACGCGGCAACATTGGTGACCGGCGCGTGCGATTGCCTGGACTTCAACAACGATGGTGGCTTCTTTGATCCCACCGATATCGAAGCATTCCTCAGTGTGTTTAGTGAGGGCCCCTGCATTCCAGAGACCGCGATGTGCAACGACATCGACTTCAATAACGACAGCGCGTCGTTTGATCCCTGCGACATCAGCAGTTTCTTGACTGTGTTCAGCGAGGGCCCTTGCACGAACTGCGGGCAATAGGCGGGCGAAGTCGCTGGATCGTGCAGCATCACACCAGCAAAAATGCGTGCGCGGATTCAGACGCATGCGATGCTCTGGCTATTGCCCATCGGTACCCATGCCCACGCAATCAGCGTCATGCAGGCACCCTCGCGTGTTGCAACAGGCAGACTGTCTCCCCTTGCGGCAGCGAGGCTGCATTCCAGCGTGACGAGTCGCGCAAGTGGCTTTTTCACAAGTTGTTAGGATAATTTACAATCCAATCAAGACCCAAACAGTTGACCAGTGTTCGGATTCTGGTATACTGATTCTGCCAGCCCCGCGACCATCGCCGCCGCTGGTTTGGACAGGCCCCTTCGGTGCGTTGGGTATGGAAGCCCGCCCGCAGGTTTAGCCGCAAGCACGCGATGGAAGTTCTGTGTTTCCCTTTCCGTTCCGGCGGCAAGGGCATGGACGGAAAGGTTGGTATGGCAGAGGTTGAAACCAAGGGTCGTTCGCGCGCACGTTCTGACAAGTCAGAAACGCAAGTCGAGGCAAAGGACACCCGCAACGAAAAATCCAACGACAAGTCCAGCGAGCGCACCAAGCACGCTGGCCCCCAGATGGACAAGGAAAAGAAGCGAGCGTTGGACCTGACGATCCAGCAGATCGAGAAGACCTTTGGCAAGGGTGCGATCATGAAGATGGATGAGGACGCGTTCCTCTCCATTCCGGGTATTTCCACCGGCTCGCTCTCGCTGGACCTTGCCCTGGGCGGCAAGGGCATTCCCCGCGGCCGCATCGTCGAGATCTTTGGCCCCGAGAGCAGCGGCAAGACCACGCTCGCGCTCACCGTCGCGGCCCACGCACAAAAAGAGAATGGGGTCGCCGCGTTCATCGATGCCGAGCACGCGCTGGATCCGTCGTGGGCCCGCAAGATCGGCGTGAACATCGATGATCTTCTGGTGAGCCAGCCCGACAGTGGCGAGCAGGCCCTGGAAATCTGTGAGTTGCTGGTCCGCAGCAATGCGGTCGACCTGATCGTTGTCGACTCGGTCGCGGCGTTGGTGCCCAGGGCCGAGATCGAGGGCGAAATGGGCGATGCGTCGATGGGCCTTCAGGCCCGGCTGATGAGCCAGGCGATGCGCAAACTGACGGGCATCATCGCCCGCAGCAATTGCACGGTGGTGTTCATCAACCAGATTCGCGAGAAGATCGGCGTGATGTTTGGCAGCCCCGAGACCACGACGGGTGGACGGGCGCTGAAGTTCTACTCGAGCGTGCGAATCGACGTGCGCCGCACCGGCGCGATCAAGGAAGGCGATGTGACGGTGGGCAGCCGCACGCGGGCCCGCATCGTCAAGAACAAGATCGCGCCGCCCTTCCGCGATGCCGAGTTTGACATCATGTACGACGAGGGCATCTCCGCCAGCGGCGATCTGGTGGACCTCGCGGTGGATGCCAAGGTGATCCAGAAGTCGGGCAGTTGGTTCAGTTATGGCGACATGCGCCTGGCCCAGGGTCGCGAGGCGTGCAAACTGGCGCTGCGCAACAACGCCGAACTTTTCAAGGAGATTCGGTTGCAGGTGCTGGCGGTGAAGTTGGCGGTGCAGCCCGAGATTCCGCAGCCGGGTCCGGGCGAGGGGGATGACGAGGCGGATCCGTACGCGAATGAGTGAGCGTGAGCGCGCCAGTTGTGAGTTCAGATTGGGTGGCACAGGCAACCTCGCCTGTACCACCGTCAAACAAGTGCTTTCAGAAGGGGCTCCGATGTCGGAGCTCCTTTTTCATGTATGGGCGGATGTCTGGGTCGGGTTTGTGACGCTTCATCACGAGCGAGTTTCATTGGCCTCGCCCGTCCATCGCGTCTTGAGATCGTGCTCGACGTGCAGCAGGTCCAGCACCTTGCCGACGGTGAAGTCGATGATCTCCTGCACGGTCGTAGGCAGGAGATAGAACCCGGGATTGGGCGAGCAGATCGTCGCGCCGGCCAGCGCCAGCGTCTCCATGTTGCGGATATCGATCAGGCTCAGTGGCATCTCGCGATGGCAGATGATGAGTGGCCGGCGTTCCTTGAGCGTGACCATCGCCGCGCGGGCAAGAAGGTTGCTGCCGCTGCCGGTGGCGATGGCACCCAGGCTGGCGCTGCTGCACGGGAGAACGACCATGCCATCGTGCAGGAAACTGCCACTGGCGATGACGGCACCAACATCTTTGTTGGGATGAATGAACAAGCGTTTCTCGATCGCTGATGCGTCCTTGCGTGTGGCGAGTGCGGGTACGAGCTCGGCGAGCGTGAGGTTCTTGATACGACTTTCATCGAAGAGCAGCCGTCGCCCATAATCGCTCACCACAAGATGCACTTCGTGAGTCCGCTGGCTCAATAAAACTTCGAGGAGGCGCTGTGCATACCACGCGCCGCTGGCACCGGAGATTGCCACGACGAAACGTCGGGGGCGCGGGCGTTGACCAGGGCTTGCATGAGAGCGGGGTGGTGGCAAAATCTTTGGAGGCATGTGCGTGGTTTCTTCGAGTGCGGACGTGCGAGGGATTTAGGAGAAGCGGGGCGGTGGGGGACGGGTAGGTGGTGGGGGAGTGTGCCGCCAGCCTCCACAGAATGTGAGAGCGGTTTGTCGCATGGGACAGGTCAAAGTCACAGCTCGCCCTGCCCGCAAAGGCAAAATAACCTGAAAAGGACCTGTCCAACACAAATGGCCAAAGGATGATAGGGACAGTTGCATGCTGCACCAGCACAGCAAGGATGTGCATGTTTATCGCATACACGATTGACAGAGGAGGTAAACTTATTCAACCAGGAATATTCCCATTCAATCAGTTCGGAGGTTCACCATGATTCAGCGAGCCAAGCAAATCAAGCCAGTCAAGATGTATGGATTCAAGTCACCAGCAGCGATGGCGCGGTGGAGCATGCTGGCGCTCGCGATCCATAGTTCGGTCGCCTTGGCACAATCCTGCCCAGGATTCCAGGAGGGCGGCCCCACCGATCCCGGCATCGGTGATTCCTTCAGTGCCTATGTCCAGCCCATCCAGCAATTCAATGGCAACATTTACTTCTCCGGTGCCTTCAGCACAGCCGGCACCGTCACGACCAACATCATCGCTTCATACAACCCCGCGACCAACGCCTGGGCTCAACTCTCCGGCGGCATCAACCTGGGCAATACCAACGGATTTGGCGCGGCCCTAGCAAATTACACGATCGCAGGCACGCCTCGACTCATCGTGGGCGGCTTCTTTGCCAACGTCCGCAACGGAGCGACGAATGTCGCCGACACGGCATCGCTCGCGGCTTGGAATGGTTCGCAGTGGTCCTCGTTGACAACCGGCTGGATTCCCGCAACCGGCCGCAGCGTCTGGACACTGCTGCCCTGGCCCCAGGCTGGTGGCTCTGTCCGTCTGGTTGCTGGCGGCGGATGGCCTGAGATCGGTGGCGCGACCGCGGATGGCATCGCATACTTCGATGGCCAGACATGGAACAACTTTGCGGGCACAACCGACACGGGCATCGCCGGCCCGTTCTCGCCAGTTGTTTTCTGTTCGGCGATCTACAACAACCAACTTTTCATCGGTGGGCGATTCACGACCGTCAACGGCATCGCCGCGCCGATGATCGCACGCTGGAGCGGCACCGCCTGGCAGCGCCCCGGTTCGATCTCCGCCGGGACGAGTGTGTCCGACATTTCTTCGTTGCACGTCTGGAATGACGGGATGGGTTTACGTCTTTATGCGGGCGGCTACGACATGCGTGTGGGCGGACAGCCCACCGCAGTTGCGTCGTGGAATGGCAGCGTCTGGACTCGCGTGGGCCAGAACTTCGGCGGGAGGGCAACCTCGCTGGCAAACTACGACGATGGGACGGGTGATAGGTTGTACGGCGGGTGGACCGCCGATGCACAAGAGAAGTACCTGTATCGCCTCGAAAACAACGTATGGGTCCCAGTGAACAACGGCGTCAGCGTCTCGCTGACCGGCAACTTCCCCAGTGTTTTCGGCTTGAAGGTCATCGATGACTCGCTCTATGTCGGCGGAGACTTCCAACTCGCCAACGGCATTCCGTCGTATGGCATCGCTCGATACGCTCCCTGCGCTACGACATGCGACGACATCGACTTCAACAACGACGGGTCGATCTTCGATATCGTCGATGTTGATTCCTTCTTTTCGGTCTTCAGCGAGGGCCCGTGCCTACCCCTGGGCGAGGTCTGTAACGACATCGACTTCAACAACGACGGCTTGTTGTTCGACTTCGACGATATCGACAGTTTCCTGAGCGTCTTCAGCGAGGGACCTTGTTTGTAGGCTTGGGCTTGCCAATCAAGCAGCCTTTTTTCAACGCGCGCTCTGCAAAGCAATCAGCCCATACGCCGTGATCAGCACGGGATCATTCTCCATCCACCGATCATCCACGCTGCGGAAACTGCCATCCTCGTTCTGAAGGGCCGCGAGCGAATCGATCAGGTCTTCGCGCCAACTCCGCGCCGAAATTGGTGTAGTGATGGTCGCTTGACCGGACGCGCCCAGCGCTCGCCCCGCCATCAACAGGTAGTAGTAGTAGCCGTCCGTGCCCAGGCCCGGATTCTCCTTGAAGGTGTAGTTCTGGGCGATCCACCCAAACGCCGCCTGCACCCGTGGGTCCTGTGGCGAGAGCCCTGCGAACACCATGCTCTTGTATCCCGCGTAAGTCATCGAGCCATAGGCCCGAAGTTCGATGCGTCCGCGCCAGTGTGGCACATCGATGGACTCGACGCTGCCCTCGCCCAGTTCTGTCGCAAAGATCGCACGCAGTACTTCGATCATGCGTCCGGAGGGACCATTGCTACGGATCGTAAACTCGCTCGCGCTCGCACCGTTGCCATTGGGGCCAAGGATAATGATGAACTCGGTTGGCACGATGCCGCGCGAGAGGTCAATGGCATCGTTGATGGCCTTCTGCACCCGCGTGCGAATCTCGTCACGCGATAGCGCGATGGGCTTGCCTTCCTTGTCCTTTCCCGCCATTCGCACCGTCGTGGCACTGCCCGCCATCCCGGAGTAACTTTCCCCGATCTCGCCCGCGAAACTCTGTCCAACGCCCCCGCTCTCCTTGTTGATCGCCGTCGCATAGATAAACCCGCCCTGCGTGCTGTTCTTCGCATAGGCCATCTCGTTGACGGGCTTGCCGCCCGTCGCTTCCAGCATCTGGCAGCGTTGCAGGAAAACCAGCGCCCGCTGGAAGACCGGATCGGTGCTCTCAACGCCCGCCGCGTGCAGGGCCTCGAGCGCGAACGCGGTATTGGAGAGATCGGGCCTGCCTCGATTGCCATAGCCCCATCCGCCGTAGTACGGATCGTCCTTGGTCACTGGCTCCGCGGCTTCGCCCAGCCCCTCGTGCGCGAATGCTCCCTCGCCATACTGGATGGTCTTGAGAAAGTTGATCGCACGCTGTCGCGCCGAAGCCACCTGGGGCGGTGATTGCACCTTGGTCAACGCTGAGAGGCAGATCGCGGTGTTGTAACTCGGTAGCAGTTTGTCATAGATGCCACCATCAGTCTGCTGATTGTTGAGGATGAACTTGATGCCCGCCTGCACCGTGTTGTCATCACCCGTAAGGCCCGGCTCCATCAGCATGCCCGTCAGCACCAGTCCGGAGATGGCTGGAAAGACTGGTGCCCCTTCGCGGATCGACCATCCACCCGTCCCGGCATCTTGCTGGCTGCGCAGCCATGCGATTGCTTTCTGTGCCATCATCGATGCACGTTGTTCTTTTTCGGCTGCGACATCGCCGGTCACACTTGCTGCGTGGGCCGCTGGCGCGTCATCGCCCCAAGCCATGAACGTGATCGCCAAAACCGCAGACAGGGCCGCTACTCGCAGTGTACTTCGCATCCATGAGTATAGATGAACAAGGCCGTATTGATGAACCAAGACCAAGCGTGTACGCAGCACGCTTGTAGTGGTTTGTTGGCTGGTGGTATCGAACGATGTAACGGATGCACGCAAGCCGACGTGCAGGGACCAATCGACATCACGCCGCCGCGCGTTCCTGGCGCAGTACCGTCTGCGTGAGGGGCTGGTCAAACTGAATCGCCGCCATCGTGACCTGCTCGCCATGCAGCACACGGACCACGCGGGCCGGAGCACGATGGTTGCTGCTCAGCATCACGTGGTTGTCGGGCGGGAGATAGATGTCGATTGCTTCGCCCACGATGAACCTGCAGGGCCAGGTGATCGTGACGAGCACACCACCATCCGAAAGGTCAGTCGCCACCGCCGGCAGGAATCGTCCGCCCGCGCGATGAAAGAGTTTGAGCGGCCGCGTCGTCAGCAATCGCGGATATTGGCGGCGGTTCTTGGGTGAGGACATCGCGTACTCCTGATCTGGTGTGCATTGTTCTGATACGAGACGGTGCGTGCGAAAGTTTGCGCTCGCGCCACAGGCAGCATCGGTCAGAATCCAGCGTCAGTTGCCATCGTGAGGACGGATCAATGCGCACCGATTGACCGAGAATTGACAAAGACTTGACTGGAGACATCCATAGTTATCGGGGGAGATCGCACCCTCGGTGCGAACTCTGTTTGTTGTGGTGCCTGAATCTTCCCATGTATTGGGCCAAAGTGATTGCCATCTTGGACCGATGACCTCGCAGCACAGCACCCGCGTGTCGCGTGTTGGTGTGCCCATTGTCTTCGACTCGGCCAATTCAGGGCCGAATACCGGGAGCATCGCATGTCCGCCTTGACCCAAGAGCGTGAGCAAGTCGTCTCCAACGCGATCCGCGAGATCAGCCATATCGCAACGCTCCCCGAAGTGACCGTAAAGGTCGTTGAACTCGTCGAGAATCCCAAGTCGACGGCTCAGGACCTCAACAAGGTCATCAGCACCGACCCAGCCCTCTGCTCGCGCATCCTGAAGGTCGTGAACTCGTCCTTCTATGGCCTGCCAGGCCAGATCGGCAGCATCAACCGCGCCATCGTCATGCTGGGCCTCAACGCCGTCAAGAATATCGCCATCGCCGCGAGCATGGCCAAACTCTTCCGTGGTGGCGAGATCGGCCCCAACTTCAGCGGGCGCGACCTCTGGGCCCACTGCAACGTCACCGCCGCTGGTGCAAAGATGATCGCGACTTCCATCAAGATGGGCCTGACCGATGAGGCGTTCCTGGGGGGCCTCATCCACGACCTTGGCCTGATGGTCGAAATGCAGTACGATCGAAACAAACTTCAGGAAGTACTGAGGCAAGTCGGCCAGGACAGCAAGGGCGTGCCCGCCACCGACATGCTCACCTGCGAGTTTGCGGTGTACGGCGCGGATCACCAGGACTTTGGCGCTTGCTTGTGCGAGAAGTGGAAGTTCCCCAAGAGTTTTTCCAACGTCTGCGGCTTCCACCACCGCCCCCTCGATCTTTCCAGCGAGCAGCGCCAGTTGCCCGCGATCATCTATGTCGCCGACCGTCTTGCCGCCGAAAGCGGCGTCGGCTTCCGGGGCGACCTGGTCAGCACCATGATCGATCCCGAAGTCCAGGACTTCCTGAAACTCAGCAGCGAGAAACTCGCCGAAATTCGTAGTCAGATTCACAGTCAGGCCAAGGAAATGGCCAACACCCTGGGCTGATCACGATTCGCCCACACCACCGATCACACCGATCACACCGATCACGCACAACACAGGGAGCAAGTCCCTGTGTTTTTTCATTGAGTATTCGATGGTTGCTTGCAACAGGCGCAGGTTGAAGGGGGATCTTCACGCCGCAGGGCGCAGGTTCCTCGCCACGCTGGTTTGATAGGCCATGATCGCCGGCACCAGGCCACTCACACACGCCAGTACCGTCGTCGCAGCGAGCAGCACGATGATGATTGTAGGCCCGATATCGGGCTCGATGATGAGCCCGAAGCGCTGCCGCACCACGCCCGAGGCCAGCGATGCTCCGACGAACGCAAGCACGACACCCACGATCGCGCCCGCCAGCCCGATGATCGCGCATTCCACGAGCGTCAGGTTGAAAATACGTCCCTGGCTCGCACCTAGCACGCGCAGCACCGCGATCTGCCGTCGTCGCTGCTCCATGCTGTTGTAGAGCGCCAGCATGATGCTGATGCCGCTGGAAACCAGCACGACCACAGCGATCGCGAGGAACACCCGATTCACCTGATCGATGATCGAGAAGAGATTGCCGATTTCCTGGCTGGGGTTGGCCACTGTCAGCGTCCCGTCGCGGCGTAACTGATCGAAGACCTGGGGCAGGTTCGCTGGTGCGGAGTTTTCCTCGCGCGACAGCAGCCGCAGCAGCGCCGCCGTGATCTTCTTATCTTCCGCGATCAACTGCTCGGGTGTGGTGCGCTCCACCTCGCCCTTGGCCTGTGCCTCACGCCGATCCTGAGCGTGCATGATCCAACTGGATTGCAGGCTACAGAACAACGCACGATCATGGCTCGTCAGCGTCGGCGCGAGCACGCCCACTACCTTGAATCCAAACTCCCGATGGATATGCGTCCCGCCCGGTCCTTCCCCGCCCTCCGAATCGGCGTGTTCTTCATGCTCCCCATGCGCTTCGTGATCAGCATGCTCATCATGCGTGCCAACATGGTGAGTTGCGTTGTCAACGTCACCATCGGTTCGCAATCCCTGAGAAGCCTTGGACCAGCCGTGCGTGAGATAGAGCGTGTTGCCGATCTTCAGCCCGGTTCGCCGCGCCACCGCGCTGCCCAGCACGACTTCAAAGTCACCGCCAAACGCCTTGCCGCTCGCAAACGCCCACGCCTCGCCCGGTGCCGGCTTGAAACTCGAAAAAAACTCCGGCGTCGTTGCGACGACTGGAAACGCTCGGAAACTATCGCCGATTGCCGTGGGTATCGCGTACTGCCACGGCGCCTGCTGCTGCAATTGCTCGAAGCGATCCCACATCAGCGGCCTTCTGGGCGGATTGGCATAGAAGATGTTGTTGAGCACCGCAACAGTCGAACTGGCCTCGCCCGAAACCAGCAGGTGCATGTCGCCCGCGCCGCGTTCAAAACTCCGCTTGCCGCTATTGCGCAGCGTCAGCAGCACGATGATGAGCGCGACCGCGACCGCAACGGTGATGATCGTCGTCACCGTCGAGAACCATCGTGCACGCAAACTCCGCAGGACGATCGTGAAGTCGTTCATCGCGTTCCTCCGATTCCTGTACCCGTCCCCACTCCAGCCCCCAGACCAGCCCCCAGACCAGCCCCAGACACGGCCCCTGTCAGAACCCCGGTCACAGCCAGGCTCGCCAGCGTCGCCTTTCGCTCAAACCGCATCGGCATCGATGGATCATGGCTGACGCACAGCAGGGCCGCATTCTTCTCCTTGCACACCTGCTGGATCAGGTCCATCGCACCCATGGCATTCTCCGGATCAAGGCTCGCCGTCGGTTCGTCGGCAAGGACCAGCGCCGGCTCACACACCAGCGCCCGCGCCACCGCCACGCGCTGCTGCTGACCCGTGCTCATTTCTTCGATCCTGCCATCGATGCGAGCGATTCCCAGACGATCCAGCAGCGCCTTGGCTCTGCCTCGGTGCTCGCGCTCTGGTACGCCCGTCATCAGCAGCGCCGCCATGACATTCTCTATGGCGCTAAAGCCGGTGAGTAGATGGAAGGTCTGAAAGATCATCCCGATCGATCGACCACGAAGGCTGTCCCGCTCGGCTCCAAACGCAGCGTGCATCGTCTTGCCCGCCACCCGCACCGTCCCCTCATCGGGATCAATGATCCCCGCGATCAGGTTCAGCAGCGTCGTCTTACCCGTGCCCGATGCCGCCGTAAGCAGCACCTGTTCGCCACGCTGTAGGTCCAACTCATGCACGCGCAGTGTGAACGGCTGCACACCATCATCGGTAGTGCGTCGATACGTGAAGACAAGTCGGGTGACATCCAGTGCAAGGTCGGCCATTGGGCCATGGTACGACCAGGAACCTACGCCGCTCGAAGTCCCCACCACGCCAGCACGCGATTGCTTCCCGGGCTTTCCACATCCTCCTCTTGAGATTCCCACTGATTATTCCGAACCAACCCTTGCAGTACAGCGAATATTCTGTAGACTCTTCGTGTCTGAACCCCGCCCCGATGCCGCCCCTTGGCCAAGCGACTCCCGGCGGCTCAGATCCTGCAACCGGCTTGTGCCTGTTGCGAGCGTGCCGGGCGACGGCTCGGTGGTGGTCCGAAAAGTTCGGCCAAGCCTTCGGACAGCGGGCTTGTCGGTCGGGCAACATGGCCTATCAACAAAGGAGGTGATCCAGTGAATCAATCGAACTGTCAGCACATGTCGGAGTTTTCTTCCGACGTGTGAATGGGGCCGCCTCAGGCAGGCTCGACGGAGCACGCCCTGCTGATCGAGTATCGCATATAGGCGCAACTCGCACCAGCAAGGCTGGCCCCAGACCTACGGCTCATGCAATCGTGTCATAAACGGTTTTGTGCAATGCGTGATGCATTCATGATGCATTCATGATGCATTCATGATGCATTCATGATGCATTCATGATGCATTCATGATGCATTCATGATGCATTCACGACGCAATGCATAAATCCAGACACATGCCAGACTCGTCGCAGGCCGTCCCCGCAGGGACGGCCTGTGCTTTTTTATCCCTCGCACGACAGGACCGTCTCCAGCATGCTGCGCCATTCGCCATAGCGATACTCAATCCTGTGTGCGTCATGCATTGCCCGAATGCGTAGAAGCGCTCGCTCGCTGAGTTCCTGCTGCCATTCCTGTGCGTTCTGATCGCAGAAGTAGACCCGACATCCCAGCGGCTTGATCGTGTGCGCCCCGCACATGTTCCCTTCCAGGTATGGGCAATCTCCCCGTTCCCGAGCCGCGGCCACCTGCGTCAATGTCACTCCAACCACTGGGATTGTGCTTGAGCGTTGTTGCACTTGGTTGGCCTCCAGAGTCGCACGCTCCGCCGTCCGCCTGCTTGCCACCGTGTAGGCCGCTTCCAGCCCGGTCACATACAGCAAGTGTCTTGTCTTGGCAAAGTTGCAGCATCGTCCACTCGCCCAGCACGATGGCCCGCGCATCGTGATCTCGGTAGCAACTTCTGAGTAGATCGCTTCCAACTCGCGTGCTATCTCGGTATCGGCAACCGCATCGAGCCAGCCTCTTGCCAGCGAGCGATCGGCCGCACTCTCAGATTGACTCTCAAAACCAGGCACGCATGCGCTCCCAACCGATTGCCATATTACCGACAGGCTTCTTCGACCTCCCGCGCCAACTCAGTCGCCCGCGCGACGAGCATTGCCCCTTCCTTCATCGCGTTGTCCCCCTGCGGGGCTGCAAGCAGTGGGGCATTCACAAGCACGTTCCAATGCGCGCTCCGCGCGGTAGCCTCCGCGAGCACCGAAGCAATCGCCAGGTCGCTGCGCAAGTGTGTGTTGCTCTTGCCGCACAGTTCCTTGAAGAGTCGCAGCAACTCCACGCCCACCGCCGCCATCGCCAGCGGCACGCGGACGCTCGTTGCCTGCGCAGCAGCAAGTCGCTGCTGTCGTTCTGCGTTCCCCTCAGCCAGCTTGGATAGTTCGTTCACCAGTCCATACGCCGCTGCATCTTCGTCCGCGAGTTCGAGCAGCATCGCGCGGGCACGTTCCAGCCGCCGTCCCGCGTCCTCGAACAGTGACTGATGCTGTGCGAGCGACTTCTTGCCTAGTGAATAACTCACGACCATCTGCCCCAGCGCCGCTCCCAGTGCGCCGCAGACTCCAGCGATCGCGCCGCCCCCGGGCGCAGGCTGCTTGGCGGCGGTCTGCTCGAGAAACGCTCGAATCGTGAGGTCGGCAAAGGGCATGCACCAGCATACGAGCCGCGCGGCTGTAGATTCACTCGTATCGATTGCTCGGCGCTACACCAAACTATGGCCGGGCCACGACAGTCGGCACCGTGGCCCGAGGCACCCACTGCGTGGGGGATTGCGTCCACCAAAGCAGGTCTCGCGCCGAATCGACGCTGGGGGTTTGCACCGCTTCGGGCAACTCAAAGAACTCAACAGCGCCCTTGAGCCGTGCTCGCAGCGCGGTTCTCAGCACATCCAACCCCGCTTCGGTCGCGGGCACGCTGACGAGATAACTGGCTCGCACCCGGCCCAGCGGTCCTGGGTTGCCCGCTGCCAGCGGGTCCAGTGTCAGGCCGACCATCGGGGCGACAAGTTCCGCAGCCATGGCACGGGGGTCTTCGAGAATCGAGGAAGCGGGCAACATGCTGGGCACGACGGATGCGACAATCTGTGCTGGCACCTTGGTGAAGACCCGCCATGAGCGTTGCGGAGAGTTCAGGGGTGCTGCACCCGCCTGTTCAAAGCCCGCTAGTCCGCGTGTGTCGTCGGTCAGCACGCGAATTGCAAGCCGACCCTGGGCCGCGAGTGAAGCCGCGCGATCCAGCGAGACAGGTATGGGTTCGGGGCCTGGCTTCGCCAGCGCTCGCGCTTGCTCCATCGCCAGCGTTGATGATGTAGAGACTGATGATGCTCCAGAGGCTGACTCCGCTCGCGTACGTGTCGCGTTCTGCGCTGTGTTCGCATCTGCAACAGCAATCTCTCCCGCGTCCGTAGCCGGGACATCCTCGCGCATCGCCAACGCACCGTCAAGCGGTTTATTTTCGCTAGGGATTGTTTGCCTCGCCGAGGGTTCGGACCTCGTATTCCCGGCGATGGTGGGATTGGCGAGCGGCTGGCTGCTCATACGCACAGCCTTCACGACAAAGAACGACGCACCGCCCGCCACTAAGAGGATGCCCGCGGCCATGGCCATGCGAGGCAACCAGCGGACAATTGTCCGTCCCGTCGTCAATTCGCCGTCCCCAGCTAGTTTCACCCCGTTCAGTCTCAATTGAGGCTCGGGCATGGCTGTAACGGTCGCTCGTTCCGCTTCGCCCGCACCCAGCAGCATGTCCCGCTCCAGGGCCGCGAGCACGCGATCGTGGAGATCGCGGGGCGCCCGCTCGGGAAGGGTGGTGGCGAGCAGCACCTTGTGGCGCTGCATCTGGGCAACCCGCTGGGCCAAGTCGCTCCGGCCCGAGGCCGCGATCATCGACTGAACCTGCTGGCTGGACATGGATCCATCGACCCAATCCGTGAGTTGGTCTTCGGTCAGCGGGCGGGAGTTGGGAGCGTCGTTGGTCATTGCGTCGGTCGTTTGAGTCGCGTGCCTCGCACGCCCTTCATCCTGTAGTTCACTCGTAGTTCAGTCGTTCATCAGCACAACCAATCCATCAAACTCTGGCCCGTCTTCCCGCCATCGCCTCGCGGTCGAGTTGTTCAACCAACTCTCGCAGCGAAGTGCGAGCCCGGAAGACCCGGCTTTTGATTGTGCCCACCGCCACACCCATCGCCGCTGCAATCTGCTCATAGGGCAAACCTTGGCAGTCGGCAAGAATCAGCACCGCTCGTTGATCAGGGTCCAACTGGCGGAGGGCCGTCATCACTCGTTCACGTTCTTCTCTCAGTTGGACATCCAACTCAATCCCTGGTTCCCGAGCAGTGAAACTCAATCCCGCACCCGACACCGCTCCACCCCCACCCCCACCCCCGCCCCCCCGCGCCTGCCACTCGGCGTGTCCGCCATCCTGCCCCGCCCCGGCCATGGCATCAAGGCTGGCGTGCCGGCGGAGCTTCTCGGACCGCAACTTCGAAAGGCACACGTTCATAGTCACCCGGATCATCCAGGTCGATAACTTGCTGCGCCCGTCAAAACTATCGATCCCGCGAATGACCTTGACGAATGAATCCTGCGTGAGGTCCGCAGCCATGTCGCGATCATGGACCATTCGCAAACAGACGCTGAACAGTCGGTCCTGATACAGGGCGATCAACTCAGACCATGCGATCGATTCCCCGCCACGAATGCGTGCCACAAGCGCCAATTCGTGCGCTTCGGGATCATCGGGGGTGCTGTGAGGGGGTGCCTGGGGCAAGTGCTGAATGGTATCGGCGTTCAGAGCAGTTGCTGAATTGCGCCCAGGATCATTTCCGGTTCAGTCATGCGCCCCGCGCCGACAGTTCGGCAGGCCTGCCAGCCCGCGTCTGGGCCGATGAATTGGAAGCCGTCATCGATCAGTTGCTTGAGGTTGCGCTGCGTGCTGGGCTGGGCCCACATGGCGCTGTTCATAGACGGGGCCAGCACGACCGGCGTCTTCTCTCGGTCAATCGCAGACAGGATCAGCGTCACGACATCGTCCGTGCGCCCGTGAGCGAGTTTGGCCAGCGTGTCCATCGAGCAGGGTGCAACGAGGGCAAGCGAGAGGCCTGTCGCCAGAGCGATGTGCTGCGGATCGCTGCTCTCGATGTGGTCCCAGGGACTGGTATAGACGGGGTTGCCCGAGAGTGCTTGGAATGTCAGTGATGTCACAAAGTGCGTCGCGTTGGGCGTCATCGCGACCGTCACCCTCGCCCCAGCCTGCGCAAGCCGAGAGACCACGGTCGCGGTCTTGTACGCCGCGATGCCACCAGTGACGCCAATCAGAACCCGCTTGCCTTTCGCGATACGCGCAAGAGCATCTGCCTCATAGGGCTGGGAGGAAATCGGTTGCATAGTTCCAATTCGTCGGTGGCGAAAAAGCCAGTACCATAATCAGTACCACAACACAATGCGCCTCTGGCCTACGCCCGAGGCTTCACCATCAGTTGCTGACATGATCGAGTTTGCTGGCGTCAAATTCGAGGGTGATCTTGTCCTGCATGATCTCCTCGATCACCACTTCAAGGTCGGTCCGTCCATCGCGGTCCACGAGGGGGCGTGCCCCGTCGATCAACTGTTCCAGGCGGCGCTGCACCAGGGTGCAGAGTTTGAACCGGCCGCCAAGTTTGTTCACAATTTCATCGCTCTTGAGTGCTTCGATCATGTTGTCGGGGTCCTCGGGAAATCCAGTTGTTCGACATCTCGTCGGCACTACCGGCCAGGGTACTCGCCCACCCGCAGCGGACAATCGAGGGCGACTGGCAACAAAGGGGCAAGAGAAACTGGCCAAGTCAATGCCTAACGTTCATTGCTTTGCAATTGAGATAGTAGGCGAGTTTCCGCCCGGGGTCGAACACAAGACTTGAGCGGACCAACTGGTCTATCGCCGTTCTTTCGGTGTCAGGCGTGCGTCGCCAGTGGGCTTCTAACTTTTTTTGTCGCTCGGTCATACAGGCTATTGTGTGGGTGACCGCACAGTCGATCAACGTCACTATGGCGTAGTGCAAGCCCGTAAGCAGTTCGCCGACGCAGGGAACAGGCCTTGTTTGGCTCTGCTCCGCTTTGAGAAATGCAATCGGCAAGCAATGTGCCTGATCACATGCTGCCCAGCCCCTGATGGGTGCATCGTTGGGATTCAAATTGATGGGTTCTCGAACATTCGCCAAGGGCGAGAGTGTCTTTCACGCGGGCAAACCGGAATGGGGCCCGGGGGATGTCATCTCCGCAGAAGGTCATGCCCATGAGGGCAAGCCCTGCCAACGACTCACGATTCGCTTTGCTCGCGCCGGATTGAAGACGATTTCGACCGCGTTTGCCGATCTACGTCCTGCCAGCGAGGCTCCGCTGGCGGCGATGGCCCGAAGGGTTGCCGCGGCTCCCGCCGACAATGTCCATTCTGGGGGTAGCGAGGGTGGGGGCGGGAGTGGAAGTGGGGGCGATTTGGACGAAGCAGACTCAGGGGAAAGTGATACGACTATGCAAGAAGTGCTGGACCGGGCCGCGTCATTGGAAGCATTGCAGAAACTGCCCGAGAACATCAACGACCCGTTCGTGCCGATCATGAAGCGGGTCCATGCGACACTCGCCGTCTACAAATTGTGGGACAAGGCGGGCGGCGCGGGCGTGCTCGACTGGGCCACCATCCAGACCGGTCTTCGCGACCCCATGTCGATGATGAGCCGCCACGAACTTGAGGCCCAGATGGATCGATTCCGCATCAGCCTCGATGGCCACTTCAAGAAGTTATTGAAGGATGCACGTCGCGAAGACCCCAAGAGTCTCGAGGCGGCCCTGACCCAGTGTGGCCCCGCGGCCAAGGCCGCGTTGCGTCGCGTCGACATCGGACGTTGATCCCACACCACGCACGCTACATTTACAACGCCCGGATACGCGGTGCTGCCTGGCCTTGACTCGCACATCAAGTTCGTTTGACGCTCAAGCCCGATTTTCTCGGAACTTGGATTGGCACGCTATCGCTTGGACCCGCTCCAGCCTTTGGCCCGGGCGTTGTATCTCTGTCTCCTCAACCGGCACGCATCACTCAGTAGTGAGCGCTCGGCTCAAATAAGCGGCCCAGGCACGTTGTGTCTGTTCCCTCATGCGGGCATGCCGGCAACAAGTCAAGACACGAGGAGACAGCGATGAACGAGCAGGACTTCCAGCAAAAACTTGGCGACCTCATCAGCCAGATCAACGCGCTGCCCGAAGGGCAGCGCGCACCGTTGAGCGCCCTCGCCCAGGAAACCAAGGATCGTCACGAGCGGATGAAGAAGACCGTCGCGGACTTGCAGGAGTCGCTGGATTACTTGCGCCTCTCGATCAAGTACCTCGTCTTCGACCTCGAAGCGACCCGGCGCGAGAACGAGTACCTCCGCAAACTCGTGCAGAGCCAGGGCGAACACGAGAGCGACGAATAAGCACAGCAATCGCGGCACAGGCATTCTCGCCTGTCACGCAGTTCCGTACTCACGAAGTCACGAACTCACTCAGTATGGCAATTCAAGACGCGACGCAAGACCTCACTCCCTTGCCAGCAGTCCTTCCCACGCGAGGCGCCAACCACCGCCTCGCGTGGTGCATTTTTTGTCTTACTCCCCGCAAAGCCTGCATGGTCCCTCGGTAATGACCGTCAGGAACCCCCTGATATCGAACGTATCGAACTGTCCACCATCGTTCGTTGAAGTTAATGCCGTTGCAGGATGGGCTACTTTGCGGCAAGTTGGCGCGTAGGTGGTGAGCGCGGTCAATTCGCAGAGACGAACGCGTACATACTTCTTGGCTTGGATAGTGCCGTTATCGATCGCGTTGCTGATGCCTGCACGCTCTGCGTCACTGTGCCAGCATGAGGACATATCTACTTCGTACCTGCGAGACTGGTGGGTTCGGGCCGAGACAAGTTGGCGTGAATACCTGATGCCTGACCAAGGTTGTAGCCCACCCTGATGTACACCATATGGCCCACCACCAAGTCAAAAACTCAGACACATGGTCGAGCGTTCAACCCTTCTTCCCCAAGAACCATCCCAGGCCACCCGCGAGCAGCGCCACGCCAGCGCAGACTCCCATGATCACGATGAAGTTGTTGCCCAGTTGATCTACCAGGCCGCCGCCCGAGCCGGTCATCGCCGCGATCATCGCGAAGATGCCCACCATGAGCGCCACCACCGCACCGATCGCCAGGCCACCCACAAGACCGGAACCGGGTCCGTCATAGGCTTCGACATAGGCCGCCATCGCTGGTGCCGCGTTCTCATAACTCTCAGCGCTGGTGCCAGGACTCTCGAAGAGCGCTCCGCCGCCGGAGTCGCCACCACTGCCCATCGCTCCGCCCACAGCGTTCTCGCCCGCATCAATCGCTGTCGCGCTGGCAACGGTTTCCGATCCGTACACGTCTTCGAGCAGCCCGGCTCCAAGGCTCGTGTCGTCCGCTTCACGCGTGAGGTCGAGCAGCCCAGCGCTGCCGCTTTTGCCCTTCTTGTCCTCGCCAGGGTCGACCAGCGCGCCGGGAGCATTGCTGATGCGTGTGACGGCGTTGGCATCCGCTTCTTCGGTCTCTTCGATATCCAGCAGCGCAATGCCGGTGCCTGTGTTGTCCTTCATGTCGCCCTTGGCATCCATCCCTGGCGCACTGCCCGAGGAGGCCAGGCCCATGGGCTCAAGTTCGCCCGAGTCCGCCAAGCGCAGAGGTTCTTCCTCGGCCCCGCCCGCAAGCAGATCGACCTGCTCCTTCTTGAACATCAGGCGGTCGCGATCGCGAAACTCGGCGAGTTGGCCCCGCGAGGCCATTTGGCGCACATCATCCGCAGACTTGCCCAGACGCTGGGCAGCTTCTTCGAGCGTGTAGAACAGCTTTTCCATCGGTCACTCCGGCGTTGGGGCGGGCGGCTTGCCCGGCAAACTTCACTGTCCAAACTTTAGAGAGCAGGACTGGCAACTCAGGATAGGCGCTGGGAGCAGCCATTCCCCTCCTCACCCTATCCGCATCGGCCTGGTGCCCGGTTCGCCGGTTCCGGCACTGTCCGAGAACTACGCTCGCAACCTTTCCCGCCTTCGCCAAACCGATAGCCAGCAGCCTCATGCGCAAGGACGACGCAGTACCGGTCCTGACTAGTCGATGCTAGAGACATGCTTCGATTGCTCACCCAGCATACTCGGCCCGGCATGACCTTGGCCCTACCCATCTTCCATCCCCGCGTGCCCGATTGTGTATTGCTGCGTGAGGGCATGACCCTGGACTCATTCTCGATCCCGCACCTGCGCGAACTGGGCATCCCCGAAGTCTGGATCAAGTATCCCGGCCTCGAGCATCTGGTGAAGTTTGTCGATCCGCAGTTGCACGCACAATTCCGTGAACTGACCGCTCGCCTGGGCCTCTGCATCGATCAGGCCCTGGTCTCTCCCATCGAACTCGACTTCTACTCCTGCAAGCGCACACTGCTTTCCACCATCCGGCGCCTCTCGGAAAATCCGACCACCGCCCTGTGGACCAGCGAGATCGCCGGCGCAGACCAGCCCTTCGTCCGTCACTGTGGCACAGTGGCGGGCCTTTCCATCATGATGGGCATGAAACTTGACTTCTACCTGGTCCGCGAGCGCCCGCGACTTCCAGCCAACCGCGCCAAGGACCTCACAAGTTTGGGAATCGGTGGCCTGCTCCACGATATCGGCGTGCTTCGCCTTCCATCAGACACCGTGGCCCATTACAACCAGACTCTCGATGCCAGCGAGCCCATGTGGCGCAAGCACACCGCGATGGGCTATGAGATGACACGGGGCAACCTGGACCCCAGCGCCAGCACCGTGATCCTCCATCACCATCAGGCCTTCGACGGAACCGGATGGCCCCATCGCATGAAGGGCAAGGATGGCCAGCGACTTAGCCAGAGGAGCGGGGGGGGTGGCAGCCAGCCTGTTGCTGGCAATGACATTCATGTGCTCGCTCGCATCGCCGCCGCGGCGGACCTCTTTGATCGCCTTCGCTTCCCCGCCCACGCGCCCGGCTCCAACGATGACACGCAACCGGCTCGTCCCAAGGTGCAGGCCCTGCACATGCTGCTGCAGCATGAGTACGCGCGATTGCTCGATCCCGTGGTCAGCACCGCGCTGTTCACGGTCGCGCCGCCCTATCCCCCGGGCAGCCTGGTGACTCTCAGCGACGGCACCGATGCCGTGGTGGTGGATTGGAACCCAAGCAACCCATGTCGCCCCATCGTCGAGTTCGCGGAAATCCTTGGCTCTGCGCAGGTTCGCCCCAAGCGTTCACGCGGCAAAGTGACCAGGCTGGACCTGCGCGAAGCCCCGGACCTGATCGTCGCGTCCATGGATGGAGTCGATGTCCGCCCCTGGCACTTTGAACCGCAGTTCGAGGGCCAGTTCGACATCAACGCCGTGGCCCGCGCCCTGAGCAACCGCGCCCACGCCGATCTCAAGGCAGAGGCCGACAAGGGCCTGGTCGCCGATGAGGCCACGTTGGACATGGAACAACGCCTCCGCGACGCGGCATAATCCTGAACCAGATTGCGTGCCCCCCCATGCCCTCGCGTGCCACCGACTGGCGCTTCGCCGGTCGGTGCTAAACTGGATCCCCCCTCGTCCACAACGATCCTTCAATGCATGCTCATTCATCATCACTGCGACCGCGCTTATCGACGGCGGCGGCTGAGGATGGTCATACCAGCGAAGATGGTAACGATGGATATGGGGGTGGGGATCGGGATGTAGACAATGTCTTGAATAGGTCCAGATTTCGGGATTGGTACTGACCAGAGTGGCACGGCAGAGCCGAACGCGTACTTGCGAAGATACCCGACGTTGGAAAAATTCGCGTCGTAAGCGACGTAGAGGTCGTTGTTGTTGGCGTTCATGTCTATGGAAGCGATGTAGTAATCAACCACTGGATTGATATTGCGCTGACCTTGAAGCGTACCGTCACTACGCCAATAAGCTACCCTGTTGTACTCACCCGTCATACTGTTGGATGTAACAAATGCATTACCGATACCATCCCATGCTATTGACGTGAATTCACCGGAAAAAAAGTCTGAGCCTGCTGGCGGGGAGAGCATGATGTAATCTGTAAAAGTTAATGTTGAATCATATATAAAAACATTATTAGAACCAATTTGTAGCAACTCGGTACCTCTGGTGCCGATTCGTGTTGGGTTGAATCCTAGGCTAAGAGGCGTTGAGGACAGTGTTCCAGTCACGACATCGATGGGTCCAAAGTGGACAGAAGTCAGCGACGACGCGGTTGCAAGTAATTGACCATTGACATACGCCATGGATCGAACCGTGGTCGATGACTCGCCATCGGGCTGAAAGACTTGCAATGATCCGACTAATGCTCCGGTGCTGGCGGAATACTGCCTGATCACACCGTCGCTTTGTTGACCGACCAGCACGGTGCCTGGCAAAGGTGCCAGCGCGCAGAGTCCGATGTGTGACACCGACATGATCGTAGTGAGAGCTACATATAAGGTGCGATACTTCATGATAATTACTCCGGTATGCCGAACGGACCACGCATATACGTGTTGACATGGCGGGCTTCGAGCAAGGTATTCCACGAACCACGGCGTTGATTGCGGCAGAGTAGCATATATGCATCGACCACATCGTTCTGAAAACCGGTAGTTGGCGGAGCAACAAGAAGCACGTCTTGCATATAGGTTGCGAGCGAGGGCTCGCCCGTTTCGCCGAGGTTCAAGAAGGTAAGCATCGACTGTGTTGTTTCTCGTGTGACTGAGCGCCAACCAGGACGCCCTTGATAGTCGTTGAAGCCTGCCCAATCATCTGCTGTGTCTGGTTCGGGACCGTATGGCTGGGTTCGGAATCCTAATCGCGGAGGATTTGGTGTGAGAGACAGCAGCGCGTAGTACTGATTGCCCACCCCCCCCCCGGCCCTAACGATCGACCCCACGCTTTTGCTTTGACAAACAGCGTGGATAACCCGGACAACGACTGCTTCACCATGATGGTGCTCCCGAGCACGGTGCCGAAACGCTTTGCTTTGCCGGCGAGGGAGCAAGCGCGGGCACACTGCCCACAACATACCTCACGATTGAAATTTGTGCAACTACTTTGGAGGAGTATTTATCGGTTCTTCAGAAAGAGCGGTCCTGCTCTGGTCGAAGGCTGGACGACTCCAGTAAGGTCCAACGATCCGTACCACACCCTGTAACAGAGCACGGCTCGTCTCCTAACGCTTCTCACCTAGCAACGCATTGGGTTTCGCCTGTTGCTTGATACGTTGAGAGTGGGTCACGACGCCCGTGCGGATTGCGTCGAGCGCGACCCTGGGATCATCCGTTACGGTGAGCAGGTCGATGTCCGACGGGCTGATGGTTCCAGCGGGGATGAAGCGATCGCGCATGAGATCGAGCAGCGGCTTCCAGAAGTCGGTGCCCATGAGAATAATCGGGAACCCGGAAACCTTGCGCGTCTGGACGAGGGTCAGGGCCTCGAACAGTTCGTCCATGGTGCCAAAGCCGCCGGGCAGGACGACGAAGGCGTAGCTGTACTTGACCAGCATGACCTTGCGCACAAAGAAGTACTTGAATGTCACGAACTTGTCAAGATAGGGGTTTTCTTTCTGCTCTTGGGGCAGGATGATGTTGCAGCCGATGCTGCGCCCGCCCGCCTCGCGTGCGCCCCGGTTGGCGGCTTCCATGATGCCCGGTCCGCCGCCAGTGAGGACCGTCATCCCCAGACCAGCACATCCCTTGCCGATTTCACGGGCAACCTCGTAGTAGGGATGCCCTTCTGGGAAACGGGCCGAGCCGAAGACGGTGACGCATGGTCCGACAAAGTGCAGGGCGCGAAAGCCGCGGATGAACTCGGCGAAGATGCGGCAGGCCCGAAAAAACTCGTCCAGGCGGGCTCTGGGACCGGCCAGGAACTCGGGCACGTCCGCACTGCCGGGGCCCATCCGCCAGGTGGGCGTGGATGGATCTGCGACGCGGGCATGACCCGCAGAGGGGGCATCGGGATGGAACTGTTCAGACAATGAGGGGAATATCGGCAATGCGGACTCCGGGGTCAACGCTATCCAGAGACGGATATCAACGTTGGGCAGTCTGTTGCGAAGATTCAATAGAATCTGAAACCATTTTGGGGTGGTCGCAGCATCCAGGGTTGACCATTGGTCGCATTCATTGGCGCAGCGGTCGTCGCTTCGCCATGTCGCGTTGCTCCGGCCCTTTTATGTTTGAGTCTCCGGGCAACACAACTTACTAGCCGTGTGGCAAAACGCACAGCAAGATCACGAGAAGCGAGGCCGACCATGGCATTGAACATGACTTCTTCAGGGGCACACGCAGTCCAAGCCAGCACCGCTAGCACGGGCAGCATGACCAACTCGGGTTCTCAAGCGGCGCGGGTGTTGTCTCCGACGACCGACTCCGGATGGCTCTGGCAGACCTTTGCCGAGCACGCGCCATTCCCGGTGCTTGTTGTTTCCAAGGCTGGCATAGTCGAGTATGCCAATACTCCGGCCCTCGCGCTCGCCGTGGCGGGCGCACGAGCCACGTTGATCAACCATTCCCTCGTGGAGTTTTTCGGTGAGCAGCATGCCCAGGAACGGCTGGAACACATTCAGCAGTCGCTCAACACCGGGCGTCCGATCGTGATCGAAGAGATGCGTCGTGGCAAGCAGTATCAGAGCGTGATCCGACCGATTCCAACTGGTGCCAGCGGCCCCATGGGCGCACCCAAGAGTGTCCTGTACTGTGCGTATCTCTCTTCGTTTGCTTCGCCCGCTCTGAATGGCTTCCCGGTGATCCGCGCCAAGAACAACGACGCTGGCAAACTTGGCGACCTGACAGTTCGAGAGACGGAAATCCTCCGCTTGATCGGACTAGGCATGTCTACCCAAGACATTGCAAAGCACCTGGGGCGAAGCGTCAAGACCATAGAGTGGCACAGGGTCTCCCTCGGAGAAAAACTGGGCATTGTCAACCGCGTCGAGCTCGCTCGAATCGCAATCGCGGCGGGGCTGGTGGGCGTGGATGAAGCGCCGCCAGTGGGGGTCGTAGCCCAGAAGAACTGACGTTTCCTGCACACAGTAATTTCGAGATAAGTCTTCGGGATTGGGCCTTGGCCCATTGTTGAAAGTAGAACAGCAAGCGACCGCGGCCTATTGGTCGCGGCTTTTCGTTTGCAGCTGTTGGCTACTACTGGCTGGGATGCCTGGAATTCGCTGCCAATCGCCAGTAACTGAGAATTATTTCTCAAATCGCACCCAAGACCCTTGACACGCCCTCGTCCTGAGAAGATAATCTCATTGCGAATGCATTCTCACGTGCGAGCCATCCTTTGCCAACCACGCACAATCGGGCCCCCTCCCGCCATGAACTCTGGTGCTCGTAATACCTGCGGTACACATCAGCGTGTTGATCGAAGGATCCCGCTCGCCTTCACGCTCATCGAATTGCTGATTGTCATCGCCATCATCGCCCTGCTCATTGGCGTGCTGCTTCCCTCTTTGGGCAAGGCACGCTTGGCGGCTCGCCAGACTCTGTGCCTTGCCAACGTTCGCAGCATCCAACTTGCCCAGGCAAACTACGCCGACCACTTCCGAGGTCAATTCGTGGACGTCGGTCTGCCGCACGGCTCGATTGGCGATCCCCGTCGTTCCTTCATTTACACGCTTCGGGAGTACATCGGGGCCTTGCCCGAGACCTACGACGCCACGCTGCCCGCCGATGCGTACACAACCCCTGCGGTCTATCGAAGCCCGGGCGACCGCAGCAGGTATCTGCTCGCAAAGGAAGGCGGGCAAGGTCCGATCAATGGTCTGTTCCGTCGCACCAGTTACGGCATGAACAACTACCTGTCGGGCATCTACAACCCCGGCATCAGTCGTCGTGAACCTTGGAACAGACTCGACAAGATACAAGCCCCATCGAGCACCATCCAGTTCCTGCTGATGACCGAGGAAAGCCCGGCGAACAAACTCTTTGAAGTGAGCGATCATCCACACGTCGAGGGCTGGGGCAACGCGATGCAAGGGCCAGCCATCGCCAGCGAGCATGTTTTCATCGCTAAGTGGGGCGGGCCACGCAAGAGCACCGAAGGCAAGAGCAACTACTCATTCATCGATGGGCACGCCGCAGTGCTGCGCTTTGGTGATGTCTATCGCGACGAGACGAGTAACTTGTTTGATCCGGAGTTGATCTACGGCAACAAGTTGATTGATGGCGAGTGAGAGAACCGGGCAAGTGAAAGAACGTGACAAAAAAGGGACAAGCGAAGCGAGTTCTGGGTTTGAGTTTTAGTCTGGAGGTTTCTGATGGTGCGTTGCATGCTTGCGTTGCTGGTCTGCTGTGGAGCATCGATCGGGTTTGCCCAGGTCCATCAGGGCGATGTTATTCTGCGTGTCCAGAACCAGATCATCACCACGGGCGCGGGCGTGGGCACCTCGTTCAATCAGATTCGCGTCTTCTCGACCGACCTGGGCGTCTCATTCCCGCACTTTAACGACGCTCCCGGCTTTGATTGCGAGCCCAGCACTTTTCCGGTTGGTTCGCGCGTGGGCTTTCGCATTCAGGATTCGCTTCGCAGGTGGGACGGGATGGACTTTGACGAGATTCCTCCCGAGCAGATGGAATTGCGGTTTGGCACATCGCTGGTGCGCCTGACGCCCACGCAGCCGCACATCGTCGAGGGCTTCACGCTGACTGTCGGTGCAAACGGTCAGTGGCACCGGCACCTTGGCTTCACCCTGCTCGCCCCGGCGAGCGCTGGGGTCTACCTGCTGCAAATGACTTTGTTCAGCAACGCGAGCGAGATCGCGGAATCGCAGCCATTCTGGATCGTCTTCAACGACTCCGCACCCGCTGCGGACGCAGAGGCCGCACAGGCCTGGGTGCTTGCCAACCTCCTGGGAACCACCCCCGATTGTGACAGCATCGACTTCAACAACGATGGCTCGCTCTTTGATCCCACCGACATCGATGCTTTTCTGAGCGTCTTCAGCGAGGGGCCTTGCCTGCCCCTCGATGCTTCGTGCAATGACATTGACTTCAACAACGATGGCTCATTGTTTGACCCGGCGGACATCGACGCGTTCCTCCGTGTCTTCAGCGAGGGGCCTTGTAGTGGATAAAACGGGCCAATGACGGGCCAGGGGCGTGTAGCCCTTGGCTATTGAATTCGCATCGTGAGAGATTGCGAAACTCAGTGGTGGTTTAGCCCAGGGCTTTTTTCTCCCTGACGCTTTTTGATGGAGTGAGATCATGAAAAAAACAGCAGTATTGTTCATGTTGGTTTCGTCCGCTGGTCTTGCATTCGCGGAGCCGCCCGAGGGCGACGTGTTCCTTGAAGTGGTTGATGGCCAGTTCAGGACCGGCCTCATCAGCGAGGATGGAACGACGATCGAGCGTGGCATCCGCGTGCATTACGCTCCGCTGGGCGTCGACGTGCCCAACGAAATCGATGAGCCCGGCTTCCAGGGCGAGGCTGGTGGCCTGGGCTCCTTGACCGAATTCAGTTTCAGTTTCACGCGTGCCCTGCGTGAGTGGAACGGCACCGATTTCTCCACCATCTCGCCACTGTCGATGTCAACAGTCTTTGGGCCCGCCAACCCGACCACGCCCGCAACCGACGTGCTCACCGCTGGCCTCACGCTGGCGAACGAGCCAAGTGGTGCCCACGACCATCCCACCTGGGTGCTCAACGCACCGGCGACCGACGGTGTCTATCTGATCGAGATCATCTTCGGCGGCGCAGGCGTGCAGAACAGCCTGCCTGTCTGGTTGCTCTTCGGGCAGAACGCAACCGAGGCACAGGTGGACGCGGCCTTCGACTATGCCAGTGCCACGATTCCCGCTCCTGGCGCAGCGATCCTGCTGGGTCTTGGTGGGATCGTTGCTGGCCGCCGTCGTCGATGAGGTATGCCGCTGCAAGCGGACAACTCAATGACTTTGAGTATGGATGGCTTCCAGTAAGTTCGTGCCTTCTTTTCGAGCGCCTCGCACGGAGTGTCTGTGCGGGGCGCTCTGCTTTCTGTCCTGTAGTGGCCGGTAGCCATCAGCAGGTAGACGGTCACGATGTTTATCCGTCAACCAGACTTGCCCCCAGCGGACTTGATACGACTGACCAATCCCTGAGCTTTGACCTCGACGCCTCGCAGCGTGCTTTGGAGCGCGTCGCGGTTTGGTGCGTAGTCCAGCGCAGTGTTGAGGCTGACCCATTCCTTCTTGACAAGGTCCGCCAGCGCGTGCGTGAAACTCTGCATGCCCTCCTCGTTGCGACCAACCAGCGCGGGCAACGCCCCGTCGTCCCCCTCGCGAATCTTGTCGCGCACGGTTGGCGTTGCGATGAGAATCTCGCACGCCGGCACAACGCCAAAGCCGGTCTCTGGCAGCGCGGGCAGCAGTCGCTGCGCACACACGGCACGCAGGGTGTTGCCCAGCGCGTGCCGAAGGAAACCGTGCTCGTGGCTGGGAAAAAACTCGATGATGCGGCTGAATGCCTGCATCGTGTCGGCGGTGTGCATCGTCGCGAAGACCAGGTGCCCGGTCTCCGCGGCCTGAATCGCCGCCATCACCGTGTCGTGATCGCGCAGTTCGCCGATGAAGATGACATCAGGATCTTCGCGCACGATGTACTTGAGCGCGGTTGAGTAGCTGTCGACATCGATCCCGATCTCACGCTGGCTGATGATGCTCTTCTTGGGAATGAAGCGATACTCAACCGGGTCCTCGACCGTGATGATGTGCTCCGCCCGTGTCTGGTTGATGTGCTCGATCATGGCCGCGAGCGTGCTGCTCTTCCCGCTGCCAGTCACGCCCACAACCAGCACGAGTCCCTCGCCCGCCTTCTCGACGATCTCGCCATAACTGGGCGGCACGCGCAGGTCCAGGTAACTGGGAATCTCGGCCTTGACACGGCGAATCGCGGCGTGCGTGTGCCCGCCCGCACGAAACATATTGACGCGGAAGCGATCGCCGTCCTTGAGATGGGTCGCGAAGTCCAGGTTGCCGGTCTTGTCAAAGCGATCACGCAGCGAAGAAGGAATGATCGGATCAAGCAGATGGTCGGCCTCCTCTTCAGAGACTGGCTCGGCGTTCATGATGCGAAGCAACCCGCCAATCCGAAACGTGGGCGGAAGGCCAACCTTGAGGTGCAGGTCACTGGCGTTGAGTTTCTTCATGCCCGCCAGCAGGCGATGGATAGAGAGCGGGCCGGATTGGTTTTCCATGAGGGGCCTCCGCAGGTTTGCTGGCCGAAAGGTGTCAAGCCAGGTCTCAACCGCAACCCTTTCAGCATACCACAAACAGCGGATTCGGTGCCCGCGAATGACGTGAGGATAGTGGATTTTCAGGGATAAACAACAAGTTGACCAGGCCAGAGAGGCCATGAGTGCCCACTGGTGCATGCTCCGAGTATCCGGCATGGGAGGGCAATGGGGAAAACTTCAATGGGCTTGGGATTTTTTTAGAATCAAGACTACTTAGGAGTCAAATCGATTCTTCCATTATCGACGCCACCGCCTCGGTTATTCTTGTAATTCCAACTGTATTGAACATTGATCGACTTGCAAGAAATAGTCCCTTCGCCATCCTCGTTCAATAGCTCGACATCCCGACCTGCCCCGTTCGCGCCACGCAGGTAGCGAACTTTCAAGTCGCTGACTTTTTTGCCCCGGCGTTTGAAAGCATACTCCCAAACTGCGTTGCCGCTGTCGGTTACTTCCATGACAAATCGCTCGTCCGTCACTTGTGTGACCTTGACTGTGACTGATATTGTTTTCTTCACACCGTCACGCTTGCCAAGCCATATCGATCCCTGGGCCGGGAGGCAATCTTTCTCGGCATTGCCGTTCAATCGCGGAGGCTGGGCATCTTTCTTCTTTTCTGCTTGCAACTTCTGGCGTTCGAGTCGATCAACTTCTTTCTTCTCTCGCTCAGACGCCGTTTCCAAGGCTCGAACTTCGACATCTCGAATCGTCCACGAGGCATCGGCCGCCCGTGTGCTAAACCATACCTCGTCCTTTGCCTCAGTCAGCAGCGATGGATCGATCTTCCATTTCACCAATGGGATGCCGTCGTCACCGCTCACACGAAGCTCCTTGCCATCGTTGCGTATTGTGATTTGCGACTCTTCACCCTTCAGCAACCCGTCGAGGAACTTCTCGGCACTCTCGAGAATCGGCTTTGCTGGCACGCTTGCGTCGGGTGGCATGTTGAGCCGCACTCCAAGCACTTCCTTGTCGCCATGATCGATATCAATGATGGCCAGTTTCTCGCCCACGGGAACCGCACAAGCAAAGCCGGCAGTGCCGGTTGTTCGACGTACTTTCATCTTGATCGAGTAAGCGGGCCATTCAATGGCGGCGATCTTGACCTGTGAAAGATCGGTATGTGTTTTGTTCGAGAGGATGCCTTCCTCGACAACCCAGTTCCCATGCACTGCTTTGGAGGCATCGAGTGTTATGGCGCGTACATCATCGCTCTGGGGCAACTTTGCAATGGCGATCAATGAGGTGAAAACGCAGAGGGCCAGCACAATCAAGAACTTAGTATGCCACAGCATCTCGCTCCCCTTTCCTTTGTCCACCATCTAGTCGTCTCACTCAGGACCACATGCCGTCTCAAAGTTGCTCGTACGACATTTCTACCTCGCAAAGTAGGCACCCCGCGATCAGGCTGGTCGCAGTCGTATCAACCTGCTCCAATTGGCGGATGGTATTTGTGCGGAACTCAACGCACTGCATGCTGAATCTCAACATAAAAAAACACCCCGGTCGACCGGGGTGTTTGTTCAAAGCCGATGGTTTGTGCTTACTCAGTCACTCAACTTATTCAACTTGCTCAACTTATTCATCATCCGGCTTGCTGCGTTTGGGCGCGCTGGGCATGCGGTCAAGCACCCCGTCGATCAGGCCATACTCCAGCATTTCCTTCTCGTCCAGCCACTTGTTACGGTCGCAGTCCTTGGCGATCCTGTCCTTGGGCTGGCCGGTGGCTTCGCTGTAGATTTCATACAGGCGCTCGCGGATGCGGAGCATTTCCCGCGCCTCGATTTCCAGGTCAGTAGCCTGGCCTTCCATCACGCCGCTCAGCAGCGGCTGGTGCATCAGGTTGCGGGCGTTCTTGAGGGTAAACCGCTTGCCCCGTGTGCCTGACACAGCGATCAGGCTGCCCATGCTCGCGGCCTGGCCGATGATGTAGGTACAGACATCGCACTGCAGGAACTTCATCGTATCGATGATGCCCAGCCCGGCCGAGACGCTGCCGCCTGGCGAGTTGATGTACAGGTGGATGTCCTGCTTGGAGTCGTCGTTCGCGAGGAAAAGCATCTGCGCAACGATCAGGTTGGCGACCTCGTCCATGACCGGTCCACCCAGGAAAATAATCCGATCCTTGAGCAGGCGTGAATAGATGTCATAGGCGCGCTCGCCACGGGAGGACTTTTCGATGACGATTGGGACGAGGTAACTCATGGGGGAAGGCATTAGAGACTGGAGGCTGGGCACTTGCAACAATCGTTCTTTTCTGCGCGCCCAACTCATGTTCTGGTGCCATGTCTCCTGTCGGGGGTGGTGGGGGTGTGGTGGGGGTCGGGGGGGGTGCGAATAATTGAATGCGTTACTGGTGCCCGGCCCGCTCTACTTGACGGGCGTCTTCAACACTTCGTCCGCAAGGCCATATGCCACTGCCTCCTCCGCAGAGAAGAACTTGTCGCGTTCACTGTCGCGCATGACTTGATCGGTGCTCTTGCCAGTACACTCGGAGAGAATCCGGGTCAGTTCCGCCTTCATCTTGCCGATCTGCTCCGCCTGAATGCGAATGTCCTCGGCCTGTCCGGTGATGCCGCCATAGGGCTGGTGGATCATCACCTTGGCATGGGGCAGGATGTAGCGCTTTCCCTTGGTGCCCGCTGCGAGCAGCACCGAGCCGCCGCTATACGCGCGCCCGATGCAATAAGTATTCACCGGGCTGGTGAGGAACCTCATGGTGTCAAACAGCGCGAGGGTGTCATCCACTGCGCCGCCCGGCGAGTTGATATAAAGGTTGATGTCCTTGCCGCGCCCCTGGTTTTCCAGGTACAGCATCTGCATCATGCAACGGGCCGCGGAGGCCTGGTTGATCTCGCCGATCATGAAGACGACCCGATTCTCGAGCAAGAGCTCGTCGATGGTCATCTCTCGGGTTCGTTGATAGGTCACTCCGGCTGAGGCCATGGGAGAATCTCCAACTGGTGTGCAAGGACTGTTCGTCGCCCTCTGCTTGGATGTTCGATCCAATGCAGAGGTTGCGAGCAAGGTCCGCCTGCGCCCATTGGCGTTTGCGAATCTTGATTCATTCCTATCGGCACATGGCGTGCCAAAGGCTTGCTGGAAGGTAGGATTCCTTGCAGTGGTCTCATCCACCAAACGCAAGCGACGCGGTGCCATGGAGTTGGATACCAATTGGGACGGACAGTTCAGGACCGCCGGTCGATTGCTCTGACCTGTCAGACTGGCAGTTGTCGGTGATATGCCGCCGGACTAGGAGCCGCCTACGACGCGAAGACCGTGCCAGGCGAGACCGTGGCCACGCGCCGCAGCGAGATCAGGCTGCCCAGCAGGATCGTGATGATGGTCGCGATAAACGAGCCCACCAGCAGTTGCCAGGGGAAGAGCACCTGCAACTCGCTCTCCGCCTTGGCCGCCGCGATGGCGAAGACGCCCGCGACGCCAGCCCCGATGCCGTAACCGATGGTGCCGACAGTCAAAGCCTGGAGGGTGATCATCGCGAGGAGCGTGCGCGTCTTGGCCCCCATGGCCTTGAGCACCGCGAAGTGGCGCAGGTTCTCGATGGTGAACTGGTAGAAGATGCTGGCACTCAAAAGTAACCCAACCACGAACCCCAGGATGATGGTGATGCCGAAGTTGATGCCGATGCCGGTGGCGACGATGATGAATTCCTTGGAGCGCTTTGAGAACTCATCCCGCGTGAACGCGCGGACATCGCCCAGCGCGTCGATCCTTGTCTTGACCGTGCCAAGGTCCGCGCCATCCTTGGCCTTGACCAGAATGTAACTGATACGTTCGCGCCCCACGGGAGTGAACTGCACAGCCTGCTCGAACGTCGTGTAAATCGTCGCGTTGCCCTCAAAGCCCTTGCGGGCCTTGCACACGCCGACGATCACGGCGCGCTTGTCGTTGATCTTGAGCACATCGCCCACCTTGGCGTTGCCCAATAGCAGCATCGAACCCTTCTCGACGATGATGGCATCGGGAATCCACAGGTCTTCGAGACGACCCTCGATCATCTCGGGCGGGCGTCCCGCCAGCGTGGTCCGCGGGATGCCCAGAATCTGCACGCGCTTGAACGTGCCCGACGAAAGCTCGCACACCGCGATGCCATTGAAGAACGGTTCAGCCCAGGCCACGCCATTCACCGACCGCACGCGATTCAGTTTCTGATCAGACAGCGAGCGATACTCAGCGACCCACGGGGTATCCGGATCAACCACCCAAAGGTCCGGCTGGGTCACGTTCTGCAACGGACCCGTGGCCTGACGCAGCAAACCGAGAAAGATCGCCCCCTGCTGATTCATCAGCAGCGCTGCGAAGGCCAGGCCCAGTACGAGTGTGAGGTACTTGGTGCGATCGCCAAAGAGCATGCGTAGGGCGAGCCGGAGCAAGCACAAGCGTAAGGCGATCATTCCCAGTAGCACAGGCGTCCCCGCCTGTGATCGAACCTGTGATCGAAGTAGCTCGATGATCAATCAGACGCAAAGATACCCAAGCCCAACCCATGCCCACTAACGCGACCACGCTACTGCTTGCGTCGATTCCCAGCACGCGCTCGCGCTGGCTTGAAGGCTTCGAGCGAAGTTCTCGCTCCGGTCAGGGCCTTGCGGACTTCTGGTGCCCGAGCCTGTTCCAGCACAACCCGCGTCCATCCCGCCCTTCCCCATGCGCCGTTCAACGCGACAAACGAATCGGGCAAGGTGCCTGTCCACTCCTCCTGCTGCTCGGGCGTGAGTTTCACAACCCCATAGTCCTCGTCGGGCGAAAGGCTGGCGAAAATCTTGCCGTCAACGCGAAAGTCAGCATGGCCCATGTGGTTGCCTTCGACAGCATCCAACTGCTCCAAAGCAAGGCGGCGGAAAGTTGCAGGAGTCATGATGAGGCTCCATCGAGCACGATTCGCCAGGATTCCCCATGATCTCAGAACTAAGAAAGTAAGTGCGGGCGACAGGAGTTGAACCTGCACAGCCTTTCGGCCACGGGATCCTAAGTCCCGCGCGTCTGCCAATTCCGCCACGCCCGCATCAGATGAACAATACGCGAGCCTTCGCCCTCTCAGGTCAAACCAGTCACGCCAACCATTCAGCCCCCAGTCGGACCAACCCCCGGCTTGCCCGTCCGCTTCTTTGCGTGCCGGATAATCTGACCCTCAGCCAGATACACCACATCCTCGGCAACCGAGGCCATGATGTCGCCCACGCGCTCCAGTTCACGACCCGCGCGATAGATCAGCATGCCCATGGCAACCGAGTTGTCGTCGCGCCCATGCGTGCGGATCCAGACCTGCACTTCTTCGAACAGTCGCCGATCCTGCTGGTCAATCACCTCATCACTGGCAATCAGTTCGCGTGCCGCTTCGGCATCCTCATCAAGCACCGCGCGCAGGGCATCGTGACACATCTTGGGAACCCGCTCCATCAACTCCAGCAGCGCCGTGGGCCAGCGGACCGCCTCCGCCCCGGTTGCAGCTGCATACGGCTTGAGCCGCAGCACGATCTTGGCCATCGACGTGGCGTGGTCGGCGACGCGCTCAAAGTCAGCATTCACGCGCAGCGAAAACGCGATCGTCCGAAAGCCCCGCGCATACGGATGGTGCAGGCTCAACAGGTTGTGGCATTCCTGCTCGATGGCCACTTCTTCAAAGTCGACCTCATCATCGGCACGCCGTACTCGAGTCGCGGCCTCCGCGTCAAGCTCGTGAAACGTGCTGATGGCGTTCTCAAGCATGTTGACCGCGAGCATGCCCTCGCGCACGACGCGACGCTTGAGCGCCAGAATGCGCTGGTCCGTCGTGTCGGTCTTGATGCGGTCGCCGCCAGCAGAGTCCATCGATGCGTTCGCCTTCTCGTTCGTCTGCCCTGTCCCTCCGCCGCGATTGTCACTTTCGACGAGCGTTGACACCAGGCCTCGTTCTCATTTTGAACCGATTGAGATTATATCGAGCGACCGAGGGCCAGAGCAGAGAATTCTATCTTTGCACGCACCATCGACAAAACGAAGACACCCGCCCGACTTGCTGTCGAGCGGGTGTCCCCTCTCACATTCCGGGCACGCACTTCCTCATGCGTGCCCGCAAAGGCGACGACTTCAACGACGACGACGCACCAGCAGAAGCGAGCCGCTCGCGGCCAGCGCAAGGGTGCCAGGGCTGGGAATCTTGACGAACCAGATCTCTTGGACATTGCCATTACTGGTGGTGTGGGTACCAATGCCGGAGAAGCAAAGGCCATCCGACGACACTTCGGTGCATGACAAGTTGGACCAGTTGGTGATAGTGACACCGTTGTTGGTCAGGAACGTCGCAACGCTGAATGAAGCAGCGAGGCTATGAACATAGACCTGGGAGCCAGCAGCGAGGTGCTCACCTACGAAGTCCAACTCGGTGCCGACTGGCATGGTGGGCATGAGAGTGGTCACACCGTTGTTCCAACGGAAGTTCTGGTTACCGCTGCTGCCTTGGGGGCCAATGATCAACCATTGGTAGTTACCGACGATCACCAAGCCGTTTCCGCTCATCCCGCTTGGCACAACCTGTTCGTCAATAAAAGTGTTGCCAGCGGGGACGTTGAGTGAGGGCGGGCGATTGAAAGCCGGACCTGCACTGGAACTCTCGCGGTTAGCGTAGATGTCCGCCGGGCCAAAGTTGTAGCCCAGACCCGCCGAGCCGTTGTCCGCAATCCCGCGCCAGCCTTGCTCGTTGGTGCTGCCTGTGTTGCTGCCCATGATGTCGTCGAAAGCGAAGTTCGTACCCACATACGCCGCGCCGTTCCATACATAGCGACGCCGTAACGCCGCGGAATTGTTGACGTCCGCAGCCTGTGAGAGCACAACTGACCCGTCATCATCGGCGTAGTTGGCGGCGGGAAAGCTAGCGAAGTTGAGCAGTTCGGTGTTTAGCAAGTGGAAGGTGTTGTTGCGCCAGATAGCGCCCGAGTACTGGGAGTTGGTCGTGTCGTCGAGTTTGCCAACCACCACTAGGCCATCACCCGAGACACCGTGAGCCTGGAAGGACTGGCCAGCGCCCAGCGGGATCGTCGACCAACTGCCCGCGTTCCAACGAAAGTTGTTCTTGACAAAGGTCGTGCCGTCGGCAGACATGTCAAAGCGGATACCCACACTAGTGCCGCTCGGAACGGCGTTGGGCAAGAGTCCCAGACCCTGAAGGGGGTTGCTTGCCGTTGCCTGTGTTGCAGCCGCCGCAGAAAGTACGATGAGGGCGAAAGAACGCTTCATGATGCCATCTCCTTGAAGCAACGACTTACTAGAAGTCATCGCTCACAGAAAGAAGCGGGCATCAAAGCAAATAACAGGCAGAGATCTTCTGGGGATTTATCTTAAGTTATTGTTTGTAAACAACTTAGAGATTGTTTTCTATCGCCACTCGTTCGCCAATTCAGTCTTCAGCGCCCCCGCCAGATATTCATACTCGCCCAGCGTGTTGTACACCTGAGCCGAAATTCGAACGATGCGTTCATCGCTGCTCGAAAGCCGCCAGATCGGCACCACGATCCGGTACTTTTCGTACAGGATGTCCTGCAGGGCATCGTCGTAGCAGGTCTTGCGAGCCTTCATGTGCTCGGGCGGCTCTGGAATGCGGATCGTCACCATCGAACCGACCATGCTGTCAGGAGTGGGGGGCTCCAGCCCCAGCGTGTTGCACAGCACATCACGACCCTGCAGCACCATCTGGTGATTGCTGCGAAGCAACGCGGGCCAACCGCCCGGCAGCATCGTGCCCAGGGCTTCGATGGCGACCGGCAGGCTGAGAAACGCCGAGTAGTCGTCGGTGCCCTGATAGTCAAAGTCGCGCAGGAACAGTGCGCGTTCGGGGCGAATCTTGTTGGCCCGACCCGACAAGGCTAGCGGGCGGAACATTCCCTGGCGATCCGGGCGGACGTACATGAACGCGCTGCCCTTGGGGCCTGAAAGCCACTTGTGCCCGCTGCCAATGAAGTATGTCGGGGCGAGGGCACGAACATCGGTGGGAATCTGGCCTGGCGAGTGGGCCCCGTCGAGGAGCACATCGATCCCCTTGGCTTGAAGTTCACGCAGGATCGACGCCACCGGGAAGATCATCGCACTGGTGCTGGTGATGTGGCTGATGATGGCTAGACGTGTCTTCTTCGTGACCGCCGCCATGAACGTCTCAATCACCAGGCTGGGCGACGAGCAGGGGAAAGGAATCTTGGCCTTGACGACCACGATGCCATGCTCGGTTCGCAGGCGTTCAAGTTCGTTGGCCAGCGACCCATACTCGTGGTCCGTCACCAGCACCTCGTCGCCCGCACGCATCAGCCCAGCCCGCAGGTTGGCCTGCAGAATCGTGCACAGTGCATATGTCGCGTTGCGGATAGGTGCCAGGTCGGCGGGGTTGAGATTGATGAATCCCGCAATCTTCTCACGCGCTCCGTCGATAAGGTGCTCAAGATCGCTCTTGAACAGGCGGACCGGGTCGCGCTCCATCCGATCGCGAAACGCCTGCTGATGCCGAAGCGCCGCCTTGGGCGTTGCGCCATAACTGCCATGGTTCAGGAATGTCAGGGCCGGATCCAATGCCCAGTGCCGGGTCAGGTGCTCAGGCCGCACGTTCACGCGGTCCAGCACCCTATCAACCACCCTATCAACCGCAGAGGCGTGGGCCCTTGTCTCGCTGATCCCCTGGCCAGCCCGCCCATCCTGAACCAGCATCTCCGCCCCTCCATCCAGGAGAGCGGGATCAAACAAAGGCGCGGCGTTTGAAGTGGGCAATGACATGGGCCAATCCATCGGCGTTCGCGCGTCCCCAGCATCCAATTCAACTTGCGGAATTCGAACACGCAATGGGCGTGGTCCGCATTCCGCTAGGACAATGCGAAAAAGTCATCCTGACAAGTAATCGAGCGTAGTCACGCACAAAGAGTGAACCGGCCAACCGACAGGTTGCCTGATTATTTGGGATGACCCAAGCAGCGTCCATCATCGCCGCCCTGCGCAGGACCCTGAAATTGTGTTAATTCTCCTCGTCCATGCTCGATCCGGCTTGCTGGATTGGCATTTTGGATGTACCTTTTCACATCTGGATTGTCTGGCTGAATCTTTTGGCTGGACTGTCACGCAAGCGAGGAGAGCAACGAGGCAGGGCATGGGAGCCCTCCGATGAACATTCGTTGCCTCATTGTTTCACACTTCGTCGCTGTGTCCAGCCTTCTAGTCTTTGGTGATCGAGCCGGCGCGCAAGTATCTCAGGAACCAGTCGGGGCTCGCCTGGAATATCAGGTCGCGCTGCCGGGCGGACCCTGGCAGTCAAGCCTCAACATCAAGCCCGGTCAACCAGTCGAGTGGTGAGCCGTGGTGACCTTCACAGGAACCCAGTCTGCTGCTGCCCTCGGGAGCCTTCGCTACCAGCCAGTCTTTTCAAACGTTCACAACCTTGGCTCGGGGACAAACCAAGACCAGGTCGGCACCTTCCGCGCCCCGCCTAACAATATTCTCCTGCCCATCGAGGGCGAGACCAGCAACACACTCGACACCTACGGGCGTGTGAGTTATGGCAGCACCGCCTCCACGACCCTCCTCGCCCATCGCCATAGCGCAGGCGCAAATGGTGCGCCTGCGGGAGACTACGTTCGAATCGCCCTCGCCTCAGGCATTCAGTGGTACCCGCCCAATGGAACCGGCACCCTGGCCGACAGCGTGAACTCGCTCAACAGCCAGAACATTCTGGGCACGCAAAACCTCATAATCTTTCGCCAAGCCTTCACTGCCAGCATCGACGTACCAACTCTGGCATGAACCGTGACCTTGACATCGGAGGCTGCGTCGATGGCCCCAGGCGGAGGCAGCGACGACACTCGCTTCATGACCTGGGCACTCCCAGGTGAAAACGGCTCAACCGCGACCGTTCGCGTTGGTGTTGAGTTCCTTCCCGCCACCATCATCATCGTGCCCGGACCTGGGGTGGTTGGGTTGATCGCAGTCGGAGGATTGATGACTTTGCCTGGAAGAAGAAACCGTGACGAAGCAACCCTCATGAGATACCCCGACAACTTGCCAAGTCACTTGAACATCGATCCAAGCAAGTCCGTGACGCTGCGAGTTGCGCCGCCGTAATTCTGATCGATGCGTTCCCACTTTGCCCGCTTGTAGCCAGCAATCGAAGCTTGTGTGAACTCGGTCGCAGAAAGTCTCCCGCCCGCAAGCGTGACCCTCGCGAGCTGATCTTCCGCCACCAGCGTCACGCGCTCGCCCGTGTTGGGGTCAAGGGCGTTCATGCGATGGACGAAGTAGGGTGCCACACGATTCAAGCCTCCAACCTCCGCCAAGCTGAACTCGGCTTCGTCCGCGACATAAATATGTCCCACATCCCCCTTCGCCGCGTCCACCGCAATGGCGACGATGCCGCCCTTGAGTAAGTCTCGAACCGCGTTGGCAACGCCCGGAGGCGAGGGCTGATACTCCTCCCAATACACGTTGTCGGGCGGATTATTCCTGCGGCCCTCTCGGTCGGCGCTTCGAAGGCGTGCGGCTTCATATTCGTCATAGGCTTCGGGCGACATTGCCAGCATCAGGATTTTCTCATCCGCGCTTTGGTCCTGCTTGTGCCCTCGCAGGCCACGAACCAGATCGTCTTGCGTCACCGGCGTTCCATCGTTCTTGGTGATGCTGGCATGGCGCAGGACAGTCTCGGAAACAGCGGCCCAGCACCACAGTTCATTCTTCTGCACCGCCACCTTGCCGTCAAAGTTGTTGACCCGCACCACGAATCGATTCTCACCAACTCTTTCGAGCGTGGCATTGACCGGATTGTGCTCGGGTGCGGGCTGATAGCCAACCAAAATCGCCTCAGGCTGAGCGTTGGCGCGGGCCGAACCGCAGCCTGCCAGCAACACAAACCCGGCGAGAGCAAACAATGCACAGACGATCACTCGAATCGACATGAGCAGCTCCTAATCGAAACCAATCGCCACAGACGTATTCTGCGTTACACCCTCAATCACAAACTAGGGCTTGGGATTATCTCCACCCGTACCCGGCTTTGGCTTGGGACTATCGTCGGCTGTCGGCGCAGGAGTTGGCGTCTTTGGACCCAGCGATGGATCACGAGGGATGCCGCCATACCTGCTCCCACAGCCGACAAGCAGCGTCGAAGCGACCACAATAGTGACCAGACTGCCTACGAATGTTTTTTTCATTTTCGTGCTCCACTGAGATGATCTAACTTCTGAATGTCGTTGGATACTTCGCTGGCAATCTCTTCAAGAACCTGTTGATACTTGGTGGTAGCCTCACTCCGAAGGGCCTCAAGTCTATCCTGCCCCATAGCTTCATCCGAAGTCATGGTGGCGACACAATTGGATAGACTCTCCACCAGCCCCTTGGCATTGTCCGTTCGCATCAGCCCCTTTAACAAAGCGCACAATGCCTCAGGGTCTTCTCCATCCAGGCTTGCATCCAGTGATTGATTGTACTTTTCGTAGCTCGTGTTCCAAGACGAACCGTTCAACTGTGCGACTTCTTTATCTTTGTAGTTCTGCATCAGCCATACGTTCAATACCTGTGCCTTGTACTTGCGGATCACCGCAGGCATGAATTGGCGAGAAAAGCGATCATGAATCTGCCGACGATACTCCAACAAACTCGTCGCCGACGCACGTTGTGATTCGGCCGCTTTCAGGTTGTAATCCGCACTCCGAATCAGCAGGCCAAAGAGAATTGCACTGCACAGGCCCGCAACCAGATTCGCCCAGAACTTTGCCGGCTCAGAACTGCTCCACGTCCACTCTTTCGCGTGGACACCCGCCTCTGTTTTCAAATGATTCCTAAGGCCCGGCAGGTGTCCAGGAATTGCCAACGCAAAAAAAACAAAGAAACCGACGATGCCCCCGATGAGTAACTGCAAAATATCCATCATGCACCTTTCAATCTCGCGGCCTTGTGTGCTCAAGAAGGTATGCCTAAACATCACATCCAGTCAAGTACGTGACTCTTGACCGCTGTCCTGCGGCTTTCCGGCATGGTTTCGGTTGCGACATCTTCCCGTTGGCTGATACGCTCACCCCATGGCCGTTACCATTACCTTCTCCTCCCTCGCCAGCACCTGTCCCGCCGTACGCCGCATCGGCATTCTCACCGGCGGCGGTGACTGTCCGGGCCTGAACGCCGTGATTCGCGCGGTCTGTCGCGATGCCTTCCATTGCGGGATTCGCGTCGTCGGCATCGAGGACGGCTACTTGGGCCTGATCGAGAACCGCTGCCGCGTCCTCGAGGAGCGCGATGTCTCGGGCATCCTCACCATCGGTGGCACCATCCTGGGCAGCAACAACAAAAGCAATCCGCAGCGCCACAAGGTCGGCACCGGGCCTGATGGCAAGCCGATCTACAAGGATGTTCTCGACGACTGCCTCAATACCATCAAGCAGCACGGTATCGAGGCCATGGTCACGATCGGCGGCGATGGCACGCACACCGCCGCAGCCCTCTTCGCAAGACTGGGCGTGCCCGTCATCGGTGTGCCCAAGACCATCGACAACGACATCATGGGGACCGACATCACCTTCGGCTTCCAGACCGCCGTCGCCACAGCCACCCTCGCCCTCGACCAGGTCCGTACCACCGCCGACAGCCACCACCGCGCCATGGTTGTTGAAGTCATGGGCCGCAATGCGGGATGGATCGCACTGCACGCCGGCGTCGCCAGCGGCAGCGACGTCATCCTTATCCCCGAAGTGCCATTCGCGATCGAGGCAGTCTGCGAGCGCGTCCGCGAGCGTGCCAAGCGCGGCAAGCGTTCCAGCATCATTTGCGTCTCTGAAGGCGCTCGCTTCAAGGGTGGCCAGCAAGTCGTGGCACGCCGCGTGGAGACCAGCCCCGACCCCATCCGCCTGGGCGGCATCGCCAAACTACTCGCCGAGCAGATCGAGGACGAGACCGATGTCGAGAGCCGTTACACAATCCTGGGTCACACCCAACGTGGCGGCACACCCGTCGCCGCCGATCGCGTCCTGGGCACGCTCCTGGGTAGCCACGCCATGACGCTGCTGCGCCAGGGCAGGGTCGGTCGCATGGTCGCGATCCATGGCAATCAACTAGCCGATGTCGACCTCGCCACCCCCGCCGGCAAGCAACGCCTGGTGCTACCCGAGGATCCGCTGATCCTCGCGGCAAGGAATGTCGGGACAATCTTTGGCGACGAATAGGCGCGAAAAAAGCGACGAATAGTCCCTCAAAGACGCAAGCCTCCACTTGAAGTCTCTCGCCAAGACCCGTTCATACTGAGATCCGTATCGAGGGTGGGTGGTCGGGGGCCGGGCAAGGGGCATTCTTGTCTGGCCTCATTTTTTACAATAGCTGCCCCCTCCTGGCTGTTCCAACGCTCTTCTATCCGGACAAGCAGTCGTGACCTAGCCCCGATGGGCAATCACCAGTTGCGACTATCCACGGAGTATCTGCCAATGTCGAAGGTCTCGAACCATCTTGGTCGTCTGTCTTCCTGCGCCCACGCCCTTGCCTTGCTGGCCGGGCTTGCCAGCGCGGTCCCCGCCATCGCGCAAACCGACCGCATCAGCGACACGCCCACCGGCTGGTGGTACTGGTATGGCGCGACGCCCGCGTTCATCGACAGCCAGATCGCCAATGGGCGTCGCCCTTTCAACCTCACGCCCACGGGCGGAAACTA